>Ga0265313_10003600_pt1 | contig 12452 bp, 13 predicted proteins | sample 4123metaG_FD_203122 | JGI IMG/M metagenome (GOLD analysis project Ga0265313, IMG submission 203122) | Rhizosphere microbial communities from Carex aquatilis grown in University of Washington, Seatle, WA, United States - 4-1-23 metaG | ecosystem: Host-associated > Plants > Roots > Rhizosphere >...
CGTGTTGGCGCTAGGGGCGAGCTGCCGCTCCAGGATGGACGACAGACCGAGCCCGCCACCCTTGGCAAGGCTCTGCGAAAGGGCGTCGGTCAGCATGTAGCCGTAGACATCGCTGCCCGCGCTGCTGCCCATCATGGAACCCACGCTCTTGTCCAGGAACTGCTTTAGCAGCACCGACTCGAACTGCTGCGAGACGACCTTGGCCTGCGCCTTCGGCGATTCGCCCGCCATATGGAGTTGCCCGACAAGGTCCGGTGCGAGCGCGGCGGCGGCGTTGATATGTGTGACTTGCATGATGGTCAATTGATGACCAGGTCAGCCTGGAGCGCTCCCGCGCGCTTGAGGGTCTGGAAGATGGCCATCATTTCCCGGGTCGAGACACCGAGCGAATTGAGCGCGGAGGCGAGCTGCTCGATTGTCGGCAGCTCATTGATGACGATCAGGCTTCCCTTGATCTCCGTGGCATTTGTCTGCGTGCTCTGCACCGGCGTCGTCGTGCCCTGAGACAGCGGGGCCGGCTGGCTCACGCCCATGTTGGATGAAATGGTGATCGTGAGCGACCCGTCGGCGACCGCGACCTCCGATATCCGGACGGTCGACGTGGCCACAATGGTCCCGGTGCGCTCGTTGATCACGATCCTCGCAAGCGTGTCCGGGGTGACCTCGATCATGCCGAGGTCCGAGATGAACGACACCTCGTGACCCGTGTAGCGCGTCGGGAGGCGGACTTGTACGGTCGCCGAGTCGAGTGCCGACGTGGACAGCGGCCATTCGCTGTTGATCGCGTCCGCCATGCGTGCCGCGGAGGTGAAGTCGGGATTGTGCAGGAGGAGCCTCATCGAGCCGTTGTGAACGAACTGCGCCGGGATCTCGCGCTCCACGATCGCCCCGTTGCTGATCGTGCCCACCGTTGGATGGTTCTTCTGGACCGTCGCACCCCCGGGACCGCCCTGGCCCCCGAGAAACCCGCCAATGGCTATAGGCCCCTGCGCCACGGCGTAGGTGTGCCCGTCCCCGCCGAGGAGTGGCGTCTGCAGGAGTACCCCGCCCTGCAGCGCCTTCGCATCCCCAAGCGAGGCCACCGTGACATCGATTCGGGCGCCGGATTTTAGAAAGGCGCTTATGTCGGCCGTGACCATGACCGCCGCCGTGTTCTTGGCGGTGACGTCTTGCTGAGGGTTGACGGTGATTCCGTAGCGCTGGAGCACGTTGGCTACGCTGTGAAGCGTGGCGTTCGGGTTGCTGTCGCCGGCCCCGGCAAGGCCTACCACGAGCCCGTAACCGACGAGCTGGTTGTCCCGGTCCCCCTCGATCAGCGTGATGTCCTTGATCCGCGCCGCCTGCGCCGCGGCGCCGTACAGCGAGCAAAGGAGGAGAGCCGCCGCGACACGGAGAGGGAGTGTCGAGGAGAACCGAGATGGGAGGGACAGATTCATGGTGTGGGCGACCTTCTCGGGCTAGAAGGGTCGGAGCATATCGTAGACCCGCTGCAGCCAGCCGGTCTTTTCCGCGTCGACAAGGGTCCCCTTGTTCACGAATTCCACACGCGCCTCGGCGATGCTGCTCGAGAGGACCGTGTTGTTGCTGGCAACGTCATCAGGGCGCACGAGGCCATGAAGGACCACGTACTGGGTCTCCCCAGAAAACGACACGAGGCGCACGCCCTCGATGACCATGTTCCCGTTGGGGAGCACATCGGTCACCAGGACTGCGGCCTGGGACGTGACGCTCTGCGAGTTGCTCACCTGCCCGCCGCCCGTGTAGTCGGATGCCCCGGTGACCGCGAGGTTGGGAAGCTGCCCCGCGTGCGTGCCAAGGCCGCTCACGGCTGGCGGGAAGATGAACTGCTGAACGGCGTCGTTGATGCTGGATTTGCGCGACGACTGCTTGTTCTGCGTGCTCGAGGCGTTGGCCGACTCCTGCACGAGGACGGTGAGGATATCCCCGGTGTGGGCCGCCTTGTGATCGGCGACCATCCCGACGCCGCCCGCGGGCCAGATCGAGCCCGCCTGGAGCGAGACGGCGCAGCCGGCGACAAGCACGGTGAGAACGCTGATGGTTGCGTGACGGGTCATGTTGATTAGAGGCGGACTTCGACGCGGCTCTCCCCGACGACAAGGGCGGGGATGATCTTGAGCGATTCGGGGTTGCGCACGGTCACCGTGTCCCCGAGCGCCCCGTTTTGGAGTGCGAGGCCCTTCAGCGTGACCCGCAGCAGGCCCTCCCGGGCCGACACCTCGACGATGTCGCCCTTCTTCACCAACGGCCGGTGCCCAACGTCCGCCCATGTCAGCATCGCCCCGGCCTGGATCGAGCGAGAGAGGACAAATTCCGTGTCGGGTGTTCCCACGGGAACTGCATTCCTCATCCGGAACGAGTCAATGCGCCGCGCCTCGATGAGCGAGGTGTCGAGCGCCGCACCCGCCGCCATCGGCTCGCGGGCGAACCAGGCGTCCGTCCAGAGCGACGCCCGCAGGATGACCGTGTCCTCGGCGACGACCTTGGAATCGGCGGCCACCCGGAAACGGACGACCATCGAGGCTCCTGCGCTCGATGGATACTCGACGATCGCGATGGCCCATACCTTGGCCAGCCGCATCGGCGCGGTCCAGGGATTCGCAAAGCTGAGCTGCAGGTCGCCGACGAGGCCGAAGCGGGACTGGAGGTTGGACGTGAGCGCCGCCAGCAGCTGGTCAGGCGAAATCGGTGTCTCGGCGGGCTCCGCTCCGGCGGCAGGCGCGGCGAGGGCCGCCGGGGCCACGGGCTCTCCCGCGAACGCAAACGGGCACGCGACAAGGAGGAGCGCGGGCGCCAGACGTTTGAGCAGGGCGATCATTGCTTGATGTTATTCACGTTCTGAAGCATCTGGTCCGAGGCCTGGACGGACTTCGAATTGATCTCGTACGCCCGCTGGGCGACGATGAGGTTCACCATCTCCTCGACGATGCTGACGTTGGAGCCCTCGATGTAGCCCTGGACGATGGTCCCATACCCCTGCAGGCCGGCCTGGCCCGTCTGCGGCGAGCCGCTCGCGAGGGTCTCGTCGTAGATGTTGCCGCCCATGCTGTCGAGGCCTGCCGGGTTCGCGAATCGCGAGAGCGTGAGGGTGAAGGTCTGGCTTCCATTGGGCCCCTGGACCGTCACGTCCCCGCCCTGGTCGATGGTGATCGACGTCGCCCCGTTCTGGATCGTCTGGAAACCGCTGAGAATGGGCATGCCGTCGGCGGTCACCACCTGGCCCTGCGCGTTGAGCTTGAAGGACCCGTCGCGCGTGTAGCCGATCGTCCCATCCGGCTTCTGAACCGCGAAGAAGCCGTCCCCCTGGATAGCCAGGTCGAGCTGCTGCCCGGTCTGGCTCAGCTGGCCCTGCGTGAAAACCTTCGAGGTCGCGGCGGCGCGGGTTCCATTGCCGACCTCGATCCCGTTCGGGACGACGTTGCCGCTACCGGCGTCCGCTCCGGCGGCCCTCGTCTTCTGGTAAAGCAGGTCCTGGAACTCGATCTTACTGCGCTTGAACCCCGGCGTGTTCACGTTCGCCAGGTTGTTGGCGATCGTGTTGAGGTTCAGCTCCTGGGCCTCCATGCCGGTTGCCGCCGAGTAGAGGGATAAGTTCATGTTTCGTGCCGGTTAGCGCTCAGCCAAGCGCATCCATCGTCTTCTGCGTCTGCTGGTCCGCGTTGCTGATCACTTTCTGGTTGGCCTCGTAGATCCGCGACACCTGGACCAGGTTCACCATCTCGAAGAGGGGCGACACGTTCGACGACTCGATGTACCCCTGCAGGACGCCGGGATGATCGGCCGCCTTTGGATCCGCGGCCGGGCCCGCCAGGAGAAGCCCGCCCGAGATCGGGACTAGGCCGCCCGTGTTAGAGAACGTGGTGACGGAGAGACGCGCAACCTGCGTGTCGCCCTGTGAAATGGCGCCGTCCTGGGTGATGCTCACCGGGCCCGCCGCCTGCGAGAGGACGATTGGAGAGCCGCTTTCGCTCAACACAGGGTAGCTCGAGCTGTTCACGAGCGTCCCGTCCGACCTCTGGCTGAATGAGCCGTTGCGGGTGTAGGCGTGGGTGCCATCGGGCAGCTGGACCTGGAAGAAACCCGAACCCTCGATGGCCAGATCCAACGGCTTGCCCGTCGGCTGGGTCTCGCCCGCCTTGAAGCTGATGCCGTTCGCCGACGTTGGAAACGACGCAGGAACGTTGGACTCCGATCCGTGCGCCCCGTTGGCCCCAACCGTGAACTGGCCATTGTCCTGAGCTGAAAAACTGACCGTGTGCCCGCGGTAACCGGGCACCTGGCTCGAGCTGATATTCTGGGAAACCGCCTCCTGCCAACGTTCGAGCGCAGAGAGTGAGGCTGCGCTTTGGTAAACCCCAATGTTCATTGGCACTTTAGAAGCACCATGTATGCCAGAATCCCTCCTCGTTGTTCATCAATCAGTTACCAATCTTCTGTATTCTTGGGGCAAATATTGCCGCCCTGTGCGCGGCGCCTAGGCGGAATAAAGGCACTCCACCTCAAGGCGTTCGCCGCACGAGCACTTTACAATCAGCCGGACAATCTTGTCGCCCTCCTTGACGACCTCGACGCTGGGGCCGTGCGCCGGGCTCTGGGCCGTGTGAACCATGCCCGGAAGGCAAACTGGGGCGTTGGATCGGGGCGCCTCCAGGGCGGAGACTTCGGCAGATTTGCGCCCTTTGAGGAATGGGTTCATGATGCGGGAGGGTTGAAGCTGACAGCGGGTGCCGCGGCGCGCGCGGGCCCTGAAATGGTGGCCCTCGCCGGCGCGGGGACCGCGTTGCCGGCCGGGGCCGCGGCGGCTTCGCTGGCGACCTTGGTGTTCGGGGAGAGCGACAGGCTCAGCGTGATCCGCTGGTTTGACTCGGACTGGGGCGGCTCCCCGTCGACGGGCCGGGTGTCCGCGTATCCCGTGACGCGTTCGATGCTCGCCTGGTCCACGGCGTAGTGAACCAGGCACCTCCTCGCCGCGTTCGCCCGGTCGGCCGACAGCTCCCAGGCGGTGTAGTTGTCCCTTGGGAACTGGATCAGCGCGCGCGTGTGCCCATCGATGATCACGCGGAAATGATGCCGCTCGATCAACCATGCCAGGTTCTGCATCACGAATTGGCCCCACTGTGTCAGCTCTGTCGTCTTGTCCTCAAAGAGGGGCCGCCGTGCGCGGTCGAAGAGCGTGACCCGCAGCCCGTCGGAGGTGACCTGGACATCGATCGCCTTTTGGTCGAGGTCGTCGTCGACCCTGAGGAGCCGCTTGTAGTCCGCGGCCACGGAATTCAGGAAGTTCAGCTCGATCTGCCGGGCGTCCGACGCGGACTTGGAGCGGCCCGACGCGCTCTCATCGTTGTCCTTCTTCCCCCCGGAGCCGTCTCTCAGCTCCTTGTTGAAGGGCATCATCCCTGAATGGTCCTCAAACGGCGAGTGGAACGGCTGCTGGAAGTAGCGCGACGTCGCGAGCAGTATCTTCTTATCCTGGGCGGAGATCCACAGCACCATGAATAGCGCCATCATCGCCGTGACAAAATCGGCATAGGCGACCTTCCATGCTCCGCCATGATGGGCTGCTTTCTTGGACATGGCCTACGCGGGTGCCGCCTTGACGGCGGCGAGGGCCTTGATCGCGAGCTCGAGTTCCTCGGCTCCCGGTTTCACCGACGAGTCCAGGGACCGCCTCGCGATCTCGACTGCGGTCTGCGGTGCAAGCCCCTTGGCAAAGCTTGCCACCGCGTGCTTTATGCAACGCAGGCAGAGCGAATCCGCCGCTTCGTTGAATTTGATCCGGTTCGCAAGCGGGTTCACGAAGCCATAGGCTGCGAAGATGCCCAGCAGCGTGCCGGTGAGCGCCGCGGCCACGCGCTCTCCAACCACCTCGGGTCCGTCGGCGATCGCCGCCATCGTGTTGATGATTCCGAGGACGGCCGCGACGATGCCGATGCCCGGAAGGGAGTCGCCGACAAGGTTGAGGATGTGAACGGGTTGCTCGGCCTCCATCTCCTTTGACTCGATCTCGGCATTCATGAGGCTCTCGAGCTGGTCGGGCTTGATCTTCCCGTCGATGATCGGCTTAAGGCTGTTGCAGAGGAAGCTCAGGCGCTCGGGATGGTTCAGCAGCGAGGGATACTTCATGAAGATCGAGCTCTTCTGCGGGTCCATCACGTGCTCCTCGAGCGCGATCAGGCCATTCCTGCGTCCGAGCATCAGGATCTCGTAGAGGAGCTTAAGGAGTTCAAAGTAGTCCGACTTGGATGGCGTCCGGCCCGTGATGACGATCTGCGTCTTGTGTACAATCGCCTTTAGCACATGCCCCGGGCTCGCGATCACAAGGACGCCGCCAGCCACCCCGAAGATCACGACAAACTCCGACAGGTGCATGAGCACGAGTGGTTTTCCGCCCGCCAGCATGAACCCGCCGAGCGTCGAGCATAGGACGAGCAGCGCGCCAAAGATTGCGAGCATGCGGCGTGACCTCCGCCGCGATCAACGATTCCTTGCTCGGCCCAGGAAGGCCCGCAGCCCAAGGATACTCTGCGAGTGTATCTGGCAGATGCGCGACTCCGTCAGACCGAAGACCGCGGCGATCTCGGCAAGGCGCATATTTTCGAAGTAATACATGGCTAGGATCTTTCTAGGGATATCGGGCAATTCGGAGATTCGTTGAGTGAGAAGTTCCACGAGCTCCTGTTTTTCGACCTTCTCGCGGCCCGTCACATCCGACTCGTCCGCCAGAAGTTCATGCAGTGAAGGGCCTTCGGATTCTCCGTTGTCACCGACGTGGTCGATTGCGATGAAGGTAACCGGACGGGATTCATCCAGCCATTCTGCGTACTGTTGTTTGCTCATTCCGAGGTCATTGCAGATCTCGTCCGGCGTCGCCGCGCGGCCAATGCGTTGCTCCAGGGCGTTGATCGAGTCCTTGTGCTTGCGGGCGCGCGCCCGGACCCGGCGCGGGCACCAATCCATCCGTCTGAGCTCGTCCAGGATCGCGCCGCGGATGCGGGTCGCCGCATACCCGGCAAATGTATTGTCTTGGTCCGGGTCGTACTTGCGAACGGCCGCCATCAGCCCGGTGATGCCGACGCTGTAGAGGTCGTCGGGGTCGACATGGGTCGGCAGGGTGATCTTGATGCGGTCGACGACGCTTCTGACGAGCGGCAGGTAGCGCTCGATCAGCTCCTTTTCATCGAATGCCCCCGATGAGACGCCCTGATAAGCGCGCCACGCAGCGGCAGGCGATGAGGTTTCGTTTTCGTGCGTCGATGCTGGAACGGCTGTGCTCATAAGGTTCATAACGGGTTAGGCTTTCTTTTTGGCTTCCGCAGTGGCCTCGGCCGCGTGTTGGCGAGCGACCATGGTTTCCCTCATGCCCCGAAGGGCGACAAACCAGAGCCATCGGAAGAGAATGGCGCCGACAAGGCACCCCACCATGGCGTCGCGAAGAATGACATCGGGGGCGCGGTCGGCAGACCACCCGGCAACGATCGCCGTGAGGAAGCCGGTCAGACCCCCGGATAAGAATATGAATTTCATGCGTGAGTGGCCCTTTGCGCGACGGCGCGCCCGCTCGCGTTTGATCCCCCGGTCGGGTCGTCCGCATCCGATGCGGTGCCCGACGACGCCAGAGTCCGGCGGATGACCGAGCCCAACACGTCCTCCTCGCAATCCCCCGTCAGCGACGGGCCCGTGGCGAGGAAGAGCGGCTCGAGTCCCGAATCCCCTAGGTATTCCCAAACCCGGCCCCACTGCTGCACTTCGTCCAGATGGGAGAAGACGACATGGGTCGCCCCTATGTCCCGTCCCGACGCGTAGGCCAGCCGGAGGGTCTGGTGGTCGTAGGCCAGGTTGAGCACAAGCACGCGCTGGGATACCTTCTCGCGGTCGAGGAACTCGCCAATCTGCGCGTTCTCCGAAGGATCCCTGAGCGAGATCGCGGGCATGTCGAAGTAGACGAACCCGCCCGCCGCCGCCGGCTCGGAATACGCGGGAAAGCGCCCGTAGGGAACGCCCAGGGCCTCGCAGAACATGGGCAGGGAACCGACGGGATTGGGCCGGTCGAATTCGGCCACGACCACGCGGCCCGGGCGTTGGTTTCTGAGAATCTCCACACCGAGCCACTTGCAGAGGGCCGTAGTCCGTCCGGATCCCGACGTGCCAATGAAAGCCGCTCGGTCGAGCGTCCGCCGGCTGCTCCCGCGGTCGGCGCTGCGCTCCAGGCGCAGGCCCACCTCGACCAGGGCCCGGTGCAGCGGAAGCGCGAGCAACTCCGGCCACGTCGGATCGCCCTGAAGGCGGCCGAGCGCGATGTCGGAAAGGCCGGAGCGGCGCAGCAGGGACGGCAAGGACGGGCCCGCGCCCCGATCGGCCTTCGGGAAGGACTCCTCGTTCGGCGCGGGAGGTGGCATCTCAGCCGCCTCCGGCAGGGTGTCGGGGTCGGGATCGACCTGGGCTATGACTTCGAGGCTTGGAGAACCCCAAAGGCGCCTTAACCCCGAGGCCTCGACCGTCCTCACCGAGAGGACGTGCGCCCGAGGACCGAGGCGGTCGCGGATAATGGTGGCGGCCTCGTCGGCGGACTTGACGACAAACCGGTAGGAGGGCCCAGAGGCAGGAGGTGTGAACGTCGGCATCGGGGGCTCCTTAGGCGGCGGCCTTCAGCGCCAGGTCAGCGCGGGCCAGGTGGGCGGGAAGTTGAATGACCCCGGCGTTTTCCACTTCGGTGGCCGCCGGCAGCTCCTGGAACGCGAGGACCACGAGCTTCGGGAACGAGGGCTCGAGGAACCGCCGGATCGCAAGCCGGACCTCCGTGGACACCATCAGGACCATCGGGACATCGGGGGAGCATGCCCCGGTGCGCCTGCCCAGCTCCTCGACAAGGAACCGGCCGGTCGCCGGATCGAGCGCGAGGCCGACCTCTGTCGGGGAGCGGTGGATCTTCCCGACAAGGAGCTGCTCGAGGCGCGGATCTAGCGTGAACGCCTTGACCACTCCGGCGCGGCTCTCGTATGCCGGCACAAAGTACATGCCCAGGCGCCTGCGGGCGAGTTCCGAGAGGTCGTCGGGGTTCTTCGACAGCGACGCGAAGTCCGCGACGCACTCGAGGATAAGCGGCAGGTTCAGGATGGCGACGTTCTCGCGCAGGAGATTCTGGAGCACGCGCTGGATGATCCCTACGTTCACGAGGTCCGGGATGAGCTCCGTCACCAGCGCCGGGTGGGACTCCTTCATGTGGTCGAGCAGGAACTGAACGTCCTGGCGCCCGAGGAGCAGGTGGGCGTTCGCCTTGAGCGACTCGGAGAGGTGGGTGATCAGGACGGACGCTGCGTCCACGATCGTGTAGCCGTTCAGCTCGGCGTTGCGCTTCTCGGCCTCGTCGATCCATGTCGCGTCGAGGTTGAAGACGGGCTCCTTCGTCGGCACCCCCGAGAGCCGGGCCGTGCTTCCCGACACGTTCATCGCTAGCCAGCGGCCGCTCATCAGCTGGCCCTTCGCGATCTGCCGCCCGCGCAGCAGGAAGCGGTACGCGTTGGACTCGAGCTCGAGGTTGTCGCGCACCGAGATCGGCGGCACCACGACGCCCTTTTCACGGGCGATCGCCTTGCGCGCGCCCGTCACGCGGGCCAGGAGGTCGCCGCCGGTCTTCGTATCCGCAAGCGAGAGGAGCCCGAGCCCGATCTCGATCGTGAACATATCGACCTCGGTAAGCCTGCGAACGTCGTCCGCGGGAATCGCATGCTGCGCCGCGGGCGCGGCGCCCGATCCCTTCCCTGCTCGGCCGCCCTTCGAGCGGCCCCCCAAAGCCACGGCGCCGGTCCCTGTTTGCGCCTCGGCCGGCGCCTTGAAGGTGCGCGCCGTGAACGCCGCAAGGCCCGCCAGCATGAAGAAGGGCACCATCGGCATCCCCGGCATCAGGCCAAACAGCGCCAACACCGCCGCAGCGATGGCGAGCGCCCGCGGATACCGGAATAGCTGGCCCGCCATCTGCGCGCCGAGATTTGTGCTTCCCGAGGCCCGGGTGACGAGGACGCCAGCGCCGACGGAGATGATGAGCGCCGGGATTTGCGAGACCAGCCCGTCTCCAATAGATAGCAGCGTGAACTTCTGAATCGACTCCGGAAGCGAAAGGTCCATCTGGAACACCCCGATCGCGAATCCGCCGAAGATGTTCACCAGCACGATCATGATCCCGGCTATCGCGTCGCCCCTCACGAACTTGGAAGCGCCGTCCATCGCCCCGTAGAAGTCCGCCTCCTTCTGGATCTTCACGCGGCGCTCCGTCGCCGTTACGTCGTCGATGATGCCCGCGTTGAGTTCCGCATCGATCGCCATTTGCTTTCCCGGCAACGCATCGAGCGTGAATCGCGCGGACACCTCGGCGATCCTTCCCGCGCCCTTCGTGATGACCACAAAGTTGATCACGACCAGGATCACGAAGACAACGACGCCGACGATGTAATTGCCCTGTATCGCGAAATGCCCGAAGGCGTTGATGATCTGACCGGCGTAGCCGTGGACCAGGATCTGGCGCGTGGAGCTTATATTCAGGGCCAGCCTGAACAGCGTCAGGCTCAGGAGCATCGTCGGAAACCCCGAGAACTCCGGCGGATCCTTCACGTAGGTGATTGCCAGTAGGACGAGGATCGACACGCCGAAATTCAGCGCCAGCAGCAGGTCGAGGAGAAACGGCGGTACCTGCAGCACCAGCAGCATCACGGTGCCGAACAGGGCGAAGGCGAAGAACAGGTCTGCGCGCTGAAGAAGCCGGGCTATCGTGCTGTTTGAGCTCGTGGGCATGGCGTCAGGCAGTCATCTCGAGCCGCAGCGACTTCAGGCGGTGGAAATAGTAGCGGTGGGTCCGGTAGACCACGGCGAGGATCTGCGCCACGGCCTGGTACAGTTCGGGCGGGATCTCCTCCCCCACCCGGCCCATTGAGAAGAGGAGCCGCGCGACGGGCTTGTTCTCGACGGTCGGCACCCCATGATCGCGCGCTAGGTCCTTGATGCGCTGGGCGAAACGGTTCTCGCCCTTCGCAAGCACGACCGGAGCCTTGTCCTTGCCTCGCTCGTATTTCAGGGCGACTGCGTAGTGGGTCGGGTTTGTGACGATGACGTCGGCCGTCGCAATTGCCTTGAGCATCTGCTTCTGAACGAGCCTCCTCGCGAGGCGCCGCCTGCTTCCCTTCATCATGGCGTCGCCCTCGGAGCTGCGGCGCTCGTCCTTGACCTCCTGGCGGGTCATCATCAGCTCCTGCGTGGTCTTGTACTTCTCGTAGAGATAGCTGATCGCGGCGATGATGCCGAGCGACACGACGATCCGCGTGAGGAAGGCCGCGGTCGACGTGTAGAGGAAGTGGCCGAGATACGCTGTGTCGACGGGCGAGCTGAAGATCGGGTCGTGTATCAGCGCCCGCGCTCCGATGTAGAGCGACCCGCCGATGGCGACCAACTTAAGAGCGTCAAAGGCCGTGTGGACCGCCGCCTTGGCGGAAAAGATCCGCTGCAGGCCGGCCATCATGTCCAGCTTCTCGAAATCGAGGCCGACCACCTTCGGCGTGATCCGGAAGCCGGTCTGAAAGCCGCCGGCGAGGAGCGCGGCTCCCGCGCAGGCGATCACCATCGGAAACGCGACCTGGCCGCCGACGAGCACCATCTCGCTGAAGAGCGCGGCGACCGTGTCGCTTCGGACGGGCTTGGTCGCGAATCCCGTGAAGGTCGAGGTGGAGAATTCCGCCAGGCGATCGGTCGCTGAGCGCGCCGTCAGGGCCAGGACAAAGAGGGCGCCAATCAGGATCAGCAACGCCGACAGCTCGGGCACACGAGCGAAACGACCATGCTCCATCGCCTCCTCCAAATGGCGTTCGCTCGCCTGCTCTGTTTTTTGGTCGTTTTCGGTGTCGGCCATGCGCAGGCACTACTTAAGCAACGGCAATGCCAAAGCGCCCATGTGTGCTATTACCGGTTCCCTGATAGACGCTTACGATCTTGTTTTGCGGCTCGAGCGTTCTTTAGCGAATCCGGCCGAGCGAACAGGAAAAATGCGGTAAAAAATGCCGCCTAGCGCACCGCAACGAGTTCAAGAAGCCTGAAAGGCATCACCTGGAACTCTACAAAGAGGTGGCGCGCGATCAGCGTTCCGGCCCCGGCGACCAGCGCGAGCCCTATCAGGGACCGGGCGGATAGGCTGATGATATACACCTGCATTCGAGGCAGCGTGCGTCCAAGCGCGGAGAACGCCAGGGTCACCAGGAAGTTCATGGCGATGAACGGCGAGGCAATACGTACGCCGAGCTCGATGACGTGGCCGGTGCCCGTGACAACCAGCTCCGTCGCACCGTGGCTTATCGCCGGGTGCCCGGCCGGGGCGAAGGCGAAGCTCCGGGCAAAGGCGCCGATGACAGACAGGTGTCCGCCCACCAGGAAGAAGAGGACCACGGCAAGCGCCG
>Ga0265313_10003601_pt1 | contig 12449 bp, 13 predicted proteins | sample 4123metaG_FD_203122 | JGI IMG/M metagenome (GOLD analysis project Ga0265313, IMG submission 203122) | Rhizosphere microbial communities from Carex aquatilis grown in University of Washington, Seatle, WA, United States - 4-1-23 metaG | ecosystem: Host-associated > Plants > Roots > Rhizosphere >...
AATGAAGATGCGTCAGATGGCCTGTAAGCCGGGTTCTGTCCCCGCAGGTCTCCCCGCGATGGATGGCCATTCCTCTGGGATGTGTGTCGCCACACACCTCACGCGACCTACCCGGGCGGCTATCCGGAAACGGATTACGTGCCGCCCCTATTTGGTCTTGCTCCCGGTGGGGCTTGCCTTGCCACTCCTGTTGCCAGGAACGCGGTGCGCTCTTACCGCACCATTTCAACCTTGCCGCGGCTTTAGGCCGGTAGGCGGTGTCATTTCTGTGGCGCTATCCCTGGGGTCGCCCCCGCCGGACGTTATCCGGCACCGTGTCTCCGTGGAGCCCGGACTTTCCTCGACGCCCTGCTTTCGCAAGACGCCGCAGCCATCCAGCCATCTGACGCACACATAGTATAGTGCAGCGATGCGCCAATTCACAATTCGCCCGGCGTTAACCTCTGAAGCCGATGCGCTGAGCAGACTGTGTTTCCGCTCCAAGGCGCATTGGGGCTATGACGCCGACTTCATGGCCAAGTCGCGCGCGTCCCTGACCGTCGCGCCTGACCTGATTGCGAGCGGATCGGTGCTGGTGGCGCAGGGTGGCGACGAAGCGCTGCTCGGCATGGCCTCCATCGCGCCCCTGCCGCTGGAAGGCCACTTCGACCTGCTCCATCTGTTCGTCGAGCCCGGCGTCATCGGCACCGGCGCGGGCCGCGCGCTCTTTCACGCCGCGGCCGAAGTCGCGAGAGCGCGCGGCGGATGCGTTCTTGTCATCCAGGCCGATCCGAACGCGGTGAACTTCTATCGCAAGGTGGGAGCTGTCGATGCAGGCGAAGCGCCCTCCGATGCCATTCCGGGCCGGATGCTGCCGGTTCTGCACTACAGTCTTGGCTGACTCAGCTCAGCGCCATCTCAACGGCGGACATGGTGTGCAGCGCCGTGGTGTCGAACAGCGGCACGGAGGAATCTTCCCGCCTTATCAGAAGCGGCAATTCGGTGCAGCCCAGGATGATGCCTTCCGCGCCCTCAGCGACGAGTCTTGCGATGACATCGCGATAGCGCGCGCGCGAGCTCTCCAGAAACTGGCCGCGGACGAGCTCTTCATAGATCACGCGGTCGACCTCCTGCGCATCGGCGCCTTCGGGCGTGATGACGCCGACGCCGAAGCGGTCCTTCAGACGTCCGCGCAGGATGTCCTCGTTCGTCATGGTGAAGCGAGAGCCGAGCAATCCGACGCGCGTCATGCCGGCGCGATTCATCGCGGCGCCGAGCGGATCGGCGATGTGCAGCAGCGGGATTCGCGTCGCCCGTTCAATCTCGCGCGTCGCGATGTGCATGGTGTTGCAGGCGATGAGCAGGAAATCGGCGCCCGCCTTTTCGAGATTGGCGGAGACATCGGCCATCTGCCCGTTGGCTTCGTTCCACTTGCCGGCATGCTGCAGCGGCGCCATCTCGCCGAAGTCGAACGAGTAGATGAGGAATTTCGCCGAATGCACGCCACCGAGGCGCTTCTGCACCTCGCGATTGATGAGCTGATAGTAGGTCGTGGAGGATTCCCAGCTCATTCCTCCGATCATGCCGATGGTCTTCATGCGCGAAAGCTAGCAGGCAAACGTGCGGGCGGAACCATCATATTTGCATGACGGTCCTGCAGGTCGGCCCTCGTCCTGAACTCGTCGTAGGATGAGCCGGCCGAGTATGCCAAGGACTCCACGTTGCAACCTGGGACCGATCTAACGTTGCAGAACAACACCCGGCGCCAACAACGCGGCCAGCGCGCTGTCGCATTCGCCGTCCCACACGCCGTTCACTTCGCTGGGGCGAAAGTGACGCTGGAAAGCGGTGACGGCCTCCTCCAGAGAAACATCCGTATGCGGAGTAAGTCCGTAGCCGTAGCGCGACAGCGCCGCAGCGACCGGTTCACGCAGGCTGCCGTGACTCGACTGCGGCCACACGCCGATGCCGAACTCGGCCAGGTGCTTCCAGGGAAAAAGTTCGCCCGGATCCGTCTTGCGCGCCGGCGCCACATCGGAATGTCCGACCACGCGATTGGGAGGGATCGGATGGCGCGCGAGGATGCCTCTCGAAAGGTCGATCAGCGCGGCGATCTGGCTTTGCGTGAACGGCACATAGCCGAACTCATGTCCGGGGTTGACGAGTTCGATGCCGATGGAGCGCGCATTGACGTTCGTCTCGCCCGCCCAGTACGAAACGCCAGCATGCCAGGCGCGGCGCTGCTCCTGAACATGCGCGAAAACGCGGCCGTCACGGCCGATCGTGTAGTGTGCGGAGACTTTCGCCTCCGGATCGCACAGCCGCGCCAGCGCTTCGTCGGCCGTCTTCATCCCGGTGTAATGCAGCACCAGCATGTCGATGACGGCGCCCGGCGGGCGTTCGTCATGGTTCGGCGAACGGCACTCAACGATCTTCAGCGTCATCAGCGGCTCAAGCGTGATCATGACCGCCGACGCGGCCAGGACGCCAGTAACCTTCTGCCGAACACTGGTCCTTGCCAAGGCCGCGCGCGATCAGGCGCTGGCGGACGGCCCGGACATTGTGGGTTTCGCCGATGACATAGGCGTGGCCGAGGCCCTGCGGAAAGACGAAGCCGTCAACGGCATCAAGGAGAATGTTGTTGGGACCGGGCGCCGCGCCGTTGCGCGGCAGCCAGACGAGTTGTACTGCCGCCGCGCTTTCGAACGCCTGACGCTCGGCATCGTTGGCAACTTCAAGAAAGACGAAGGCGCGGTCGGTACGCGACAGGCCTTCGAGCATCGCGAAGATCGCCGGGATGCAGGTTTCATCGCCGATCATCAGGTGCCAGTCGGTGGGGCGCACATAGGTGTGCCCGCGCGGCCCGGCGGCATCGATGCGGTCGCCGGTCTTCGCGCCGCGCACCCACTCGCCGGCCGGGCTTGCGCCATGCAGCACGAAGTCGATGGCGAGACTTGTCCCGTCAAAGTTGCGGATCGTGTAATGCCGCCGGCCTTGCGGAAATTCGAGAACGAGGTCCTGGCCGCGCCGCCACATCAGCTCCTGGAGGTCATCGCCGGTGAACGTCACGCGCACCATGTTCGGCGTCAGTTGCCGCTTGCCGCTGACGGTCAGCGCCCAGACGCGGCGGCCCTTGCGCGCAAGGAACCGCGCGACCTGCGCAAGCGGGCCGGATGATCGCTGTTCGGTGATGCTCATCAGACGAATATCTTGTAGCTGACCGTTTCGCCATTCGCCCGCTTGAGCGAAAATTCCGCGCCGGCTTCGTGTTCCTGCAGCAGCGCTTCGAACACGCGTACCGCGTTGCGGATCACTTCGGCATAGGATGCCGCTTCGGTTTTTTCCTTCAGGCGCTGCAGGCGTTCCATCGCCTGGGGCGGCATTTCGAGCTGAACGCGCGTCGTGGTGCGCTCGCCGCCGGCTTCGACCGCATCGGCTGCCGCGCGCATAGCTTCGGCCGCGCGATGACGGCCATGTCTGTGATGTCTGTGCATACCCATGTTCCTTATTGCGCCGTGTCGTGCGGGGCGGACGGCGGTTGCGGCGCCGGCGGTGGTGTGGCTGGCCGTGAATAGTCGGCGGCGGGCTCCAGATCGAAAGGATCAAATCCGCGGTGGTAGGCTGCGAAGAGCGCCAGCACCGCGATGACCCCGACCACGATGAAGATGTGCGAGAACAGGAAGCTGATCACCGCGATCGTGGCAATGATTCCGAGCACAACCCACAGGATGCCGTAGTTCCAGAACGCAGGATGCCCGTAGTGCCGGTAGTCGCGGCGCGGGTCATAGCCGGCATTCTCATAGATGCTCTGGTGCACCTGCTGGCGAAACGCCCGTTTGCGGGCGCGCCACTCGTCGCGCCATTGGCGCTTCCATTCGCGGCGCTGCTCGCGCCACTTGCGGTAGGCTTCGCGGCGCGCGGCGTATTCCGCATCATAGCGCGCATCGTCGCGGCCATCGTACCGGCGGTCGCCGCGGGCGGTTTCGCCTGGCGCCTCTGCCGGTTTGCTGTCGTCGGCCGGAAAATCCTCTCCGATGCCGACACCGATCTTTGTCATTCGCTCTACTCCATTGTCTCGGGCCCTCATGGACCCTTGATCATATAATCATCATTATATCATCAATCGTCAAGTCCGATCATCAAAAAATCATCAGCAGCCAAATCAAGCCCCGTTAACCATGCCAGCCACGAATTTCGGTCACATACCCATGCTCTGATGAGGGGCAGGGACCGCGTACCGATGACAGTCACGCTCCAAGACTTCGATGCGTTTTTCGAAGCGATGCGAAACGGCAGCTACCGATGCGCCTTTTGCGGCAGCGTGACGTTCAAGAGCAATGCGCTTGAGTGCGCGCCGGGGCAACTCGTCGAGGCAAAGCTGATGATCGCGGCGGCGGCAGACAAGCTCGCGACGGGCACGCACGACTTCTACTCCAGCTCCTGCGCCAGGTGCGGGCGCACCGATTTCTTCCACGCCAACCAGGTCGAGCAATGGCTCCTGGCGCGCGGGCAGAGCGCCGATGCTTAGGCCGCAAAGCGATCTTCCGGCCTTGCCTGCTGCCGATCCGCCGGACTGCGGCAGTGCTGCGGCCATGCCGTCGAGCAGTGGGCCGTCACGCGACGAGATCGACGCGAAAATCGCGCTGTCGAAGGCCGAAGGCCGCAACGACGTCGTGCGGCTCGAAGCCAAGTTCGACATGCTGGAGCGCTCGCTCTCCGTGCAACTGAATGCTCTGTCGAACGATATCCGGCGAACGCGGGACGAAACGCGCGACGCACGCACAATGCTCGTCGTGACGATTATCGCGTCCGCACTCTTTATCGCCGCGATTTTGATCGTGATGATGAATGCGCAGGACGCGGGGTATCGCCGCGGGCTCGCCGTACGCGACGCCGTGCCGGAAATGCGCGAGCATGACAGTCTCAGGTCCCCGGCAACGGTCAAGCCGTCCGCGCGCTGAAGCGCCGCCCCGCCGCAAAAAAGCCCAAATCCGGCCTGAAGCCTTGCGGTAGTGAACGGTGCCGGGGTTTCAAGGCCTGTTCCGAATAAAAGGCCGGCCTATGCTCTTGCCGTTCGGCTTTGGGGAATCATCGCGATGGCGGTCTTCTATCTCAGCATACGAATCGGCGACGAAGTGATCCGAGATCCGCACACCTACGATTTTCCAACCGCGCAGGACGCGCGCGACGGCGCCATTCACGCGGTGCATGAACTGATCGTCGCCAATCCCGACGACATCGAAATCGAACAGCGCGAAATCGAGATCGCCGATGCGACGGGTCACGCGGTCACCGTGGTCAGCCTGCGCGAAGTTGCTCCCTGGCGCGGCTGAAGCGCGGCATCACCCGTTCCAGCCGCGTTCTTTCTCGATCTTGTCGTAGGCCGCGTTGATCACGGCGAGCTTGTCGGTCGCGAGGCGCACGAATTCCTCGGGAACACCGCGCGCCATCAGCTTGTCGGGATGATTCTCGCGCACGAGGAGCCGATAGGTGCGCTTGATCTCGTCATCGCCCGCGTCATGCGCAACGCCGAGCACGACATAAGGATCGCCCTTGTCCGGCCCGATATGCGCGGCGCGGATGCGGCGATATTCGGCCGGCGTGAAGCCGAAGATGTCGGCGACGCGTTCCAGGAAAGCGGCTTCTCCGGGGTGAAACACGCCGTCGGATTTGGCGATCTCGAACAGGCCGTCGAGGATGTCTTCGAGCAGGGCGGGATTTCCCACCAGCATCTTGGCGATCTGTGTCGCATAGGCCTCGAATCCCGCAGTGTCCTGTTGCGCCAGGCGAAAGATGCGGTCGACGCTCGCCTGCTCGTTCGGCGCGACGCGGAACAGGCGGTGAAAGGTCTCGACTTCGTCGTCGGTCACCGTTCCGTCTGCCTTGGCCATTTTGGCGGCGAGCGCGATCATGGCGATGGTGAAGACGACGCCCGGCGCCTCGCCCGGCTCAAGCGATGGCATCTCCCTGTCGATCAGGAAATGTCCCGCCAGCGCGCCGATCAGAGCGCCGACCGGCCCGCCGCCCAGCATAAATCCGGCCGCCGCGCCGCCAAGTTTTCCCAAGATGGACATGGAGGAAAGCAATAGGACAATCTGGGTGCCATGTCAGCACGCTGGAACTTCTACATTGATCGCGGCGGAACGTTTACCGACGTGGTGGCGCAGGCGCCGGACGGCACGCTTTCGACACTGAAGCTCCTTTCGGAAAGTTCACGATATGATGACGCCGCGCTGGAGGGCATTCGCCGCGCGCTGGGCATCACAAGCGGAACCGCCATTCCATCGGAGCGCATCGGCGAAGTCCGCATGGGCACCACCGTTGCAACCAACGCATTGCTGACCCGCGCAGGCGAACGGGTCGCGCTGGTCACCACGCGCGGCTTTCGAGACCAGTTGCGCATCGGCTACCAGAACCGTCCCAGGCTCTTTGCGCTGCGCATCGACCTGCCGGACATGCTTTATGAAACGGTGATCGAGGCGGATGAGCGCCTCACAGCCGACGGCGAAGTTCTGCGCGCGCTAGATGAAGACGCGTTGCAACACTCGCTCGATGCCGCGCGCGCACAAGGACTCACCGCCTGCGCCATCGTCTTCCTGCACGGTTACAAATATCCGGCTCATGAGCTGCATGCGGCCGCCATCGCGCGTGATGCGGGATTCACGCAGATATCGCTGAGTCACGAATGCGTGCCGCTGATGAAGTTCGTCTCGCGCGGGGACACCACTGTGGCCGACGCCTATCTCTCGCCCGTCCTGGCGCGTTACACGCAGCGCATCGCCGGCGCGCTTGGCGAAACGAAGCTTTTCTTCATGACCTCGAACGGCGGCCTTGCTGCGCCGGAGTTTTTTCGCGGCAAGGACGCGATCGTCTCGGGTCCCGCGGGCGGCGTGGTCGGGATGGCGGAGACGGCGCGCGAGGCGGGTTTTGCGCACGTCATCGGCTTCGACATGGGCGGCACCTCGACCGACGTCGCGCGGTTCGACGGCACGTTCGAACGCATCTATGAAACAGAAGTCGCCGGCGTCCGCCTGCGCACGCCGATGCTCGCGATCCACACAGTCGCTGCGGGCGGCGGTTCGATCCTGCACTATGACGGCGCGCGCTTCCGTGTCGGGCCGGATTCCGCCGGCGCCAATCCCGGACCGAAGAGCTACGCGCGCGGCGGCCCGCTCACCATCACCGACGCAAACGTCATGGTCGGCAAGCTGCAGGGTGCCTGCTTTCCCAGGCTGTTCGGCGCCAACGGCGATTCTCCGCTCGACGAAGACGCCGTGCGCGCGGCGTTTGCGGAGCTGTCGCGCAAGATCGGCAAGCCGCCGGAAGAGGTGGCCGACGGCTTCATCCGCATCGCCGTCGAGAACATGGCCAACGCCATTCGCAAGATCTCCGTCGCCAGGGGCTATGACGCGCGCTCTTACGTCCTGAATTGTTTCGGCGGCGCGGGCGGACAGCATGCCTGCCTAGTCGCCGACGCGCTTGGCATGAAGACGGTGTTCATCCATCCGCTTTCGGGGCTGCTCAGCGCCTTTGGCATGAAACTGGCCGCGTTGCGCGCGGTTCGCCAGCGCTTCGTCGGTGCGCCGCTTTGCGACGCTTTGCCCGAGCTTGAAATCGCCGTGGAAGAACTGCGCGGTCAGGCCGAAGACGAACTGAAGGCGCAAGGTGCGGCTGCGATCACCGCGACCGCGCGCGTACACATCCGCTATGACGGCAGCGACACGACTTTGCCGATTGCGCTCTCTTCGCTTGCGGAGATGTCGCAGACGTTCACCCGGGATCACGCCCGCCAGTTCGGCTTCGGCTTTGAAGGCCGCGCCCTGATCGCCGAATCGGTCGAGGTGGAGGCGCAGAGCGGTTTTCCTTCCCCGCGCGCGCGGGAGGTGTCCGCGTTGGCGGACGGAGCCGGAAGCTCCCCAAAAGCGCGACCATCGCCCGCCTTCGGCGGCCGCTCGCCCAGCGAGCGGGGGGAGAAAACAAAGTTCTTCTCCCATGGCGCGTGGCACAGCGCGCCTGTGCTGCGGACGCTGACCCTTCCCGTCATCGGTCCCGCGCTCATCGTCGAACCGCACCAGACGATCGTCGTCGAACCCGGCTGGCGCGCCGAGCAGAACGAACACGGCATCATCCTCACGCGCATCGCGGAACGTGGCGCGGTGATCGCGAAGGACGCAGTCGATCCGGTCCTGCTCGAAGTATTTGCCAACCTCTTCATGGCGATCGCGGAGGAGATGGGCGTGGTGCTGCAGAACACTGCGACCAGCGTGAACATCAAGGAGAGGCTCGATTTCTCCTGTGCGGTGTTCGATGCGGATGGCGGGCTCGTCGCCAATGCGCCGCACATGCCGGTGCATCTGGGTTCGATGGGCGATTGCGTCACCGCGATCATGAAGAGGCACCCCGGCATGCGCGAGGGCGAGGTGTTCGTCACCAACGCACCCTATGACGGCGGCACGCACCTGCCCGACGTCACCGTCGTCATGCCGGTATTCATTGACGGCACGCTCTCCTTCTACGTCGCCTCGCGCGGCCATCACGCCGATATTGGCGGCATCACGCCGGGATCCATGCCGCCCTTTTCGAAGGACAATAGCGAGGAAGGCGCGCTGTTCGACGGCATCCGCATGGTCGCCGATGGCCGCTTCGAGGAGGACGCCGTGCGCGCCGTGCTGCTGCGCGGCCCATTCCCGGCACGCAATCCGCAGCAGAACATCGCCGACCTGAAGGCGCAGGCCGCCGCCTGCGCAAAGGGAGCCGACGGCCTGCGCCATGCCTGCTCCGTATACGGACTTTCCGTCGTGAACGCCTATATGCGCCATGTTCAGGACAATGCCGAGGAATCGGTGCGCCGGGTGATCGGCAAGCTGTCGGACGGCGCGTTCGAGATGCCGATGGACGGCGGCGCGACTATTCGCGTCAAAGTGAGCGTCGACCGCACAGCTCGTTCCGCGCGCATCGACTTCACCGGCACCAGCGCGCAGGCGGCCAACAACTTCAACGCGCCGGGCTCGGTGACGAAAGCGGCGGTGCTTTATGTCTTTCGCTGCCTTGTCGACAGCGACATTCCCATGAATGCAGGCTGCCTCAAGCCGCTCGACATCGTCGTGCCCGAAAGCTGCCTGCTTCGTCCGCTCCCCCCCGGCGCGGTGGCGGCCGGCAATGTCGAGACCAGCCAGGCGGTGGTCGACGCGCTGTTCGCCGCGCTCGGCGTCCTCGCCGCATCGCAGGGAACGATGAACAACCTCACCTTCGGCAACGCGCAGCACCAATATTACGAGACGATCTGCGGCGGCGCCGGCGCGGGCTGGAGCTTCGACGGACAATCTGCTGTTCATACCCACATGACCAATTCGCGCCTCACCGATCCTGAAGTCCTGGAAACGCGCTATCCGGTTCTGGTCGAAGAGTTTTTCATCCGCAAAGGCTCCGGCGGGCGCGGCGCACACCCTGGCGGCGACGGCACGACGCGCCGCATCCGCTTCCGCGAAGCGATGACCGCGGCGATCCTCTCGATCCGGCGCGAGACTGAGCCGTTGGGTCTTGCCGGCGGCGAAGCAGGCGAAAAAGGCCGCAACACGGTCATCCGAAAGGACGGGACTCGCGTTAAGCTCAAAGGCTGCGATGAGATCGATGTTGCTGCGGGCGATGCCATCCAGATCGAAACGCCGGGCGGCGGCGGATATGGGAGAATCACATGACGACAGTCCTCATCACCGGCGCCAATCGCGGCATCGGGCTCGAATTCGCCAAGCAATACGCCGCCGAAGGCGCAGACGTGATCGCCTGCTGCCGCAATCCGGCGACCGCCGATGCACTGAACACGCTCGCCAAGGCGGCGCAGTTCACGGTCATGGCGCTGGACGTCACCTCGCCGGCATCGGTCACCGCGCTGAAAACCGCCCTGAACGGCAAGCCGATCGACATCCTCATCAATAATGCGGGCGTCGGAGGACCGCGCAACGAGCCGCGCGGCGGAATCGATTTCGATGGTTGGGTCGAAACGCTGAAGACCAATTCCATCGCGCCGATGCTCGTCTCCCTGGCGCTGCACGACAATCTGAAGGCGAGCAAGGTGAAGAAACTCGTGACCATCACCAGCATGATGGGATCGATCGCCGGCCATGGCGGCGGCGCCTACGCCTACCGCGCCTCGAAAGCGGCGGTGAACAGCGTGATGCATGGCCTCTCCAAGGAATGGGCGAAGGACGGCATTTCGATCGGCATCTATCATCCCGGCTGGGTGAAGACCGATATGGGCGGCTCAAGCGCCCCAGTCACGCCGCAGGACAGCGTGAAGGGACTGCGCGCCCAGATTGCAAAGCTCAGCCCGGCCAACAGCGGCGCCTATCTCGATTTCCAGGGCAAGGAAATTGCCTGGTGATCCACCGGTAGCACCGTGTGGATTGAGTCGCGCACCCTTTGACGATAAGTCACAAATTTTTCGCAGGCGATTCACACAGCAATATCAACAATGGCCGAGTCGCGCTGGATTGACGGGGCGGCGCCGTGGCGAGAGCCTAATCGCGTCTCAGGACAGGAGAATGTCCATGGTCCGTGAGTTGCAAATCATGACTGTCGGATTGGTGTTTCTGTTTCTAGGGGCAATCGTGTTCGGCGTGTTCTAGAGGCGCCGGGCGGGGGAATTGAGAGGCCGCGATGAGTCAGCACATCGCGGCCTCTTTTATTTGTGACCGTCAGCAAGTCGTGTCGGTCAGCCGCCCATATCGATGACGGCACGGCGGTTCTGCGGCTCGCGAACGCCGGGTCCGGTCGGAACAAGCGGATCATGGAAGCTCTTGCCGTCGACCGCGATGCTCGAGCCGTCCATTCCTTCGCGGACCATCTCGTCCTTCACGCTGTCAGCCCGGCGCAGCGAGAGCGCCTGGTTGTACTCGTCGGATCCGACCGTGTCGGTATGACCCGTGACCATGACTTTCACAAAGCCGTTCGCCTTGGCCGAGTGCACCGCTTCGCCGATCACGTCCATCGCCTTGTCGGACAGAGTGGACTGATTGAAGTCGAAGAAGACGATGAACGTCTTCACCGGCGGCGGCGGCGGCGGGGGCGGAGGAGGAGCCGAGGCTTCCGCATGAAGGCTGATGGCACCGATACCGGCCGCCACGTTGAGGCCAGTATTGCCTTCGACGCTCAGCGGCTGAAGCGCGATGGATTTGTCGCCGCCGCCGATCAGAGCATTTGCTCCGACGCCGACGCCGACTGTCGCGTTCGCCGTCGCGCCGACATAGTCGCCATCCAGGGCACCGGCACGAACGTCGGAAGAAGGCGCGAACACGGCCCAGACCATGACGCCGCCATCCGTATATCCGATGTCGACGCCGAACTTGGAGATCGTGCCGGTGTAGTGCTCCGCGGTCATGTTATTCGGAACGAACGTGCAGTGAAGATCGCGCGAGGATCCGAAGACGAAGCCCCAGCCGCTCGCGACATCGCAGGTCAGGGTACCGACCTTTACGCCACTGGAATCCGCGCTCGCGGCACCTGCATAGCCCAACACAGCCGCGCCCAGCGCAGCGCCGATTATCATTGTTCTAAATTGCTTTCGCATTCTGAAATACTCCGGTTTTTCACGGAAAATTTAGCAGGACCGCCGGTCCCATAGTTAATCCAGATCAATCGGGCGCGCTGCGACAAGCTGCCCGGCGCCGTGGCGGACAACCAAGCTGCGGCGCCGGTTTTCAGAGCAAGTCAGGTTTTCGACTCAACCTTGCGTGCTCCTGCCGGCCGGCGCCATGCAACCCTGCATTGTGCAACGTCATACAGAGCGAAATGGCGTGTATCTAAGCCGCGTCCTTCGTGCGTGGATCGTAGTTGAGCAGCGGTGCGAGCCAGCGTTCGGCAGTCGCGATGTCCCAGCCCTTGCGCCGCGCATAGTCGGCGACCTGGTCGCGCTCGATCTTGCCGACGCCGAAATAGCGGCTGTCGGGATGCGAATAGTAAAAGCCGCTGACGGATGAGCCAGGCCACATCGCATAGCTTTCCGTCAACTTCACGCCGATCTTGTCTTCGGCGTCGAGCAGCTTGAAGAGAGCCGCCTTCTCACTGTGCTCGGGCTGCGCGGGATATCCGGGAGCGGGCCGGATGCCGCGATATTTCTCCGCGATCAGTTCTTCGTTCGACAACGACTCGTCCGGCGCATAGCCCCAGAAGTCGCGGCGCACGCGTTCGTGCAGATGCTCGGCAAAGGCCTCTGCCAGCCGGTCTGCGAGCGCGCTCAGCAGGATCGCGGAATAATCGTCATGCGCGTCCTTGAAGCGCTTGATGTGCGCTTCCTCGCCGATGCCGGCCGTGACGACGAAGGCGCCGATATAGTCGTCGGTTCCCTTTGGCGCGATGAAATCGGCGAGAGCCATGTTCGGCCGGTTGTTCTCACGGGACATCTGCTGGCGCAGCGTATGCAGAGTTTGAATCGGAAATTTGCGGGCCTTGTCGCCGTAAACGGCGATGTCGTC
>Ga0265313_10003603_pt1 | contig 12449 bp, 13 predicted proteins | sample 4123metaG_FD_203122 | JGI IMG/M metagenome (GOLD analysis project Ga0265313, IMG submission 203122) | Rhizosphere microbial communities from Carex aquatilis grown in University of Washington, Seatle, WA, United States - 4-1-23 metaG | ecosystem: Host-associated > Plants > Roots > Rhizosphere >...
GATCGCCAAGGCCTTCGGCGTCCCGATCGATGTCGATCCGCGCGCCGTGAAGATCATGAAGGAGCGGTTCGCGGCGCGGGGGGTGGAAATGAATGAAGCCCGCCTGCGCATGGCGCGCATTCCGGCCGGCGCCGATCTGGTCGAGAACAAGCAATCGGGCGCGCCGGGCTTCAAGATCGGCAATGTGATCGTGATGGCGGGCGTGCCGTCGATCATGCAGGCGATGCTCGACGCGGCAGCGCCGATGCTGAAGACCGGCGTCAAGATGATCTCCGAGACGATCAAGGGCGATGTGCGCGAAGGCGACATCGGCACCGAGCTCGGCGTGATCGCGAAGCAGCATCCGAACGTGTCGATCGGCAGCTATCCGTTCTTCGACGAGAAGAGCGGGCCGAACACCAACCTCGTGATTCGCTCGCGCGATGCGGCGCACCTCGCCGCCGCGAAGGCCGACGTCGAAGCGATGCTGGTGCGCGTGCGCGCCGCGACGGCCGCCTGATCCGCGTGCGCGAGGACCTGATCGTCAAGATCGCGGCGCGCGTCTACGCGATCCTCTCGGCGCTGGGCGGCGTTTTGATCCTGGCGTTCGTCGCCGTGCTGATTTCGGCGTTCGGATCGAACGGATTGTTCGAGCCGAAGTTTCTCGTCTTCATCGTCCTGCCGGGCATCGCTGGGATCGCGCTCGCGCCCTTCATCTGGATGGGCAAGACGTGGGCGATGATCGCGGCGCTCGCGATCGCGGTCGGCCTGAGTTTTCTGGTCAGTCAGGAAACGCTGGCGCTGCGTCTGTCGCTGACTGGCGTCTCGGTCCTGTTCGCGGTCTTCACCGGACTGAGGTTTTGGCTGGGTGGCCCCGCGCGCGGCTAGCGCGGGCTTCCGCGCGTCATTACCTGCACCTGATCGGAACAGGAGAGACCTCATGGCAACGATCAAGCGCAATGCATCCGCGGTCTGGAGCGGCTCGGGCAAGGAGGGCAAAGGTGCGATCACGACGCAGAGCGGGATTTTGAGCGACACGCCTTATTCCTTCGCGCGCCGCTTCGGCGACGAGAAGGGCACGAATCCCGAAGAGCTGATCGCGGCCGCGCATGCGAGCTGCTTCACGATGGCGCTAGCGTTTCAGTTGAGCGGGGCGGGGCATCCGCCGGCCAGCCTGAACACGAAAGCTGACCTTTCGTTGGAGCAGGAAGGCGGCGGCTGGACCATCAAGGCGGTCGCGCTCACGACCAAGGCCAAGGTGCCGGGGATTTCGAAGGACGATTTCTTGAAATTGGCCGAGACCGCGAAGGCGAATTGCCCGGTGTCGAAGGTGCTCCGCGCGAGCATCACGCTGGATGCGACGCTGGAGTGATCCCCACTCTCCGCTCATGGCGGCGAAAGCGGGCATCCAGTTCTTTGGGTCCCCGCTTTCGCGGGGACGAGCGGGCTTGGTTATGCCGCCTTCCCATACGCCTTCATGAAGGCGCGGACCGCGATGCCGACCACATGGTCGATACGCTCCTGCGGGGGAGGGGGCGCGAAGTTGAACAGCACCGGCTTGAACGTCGTCGCGAGCGTCGACTCGAGAAACTGCGCCGCGACGATCTCGCAATCCTCGGGCGCGATCTCCAGCACGCCCGCCTGGACCTGGGCGCGCAGGTAACGCCCCAATTTAGCGATGCCGACCGCAGGGCCGCTCTCGTAGAACTGCCGCCCGACTTCCGGCATGCGATCCGCGATCGCGATCACGGTGCGGATCGGGGAGGTCGAGCGATAGCAGAGATAATGCGCAAATGCGCTGCCGAGCTTGCCCAGCGCCGCCGCGACATCATGATCAGCGGGATCGAGCTCGAACACGCGCTCAGCCTGGAAGTGACATTGTTGCTCGGCGATCGCCTCGAACAGCTCTTCCTTGTTCTTGAAGTAGACATAGAGCGTGCCCTTCGAGACACCGGCCTTGCGGGCGATCTCGCCCATGCTGGCGGCGTCGAAGCCCTGCGCCAGGAACACCGTGCGCGCGCCTTCGATGATCTGGCGCCGCTTGGCTGAGTCCGCCGCCTCGGCGGGGAGTTCCATCGTCAAAACGTCTGACATCGTCCTATCCCTGCGGCACTCTGCGCATCCTACGCCGTGAGCCCAGGTCCTCCTTCACATTTCTTTGACCGAACGGTTCGGTCAGCTTGACATACGGTTCTCGAGGCTGTATGTCAAGTCTCGAAATGACCGAACCGTTCGGTCAATCAAGAGAATTCTCAAGTGGTTGGACTGGGAAGGGACTTCAACATGTATCGCGATCGGGATTCGGCGGGTGGATTGACCGACGCCACGGGACGGCCGGCTTGGCAGAAAAAAGACGATGCGGGCTCCCCCGCCGCACTCGTCCCGGCGACTCAACAGCCGGGTAACGCCAAGCCGGCCGGGCCCATCGCGCAGGCGCCTGCAGAGGCTGCCGCCGATGCGCCGGCCAAGCCGCGACGCATGAGCGTCAAGAAGGCGCTCATCGGTGCCGCGCTGATCGCCGCCCTCGCGGCCGGCGGATGGTACGGCCACTATTACTGGACCACCGGGCGCTATCTGGTCACGACCGACGACGCTTATGTGGGCGCGAAGAACACGACGCTGTCCGCCAAGGTGTCCGGCTACGTGTCGTTCGTGCTGGTCGACGACAACGCGCCGGTGCGTGCCGGTGACGTGATCGCCAAGATCGATGATGGCGACTATGTGCTAGCGGTCGATTCCGCGCGCAACAAGGTCGCGACGCAACAGGCGACGATCGATCGGATCGGCAAGCAGGTCGACGCGCAGCAAGCCGCGATCGACCAGGCCAAGGCGCAGCTCGCCTCCGCGCAGGCGGGCGCAACCCGCGCCGACCTCGAACTGACACGCCAGCAGTCGCTTGCCGCGCGCGACTTCGCCAGCAAGCAGGCGCTCGAGACCGCGCAGGCAAACAAGCTCCAGTCCGTCGCGGCGGTGCAGGGCGCGCAGGCGGCGGTCGAGGCCGCGGTGGCGAACGCCGACGTGCTCAAGGCGCAGCAGGAAGAGGCGACGCGCACGCTCAAGGAATTGAATACCGCGCTCGCCAAGGCCGAGCGCGACCTCTCGTTCACGGTGATCAAGGCGCCGATGGACGGCGTGATCGGCAACCGCGCGATGCAGGTCGGCGACTACGTGCAGCCCGGCCAGCGGCTCGCGAGCCTCGTGCCGCTCGATGCGGTCTATGTCGATGCGAACTTCAAGGAGACGCAGCTTGCCAAGCTCCAGCCCGGCCAGCCGGTCAAGATCGCGGTCGACGCGATGAGCGGCGACAAAATCGACGGCACGGTGGTGAGCGTCGCGCCGGCTTCGGGCTCGGTGTTCTCGCTGCTGCCGCCCGACAATGCCACCGGCAACTTCACCAAGATCGTACAGCGCCTCGCCGTGCGCATCCAGGTGCCGGACGACCTAGCCGCCAAGGGCGTGCTCCGCCCCGGCATGTCGGTGGTCGTCAGCGTCGATACCAAGCCCGGCGCGGTCGCGGCCATTCCGGTGCGCACCGCCTCGCGCGCGAACGGGGTGCGCTGAAGGCGCCCGCGAGCACAGCCATGGCCGACGCAACAATCACAGCCGGTCCAGTCCCCCAGCCGGCCACGGCCGCCGTGGATCGAATCGATCCGCGGCGGCTGTTTACGTTTCTCTGCATGGTGTTCGGGATGTTCATGGCGATCCTGGACATCCAGATCGTCTCGGCCTCGCTCACCGAAATCCAGGCCGGGCTTTCGGCCTCGTCCGACGAAATCGCATGGGTTCAGACCGCCTATCTCATCGCCGAAGTGGTGATGATCCCGCTGTCGGGCTTCCTGTCGCGCGCGCTCGGCACCCGCATGCTGTTCGGCATCTCGGCGGCCGGTTTTACGGCCGCGAGCCTCATGTGCGGGTTCTCCTCCTCGATCAACGAGATGATCTTCTGGCGCGCCGTGCAGGGCTTCATCGGCGGCGGCATGATCCCGACGGTGTTTGCGACCGCGTTCACGATCTTTCCGCGCTCCAAGGTCGGCATCATCTCGCCGATGATCGGGCTTGTGGCGACGTTGGCCCCCACGATCGGGCCGACGGTCGGCGGCTATCTGACCGACGCGCTCTCCTGGCACTGGCTGTTCTTCATCAATGTCGTGCCCGGCATCGGCGTCGCGGTCGCGGCCTTCGCGCTGATCGACTTCGATAAGCCGGATTACAAGCTGCTCGACCATTTCGACTGGGTCGGGCTGCTGTCGATGGCGGGCTTCCTCGGCGCGCTCGAATATGTGCTTGAGGAAGGTCCACGCAACGACTGGTTCGGCGACGACACGATCCTGATGCTCGCTTGGGTGTCGGGGCTCTCCGCGATCCTGTTCTTCTACCGCGCGTTCACGGCGCGCCAACCGATCGTCGACCTGAAGGCCTTCGCGGATCGCAACTTCGCGCTCGGCAGCCTGTTCTCGTTCGTGGTCGGCATCGGGCTGTATGGCCTGACCCTCGTATATCCGCTCTATCTCGCGCAGATCCGCGGCTATGACGCGCTGATGATCGGCGAGACCATGTTCGTCTCCGGCCTCGCGATGTTCCTGACCGCGCCGATCGCGGGCCGCATGACCGGCAAGGTCGATCCGCGCCTGATGCTGATGGCCGGGTTCGCGTTCTTCGCGGCCGGCACCTGGTGGATGACGTCGCTCACGCGCGACTGGGATTTCTGGGAACTGCTCTGGCCGCAGATCTTCCGCGGCATCGGGTTGATGCTCGCGATGGTGCCGATCAACAATGTCGCACTCGGCACGCTTGCGCCCGAGCGCGTGAAGAACGCCTCCGGCCTCTACAATCTGATGCGCAATCTTGGCGGGGCGGTCGGGCTTGCCGGCATCTACACGTTCCTCAACGACCGCACCGACCTGCACATCGCGCGGCTGCACGAGAACTTCACCTTCGCGCATGGCCCAGCGGTCGAGGCGCTCAACAACATGGCAACGCAGTTCGGGGGCAGTCCCGACGCGCAGGCGATGGCGTTGAAGCAGATGACGGCGCTCGTGCACCGCCAGGCCAGCGTGATGGCGTTCGCCGACGTGTTCCTCGCGATGACCGCGCTGTTCGTCGCGCTCGCGGTGCTGGCCGTGCTGGTGAAGAAGCCGGCCGCCGCGGGAGCGGGCGGCGGGCACTGAGATGGCCGGTCAACCTTACATCCTCTCCGCTTAATTCCCGGGAAAGCGGAGTCCAGCCGGGCTCCTTTTCGCGGGACGAGCGGAGAATCGGCCTTCCGGCAAACGAGGCTGCCGCGCTAGAACGTCCTGACGCATGTCGGGAGGGACGCGAATGGCCGAAGCGCAAGCACAACAAGCCGCGAAGGCCTTTCCGGTCTCGTGGGACCAGTTCCACCGCGACGCGCGCGCGCTGACCTGGCGGCTCTCCGGCACCGGGCCGTTCGAGGCGATCGTGTGTGTCACGCGCGGCGGGCTGGTGCCGGCCGCGATCGTGGCGCGTGAATTGGAGATCCGGCTGATCGAGACCGTATGCGTCGCGAGCTATCACGACTACAAGACGCAAGGAGCTGCGAGCGTGCTCAAGGGCGTGGCGAGCTCGATCGTGGCGCTCGGTGGCGGCGAGGGCAAGGGCGTGCTGATCGTCGATGACTTGGTGGACACCGGCAAGACTGCGCGCATCGTGCGCGACATCCTCCCTAAGGCGCATTTCGCCACGGTCTATGCGAAGCCGATGGGCCGGCCGATGGTCGACACTTTCATCACCGAGGTGTCGCAGGACACCTGGATCTATTTTCCCTGGGACATGGGGCTCGCGTTCCAGCCGCCGATCCGCAACGGGGCGCCCTAGATATGCACATCCAAACCAACGGCATCAGCATCAATTACGCGATCGACGGCGCGCAAGGCTCGCCCTGGCTGATTTTCTCCAACTCGCTCGCGACCGACCTCTCGATGTGGGACGAGCAGGCGCGCGCGCTGTCGTCGTCGTTTCGCGTGCTGCGCTACGATCAGCGCGGTCACGGCGGAACGCAAGCGACGGCCGGCCGCTACAGCTTCGACCTGCTGATCGAGGACGCGCTCGCGCTGATGGACGCGCTCGGCGTTGCGCGCGCGTATTTTGCCGGCCTGTCGATGGGCGGCGCGACCGCACTCGGGATCGCGCAGCGCCACCCGGACCGCATCGAGCGCGCGATCGTCTGCGACTCGGGCTGCGCCTCGAGCCCGCAGAGCGCAGCGCAATGGGAAGAGCGCATCGCGGTCGCGCAGAAGGAGGGCATGGCGGGCCTCGTCGAGCCTACCGTGAGGCGATGGTTTCCGCCCGACGTGCTTGCCGACAACCCGCCCTATCTCGATCAGGTGCGCGCGATGATCCGCGCGACGCCGGTCGCGGGCTTTATCGGTTGCGCGGCGGCGCTCGCCGATCATGACTTCCGCTCCGCCGTCGCGAGCACGAAGCCGCCGGTGCTGTTCATCGCTGGCGAGAAGGACGCGGGCGGCGCGGTCGCGTCCGCCATGAAGGCGATGCACATGGAGCTCGCCGGGTCGGAATATGTCGAGCTCGCCGGCGCCGGCCACATCTCCAATCTGGACGACCCGACCGGGTTCACCGCGTCGGTGCTTGCGTTTCTCGCGGCGTGACGTCGGTCACCACGTGTAACGTACCACTCCGGTGCCGGCGTATGTCTGCGAGCGGTCGGCAAGCTCGCTGTCGAATCTGACACCGATCGACAGACCGGACGCGAACCTCAGCCATGCATCGGCCGAGAGCAGCGCCAGATCGGTGACGGGGGTGGCGCCGGTCACGATGAAGGCGGAGCCGGGCAGCGCCAGGAACGCGACGTCCGCGATCGGATCGCTCACGTGGTCGTGTGCCCAGGCGGCGCGGGCACGCAGCGTGAGGACGGTGCTGCTGTCGAGCGCAACGCTCTGATCGAACCAGGCGCCGAGCTCGGTGCGGACCGCGCTCGTGTTGTGCGCGTCGTAGCCGAGGGCGAAGACCGCCGAGCCGGAGGCGGCGATCTCGCTGTAGGACGGTGTGCGGAACGATTGCGCCTGTACCGCTCCGTAGGGGGTCAATCCAAATCCCCACAGGCCGAAGCTGCCGGGAATCGCAAACCGGTAGCCGCCTTCGATCCGGCCGCCGATATCGTAGGCGGAGAAATCGGCGGTGAGGTGGTCAGGTCCCGCGACGGAGAGCCAGCGGTCGCTCGACACACGATGAAACGCGAAGGCGAGCGCGGCCGAGATATAGGCCGCGTTGAAGCGCGTGGACGAATAAACGGCCGTCTGGAACATGTCGCTGCGCCCGCCGCCGAGACCATCCGACAGGCCGTAATCGATGCCGCCCCCCGCGAGCGCGAAGCCGACCACGGTGTCCGGCGAGACGCGATAATCGAAGCCGGTGGCCAAGCCATACGCGCGCGCGGTCCTGTCGTGGGTGCCGGCAAGGATGTCACCGGAGGTCCTGTTTTCCCCGCCATACGCCGCCGCCCAGATGCCCCACCGGCTGCGATCGAGTGCGGCGCCGACCGGCGGCCCCCCGATCGACGCATAGGAGGTCACAAGGCTCGGGAGGGGCTGGCTTTCCGGCGCGAAGCCGAGCGTCCTCACGGTCTGGGGAGGCGCGCCGAAGCCGCTGCGGTTGCCGGCGAACTGATTGCCGGCGAGCGGATTGAGCACCAGCGACAGGAACGAGTTCATCGCCTGAATGCCCGCCGGCGCGAGCGCCGTGGCGGCCTCGCCCGATAGCTGCGGCAACACGATGTTCATCAGGTCGGCGGGAGTCCGCGCGGCGAGGTCGAGGAATGCTCCCGGGAAGCTCGCCGGCACCGTGTTGTTGTTTCCGGCAACGGCGGCGAGAAAAGCATTGTTGATCGCGGTCGCCACCGCGTTTCCCGGCAAAGTGACCGTCGGCACGACCATCGCGGCCAACACTCCGGGCGGAAGGACCACATCCGCCGGAACGATGAACGGAGTTGCGCCCGGCGGAAGCACGACGCCCGGCGCGACGGTGATGGGAATGAGGCCCGGCGCGATCACGACGACTGCCGGAATGACGCCCGGCGGAACGACGACGCCCGGCGGAACGATGACCGCAACCGCGCCCGGCGGAACGACGACACCCGGTGCGGCGACGACGGGAATTGCGCCCGGCGGAACCGGGACGCCCGGCGGAATGACGACCGCAACCGCGCCGGGGGGGACGACCACGCCCGGCGGAACGACGATCGGAACGATGCCCGGCGGGACGACGACGGGAGTTCCTCCCGGCGGAACGACGACACCGGGCGGAACCACGACCGGAACGACTCCCGGCGGGACGACGACCGGCGGGGTGACGATCGTGACCGGCAGCAGCGGCGCGACCGCGCACGGGGACAGGTTCCGGATCGAGATATTGTTGGTATCCAGCGTCACCGCGCCGTTCTGCGCCAAGGCGCTGCCGCACGTGATGTTGGCGCCGGTGGTGAGCGTGATGCTGGTCAGCGCGAGGATGTCTCCGACGAACGACGTGGTCGTGCCGAGGGTCGCGGAACTGCCGACGCGCCAATACACATTGCTGCCGAGGCCGCCGCCGATGACGGTCACGGTCGAACTGCTGGCGGTGGTCAGCGTGCTGCCGATGTTGAAGACGAAAACCGCGTTGGGATTGCCGAGCGCGTTGAGCGTGAGATTGCCGGTCAACTGAGCCGATGACGCGAAGTTATAGACGCCCGGCGTCAGGGTGAGGCCGCCCAGATTCTGGCCCGTCAGGTCTCGCGTTGTCGGTCTGCTCGCCAGCGCATTGTAGCCGATCGTAAGGTCCACTTGAGCCTGGACCGCGACGGCGTCGGCCGCATGGATTCCTCCCGGCGCCAACACGATTCCGGGCGGAAATCCCGTGATGGCGCTGCCCGGACTGACGCCGAGACTGCCGAGGAGGACGCTGGAGCCGGTGTTGGTGACCGTCGAGCCGGCCAGCACCGCGAAGTCCGCCGCCGTACCGAGATTGGGGGACTGCGCATGGGCCGGCGGAGGCCGTCCGATGACGATCACGCCAAGCGCGGCGACGCACGTCGCCACGACGCGCCGTCGTGACGCATGACGTTTGGATAAGATTCGGTCATCTTGCGCCGATCCGGCCCTGTCCTTCGCCGCCGAATCGGCGCGGGACCCGGCAAGGCCGGTACAACGCTGGCGTTTCATCTTCTGATCACTCTGGTGGAGATGAAGAGCGAAATCGAAACGCCATACGAATCAGACCGCCGCACGATGCGGAGTTAATGGCGAACTTTGGTGTCGGTCTATTTGCTTGATTGCGTACGTAAACGCCGCACGTTTGCGCTGCTCGAGAGGCTGCTGAGTGCTTGGCCGCCCGGTCAGCGCACGCGGAGCGTGGTCTTGATGGTCCAGCCGAGCGCGGACAGTTCTGGTGCGAGGGAGTGCAGCACGCGCGGCGGATCGTAGAGCGTGCCGGACATGAAGAGGACGAACAGGATCATGAGCTTGGACATGGGGCGTTCCTTGTCGGTTTGAAGGTTGATCGCGCTTTGATCGGCTCGAGAGCTTGGCGGCCGACGGCGAAGGCCGTCCCGGGCGCCGAAAGTTTTCCGAGCATTGCGTCAAGCTGATTGCGATAAACCGGTCTCCGATCGCCCACGCTGCCTGGTCCGCCCCGACGGCCTCCGCGGTGATCCCGCAGCCCATCGCCTGACCCTCAGCGTCCGATCATGCCGTTCATCGAGCTCCTTCGAGTACGTCGTTTCCGTCGATGTCAGTGAGGTCGAGGTGGTCGGAGGGCCGCGATCACGCGGCAAGCCGCAGCCGCACCGGCTCGGTGCCGCCGATCGCCCATTCGCCGAACGTCAGGTCGGCCTCGCGCTCGATCACCGGGCGGACGTGCTCGAGCAGCTTCACCGCGCCGAGCCGATAGGCCTCGATCGCATCGACGGTGAGCGCCGCAGGTCCCCGGCCGACGAATTCGAGCGCCATCGCGATCAGGGGCACGCACTCGGCGAGCGTCGCGGACGCCATAGTGGGAAGCTTATCGGGGCTGCGCTCGAACGCATCGGTGAGATGCTCGATGAGCTGGGTAGGCTGCAGGAACGACATGGCGGGTCTCCTTGGGGGCTTTGCGTTGAAGTCGCCACAAGGCTAGCACGCAGCTCTGGTCTGTAAAGCGTAAGTTATTGAAATATATCGATAATTTCGATCTGTGCGATCCACGACAAGGCGCTGAAACAACGACAATTTTTGCTCAAAGCGGGTATTTTTGCCAGCGATTCCGCGGGAGTGCGTTAGCGCGCCGCTAATAGTATCCGCTGCTTTTCCGGAACTGATCGGCGATGCGTGGACCGCGCGCGGGGCGGGACGGCGGATCGGCGAGGCGTTACAATCGGCATCAACGGCAAACGAGGAGGAGGTTAGCATGGATGCAGTAACGCCGAAGGGTCACGGCCAGAGCGCCGTCGACGGACATTCGCACATCGTCAAGCCGGCCGAGATGGAATGGCAGAAGACGAGCTTCCCGGGCTGCGAGGCCAAGCCGCTGCTGTATGATCCCAAGACCGGGCTCGCCACCATGCTGATGAAGTTCGCGCCCGGCGCGGTGCTGCCCGACCACGAGCACGTGCAGATCGAGCAGACCTACGTGATCTCGGGCAAGCTGGTCGACAAGGAAGGCGCCGCCGAGGGCCTGACCGTCGGTCCCGGCGAGTTCGTCTGGCGCGAGCCCGGCAGCCGCCACGTCGCCTGGACGCCGGAAGGCGGCATCATGATCGCGATGTTCCAGGTGCCGAACAAATTCTTCGCCACCGACGGCCGCGTCACCGACCAGAACGGTCGTGACTGGAAGGAACTGTGGGGCCACACCGGCAAAGGCTGAGCGGGCAGGGCGCAGCGGCTGGTTTGATCGCGGCGGGCGGCATCATGGCCGCCCGCTTTTGTCTGCGGTCGCTTTCGGCTTTTGTGCACCGGATGTACAACGACGCCGAGCGGGCGTGGCGGAATGGTAGACGCAAGGGACTTAAAATCCCTCGGGGGCAACCCCGTGCCGGTTCGAGTCCGGCCGCCCGCACCATCAGCCGTCATGCCAGCGCACGCGCCACGGCGGCACCGATCTCCTCGATCGCCACACGTGCATACGGAATGGCGCCGGCCATGGCGTAAAAGTGGTGGATCATGCCGACGTGACACGAGTAGCGCACCGCGACCCCGACGCGCTCGAGCCGATCCGCATAGGCGCGCCCTTCGCATCGCAGCGGATCGAACTCGGCGGTGTGAATGTGCGTCGGCGGATGCCCGCTGACGTCGTCGGCGCGCAACGGCGATAGGCGAGGATCCGCGCGTTCCAGTTCGGGCGGGCAGTAAAGGCCGAGCGTCCAGTCGATCGTCGCCTTGTCGAGGAAATAGCCGCGCGCGAACGCGCGGCGCGATTCGGACTCGGCCGCCATGTCGAGCGCCGGACAGAGCAAGAGCAGGAGCGCGATCTTCGGGCCTTTCTCCTGCTTTGCTCTCTGGCAGACCGCCGCGGCGAGACCGCCGCCGGCGGAATCTCCGCCGATCGCGATGCGGTCCGGGTCGAGGGCGAGCGTGGGCGCGCGTGCAAATATCTCCTCGGTGGCCGCATAGCTGTCGTCGAAGGCGGCGGGAAAGCGATGTTCGGGCGCAAGCCTGTAGTCGACCGAGATCACGCGGCACCCGCTCGTATTGCTCAGCATCCGGCACAGGCCATCATGGGTCACGACGCTCCCGAAGACGCCGCCCCCGCCGTGGAAATAGATGAGGCCCGGCAGCCGGTCATCCGCGGCGCCGCGCGGCGAATAGATGCGGATGGGCAGCGACCCGCAGGGCCCCGGTAACTCGCCGTCTTCGATTTTTCCGACCGGCACGTCATTGGCGCCGACGAGCTGGCTGAGGCGCTGGAAGTCCTTGCGCATGTCCGACGGCGAGAGCCGTGTCGGGTCCACCGCGCCCGCAAAGGCGGTGAGATCAAGGAACCTTTTCGCGTGCGGGTCGAGGGGCATGTGGCAGCGCTTCCGATCAACCCATGCGGCGACGGCCCGATCAATCGCTCAAGGATTCGACAAGCGCGTTGATCGCCGCGATCGAGCGAAAATTGGCCGGCGTGATGCTGGTCTCCGGCACGCTGAGGCCGAATTCGGACTCGACGGAGAGCACCAGGTCGACCATGTCGAGCGAGGTGAGACCGATCTCGCGCAGATCGTCGTCCGCCGATACCGCGCGATCGATCGATCGGCGCTTGAGGATCCGGCGCACGACCTCGGACACGTCTTTTCTCGCCAGAGCATTGGCCGCGTATGACACGTTGCACACCTTTCGCGTTCGCCGGCGTCTGCAAGGAAACTAGCTAGCACCGGTGGATGCGCCGCACAGTCCCTTTGCCGACTTACAATTAATACAAATGCATGCGCGACTGCTAAAGCGCCGTAAATCAATAGCGCGGTTCACGCATACCTGAGGCGAGGTGACGTTAACCACGAC
>Ga0265313_10003605_pt1 | contig 12444 bp, 2 predicted proteins | sample 4123metaG_FD_203122 | JGI IMG/M metagenome (GOLD analysis project Ga0265313, IMG submission 203122) | Rhizosphere microbial communities from Carex aquatilis grown in University of Washington, Seatle, WA, United States - 4-1-23 metaG | ecosystem: Host-associated > Plants > Roots > Rhizosphere >...
CCGGAGCCGATGGCGATATCACCATTTCAGGTTCCATTCGCGGTCTCGGCGGCGGTTTTGCTAATAGCGTTACGCTGGTAGGCTCCGGCAATGGCCGAATTAACGGTATAGGCGGCTCCAACATCGACACACTAAACTTGACCGCCACTACGGGAGCGGGCGACATTGTCATCACAAGAACTACAGCACGTTCAATCAACGCCACAACCACAACGAATGGTAATGTCCTCATTACCGACTACAGCCCCACCGCCGTAACGCTCAACTCCATTGCCAATGGCAATAACATCGACATTGAACTGATGACGCCGAACGTAGACTTGATCGTTGCCGGTCCAATGCATGCAGCGTCGAATCTCACCTTAGGCACGAATCAGGGTGGCGGTACCGGAAGTATCATCCGTACGGGCGCAGGCACTGTTCTCGATGCAACTTCTATAAATCTGAACTCCGGCGGTAACATTGGATCAAACACGGCTGCAATTCTTACAAACACAAATTTTCTCACAGCTCATGCGGGCATCACAAACAACGTCTTCGTCTCTGATAGTGGTGACGTTCAGCTTAATGATGTCCAGGGCAACATTGTCAACATCTCTGCCTTCGGTACCATAACCCAAAATAATGCGGCACAGATTACTGCTAATACGCTCAGTCTCTCATCGACATCGGGAAGCATTGGCGCCCTTTTTGGCGGAGCCATCAAGACAAATGCGACCAATCTTTCCGCTACCGCATTTGGTGACGTCAATCTGAGCGTGACCAATGGGTTGGTGCAAGTCGGAACTCTCTCCGGTCAGACTGTTCAGCTAACCAATACTGTCGGCAAAATCAACTTGCAGCAAGATGTTACCGGAACAATTTCCGTCACGATCAATACAACGGGCGGCAATCCTAATTCGATCACGCAGGCTGCAGGCAAGTCGATCTTTACGCCCAGTCTCACCATTACTGCGACTGACGGTGACATCGGAACTGCTTCAAATGCGATTAGAACAACGGCCGGCGATCTAACTGCCAGCGCGTCCGGCAATGCCTTTCTCAGCACGACTGGAGACGTAAGTCTCAACGCCAGCGATGGGCAAATCTTCAAATTGACTAGTGGTGGAAGTATTACAGTCCAGGGAGTACTCCAGGCGACCAACCTCACGTTGACGACCACAAACAGCGGTAATATCAACCTGGACTCGTCTATTACCGGAGCGATTAGTCCGGTTGCTGCTAGTGTTGTGCTCACGGCCAATGGAACAGGAACAATCAATCAGCAGCTAGGCACGAGCATCACGACTCAGTCATTGTCTTTGAATTCCGACTCCGGCAATATTGGATCGAACAGCAGTCCTATAAAGGTCGACAACGCCATCCCAACCGTGGCTCTCTCCGTACACACCACTGGCGATTGGTTCGTCAGTGCGCCCAACTCTTTTGTTAATTTCGGAGCTTCATCTGGTAGTAGCGGAACCCTCGTTGCAGGCAACGGTGTCAGCACTACAGGCAACACCACGCTGACCGGCACACTCGATATTGAGACCGGCAATATCAATGTTCAGGGCGACAAACTCGCAGCAGACATCATCAATATTCATGGCTTCCCAGGCGCAGATTTGACTATCGATGGTGGCATCGCAGGTGGCGTGTTCTCGTCGACGACACAAACCAACTGGACAACTACCGGCGGTGGCAACATTTTCCTCTCCGGCAAGATGACTATGAATGGTCCGACCTTCGTCAATTCTACGTCGGCCGGGCAAATCACCATCAACGGCGGAGCAAGCTATATCGGCAACAACCTCGTCAAACTGACGAGCGGCGTGGTCAACCAAATCGGCTTCATCAGTGGCAATCCACTCGTGTATGACCTGCTCGGCAATACAATCGTCAACACAACCGGCGACATCAACTTCTCGGACAACATAATCTTTGTTGGAGAAAACTTCGCGGTGCTGGCGTCGGGCAACATCAATTTCTCACCAGCTTCAACCGTGCGTTTGGCAAACAGCGCAGGTGACGCCGGCAACCTCACACTCGTCGCCGGTTATAACATCTCGCCAGCCACGGTCGGACAGATTCGCTCCATCAGCCCGTACACGCTCGGCTCAGCATCGGCTAGCGGCGGATCTATAAATATGGGCGGCACGACTTTTGATTTGACAGGTTCGAATAACGGCGGCAGCTTCACGGCAGTCGCTCAAGGTCAAGCCGGAGGCAACGCCGGAACCGTCTCGCTCGGTTCGATTAGCACGTCCGGCGCCAACCTCGGCGGCAGCGTCACCATCTTCGGCAGCGGCGGCATCAATGTCGGCGCTATCAATACATCAGGAGGCAGTGCCAGCGGCAGCGTCGCACTCAATGTGATGAATTCGCAAATTGTCGGCGGCAACATTGTGCTGACCAACGGCACTCGCTCCGGCATCGGACAATTTGTAAGCAACGGCACTTCCAACGGCAACCTCTCCTTCGCAAGCATCACTGCTACAGGTGCACAAGTAACGCTGACCGGCGCGAAAGGCGCTGTCGACACGCTCAACGGCACCGGCAACATTCAAGCAGATACGCTGACTTTGCAAACCGGCACCGGTGTAGCCACCGTCGGCAATACGCAAGTCAATACTCTCAACAGCAATGGCGACGCAACTGTCAGTCTCGCCAACAATGCCAACCTGGTGCTCGGCAGCGTCAGTGGTGCGGGTCAGAAGCTGACCATCACTGCCACGGGTAGCATTACATCCACCGGATTCGACGTCGATACCGCTAATCTGACGGGTACCGCTTCGAGCGGCAATGCAGCGATCAACATAACAAATGCAATCGCCACCACTTCGGCAAGCCTCAAGAGCCTTGGCGGCGGTGACATTGTCGGCGGAATTTCGACCAATGCACTGACGCTCAATTCCACTGGCAAAGTTGGCACCAATGGATCCACACGCTTCAGCACCGATGCTGCAACTATAAAAGTAGATGCAGTCAATGCCTTCCTCAATGACACGAATGCTGGGGGTGTTGCATTCAATTCCGGAGTTGTTTCTGGAACCTTTGATGTTCTCGCGACAGGCGTAGTCACCGGCGGAACCATCACTACAAGCTCCGCATTAATCAATGCCGCCGGAATCGGAACCGGCACCGGTGCCAATGCATTCACGCTGACCAACGGCGCTAATCCGTTCAGCCTCAAAGTGACTACAGGCACGGGTGATTCATTCATCAAAGACAACGGTACCGGAGTTGTTCAAATTGTCGGCGGCTCGTCCGGTAACGGATTCAGTCTCGAGACAGGCACCGGAGCCAGCGTCGCGACCACTGGCGATATCACATTTGGTGGTGATATCAATATAACCACCAATTCGATGACCAACTTCTTCAACGTCGCATCCTCTGGTGGCAACATCAATATCCAGAGCAATGCAGGCAGCAATTTGCAAATCTTTGGTGCCGCAGGACCAACGCCCGCGACCTATTCGGCTGGCGGCGTCAATGGTGCAATTAATTTCACGACCAACGGCACACTTATAGATATCAGCGGCAAAACCACATACCTGACGACCGCAAACTTGATCGCCAATGTTTCCGGCCAATCAGTATTTTTGGAATCGGGCTCTATATCGACTGCAACCGTTCCATCCTTTATATACACTGCGGCAGTTAATGGAACAGGAGCGCTCACTGGTCCCTGGAATATTGTCAACTCCGGCACCTACGCCAACAATGGCGGCAACGTCACGCTTGGCTCGATCACATTCAATGGAGCAGACATTGCCATTATCGCTTCGGGCAACATCAACCTCGGCAGTTCCACAATCAACCTGAGCGGAAATAATGGCGGCAATCTGACGATGCTTGCCGGTTTCAACTTCAGTCCAAATACAAGTGGTCAAGTCAACCAGGACACCGCTACGAAGTTCTTCAACTTCACGCCAACGTCCTCGGGTTCCATCACTGGAAATGTCACCATCAACCTTAACGGTGCCGCAGGAAACGGCGGCAGAATGATCGCGCTCGCCAACGGCGGCTCAGTCAGCTTGGGCAATGTTTCGACAACGGGAACCGTGACTGGTGGAGATGTCACCATTATCGCCAGCAATGGAATTACAGCCGGAGCAATCACAACGACTGCCCCGACCGGTGGCAGCGTCAATCTCATCGTCGGCAATCCGACTGTTGGCTCCGGCACCAATTTCGAAATTCTGGGAGGAAAAATTATTGCCGGCGCCAATACGATTGGTAATTCGGGATTGAACAACGGCAGCATCAACGTAGGTCCGGTGGCGGATGGAAACGGCAGCTTTGCCGCCCAAACAAGCACAACTGGGTCAATCACATTGCAAACCGGTTTGAGCGCTCGCAACATCACTTTGTCCACAGGTGCTCTCAATCTGCTCGGTTTTTCGACAATTGCAGCCGGCACTGATGGCAATGGCAAGGCGGGGCAAATCATCATCGGCGCAAATGCTGTCTCCACACCGACGTCACATTTGCAAGTGACTGCAATCGGTACCAGCATTGGAGACGGAGGTTCAATCCAATTCGCATGGAACAGTGCCTCACCTGTCTCACTGGGTACCGGGGCTAGCGACAAATTCGACTTCCAAGTCAACGCTTCAGGGACCGGAAGCGGCGGCGCTGTCAACTTCACAACGCAAGGCGACGTGACGCTTAACGCGGGCGCCCTGGTGGGCAATTCAACTGCTGCATCTGCAGGCTCTGCAGTAGTCACCACCAACGGCAACCTCACAGTCAATACTGGCTCGATCAATGTTGGCGGAACAGCCGGCAAAGGAGCCGACATCGAACTGACTGCAGGTGCAATTGATAATGTCGGAACTCTCAATTTGGCCGACACCTCATTTTTCACGCAAGCAAATGGAACCGGCGCCGCCGGCAACGGTGGAACGCTGCTGCTCTCCGGCAGCAACATCACCTACGCTGCCACCTCGGCTGCTTCACCTCTGGCATTGACGGCAACAGGCAGCGGTACCGGTGATGGTGGAACAGTTATTTTCCAAACACGTGATACCACAGCGACATTTGTAGGAAACCCCGCAAGAGCGCCGAGAAGTCCCTTCCATTTCATAACTGCCGAAGCTCATGGCGGCGGAAATGGCGGAACGATTGATATTGAAACCGGCGGCAATCTGACGATCAGCGATGCATCATTGATCAATGCGACCGGTGGTTCGACCGGCACCTTGAAGGGAGCCAATTACACATTTGCTGCTGGAAAAGCGGCGACCGGAACTCTCATCATCACCGGCAGTTTGAACGCCGACGGCGTGGGAGGTGGAACCGGTGGGTTGATCTCCTTGAGTTCTAACTCGACAAGCAACTTCACAGTAGGTGTCGCCAACCCGAGGAACGGCATCACTGGAACCTTATCAGGCGAAGAAATTCGCCTGACCAACAACTCTGCTGGCATTCAATTACAGAACGCTGCTTCATTGACAGCTCAAAAAATGACATTGTCTGCGGCGGGCAAGGGCACCATCACTGCAACCGGCACTCTTACCGCAGCTCAGAGCATAGTTCTGACAGCCACCGGCGGAGCGATTGGTGGTAAAGCAGCATTTGCGGTGAACACTGCAGATCTGACGGTAAATACAGCAGGTCTAGTGTCTGTAGCCAACAGTTTTGCAGGCTCCTCAGTCCTGGAAAACTCCACTGGTGGAGCCGGCTTCACTTTACACACAGCCGGCAGCACAACGTTGAATAACATCACCACCACTAAAGGCAGTATCACGATTGTCGAGTCCTCAGGCGCATTGAAGACAGCCAACGGTTCGCAACTCTCAGCAAATAATGGAGCGCTGGTTTTGCAAAATACCAATGCAGCAGGCACCATCGCAATCGGGGACAATTCTCAAGTCGCGACATTGCAGAAAGGAAGTTCTGTCAGCATCGTAATTGGTGCCACGATTCCGAAGACAGGCACCAACCCATTCCCGCCCGCTCCGGCTGGTGTCAATGTGACAGTCGACAGCACGAAGAACTTCGTCTGGTTTGGTCCTAACAATGCCGTCTCCGTGCCGACAGGAACTGCGACAGTGCATTCGAAGGGGCAAAACGTGCTCTTTAATGGTCTGGCAGCTGCCACGATAACGCTCGGAAGCGGTTCGCTGGTTCTGGCGGATCCTCCGACCGGTGGTGGTGGTGCAAGTGCAGCCGCTGCAATTTCGAACGTAGCTGCGGCAATTCCATCTGCAGAAAGCAATACAAATCGCGCCAGCCTCAGTCAAATCTTCGGATTTGCCAGCAACAACATGAATGCTACAGCCGACCTTTCTGTGCTCAGCATGAATGCAGCACCGCAATTGCAAGCATCGAGCAATGCTTCGTTGATGACTGTAGGTAATGTGGTCGGAAACAATGCCAACGCATTCGCCGCAGGCAATTCAGTCGCTGGAAATGTAGCCGCAACCAACGCAATTCTCCATGGAAACCAACGTGGTGTTTCGAATTCGTTTAGCTCGGATGACGACAACTCTTATGCTGTCGGATTCTGCCCCATGGCTGGCGAAACCGAGGCCGCAATTTGCAGCGACGCTGAACTCGGATTGACCGATTTCTTGGCTGGTAGCGCAGCGCATGCGTCCATTCAAGAGGTTGCCCATGCAGACCACGTCGTACTGAAGAGCGGCAACGTACTTTTCGTTCCGCTCAAAGCAACTACAGTGGAAACGCCCAACGGCATCGTCCACATTGATGCCAAAGCAGTTGCGCTGGTCAGCACAAGTGATACCGGCTTGGCTGTGTACGACATAGAAGATCAACACAAAGGTTCTGTCAGTGTTGAATCCAACGGTCACAATCAAGTTCTGTCACCTGGTCGCCACGTGATGATCACGAAGCACGTCACGGCAGAATTCGGACAGGTCAATGCTGTGGAAACGATTGCTCATCGCAACCTTCAAAGTATCGTCAAAAACGGATACCGTGCTCACACCTCCGAGTTCTCGGTCTTGACCGCAATGGATACGGTCAAGCCACTCAAGGCGATGGCAATGTCAAATCACCCGCAAGCGAAACACATCGCTGACCGCATGATGAAAACAACAGCCATCCTCCTACAGCTCGGTGGCAACGGTGGTCAATACCAGCACTACTTCAAACCACGCATGACCGCGATGCAGTAGGAACAGACAAGGGACGTGTTCAAAAGAAGCTTCCCGAACGGGAAGAAAGCTTGAAGCAAGATAAAATGTGCCTAGGGCTTGGACCTCGACGTTTAATTAGTTAAGCCTTAAATATGCAGTTGATGGAGTAGACATTCACAACTGACACACTTGCAGGATATCGAGTGCCACTGCTATGCTGAAGCACAATCCTTCACTATGAATATGTCCGACCAAATCAGCCCCGAATTAAAAGCAGAGTTTGAGCGTTTTCTGGCTCTTCGGAAAAGCGGAGCAAACTGGCACGCAAAACTGGCTAACTTTGCCAGCACGCTCCAGGCTCAGGAATTAGAGTATTTGGTTGCACTGTGCGACGACGATGATGTGTCGATCCGGACATCGCCCAATACCCTGTCATAAACGAATATCGATTCCCAATTTTGCTAATTCGATTTCGCAGGCGCGAGTTCATTTAAACGCGGCAAGAGTTTGCCGTAAAAGATAGCGTTGAACGAAGCACAAGTGCCAGTCCATTGCATTGATCCGAGCAGTCAGTGCCCTTGCTTCCGCGCTCTTTCCTAACTTATTTTTGGCATCTCTCAATTCAGGCAGATTGTCCATAACATAAAAGAACCGACCGTCTAATCGAGCCTCCGCCTGATCAACAGAATGCTGGAACGCGACACACGCATCAGCAGGCTTATTCAGGCGCATATATGACTCTCCAAGATCTCCCATTAATCCCATGAAGTTAAAATTAGAGCTTTTCACATTTCTGAGATTCTGAACAGCAACCTCCGAAAAATGCAGCATCTGCACATTATCGTTTTTTTTCTTATAGCAATGGCCAATTGCTGATGCCACGCTGCCAACATAACTGCTAGTGGAGCCGTAGGCATTTGAATAGATTCGATAGGCACTCATGAGGTTTTCTAAGGCACCTGGCGCATTCCACAAAACCTGCGCTCTACCTAGAGTCGAGTATGCCCTACCTAAATTTGGATCGAAAGGAGGAGAACATCTTTTTCGCATTGCCAGCCCGCGCTCTAGCAGCAACTTAGCAGGTGCTTCATTGCCTCGCCGTGAAAGTAATTTTCCTACCTCAACACAAACTCGGGCAGCCTGATCATCGTTATGGTTCGCTTCGCTTGCCGCAAGAATGTACTTGGAGAATTCTTGCTGCAGGTCTAGATAGGCACCCTCATGACACTCATCTGCAAAATCATTGGCACACAAGATTACCCCGTCAATCTGAGCTCGTTCGGAATGGGTTATTACCCCTTTGCGTGCAATTCCTTTTTTCAACTGCTGCAGTAGTGGCATCATTCGCTGCAGCCTTACTTGTAACAATCCTTCCTGCAAGCGCTTTTCCGCTGTCAAATATTCCTCCAACGCTCTCTTGTCGTGCATTACCGCGGACAGATCGCATAGCTCGCCAATCGCGATAGAAAGAATTAGTTCTTTATCCTGGCTTCCATAGAGCTTCGCAACATCCAGAGCCTTCTCGAAATGCTTCTTGGCGGACTGAAGTTTTCCCTGATCGAAGTCTTTTTGCCCCGCAATGTCTTCAGCCATCCATATTTGTCGTAGCTGTTCGTCAGGAACTTGCACGGCCGGTTCATTCGGAGATGTCGCCCCTTCCTTAGGCAGCGTCGAGCCAGGCTCCGTCGAACCAGACTGCTTGGCGGAATGCGAAGAAATTTGCCAGGCGCCCACAAGAAGAGCAATCGATAGCGCCAGAAACACTGGCGTCAATCTCCGCCGCTGCCCGTGGTGGGGAGGAATATTCACCTTGACACTGCGTCCAGCCAGAAGTTCTGCAAGATCATCCAAGATTGCCTGGACGTTTTGATACCGTTGATCAGGATCTTTGGCAAGCAAGCCCAAGAGAATTTTTTGCACTTGCGAGATCTGCTTGCTGTCCGCTTCTCGAATCTCCGTAATTGGAGGCAGCTCAGCGTTGATATGTTGTTGCATTGTCGCCAGGGCATTGTCACAGGCAAAGGGCGGATGACCGGACAATCCCTGGTAAAGAACGCAACCAAGTGAATAAATGTCGGCGCGATTATCAACCGTCAGCCCCTGACACTGCTCCGGACTCATGTACATCGGACTGCCGAAAACCTCACCTGTTTGCGTCAGATGTTCGGCCATATCTTCCATTGCTAACTTGGCAATCCCAAAATCAACGATCTTTACTGAGTCGCCACCGTCGATGCCCGGTGTCAGCATGATGTTGCTTGGTTTGATATCACGATGCACGATGCCCTGCCTGTGCGCTTCGGCAAGGGCTTCGCAAACGGCAGAGACAATCTTCACCATGCGCGGGAGAGGCAATGGTCCGCTTCTGGCAATTTCTTCAGCCAGACTGACGCCATCGACATAATCCATGACCAAAAACGGCTGCCCGTCTGCAGACACGCCGAATTCGTAGATGGTAACAATACTGGAATGCTTTAGCATGCTGGCAGCACGCGCTTCCTGCTGAAAACGCAAGACAGCTTTGTCACTGTTTAGATACCTGGGGTGCAAAACTTTCAGAGCCACCGTGCGTTTCAGCACGATGTCGTCCACCTGGTAGACGCTGCTCATCCCGCCCTGTCCGAGCAGTTTAAGAATGCGATATTTGGCGTTAAACAACGAGCCAAGCTGAAAGGAATCCTTGTCGCTTGCAGGCTTCTGAGCAGCTTGCACGTCGACGGCAAGAGTATTCTCTTTCTGGTCCTCTGGATTATTGCCGGCACTCATACTTCTATTTCGACCGCTTTACAAATTAAACTTCACGTCTAGCTGCATCCGCCACCTAATTATGCCCTCATTGGAAAGCAAGTGCTACAAATCTCATCCTCCGCGGCATTTCCAGGATTAATGGTCCAGGAGACGGAACATTGAACAGACAGCGTAGTCCCTTTGCCCAGCGGGTAAAAAGGAAGAAACCAGCGGAGTAAGGAAGATGAAGTGCAAGACGCTTAGAGCCATTATTTTTTCAACCGGCGTACTCTTCGTTATCGCTGGAGTACTGTGCGCTAACCAGCAGTGCAAACAAAAGCCAAAGGAATCTTTGTGCTCAAACTGCTCGGCGCCCCACGAGCCCGGCGCCAAATTTTGCTGTGCCTGCGGTGAGCAATTGATATATTAGCCACTTGCTTCGGCAGATGCCCAGAATTGACGTCGACTCATTGATTTCCCTAAGTCAAATCGGCAGGACTCTTAACTGAAGAAGGCTTGTTTACTGGCGATCTGTTTGGCTGGTTGCACTCTGGCTGCAAGCGCAGCCGATTCATTTCAGTCTCACTACAATAAAGGTTTGTCACTGCTGAGTCAGGAAAAACCGTCTGCTGCAATCAAAGAGTTCACCGCTGCAATAGCACTCGCTCCGCGTAGCGCAGACGCATACGCAAAGCGAGCCCGAGCATATGAGGATCTGGAGAGACACAAGGAGGCGCTGGCTGACGCGGAAGCCTCGCTTAAGCTGGCAGAAAACCCTGTGGCCTATCAGATCAAAGGCTATGTTGCCTGGGATTTGCAGAAGATGGATGAGGCGGTCGCTTATTTCCAACACGCCGAAAGACTCGACAGGCATGACAGCGCAACTTATATTCAATTGTCGAGGCTCCATGCTCAAATGGGTCAGCCGAAGGCCGCGCTGTCCGACTGTGACAGAGGGATAAGAGCAATTCCTGATGCGGCTGATATCTACTTGCAGCGGGCGGCGATTCTCAAAGAAGCGAGCGACATAAAAGAAGCCATTGCGGACATGGACAAGAGTATTCAACTTGAACCAACAGCACAGGCTTATGTGGATCGAGCTTATGCCCACTGGGACTTAGACCAACCAAACGAAGCATTGGCAGATATAGCTCAAGCTTCCAAACTTTTTCACCACGATGCTGCGATGTTTTTGCAACTTGCTGAGTTGCACGCTTATGGAGGAAAGGACGAACTGGCTGTTCAAGACTGTTTGAGCGGGCTGCGCCTGGATCCTAATAGCGCGGCACTGTACATACGATTGGGTCAATCCTATTCGGAAATTGGAGCGACAAAGAATGCATTGGCGGCGATCAGCAAGAGCATCCTATTAAAACCTACAGCAGAAGCCTTTTCTGCGCGAGGCTTTGTGCATTGGGACAAACAAGAGAGGGAAGCGGCGCTTGCCGACTTCACGCGTGCATCCAAGTTAGATCCGAAAGACGAGGATACTTACTGGCATATAGCCAGAATCTACGCAGAACAGAAGAAATATAATCTGGCTGAAATGTCCTTGAACGCTGCGATCAAGGAAAATCCGTCTTCGTCGTCAGCCTATTGCAAGCGTGGACATTATTTTGCTGAGAGAGGCAACCGGCATAAAGCTCTGAGGGATCACGATCTTGCGCTCAAATGCGATCCCAAGGACGCATATGCATTCAATTCGCGGGGACTGGTGTACCTAACCTTCAAAGACTACAAGTCCGCCGAGCAAGATCTCAGAAAGGCTATGCAGTTGGACTGGGACTCCAAATTTACTGCCAATCTTGGGGCCACGCTAGTTTTTATGCGTCGATACAGAGAAGCAGTCGAGCTTTTGGCCAAAGCCTCGGACAAGTTTCCCAATAGCGCAGAGATACACAACAATCTAGGCGTCGCGTATCAGGCACTGAACATGCACGAGCAAGCTAAAGCAGCATTTCAGCGAGCGCTATCACATGGCGGCTCGCTAAACGCCTATTTTTCAAACCATGCTCTTGTTTCATTGAAGACGGGAGATATCGACGAAGCTCTCGGAGATCTGATTGCTGCCACTGATAGTGGTACCACGAAACATCAGACCAAATTTCCCGTGGACATGAACAAGTTCAACATAGTAGTGGAAGAATATTCGAAAACCATAGCACTCAATCCCAACGACGCTACCAACTATTACAACCGCGGCATCGCTAATTATTGCTTAGAACGGTTTGAGGACAGTGCCTCAGATTTCAGCAATTTCATAAGACTGTGCCAGTGGAATGGTGATTCGCGAACTTACGGCGCAATAATGCTTGCCATGTCGTGCTGGAATCTAAAGCAAGAGGCAAGAGCTTTTTCAGTTCTCCAAACAGAAAAGCTGAAGGCACCGCCCCATACATGGATAATAGAACTCATCGACTCAGTTAAAGCAGGCAAAGCGGCTCTCGGACTTTTCGACGATCATGTAAATGCAAAACGACAATTGGCGGCTCGCTGTTTTATGGGACTGAGACTTCTGAATATCAAACAAGTTCAGGCAGGAAAAAAGCATCTTCTCTGGGTGTATGAGCATGCTGATGCGCATATGGACGAACGATCCCTTGCCGCCAGCGCTCTATTGAAGATTGGTGAG
>Ga0265313_10003606_pt1 | contig 12438 bp, 14 predicted proteins | sample 4123metaG_FD_203122 | JGI IMG/M metagenome (GOLD analysis project Ga0265313, IMG submission 203122) | Rhizosphere microbial communities from Carex aquatilis grown in University of Washington, Seatle, WA, United States - 4-1-23 metaG | ecosystem: Host-associated > Plants > Roots > Rhizosphere >...
CACCCGCGCGCTCGGCGGGAATACGCAACTGGATCGCGTCGGAGTCTTCGAATACCACCACAGCGGGATCGAACGCGCGGGACCACCGGTCACGTTCCCGGGCACCACCAGCGCTCTCCAGCTCTTGGTCGTTCGAGGCAGGAACCCCCAGCGCCGCGAGGGCCCCGCGCAGCGTTTCGTCCGAAGCCGCGTGGGTCCGCCCCCAGGTGTCGGTGTATTCGAGTTCGACGCCCCAGCCCGCGGCGGCGCGCTCCAAAGCTTCGCGGTCGGAGGCCAAACTCCAGTGTAATCTCCCGTGAGATAATGATGTTCGTGGAAGAGCCCAAGTTTCAGTTGAGCCAGCCGCCCGCGTTGTTCGCGCGCGTCGACGATGAACCCGAACCCCTGGATGAGTTCGGGCAATCGATCCTGACCACTTCTCTCGACAAGGTGATTAACTGGGCCCGCAAGAACGCCATCTGGCCGATGAGCTTCGGCCTGGCGTGTTGCGCCATCGAGATGATGTCGATGATCGCCTCGCGCTACGACATTTCGCGTTTCGGCGCGGAAGTCATGCGCGGCTCGCCTCGGCAGAGCGACCTGATGATCATCGCCGGCAGGGTGTCGAACAAGATGGCCCCGGTGATCCGCCGCCTGTACGAGCAGATGCCCGAGCCCAAGTGGGTGATCTCGATGGGCGCCTGCGCGACCTCCACCGGCGTGTTTTCGAATTACGCCCTGGTGCCGGTGAACCAGGTGATTCCGGTCGATGTGTACGTTCCCGGCTGCCCCCCGCGGCCGGAGCAGCTGATCTACGCCATCATGCTCCTGCAGAAGAAGATCGAGCAGGACAAGAACGTGGTAGCTAAAGTTTTGAATCTCGCATAGGCTGATTTCCCTCGCGCTCAAGGACTGATATACTCCCTGGCGGTGAGATATCTATCCTTTTCCCTGATCGCGCCTCTGGTCATGTTGGGCGCCGATCCTTACGCTGAACAACTCTTTCAAAAGAACTGCGCATCGTGCCATCAGGCCGCGGCTGGAGCGGAAGCGCGGGTTCCGCAAATCGCCGCCCTGAAGACTATGAGTCCGGCGGCCATTCTGCGGACGCTCGAAAGCGGCATCATGAAATCGCAAGCCGCGCCGCTTTCCGGGGACGAACGCCAGAAGATCGCCAACCTCCTCGGCACGGCCGTTACCGTGGAGCGCCGCCGCGAGGAGATCGCGAATCCGTGTCCTGCCGCAGCCCCCTGGAAAAATACGCCGAATTGGGCGAGTTGGGGCGGCGGGCTCACGAACACGCGCTTCCTCCCAGCAAACGAGGCCGGCCTCCAGGCAGACTCCGTGCCGCGCCTTACGTTGAAGTGGGCGTTCGCATTCCCGGATACGTCCACTATGCGCTCGCAACCGGCCGTGTATCGCGGCAGAATTTTCGTCGGCAGCCAGGACGGCAGCGTGTACGCTCTCGACGCAACTACCGGCTGCGTGCACTGGACCACCATGGTCCAGTCGCAGGTTCGCTCCGGAATCGTCGTCGGAGAGATCGCAGGCAATCCAACGATTTTCTTCGGCGATTCCGCGGGATTCGTGTACGCGCTGGACGGAGCTACCGGCAAACAATTGTGGAGAATGCGTCCGGACGAGCATCCGGCCTCGACTATGACCGCCACTCAGGTGTTCTACCAAGGACGGTTGTACGTCGGCGCGGCTTCCCGCGAAGAAGCTTTGTCGGTCTCTCCCGGCTATCAGTGCTGCACCTTCCGCGGCAGCGAATCAGCGCTCGATGCGGCTACCGGCAAGACCATCTGGAAGCGCTACATGATTCCGGAGGTCGCCAAGCAGCGCGCAAAAACCAAGCAGGGTGCCGCATCTTTTGGACCTTCGGGCGTTGGCGTGTGGACCGCTCCCACGCTTGACCCGGAGCGAGACACGATGTACGTCACAACCGGCGATAATTATTCCGATCCGGCCACCTCGCTGAGCGACTCCGTGGTCGCCCTGCGATTGTCGAGCGGCGAGATTCTGTGGTCCAAACAACTCACCGCCAAGGACGCTTGGAACAGCTCCTGCCAGCTTCCCGGCAAAGTGAATTGCCCGGATACGGAAGGTCCCGATTTCGATTTCGCGGCATCCGCCATCCTGATTACTTTGCCAAACGGTTCGCGCGCGCTGCTGCTGGGGCAGAAATCCGCCGTGGTTTACGCCATCGATCCCGATAAGAAAGGTCAAACGCTATGGAAAGCCCGCATCGGCGAAGGCGGCACGGTCGGCGGTATCGAGTGGGGTCCGGCCAGCGACGGCCGCAATATTTACGTCGCTCTCTCCGACATTCGCTTCGAAGTGGCGCGGAAGCCCGGCAGCAATGACCGGACCTACGATCTCAATCCGAACAAAGGCGGCGGCCTGTTCGCGTTTCGTGTCGATAACGGCGAGCGCATCTGGCAGACTCCGCCCCCTCCATGCGGAGACCGGCGGCCTTGCAGTCCCGCGCAATCGGCAGCCATCACCGCGATTCCGGGCGCGGTATTTTCGGGCTCCGAAGACGGCCACTTGCGGGCCTATGCCACCGCAAACGGGCACATCATCTGGGACTTCGACACCGCTCGCGAATTCAAGACCGTGAATGGCGTGCCCGGACATGGCGGAGCCATCGACGTGGCGGGACCCGTGGTCGCAGGCGGCATGCTGTTTTCGGTATCCGGATATCCGGCGCGTGGCGGGATGGGCGGCAATGTCTTGCTGGCGTTCGGGGTGGAATAGCTACCATAGGGGGGAAGCATGTCCGACTTCTCTCGCGATACGGCTCCGGCAATCGAGGTTCGCGATCTCCGGAAACTCTACGATCAGAAAGCCGCCGTGGACGGGTTGACCCTGAGCGTGCCGCGCGGCTGCTTCTTCGGATTCCTGGGGCCCAACGGCGCCGGCAAAACCACCACCATCAAGATGCTGATGGGCCTGGCGACGCCCACGTCCGGCACGATCCGGCTGTTAGGGTTACCCATGCCGGAGGAAGGCTTGGCGATTAAGCGCCAGATCGGCTTGGTTCCCGACGAATCCCTGCTGTTCGACCATCTCACTGGCGGCGAGTTCATCGAATTCGTCGGGCGTATCTATGGCCTGGAGCGCGCCGTCGCGAGAGAGCGCAGCCAGGAACTGCTGACCCTGTTCGAGCTGGGCGACGCGTCCCGCAAGCTCATCGCCGAGTACTCCAAGGGAATGCGTAAGCGCGTCGCGATGGCAGCCGCTCTGATCCACCGGCCGCAGCTTTTCCTGATGGATGAGCCGTTTGAAGGCGTGGACGCCGTCGGCGCGCGATTGATGAAAGATATTCTGCTCGAGCAGGTCCGTCACGGCGCGACGATTTTTCTGACGTCGCACGTGCTCGAAGTAGTGGAGCGGCTGTGCGACCGCGTCGCGATCATCAACGAAGGCAAGCTCGTGCAGGAAGGCTCCATGGAAGAGCTGCGCGGATCGTCGAAGACTTTGGAAGACGCCTTCGTTCGCGCGGTAGGCGTGGGCACCCTGCGAGAGACGCTCGACTGGCTATGACAAAAGAAAAAGGGGACAGGCTACTCTGTCCCCTCCAGCAAACTCCTGACTTCGCCTGCCAGCGTGGGAGTGGACAGAGCTGCCTGTCCCCTTTTTCCCCGGTGAATACATCGGCATGAATCAGGCGCGCGCCATCCTTTGGGCCCAGTGGCGTTCCACGCGTAACTTTTTCCCGCGCCGCGGCGTCGGGTGGACCGCGGTTGTTGGCTTGATCTGGTACGGATTCTGGGTCGCGGCAGCCATCTCCTTGATGCTCCTGACCAGTTCCCCGATGTCCACCGGCCTTTCGGGAATCTTTCTGCTAGTTTTTCTTTACTGGCAAGTAGTCCCGGTGCTGATGGCGGCTTCCGGAGCTTCACTGGACCTGCGCAAGCTTCAGGCTTATCCCATTCCCGTGAGGCAATTGTTCGGGCTGGAAGTGATGCTTCGCGTCACAGTTGCCATCGAGGTGGTTCTCGTCCTGACCGGCGCTGGAATCGGGATTATGCGAAATCCCACGTTGCAACCGTGGAACGTACTGGGCCTGGTGCCATTCGCGGCATTCAACCTGGTGCTGGGCGTGGGATCGCGCGATACGATTGCCCGCATCCTGGCACGACGCCGCATCCGCGAGGCGGCCTTCTTCCTTCTGATCCTGTGCGCCGCGTTGCCGCAGATTCTGTTCACCCGAGGCCGCGGATTCGCAGGCCGGCTACGCGCATTGATCACACGCGAGTCGTGGGCCGGCTGGCCCTGGACGGCGACGTCGGACTTCCTGCAGGGACACGGGCAACTCCGGTCCCTGGCGATCATCGTGGCGTGGTTGGCCGCCGCAGGACTGTTCAGTTACTGGCAATTCCGCCGCACGATCTTCTTCGATGTGGAGGCTGCCGCGGCGCGTTCTTCGGGCGGCTCAACAGCCTCCGGCTTCGCCGACCGCTGGATCGAGCGATTCTTCCGGCTGCCTTCCGTTTTGTTGGGCGATCCGCTGGGCGCGCTGGTCGAAAAGGAAGTGCGCTTCCTGACCCGCTCTCCGCGTTTCCGCCTGGTATTCCTCATGGGATTCACTTTCGGCCTGCTGGTCTGGCTGCCCGTGGCGATGGGCCGGCAAGGAGGCGCGCAATCGTTCCTCGGCACGAACTATCTCAGTGTCGTCAGTGTCTATTCGCTGGTGCTGCTCAGCGAAGCCTGTTTCTGGAATTCCTTCGGATTCGACCGTTCCGCGGCCCAGATATACTTCCTGGCGCCCGTCGCGTTCTCTCGCGTCATGATGGGCAAGAACCTTAGCGCGCTGTTCTTCATCAGTCTGGAGATCGGGATGATCGCCCTGGTCTGCGGCTTACTGGGGATGCCGCTGCGCCCCCGTATGCTGGCGGAAACTTTTGGAGTAACGGCGGTGATCACCACCTTCCTGCTGGCGGCGGGCAACCAACTTTCCATCCGCCAGCCGCGCGCGATGAATCCAAGGGCGTCCTTCCGTTCCGGAGCGTCCGGCCGCGCGCAGGCGATTCTCTTTGTGGTCTGGCCGATCGTGTTTGTGCCGGTCGGCCTGGCGTACCTGGCTCGGTACGCGTTCGCGAGTGAAGCCGCTTTCTTCGGCGTCCTGGCCCTGGACGCGGCGATCGGAGCCGTAGTCTACAAGCTGTCTCTGGATTCCGCCGTGGCCGCCGCCGAACAGTTGAAAGAGCAGATGGTCACCGCACTTTCACGCGGCGAGGGACCGATCACGGCCTAAGTTATAATTCAGGGGAATGGAGCGGGAAGTCCAGAGCAAGTTCGATGAGGTTTGGGCCATTCTGGAACGAACGGCTCAGCGGGGCGAGCAGGCTGAGGCTCGCTTCAATCGCCGCATGGATGCGGCTGAAAAGCGGATGGATGCGGCTGAAAAGCGCATGGATCGCGCGGATAAGCAGATCGAGGCCACGCGTAAGCTCGTTGTGGCGGGGATGAAGATCGTGATGCGAAACTCGGCCGACATCAAATCGCTCGGCAAACGCATGGACACGTTTCTCCGCAGCGCCGGAAACGGACATAACGGCGGAAACGGCCACAATCCCAAGCGAGGTCGCTAAGGCGCCGACTTCGCGCGCGGCGTCCGCTCGATTGCCAGAAGTTTCTCCTTGGTCGTAAGCCCGCCGCCGAATCCTCCCAGCCCGCCGTCGCCCGCGATCACGCGATGGCACGGAATCACGATCGGAATCCGGTTCTTCCCATTCGCCGAACCCACGGCGCGCGACGCTTTGGGATTCCCCACGCGTTTGGCTAGTTCGCCATAGGAGATCGTTTCTCCGTAAGGAATCTCCTGCAGCTTCCGCCACACCTTGCGTTGGAAATCGGTGCCTTCCAGTGTCAGTGGAAGATCGAATTCCTGCCTCCGGCCCGCGAAATACTCGCGCAATTGCCGCAGCGCTTCGGCACGTGGGCCGCTCTTGGATTCGCTCCACCCGGCCTCCGGCCTCTGTGCTTTACCGTTCTTGGGAAACGCGATCAGATGAATGGCTTCCTCGTCTCCCGCGATCAGCAAAGAGCCGATCGGACTGTCGGCATAGCAGTACTTCATACGCTCAGTATAAGATGGAGACACATGGCTCTTGCCGTTCTGCTGTTTGTCTTTTTCGTGATCATCGCGCTGATCGGACTGTTTGTGTTTCCGCCCACCAAGTGGGTGGAATGGTTCGCGAACCAGAACAAAAAGAAGTAGATTCCCCGCGATCAATCTTTCCGTACCGCGATCACGACCATTTCCGGCGACGAATCCGTAAACGGCGAGCGGTCGAGGCTGCCGTAGAGCTCGGTTATTTCGAATCCCGCCCGCGCCAATAGGTGCTCCAGCTCAAAACGAAAGTAATAGCGCAGCGGAAACGCCTGGACGATCCGCGTCGTTTGACCCGCGGGGTCTCGAACATAGTAGATCAGCTCGATATCGTTTGTTTGCTCAGCGGGATGTTTCGCGGTTACCCTGTACATGCGGCGCATTCTACGTCCGTCCGCCATGGTCAGCTCCGCGGTGTCCTCGATCTCATCCGGGTTGATGGCGCTGACAAGAGCCTGAAGACTTGGGTTGAAGACATCCAGGGCCAGTTTTCCTCCGGGCTGCAAGTGCCGGCGCACGCACTCCAGAAAACTCAATTGCTTTTCGACGCGCACCAGGTGCTGCAACGGACGGAACGGCACGGTAGCGAGCTCGTAGGAACGGTCAAGGGTAAAGTTCGTCATGTCGGCCTCGACGAGCGTTACGCGCTTCTGTGCTTCGGGAGCCAACGCCCGCAACTTCGCCCGGCATCGCTCCAGCATGACGCCCGATTGGTCCAGGCCTGTGATGGTGCAGCCTGCTTCGGCTGCCGGGATCAGGATCCGTCCCGTGCCGCAGCCTAGTTCGAGAACTTCGCCTTTCGCAGCGCGGCAAAGATCGACGTAGAACTCCACATCCTTCCGGTCCCGGTACAGAGGGATGTTATCGTACAACTCGCCAATCTCAGGGTGAGCGTCGTAATTTGCGTTCATTGGCGTTCATTTGCGGCGCGGCGGTTTGCAGAAATGAGAAGCGCCGCCGGAGTCCACCCAAACTGCACCACGCGATCATGAATCTTCTTGAGGCCCACCATGTCAGCGTAGAACATCGGCCCTCCCCGATACGCCGGGAATCCGTAACCGGTCAGGTAAATGACGTCGATATCCACCGCACGCGAGGCGATGCCTTCTTCGAGGACCTTAGCGCCCTCATTGATAAGCGCGTAAACGCACCGCTCGACGATCTCTTCGTCTGAGATCGCACGACGAGCTTTCTGGAGCAGTGCGAGTACCTCCGGGTCGGGCATCCGCTTGCGATTCTCGTCGTATTTGTAAAACCCCGCGTCGGTCTTTTGTCCGTATCGTCCCGCTGCGTAGAGTCTATCGATCCCGTTTGCCGCCGCCGCTGGGAGCTCTTGCTGAATACGCCAGAACACGTCAATCCCGCTCAGGTCCGCTACCGCCAGCGGTCCCATGGCCATCCCGAAATCCGTCAGCGCCCGATCGACTTGTTCCGGCGTCGCGCCTTCCTCCACCAGAAGCTGCGCTTGATCCATGTAGGGGATAAACAGCCGGTTGCCGACGAATCCAAACCCGTTGCGCACCACCACGCCGACCTTCTTGAGCGTCTTCGCCAGCGCCATGGCGGTCGCGATCACCGGCTTTTCCGTGGCCTCGCCGCGCACGATCTCCACCAGCCGCATGACGTTCGCGGGGCTGAAGAAGTGCGTGCCGATCACCATCGGCGGCCTCGACGTCGCTGCAGCGATCGCGTCGATATCGAGCGTGGAGGTGTTCGAAGCGAGCACGCACTCGCGCTTGGCGATTTTATCGATTTCCGAGAACACCTGTTTCTTGAGCGCCAGCGATTCGAATACCGCTTCAATGATGATGTCGGCCTGCTCGAAGCCCTCCCAGCCGAGTTGCGGCGAGATCCTGACGATGCGCTCTTCCGCGGCGGCTGCCGTGAGCCGTCCGCTCTTGACCGATCGTTCGTAGTTTTTGCGAATGGTCGCCATGCCGCGATCGAGCGCCGCCGGCTCCGCGTCTTTTAAAAAAACTGGGATGCCCGAATTGGCAAGAGCCATCGCGATCCCGCCGCCCATGGTGCCTGCGCCAATTACGCCCGCACTCCGGATCGTATAAAGTGCCGTATCTTTGGGAATGTCGGGAATCTTCGCCACCGCGCGCTCGGCAAAAAACACGTGAATCAACGCCTTGCACTGGTCCGAGTGCATGCACTGCTCGAAGATTTCGGCTTCTTTTCGGATGCCCTCTGCGAACGGCAGCGTCATCGCGGCCTCGACGGCATCCAGAGCCAAGTGCGGGGCGATAGGATTTCGGCGAAGCTTTTTGCGAAATCCAGATATGTCCGTTGGCGTCACCCGCAAATCACGGGTCCGGCGGATGCGGTCCAGCGTTCGAGCGAAAGCGATCGCACCTTCCAGCAAATCGCCATCAATGATTTTGTCAACGATGCCGGCTTCTAGCGCCGCTCGCGCGGAAATCGGCTCGCCGAACGCGCACATTTCGGCGGCCTTCGCGGCGCCCGCTAGTCTCGGCAGACGCTGCGTTCCGCCGGCGCCCGGAATTAAGCCGATCTTCACTTCCGGCTGCCCGACCTGCGCGTTCGGAGTCGCCACGCGATAGTGTCCCGCCATGGCCAGTTCCAGACCGCCGCCGAGCGCCGTCCCGTGAATCGCCATGATCACGGGCTTGGCGCAATCTTCGATTGCGTTGAGCACTGGATGGAACGCGGGCATGGTTCCCCGCCGTCCCCGCGTGATTTCGACAAACTCGTTGATGTCCGCACCAGCCACGAACGTTCGTCCGCCGCCGATGACCACAATCGCGCGCACGTTCGCGCTCCGCTCCAGTGCGTTAAAAGCGGTAAGGAGGCCGTCCAGAACCGCCGAACTGAGCGCGTTTACCGGTGGATTGTCGATGACGACCACGCCAATATCGTCCTGCACAGAGTAAGTAACAAATGTTTCCATGTCGCTTCTTTTCTAGCTTGACACTTTTGCGCGGTGGTCTTAAGATGAAGGCATCACTGAGGAAGGAGGTGGTCCAGTCTAATGATATCTGGCAGTAGTAAAAACAGCACTCAAACCACGCGTGAGGTGGCCGACTGTTAAAGTCGACCCGCTAACGTTCAGGTTTCGATCAGTGTCGAGGCCGCTGCTCCTGTGGAACGGCCCCCTCAACGCGAATAGAGTCTGAAAACGATCACAGAACCCCGCTGCGGCCCAAAAAGCCGCGGGCGGGGTTTTGTGCTTTGAGGCTTAGAGCCTGTGCTATATTGGAATTTCCCATGAAAGCTGGAATTCACCCCGCCTACGAAGAGATCAACGTCGTCTGCGCCTGTGGGCACACCTTCAAAACCCGCTCGGCTCATAAGGGCGACATCCGCGTCGAAATCTGCTCCGCCTGCCACCCCTTCTTTACCGGGAAGCAGAAGCTGATCGACACGGAAGGCCGCGTCGACCGGTTCCAAAAGAAATATCAGAAGGTCCGCGACGCCCAAGCCGCCGCGGCTGCCGCCAAGAAAAAGCCGGCGTCGAATTAACGAACCTTTTTGTAATCGCGCACAACGCAGCAGGTCGCGAGTGTTTCGTGCGCGCCCTGCGCTGTGCCCTCCGGCCTGCACCTTAACGGACTTTGATCGTCAGGGTCGCAGTCTTGCTGTTCCCGTTGGAGTCTTCCGCCTTCAGCGTGTAGGTGGTGGTTTTCTTGGGAAACACGTCCAGGCAGTGCGATATCGCGGGTTTGACAGGCTCCACGCCCGGTTCGATCTTCACCTGCGTTGCGTTCGACACCCCATAACACAGCACCACGCGGCCTCCCGGAGAAACCTCCCCTGTGGCGGCACCGAACGCCAGAATCTTGAGCTGATCGCCCCCGAATTCCGCGACCACACTTCGCTCTTCGTCGGCCTGCTTTTGTTGAGCCTGGCGTTCCGCTTCCGCGGCAATCTGCCGGCGGGAGTAGAATATCCAGCCGCTATACAAGGCGGCCAGAACCATAAGAAAGCTGGTATACGGGAGAATGCGGCGTAGCAAAAGACTTCGGTCAGAACCCGCCCGGGCCGCCGCGAGAGCCGCCCTTCTTCATCCGCTCCCTGCGCTCCTTGATCACCACGTCGTATTCCGATTGCTGCGTAGGCGAGAGCAGCGCGCGGATCTTTTCGGATTGCGACTTCTGAATTTCCTGCTGTTCCGGGATGGTCCGCTCATGGACTTCGTTCATTCGCGCCCGCGTCTCATCCAGAATCAGGCCCAAGTGGGTGACCTGTTCCTCGCTCAAGCTAAGACGCTTTTGCATGAACCCGAGATAACCGCGCCGGAACTCCTCGGGACTCGGCTTGGCGTTCTTCGCCTTGGTTACCGTGCTCACGGTATACAAGCGATCGCCGAAAACACCGAGCACGCCTCCGCTCACGAAGACGAGTCCCACGTAGAGTGCGATGCTCTTGCGGGAGAAGTTCATCGATAATCTCCCGCGGGAAGGGCCTCCACATAATCATTGGAGTGCTCAGCCGCGAGAATATCGACGTAGGTTCCGCTGTAGAAAACTTCCTCGTAGTTACTGCGAGGAATCAGCACCGCGCTTATGACCAGAGCCAAAGCGATGGTGGCCATCACACAAATCTGAGCGAGCCGGCGAAAAACGGACGTGGTTTCAACGCGGCGCGCTTCGATCTTCTGCCACAATTGCGGCATGAAGTTGGGGCCGGCATCGGTATCAGGGGTTGCTTCCCGATACTCAACCCATAACGCGTCGAGTCTGTCTTTCATGCGATCCATTTTATACCTCCGGACGTGGAATTTCTACCCGCCCACCTCGGGCTCCCCGGCCTCGTAAGCCTTTAGAACCCGCTGCCTAGCCCGGAACAATCGTACCTTCAGAGCGTTTTCGTTTACCCGGTATATCTTCTCCAGCTCCTTGAGAGATAACCCTTCTACTTCTTTCAGCGTCAACAGGATCCGGTCTTCCTCGGAAATCTTCCCGAGTAAATCGTGTACCGTCTCCCTGATCTTAGTTCGACGTGTTTCCTCTACGTCGCGTTTCCCGCCTGCGGCAGCGTCCGCCATCATGACCTGCTGCTCGCTCAAATCCGACATCCGGCTCTCGTGCCGCCGCCTCTGCTTGCGCAGATAATCGTACGCCGCGTTCACCGTCAGCCGGTACAGCCAAGGCTCGAAAACTTCTGCCGTCCTCAGCTGATCCAACGAATAATACAGCCGAAGAAATACTTCCTGTCCGACGTCTTCTACATCTTCCGGCCTGCCGATGAGCCGCGCTATCGTACCTAGAATCCGCTTGCGGTATGCCTGAACGACTTGGTTAAAAGCACTGTCATCGCCACTCCGAGCCCGTTCTATGAGTTCGAAGTCAACCAGCATGACCGCCGCCACCGTTCGTAGTGTTACCGGCGGTACTAAAAGTCCAAATCCTACAAGAAAATAGGCGCACCGGCTCATTGCTAGGTTACAACAGTTCGGCGCGCCGGGCTACGGGGAGCCTTCCGAAGGGCAAGTCCCATAATATCTGTTAGATACGGTGGTTAGGCCGGAACGCGTGGCTATTTCGCGGGGACCGGGTCAGGTACCGGTATGTCGTTTGAGGCCGTCCGGCGCTTGAATTTCCAGTGGCCGTTTTCGCGGACAAAGGTATCGTCGTAGCGGCCGGCCTGCGAGATGGCGGGCTTCTTATCGGGCCCCGGAGTCACAAAAGTCCAGCGCGACCAGGCGGTGGCCGTGTCTCCATGCACGTCGATTTTGAAATTGGACAGAATATGGAAGGTATTTCCCCGGTTGGGGCCGGTGATTTGCTTCTCCATAAAAGTTTGGATCGCGGCGGGGCCTTGGACGGTCCCGAATCCGCCCACCCATTCGCGGTCTTTGGCGAATAGTCGCGAGTAACCCGCGAAGTCACGGGCGTCGAGGAATCGGCCGTAGTCGAGCAGGACTCCCTGGATCTCTTGGATGTCTTCAAGCCGCTGGACCCGCGCCGCCAGGCTCTTGCTCTCCTGCGCTAATAGCGGCGTCAGCGTCATTAGAAAAATGAGACTCGCTCGCATGGCGTTCACCTCGACGAGAGTGTATCACTCCGGAGCACGCGTTTAAGAGTCTTGACTGGCATTTTGACCAAATGCTACACTCGCGCGTCCCCAATCGAATGCCCCGAAGCTCCAAACAAGGACCGGATGTGCCAGAGGAGCCTCTTTTTGCCCGGCACAAGAGTTTCCTCATTGCCGTCTTGGTCGCCTTGGTTGCCTGTGGTCTGATCGACTACGAGATTTATTCAAGGCAGTGGTTTCTGGAGCATTTTGGGTATGGGACGCAAGAGGGCCAGATTGTTCGAAAGCTGCAATGGTCGGATCGGGTCGCCGAAGTGGCGGACGTAATCGCTTTTGGA
>Ga0265313_10003609_pt1 | contig 12427 bp, 9 predicted proteins | sample 4123metaG_FD_203122 | JGI IMG/M metagenome (GOLD analysis project Ga0265313, IMG submission 203122) | Rhizosphere microbial communities from Carex aquatilis grown in University of Washington, Seatle, WA, United States - 4-1-23 metaG | ecosystem: Host-associated > Plants > Roots > Rhizosphere >...
AATCCGCGCCAACTCGTTCTTGACGTGGATCACGTACGGGCAATGGCGGCAAATGAACATCACCAGAATCGGTCCGGGAGCGCATTGTTCCGGCACGCGCACCATTTTTCCGGTGCGCACGTCCGGCAAGGAAAATGGAGGGATCTCGGTCCCCAGTTCCATCATGGTCGAGGCGGTCAGCGACATATGAATATTGTCCCTCTACTTCAAAAACTATATCGGAGCGCTAGCGATCCGTATGAATTCCGGCGGTACTCGCCCAGAAAATCCGTCATGTCTCCTCGAATCCATGCGATCCCGCCGGTCGCCCGCCAGTGCTGTCCGAAAAGTTGTGAATATTCGAAGCGCACGAACGATCCTCCGGCGCGCACCGCTGTTTCGATCGCCAGACTGCGATTCGCGTCAATCGTCAATCCGGCGCGCCCCACGAAAGATTTCGCAAATCCCCTATCCGGCGCGAATTGCAACGGCGAAGCCGCGTCGCGCGTCACCACGCTGCCCGCGTATCCGCCCACGAACGACCACTCCTTCACCTGCCGTTCGAGCTGGATCACGTACAGCGCGTACTCTTCGGCCCCCGGCGTGGACGACGTGAAGTACGCCGCTTCGCCTTTGACCGTGAGCCAAGACAGCGGAATAGCGGCATCGCCTCCGTACAACCGCAAATCGGGATACGTGCGCGTCAGCGTTACTGATGACAATGCAGGCCCCAGCGCGGCATCGAACGACGGCAAGTTCTGATTTCCGTCAAAGAAACACAGCGAGTACTCATACCCTGACCCGATGTGGTTCCAGCGCGCTCCATACTGCGAGCCACCCGGATAGCGCGCACCTCCATCGATGATGCTCACCCCCGCCGCTTCCGGCGGCAGTGCCGTCCAGCGCTGATTCAACAACGGCGTGCGGCTGGGCGTGAATAACGGTTGCCACACCAGATCCACGGTATCGCCACCCGATTCATACGTGACCCGCGCTGCGGTCACTCCCAGGAAATCCGTGTCCACCACGCTCGACAAATAGTCCTTCGGCGCGAACTGGTCGGTGGGATTGAGAATATCTGTCTTCCCCCAGCGGATCAATTGCCGCCCGATCTCGGCCGTAACCTTGCCGCGATGAATCGTGGCGCTCATCCGGCGCACGGAGAAAGCCGGACGCTGGATGCTGCGGTCATCGGCATCGACAACGCCATCGCGTGCGGTCTGCCGGTGCGAATCGGTACGCGCATCGAAAGCGCCGCTGACCGTCAACCACGGCGCGAACTTGTACGACGCCTCTTCGCGGAACAGAAGCTCATCCACCACGCGACCGCTGTCATTCGGCGCGGTCTGCGGATACGCCGTTGTGCTGTTTTCGATAAACCCGCGCTGTTCAAACTGTTGCGCGAACAGAGCGACGATCATCAGTCCGGCATCGATCATAAGTCGCGACGCAAAGCCTGTAATGTGAAGTCGTCGTCCTTCATCGGCAGATTGTATTCGAGCTTTTCGTACTTCAGAACCGTGCGGCTCTTGCGTGTTACGTCGAACACCTCGGTCAAGCGCGCGGTCCAGATGCCCTGGATCTGTTCGTAATCCTTGTAATCAATCGTCCGCACCAGACCCTTCTTGTTGTAGGCCTCGATCTTCACGAACGTATAGTTGTCTTTCTTGATCCAGAAGTAGGAATACTCGTATTGCGACGATTTCCGCGGACGCGATTCGATTTTCCACATCCCGTTTTCGTCCGCTAGCAGCTTGTACGTGTACTGGTCGACATCGCGCTCCTCCAGGTCCTCGAAACTGAAATCTGTGCCGAAGAAGCGTGTTGATCGGTCCTGCAGTGCGATGCGCTGATCCCTGCCGATCGCCGGACGCCACATCCACTGGTCGCTCGCGCGGTCCGGATGATTCACGATCAGCAGCCCGACGCCCTTCACCTCCGCCGGAGCTGTGAATCGTAGAATCGCCTTGCTGTTGCCAAACGATCCGATGCGCTGGTATATCCAGCGCTTGGTGGCGACCTGTTTGCTTTGACTGGTCACCTCCAGAGTCCCTTCGTAGCGTTGTGAATCCGAATGCTGGCGCTTCTGTACTTCCAGGATGATCTGCCTCGGGTCACGTGAATCCTGCGCAAGCGCAGGCAGAACCGAGATCGCCGTCAACAACAGAATTCTACTCATACTCAAGAGCCTCGATCAGCGATCCGCGCACGGCGCTCTCCGCTGGACCCAACGCGGCCAGCAGCGCCGATCCCAGAATCACCGGGATCAGGATCAGCGCGGTCTGGAACGGATACGCGTAACTAATGCTGATGCCGACCAAATCCCGGCGCGCGATCTCGACGCTATAGAAAAGTTGAACCGCGCCCAGCGCCAGGCCCAGCACCACGCCGATGATGCCGATCGCGATCGCCTCCATCCAGATCGTATGCCGGATCTGGTTCCGCAATCCGCCCACCGCTTGCAGCACGCCCAGCTCGCGCCGGCGGTCGGTGATCGATACCGTCAGCGCGTTCACGATGCCCAGGATCGCCACCAGCACCGCCACTGCCGTTTGCACGTTGGTGAGCCCAAACCACTGATCTGTCAACTTGGTGATGAAATCGCGCACTTCGCGGTTGGTCAGGACGAACAATCGCTGCTGGCCACCGAACGCTTGTAGAATGCGCTGCCGGACTTGCGCCGCATCGGCGCCAGGAGCGACGTACACTCGGAAAACATTGACGGAATCGTCGTGCCAGTGGCGAACGAAAAGACTCCGGTTGAGCAGCAAGGTCCCCTGCTGATCGGAAAAGTCATCGACGACGCCCACAATTGGCAAACGAAGGATCCCATCAGGCGCGGGGATCTCCAGTACCTCGCCCATGTGCGCGTCGTGCAGCCGCGCGAAATTCGCGGAAACCACCACGCCTTTCTCCTCGGACGCCAGCCGGTACATCTCGTCCGAATTTCCTTCGACTGGTGGCAGATGGACGTGCTTAGCAACTGCGCCCACATCGATTGCGATCACCATAATCGGAGCGTTCTTCACCATCACGCGCACGCTCCGCACCGGCTGCACCTCTGCGACACCCTCTATCCCACGCAGGCCTTCCGCCAGCGACGCGGGAAACACGAAGCTCCGCGAGGACAACGTTTCGGCCGTGGTCACGAAGAAATCTGGATTCAGGGCGATGCGCATCCACTCCGCCAGCGAATCGTAGCTCGACCGCGCGAGGCCACCCAGCGAAATCACCAGCGCCAGCGACAGCATCAGAGCGGCAATGGTACCCGAGGTACGCCGCGGCGCTTGAATCAGGCTGTCCGCTGCCAGCGCGCCTTCCACCGGTCTCAATCTCGCTAAAAGAGGACGCAAGGCCCGCGACAACCAGAATGACAATGCCGGCGAGAGTAGCACCGCCGCGAGAACCGCCAGCACGAAGCCCAAGTACGTTACGATTGCGAAACGGTTGAAGGCGAATGCCACGATCGAAAGCACTCCAAAGGCGATCGCCCAGCGTCGCCGCGCACGATTCTCGCCTTCGCCGAGCGACTGAAATCCGCCTTTTTGCAGCGCCTTCACCGGATCTACGCGTGCCGCACTGCGCGCCGGAATCACGGCCGCCACCAAACTCGTGACTAAGCCCATCGCAACAGCGGTGCCGATTAGCCATGGATCGAGTGTGAGATCGCCGGGACTCTGCGCGACTCCGTAAATCTCAGTAAGCATGCCGCCGATGTATCCCGACATCGCGCGCGCCATCGCGATGCCGAACAACACTCCCACGCATGTTCCCGCTAGCCCAGCGATCGCGCTCTCCGTCAAGAACAGCGTCCGGATCTGGCCGCGTGTGGCTCCCAGCGCGCGCAGGATTCCGATCTCCGCGCGACGTTCCGTCACCGCGATCGCGAAGGTGTTGTAGATGATAAACATCCCGATGAACAGCGCGAACACGCTGGTAATGTTGGACGCCAGCGCATACATTCTCGACGTCGATTCGAACTGCTGCCCGCGCGAGCTGGGCGGTTCCACCTGAAACCCTGAGCCGAGCAGCGCTTGCAGCTTCGCGGTCGCGCCTTCAAGACTCGTGCCCTCCTGAAGTGCAACGTCGATCCGATCGAACTTGCGCCCGCGCCCGAACATCTTCTGGCCCGCGTAGATGTCCATGATCGCCAAATCACCGCCGAAAGCGTTCGCCAGGCCGCCCGGCTTCATGATCCCGCGCACCGTGAACACCTGGTCGCCTTGCATGGTGCGCATCGGCAACTTGCTGTTTACCTTGAGACCGCGCTCGTCGGCGAACTTCTTAGTGACCATCAGCGAGTCGGGCTGTGCCAGAAAGACCAGTGGATCGTCTATGGCTTCGTCGCTTCCCTCCAGATCGTAGTTGCGGATATCCCGGTCGCCGAGCATGTCAACCCCTAAAATCAGCAGGTTGCTTTTATCGGTGCCAACGGTGGCTTCGATCACCGGCGCGGCCGCGCGAACTTCGGGCAGATCGCGAACCTTGTCGAGAACGTCTTCGTCGAAACCCGCATCACCGGCCGTTATCTGGAGCTGCGCCGCGCCTGCGATACGATCGATGGTCTGGTTAAACGCGGCCAGCACGCTCTTGTTCGCGGTGCGCATGCCCACGAACACGCCCACTCCAAGCACGATGCCCGCCGTGGTCAGCAAAACTCGCAGCAGGTGCTTGCGCGCGTAGGGCCAACTGATGAGTCGCAGAAGAATCATCGGCGAACTTCTTGGCTTATGTTGGGCCTGCGCGTGTCGGCGAACACGCGGCCGTCGCGCAGTTGAATCGTGCGCGGGCAACTATCCGCCACTGTCTTGTCGTGCGTGACCACCAACACCGTCGCTCCCAGCCGGTCGTGCAAATCGTGAATCAGTTTCAGGATCTCAGCGCCGGTGTGGGTATCGAGGTTCCCCGTGGGTTCATCCGCTAGCAAAATCGGAGGATACACGCTCAGCGCACGTGCGATCGCCACACGCTGGCGCTCTCCGCCTGACAATTCGTCAGGTAGATGCTCCACGCGCGCGCCCAGCTTGACCGTATCGAGCAGCTCCCGAGCCCGCTCCTCCACTTTCTTGCGAGGCCAGCCGCGCAGATGCAGCGGCAGCGACACATTTTCCAGGCACGAAAGCGTCGGCAGCAGGTTGAAGAACTGGAAAATGAATCCGATCTTGTCCCGCCTTACCCGGGTCAACTCGTCGTCGCTGAGCTTCGAGAGCGGCTGTCCATCCAGCTCAACCTCGCCTTGCGTGGGGCGATCCAGCCCGCCGATCAGGTTCAGCATGGTCGATTTTCCCGATCCCGACGGCCCCACCAAAGATGCCATCTCGCCCTTGGCGATCGAAAGATCGATCCCTTCAAGGGCTGTTACCTTGCGCTTTCCCTCGAATGTTTTGGAAACACCCCGCAGGAGGATCACTACCTTCTATGATGACACTCTGCATAAACTGAGTTAATGCGGATTGGCGTCGACGCGGGCGGAACATTCACCGATTTCGTGGTGCTCCACGATGACGGGCGCCTGGAATCCTTCAAGCTCCGGTCCAATCCGCGCTCGCCCGCCAAAGTGATCCTGGCCGGGCTGGAACAAGCAGCGGCGAATCAGAAAACAGTCGACGTGGTGCATGGCTCCACGGTCGCGACCAATGCTTTGCTTGAGCGAAAAGGTGCGCGGACGGCTTTCGTCACCACCGCCGGATTCGAGGATCTTCTGGAAATCGGCCGTCAAAACCGTCCTGAGTTGTACAACCTCACGCCGATTCCCCGCCGCCCCTTGATCCCGCGCGATCTGTGCTTCGGCGTTCATGAGCGTACGTATCACGATGGGACCGTCGCTCGCCGCCCAACAGCGGTTGAACTTAAGCGCCTGGGCGCACGCCTTAAGCGTGCCGGAGTCCGCTCGATCGCCATCTGCTTCCTGCACGCGTATCAAAACGCGGCCAATGAGCGAACGGTCCTTGCGGCGCTGAAGAAGACCGGCGTGTATGTCTGCGCATCCCACGATGTCAGCCCCGAATTCCGCGAGTACGAGCGCAGTTCCACTACAACCGTGAACGCCTACGTCGGCCCGCTGATGGAAGCTTATCTTGCAGAGCTCGAGCGCGCGCGACGATTCCGGATCTCCATCATGCAATCGAACGGCGGATTTCTTTCCGCCCGGGACGCCAGCCGCCATGCCGTACGCACTGTGCTGTCCGGCCCGGCCGGAGGCGTCGTAGGCGCGATGGAAACCGCGCGCCGCAGTGGATTCCGAAAGATCCTAGGCTTCGACATGGGCGGCACGTCCACCGACGTGAGCCTGGCCGATGGCGCCGCGCGGGAAACCACCGAAGCTTCCATCGACGGTTTTCCGATCCGCGTGCCGATGCTCGACATTCATACCGTGGGCGCAGGCGGCGGTTCCATCGCGCGCGTGGACGCGGGTGGGTTGCTTCGCGTGGGTCCGGAGAGCGCCGGCGCCGATCCCGGTCCCGCCTGTTACGGCGTCGGCACGGAGCCCACGGTCACTGACGCGCACGTGGTGCTTGGCCGCATTCAGTCGCTGCTAGGCGGTGGCATGCCCGTAGATGCGGATCGCGCCGCCGCCGCGATCGATCGCATTGCGCGCCGCTTGAAATTAGATCGGGCTGCCGCAGCGGCAGGCATCCTGCGCATCGCCAACTCCAACATGGAACGGGCCCTTCGCATCGTTTCGTTGGAGCGTGGTTACGATCCTCGCGAATTTGTATTAGTGGCATTCGGGGGATGCGGCGGTCTGCACGCCTGCGAGATCGCCGAGCAGTTGGGCATTCACTCCGTGATCGTGCCGCAGTATGCGGGGGCGCTTTCCGCGCTGGGCATGCTGATGGCCGATGCCGTTCGCGATTACGCCGCAGGCGTGCTCGGCCACGACAACTTTGAACACACCTTCGAAGCTCTAGAGAAACGCGCGCGCCGCGAATCGCCCGGTGCGGATATCGAACGCTCCGCGGACCTGCGCTATCGCGGCCAGAGCTACGAACTAAACGTCCCGTGGGCCTCGGAAACGGCCGCCTATAAATCTTTCCATCGGGAGCACGCCCGAATCTACGGTTACTCGCTTCCCAAGCGCGAATTGGAGGTCGTCACCATTCGCGTGCGCACCCGCGCTTCATCGCCCAAGCCGCGCCTCGTCCGCCCGACGATGCGAAAGGGAGCCGCGGAGATCAGGCGGGTCTGGATCTCGGGATCGTGGCGGCGGGTTCCGGTGTGGAATCGCGAACAACTCGCCAAAACTGCGGTCAGCGGACCGGCGCTCGTCCTCGACTACGGATCGACGACGCTGGTGCCGCCCGGTTGGAGATTCCACGTGGACCGCGCAGGCAACCTGCTAATGGAGCACTGAGGAATCGCGCACCGTATACACTAAAAGTTCACACATGAAACAAAAGATCCGGTCCACGACCATCCTGTGCGTCCGCCGCGAGGGCAAGGTGGTGATGGCGGGCGACGGCCAAGTGACCCTGGGTTCGGAAGTGTTAAAGTCGTCCGCCAAAAAGCTCCGCAGGCTCTATAAAGACAAGATTCTAGCTGGTTTCGCGGGATCTACCGCGGACGCGTTCGCGCTGTTTGGCCGATTCGAAGCGAAGCTCGAACAGCATAACGGCAACCTCCCGCGAGCCTCCGTGGAGTTGGCGAAGGAATGGCGAACAGACCGTTCTCTTCGTCATCTGGAGGCGCTCTTGCTGGTCGCCGACAAAGACAATACTTACTTGCTCAGCGGGAACGGCGACGTGATTGAACCGGATGAGTCGGTGGCCGCGATCGGTTCCGGCGGGGCTTACGCCAAAGCGGCGGCCACGGCGCTGATCGAAAACACCAAGCTCTCCGCCCGCGACATCGTGGAAAAGGCTATGATCATTGCGGGTAAGATTTGCATTTACACCAATGAATCTGTAGTGTTCGAGGAACTCGGCTAAATGGTCATCTACCTTCCCGCCCAAGCTGCCGAAGACACACCTCTTCTGGATGAATTAACGCCGCGCGAGATCGTGCGCGAGTTGGACAAGTACGTCATCAGCCAGGCCGACGCCAAGCGCGCCGTAGCTATCGCCCTGCGCAATCGCATTCGCCGCCAGAAACTCGACCCCGAAATGGCGGAAGAGGTGATGCCGAAGAACATCCTGATGATCGGCCCCACGGGCGTCGGGAAAACCGAGCTGGCGCGGCGTCTCGCCAAGCTCGCCAATTCTCCGTTTCTCAAAGTGGAGGCGAGCAAGTTCACCGAAGTCGGCTACGTCGGCCGCGACGTGGAATCGATGATCCGCGACCTAGTGGAAATTTCGATCGACATGGTCCGCGAGGAACGCCTGGCGGAAGTGGAAGATCGCGCCGAGCGCAACGCCGAAGAGCGTCTGCTGGATCTGCTGATGCCGGCGCAGCCCGAGGAAAGCGAAAGCGCCGAGCGCACCCGCGAAAAACTCCGCGAGCGACTGCGTGCCGGTAAGCTCGACGACCGCATGGTGGAGATCGACGTCCGCGAGCGCGGTCCGTCATTCGAAGTGACCACCGCCAGCGGCATCGAGGAGATGGATATCAACCTCAAGGACATGCTGCCGGGGTTGTTCGCCGGGCGCACCCGCAAGCGCAAGATGCGCGTCGGCGAGGCCGTGGATTATCTGGTTCAGGAAGAAGAGCAGAAGCTCGTGGACATGGACCAGGTCACGCGTATCGCCATCGAGCGCGTGGAGCGCAGCGGCATCATCTTCCTCGACGAGGTCGATAAGATCGCCGGGCGCGAAGGCGGCCACGGTCCCGACGTGAGCCGTGAAGGCGTGCAGCGCGATATTCTGCCGATTGTGGAAGGCACCACCGTCAACACGCGCTATGGCTTTGTCCGCACGGATCACATCCTGTTCATTGCCGCCGGTGCGTTCCACGTTTCGAAACCGAGCGACCTGATTCCAGAATTGCAAGGCCGTTTCCCCATCCGTGTGGAGCTGAAATCGCTGACCGAGGCGGACTTCATCCGCATTCTCAAAGAACCGAAAAACGCTCTGATCAAGCAGTATCAAGCGCTGTTGGACACAGAAGGCATCAAGCTCTCCTTCACCGAGGACGCGCTCGAGGAGATCGCGGCCTTCGCCGCGCGAGTCAACGAGACCACCGAGAATATCGGCGCTCGCCGCCTGCACACCATTCTTGAGAAACTGCTGGAAGACGTGTCGTTCGACGGGCCGGATCTCAAGAAAAAGAACGTGAAAGTCGACGTCGGTTACGTGCGCAAGCAACTGGCGGACATCGTCAAGGATCAGGACCTCAGCCGGTATATTCTGTGAAGCCTGGGGCGTTTGTGTTGGCGGCAGCGCTGCTGTCTGCATGCGGTTATGTCGGTCCACCCATGCCGCCGACCCTCGATATCCCGGTCACGATCACCGATTTCAGCGCCTGGGAGTACGGGAACAATATCGAATTCACGTTCACCTTGCCGGCCAAGACCACGGAGAACCTCGATTTGAAGAGCGTTCGCTCCATCGAGCTCCGCATTGGGGAAAACGTGCCTGACAGTAAGCTGGTCGTGTTGCCGATCGTTAAACCCGGACTAGCGGTCACAGGCCAGGTTCCGGCACAAACTTGGATCGGCAAGACTGTCGTATTGCAGGTGCACGCCACCGGGCCCAAGGGGAAGGCGTCAGCCTGGTCGAATCCCGTGTCGCTCATGGTGATTCAACCCCTGGCCACGCCGTCAACGCCGAAGCCACAAAACGTCGAAAAAGGCGTGGAGCTGACCTGGACCGGAACGGGTCCGCGCTATCGCATCTTCCGCGCCGAAGGCGATGGGCAGCCACAACAACTCGCCGATGCGGATGGCCCGCCATATCTGGACGAAACAACCGTCTACGGAACGCGATACGGATATCGGGTTCAAGCCATCGCCAGCGAAAACCAGTGGAGCGTGGTTTCTGAAGCCGCGGAGATCACACCCGTGGATGTGTTTGCGCCGGCGGTTCCCCAGGGCTTGTCCGCAGTCTCGACGCCGCAATCAATCGAGCTTGCCTGGACGCGCAACACGGAAACGGACTTTCGCGGTTGCAATATTTTCCGTTCCGTGGACAACGGGCCGTTCCAGAAGATAGCGTCGCTGATTGAATTCCCGACATTTAGTGATTCGATGATTCAAGCCGGGAAAAAATATCGCTACACGGTTTCCGCCGTGGATCTGACCGGCAATGAAAGCGCCCAATCGGCGCCAGCAGAGGCTACAGCACAATGACAGAAGCCCGTCCTCAGGAAGCCCGTCCTCAAGAAGCATGGTTACGCGGACCGATAGAAGGCGTCCCACCGCATTTGATGCCTGTATTTCACTCTTTCGCCATGGTGCGCGAAGACCTCGCCCATTACACCGAAGGGCTCACTACGGAAGATGTATGGCGGCGCACTGGATCGCTGCCATCGCTCGGCTTCCATCTGCGGCATATCGCTCACAGCGTGGACCGGTTGGTTACGTACCTGTGCGGAAATCAACTGAGCGACGCTCAGATCGCCACGCTGAAGCAGGAAGCCGAACCCGGCGCGACGCTGCCTGAGTTGCTCGAAGAGATAAATGAACAGCTAAGCGATGCCGAACGGCGGGTGCGCACCATCGAGCCGGGCATGCTTAACGAACCTCGCTACATCGGGAAAAAGCGCCTGCCGTCGACGGTGCTGGGCATACTCGTGCACGCCGCCGAACACACGCAACGGCATCTGGGCCAAGCGATCACGACGGCCAAACTCGCGCGCGAAAGGCGCTAGCGCTCTTTCTTTCGGCGAACCAGTCGCTTACGGCCCAAACGCGCCACTGTCGGAGCGGCGAACGCGGCCTCGATCAACTGTGCCTGCTCGCGCTGGTGCACTTTGGGCGAGCCGGGAGCCGGACTCGCGCTGCGCGGCCTGCCCGCGTACCCGATCGCCTGATGCGCAGCGAGCATGGGTTGAATGCGTCCCCGGATCGACGGCCAGGCGCCCATGTTGCGCGGCTCCTCCTGCACCCACACAACGTGCTGCACCGCGGGATACCGCCGCAACACCTCCGCAAACTCGGTCTGCGGGAAGGGATACAACTGCTCGAAGCGTACGATTGCAAATGGTCCGCCGCGAGCTTCATGCGCCGCCAGCAACTCGTAATAGATCTTGCCGGTACACGCCAGAATCCGCGTCACGCTGCCAGGATCGGTCACGCGAGTATCATCCAAAACCGTGCGAAACGCGCCAGTGGCCAGGTCATCCACCGTTGAAACCACTTTCGGATGCCGCAGCAGGCTCTTGGGCGTCATCACCACCAGCGGTTTCCGCAATCCCCGCCGGTCCCCGCCGCCGCGCATTTGCCGCCTCAGCAGATGGAAATATTGCGCCGGTGTGGTCGGATACGCCACCTGCATATTGTTTTCGGCGCACAATTGCAGGAAGCGCTCCAGCCGTGCACTGGAATGCTCCGGACCGCCGCCCTCCTGTCCGTGCGGCAACAACAACACGATGCCGCTGGGCTGCCCCCACTTGGATTCGGCCGCGGAAATAAACTGGTCGATGATCACCTGCGCACCGTTCACGAAATCGCCGTACTGCGCTTCCCACACCACCAGTGAAAGAGGGTCCGCCACGCTATAGCCGAATTCGAAACCGACGACGCCGAACTCGCTCAGCGGGCTATTGTATACCTCGAAGCTCGCCTGAGTCGTTGCATAAAGTGGCGCCAAGTGTTGCAGCGGCGAGTACACGCGATCCGTTTCCGCATCGTGAAATTCCACGTGGCGCTGGCTGAAGGTGCCTCGTCCGCTATCCTGCCCGCTTAGCCGGACCGGCGTTCCTTCCAGCACCAGGCTGCCGAATGCCAAGGTCTCGGCCAGGGCCCAATCCACGTGCGGGCCTTCGTGGGCTTGTTTCCTGCGTTCGATCAGTCGCGTCAGCTTCGGGTACAGATGGAAGTCCGCAGGGAACGTAGTGATGCCATCGATGATGCGATCGAGCACCGCGCGATCCGCTGCCGTGGGAGGCACATTCCCCGGCAGGAACTCGGCCGGGATGGGACTCATCTCGTGCAGCTCGAACTGCTCCTTGACCTTCTGGGTGTGGTCGTAGATCTCGTAGAGCTGTTTCTTTTGCGCTTCCTGCCAGCCGGCGACTTCCTGCGCGGTGATCACGCCGTCGTGGATCAGCCGCTCGGCGTACAGGGCCGCCACCGGTTTGTGGTTCTGCAGCTTCTGATAAACCAGCGGCTGCGTATAGCTGGGATCGTCGCCTTCATTGTGGCCGTGCTTGCGATAGCAGACCATGTCCAGCACAACGTCTTTGTGGAATCGCTGACGATAATCGAAGGCCAGCTCCATCGCGGCCACGCACGCTTCCGGATCGTCGCCGTTCACGTGAAAGACCGGCGCCTGAATCCCTAGCGCGACGTCGGTGCAATACGTAGACGACCGCGCCTCGTGCGGATTAGTGGTGAACCCGATCTGGTTGTTGA
>Ga0265313_10003611_pt1 | contig 12421 bp, 11 predicted proteins | sample 4123metaG_FD_203122 | JGI IMG/M metagenome (GOLD analysis project Ga0265313, IMG submission 203122) | Rhizosphere microbial communities from Carex aquatilis grown in University of Washington, Seatle, WA, United States - 4-1-23 metaG | ecosystem: Host-associated > Plants > Roots > Rhizosphere >...
GTGATTGCGATGCTCCGCTTCGCCAAGGATATCCTGATTCCAATCGCGCTTGCCGCCCTGCTGGCATTCCTGCTTTCGCCGGTTGTCGTCCGCCTGACGCGCAGGGGCATTCACAGGACACTGTCCGTAGTCATCGCGTCGATCCTCGCCTTCGGCGTCTTTGCCGGAGTCGGCTGGATCGTGGCGAGCCAGACGCTCAATGTCGTTCAGCAACTTCCGCTCTACGTGCAGAACATTGAGGGGAAGATCGCCAAGTTGAGCCGGACCGGAACGCCGACGGCCCTGTCGCAGGCGGCGGGGATGGTGGAAAAAATCGAGAAGGACTTCAAAACGTCCACGGCCGACAAGCCCGGTTCCGCCCCGATCCCCGTCGAGGTCGAGCAGGCCGGCAGTTCCGTGTTCGAGATGAGTCGTTTGATACTCTTATCGCTGCTTGGACCGCTTGGCACGGCTGGAATCGTGGTCGTTTTCACCGTGGCGATGCTCCTCCAGTGGGAAGACCTGCGGGCGCGCTTGATCAAGATGACCAACACGGGAGGGCTCCACATAGGGAGCGAAGCTCTGGACGATGCGGCGCACCGGGTTCTGGCCTATCTTTCGATGCAACTCGTGGTGAACGCCAGCTATGGGATCCCCGTCGGCCTGGGCCTTTACTTTATCGGCATCCCGAACGCATTGCTCTGGGGACTGCTCTCCATCCTGCTTCGCTTCATCCCCTACATCGGCATCTGGATAGCCGCGGCGTTTCCCATCGGACTCGCGGTCGCTGTCGATCCGGGTTGGACAAGGCTGGTCTGGACCCTTGGCCTGTTCGCGGTTTTTGAGGCGGTCACCGCCAATGTCATAGAGGTGTGGGTGTACGGGCTGCGGACGGGTGTCTCCAGCCTCGGCCTGATGGTCGCCGCCGTTTTTTGGACTTGGCTCTGGGGTCCGGCCGGATTGCTGCTCTCAGTGCCTTTGACCGTGTGCTTGATGGTCCTCGGCAAGGAGATTCCGAGGCTGAAGATCTTCAGCATGCTTCTGAGCTCCGAACCTTCGCGAACATTTTCCGGCAAATGAAGAGGCGGCGCGGTGGCGTGCCGTCACTCAAAATCCCGACGACTTGAGCAAGGCGTCATGGGCGGCATCGAATCGGGCAACGGAGAGGGTCTTGTCTCGCAGGTGTCCGGCGAAGTATTCCCAGGAGGCGGCTTCGTCCAGCAGCCTGTCCCCGGCGAGGACGTGGCTGAAAACCTTGTTTTTCGCGTGCAGGGATCCGAAGAGCCGCAGCGACACCACATCGCGGGTCCTGGGATCCGGATAAAAATTGAATTTTACACGGTGATGATCGTATCCCTGGCGGTGGAGCGCAGCCACGGTGATCACGCCGGCGCGCAGCATGAGGTCGTAGAGGCGCTCGTTGGCCACGGCGCCATCCAGCCGGCACCACGCGTGATAGCCCCTGCCGCTGGCCACGATCAGCGGTTCGCAGCCCGCGCCGACGAGCGTTTCCCGCAGCACCCGGACGGCGGATTCCATCACCGGAATCGTCGCGCTGCCGGCGCCCTGCTGGTTGTTGTCGAGGTTGAAGCAAAAGGTCTCGTTCGCCCGATCGCCGAAGTAGAGGCAGACATTGCAGGCCTTTTCAACATGGGAGAGCAGGAATTCGTCCATCCTGGTCTCGGGAACCTGCGCCAGCTTGTACTTGTGCAGCAGGCCGGAAAGCGTCAGCTCGCCGTATTCCAGGACGACCCCGCCGGATAGCAGTCCTTCCAGAAAGGCGAAGCCATGCTCCTGCGTCTCCAGCTTCACCCGGTCCTTGGGCAGGCCGCGGTAAAACTCCTTCAGAAGGGCTACCCTTGGATCCATGGCATGATCTCGTCGAAGGTTGAGAACGGCCTGGCCGCTCCGGGTGCAGCCGGCTCGCCCGCGGGCCGGCCGGTTGCCGGGTAGTATACGTTCACTCCGTAGCGCGATCCGTGGACGATGTTGAACTCGTGATCGTCGACCAGGTGCTCAATTCCCCAGACTTTGCAGAAGACTATCTTGTTTCCGGCCATGAACAGGTGATCGAAGGGGATGGCGTTGTCCCGCAGCCATGATCTCGTGCAGTCCTGCGCGCGCCGCAGATCGCGCTGCGTGCAGATGACGATGCGCCACCCCGCTTGCCGCAGCCGCCGCAGGAAGTCGGCGCCGTCCGCGCGGGCCCTGGCCCGCTCGTAACACTGCTGGTGGATCTTATACCGGAAAAAGGAGTATTCCGTGCTCAGGAGGCCATCGACCGAGGGCAGCCCCGCGCGCACCTTCGCGAGATAGTCCTGGAACACGTCCTCCGAAAGCGCGTGTGTCTCATCGCGCGCAAAGTCCGTACTCCGCAGCGTCGCCGTGAAATCGTTCAGCGTATCGTCCAGATCAATGGCGATGGTCTTCATCCATGGAATCGGGGCGCACAACCCCGATAGAAATCCCCTTCATCTCCGGGGGCAAGTCCGGTGCCACGGCCTATTGCTGGCCAATCCACTCGCGAATGGGCCATGTATGGGGTAAGGTGTTTACGCGCGGAACAAGGTTCGGTCTCATTCGGTCGCAATTCGTGCAGCCCTCCCGTCGCAACCCATCCCTCAAAACATCCATGAGCAAGAAGGTGATCATTGCCGGGGGAGGCATCGGCGGCTTGGCCGCCGCTCTTGCCCTGCATCGCGCGGGCATCGATGTCACCGTATATGAGCGGGCCCCGGAATTCACCGAGGTGGGCGCCGGCATCAGCCTCTGGCCCAACGCAACCCGTGTCCTTCAGTCGCTGGGCATGCTCGCCGAGGTCCTGTCGCGCGGCGCCGTGTTCACCCGGTTCGATCTGAAGCGTTCCGACGGCAAGTTGATTTCGGGCATCCCAATGACCGGATTGTCCACGCCGTCCCTGTGCCTGCACCGCGCCGACTTGCACGCGGCGCTCCGCGGCGCCCTGCCTCCGGCCTGCCTCGTGGCCGGTCAGACCCTGAACTCCTTTTCCCGGGATGCCTCGGGTGTCGTCGCCCGGTTTGCGAGCGGGCTCGAGGCGAGGGCGGACGGCCTGATCGGAGCCGACGGCATCAACTCGGCGGTCCGCTCGCAGCTTCACGGCGCCGCCGACCCCGTCTACCGTGGCTACCGAATCTGGCGCGGAATAGCCCGGGACGTCGGGGGAACGGACCGGGGGCACATTACGGAGACCTGGGGATCGGGATATCGGTTCGGCATCATGCCGATCGGTCAGCACAGGATTTGCTGGTATGCCACCCGCAACGCCGAGTCGTCGGAGCCGGACGTTCCCGGAGGACGAAAAGGCGAGGTCCTCGGGCTCTTCAAAAACTGGCACCATCCGATCCCTGCGCTCATCGAGGCGACTCCTCCGGGCGATATCATCAAGACGGACGCCTGCGATCGCCAGGCGCTCCGGAAATGGGGGGAGGGATGCGTTACCCTGCTCGGCGACGCCGCGCATCCCATGACTCCCAATGTCGGCCAGGGCGCCTGCATGGCCATCGAGGACGCCGCCTGTCTCGCAAAGATGCTGACGGGCGCGTCCGATATGGGCGCGGCGTTCCGCGCCTACGAGGCGATCCGGCAACGCCGGACCGCGTTCGTCGCCCGCCAGGCGAGGCGCATCGGGATGATCGGACAATGGGAGAGCCCCTGGGTCGTGCCGGGACGCAACTTTGTGGCGCGCCTGGTTCTCCTGCTTTCGCCCGGAGCCCGACACAACCCGGTTTACGCCTACGAGGCGTAGTCCGAATTTGCCGGCAGTTTTTTTGGCGATGCCGCCCGCCTTCGAGCCATCGGTAGATGCGCCTTCCTGGCGGGCGTTGGCGCGGCTTGCATTCTCCGGCGACGGCCACGACGGCCCTCCCTCACGCCACTTTGACGGGCGACGATTTCACAATGAGAACGCGGAGGACCGCGGCAGTTTTTTGAGCTTCATCCGCTGGCGCATGAGCCGCCGTCTTGGACGTCCTCCTCCACCTGAACCGGCGGAAGAAGCAGGTATCGCCTTCGGCGCGACCCCGCCGAGACGCATCGATGGGAACGCCTTGCGCACGACATGGATCAACCATTCGACGGTGCTCATTCAGACAGCCGGGATCAATATCCTGACCGATCCGATCTGGTCGGATACCGCGGGGCCGACGCGATTCGCGGGCGTGAAACGAATCCGTCCACCGGGCATTCGCTTCGGCGACCTGCCTCCGATCGATGTGGTCCTGGTGAGCCACAACCACTATGACCACATGGATCTGCCGAGCCTTCGCGCCCTGGCCCGCCGCCATTCCCCGCGATTCATCACCGGTCTCGGCAATGCCGCTTTCCTAAGAAGCGAGGGCATCGCCTCCGTCGAGGAGCTCGATTGGTGGCAGGAACTGGACCTCGGCGCCGGCCGGCGGCTGGCGTGCGTGCCGGCCCGCCATTTCTCATCCCGCGGATTTCGCGATCGGGACAGGACGCTGTGGTGCGGTTTCACGATCCTGGCACCCGGGGGCCCGATCTACTTTGCCGCCGACACGGGGTACGGCACGCACTTCGAGGAGATTCTTCACCGCTTCGGCAACCCGCGGCTGGCGCTCCTCCCGATCGGGGCTTACCTGCCGCGATGGTTCATGCAGGAGGTGCACCTGTCGCCGGACGAGGCCGTGCGCGCGCACAAGATAATCGGCCCGCGGACGAGCGTCGCGATTCATTTTGGCACCTTTCCCCTCGCAGACGACTCGCCGGGCCAGGCTGCAAGGGAGCTGAAAACCGCGCTGGCGTGCGAGGGCCTGCCCGCTGAAGACTTCCGCATCCCCGGCTTCGGTGAGGGCTTGGATCTGCCGTGACCGCCGGAAAAATCGAAAAAGAGAATACGGCCCTTACTTTTTTGCGTCGGAAATCAAGTCGCGCAGGACGCTTCGGCATAGGTTCACAAACACCGATTCAGCGAAGGTCAATTTTCGCCGGCGGACGTGAAGGACGCCCCAGCGCCGGCGCACCCGGTGGCGCCCGAGGGGCAGGGCGGTAAGATATCCCTGCTGCAGTTCGGCCGACGCGATCCAGCGGGGAAGGATTCCAATGCCCAGATCGAGGCGGATGAACTGCTTAATCGCCTCATCGTTTCCGATCTCGATGAAAGGATGGAACTGAATGCGCTCCCGGCCGAAATACGCCTTGATCGAGGCGTAGGTGTCGCTGAATCGATCGGGCAGAATCAGGTTCTGTCGGCTGATTTCGCTGTGGTTGATCCGCTTCTTCAGGGCCCAGGGATGCAGAGAATTCGTCAGGAACTGGAGATCGTCCTCGAAGAGAAAGATAAAATTCACCCGGGAATGCACGGAGGGCTCGGTGAAGACGGCGATGTCGATGCGGTCCTCGGCCAGATAGTCGAGCGCCTGGCTTTGATTGCACGGTTCGATCTTGATCGTGAACCCGGGAAAACTTTCCCGGAATTCCCTCAGGACGGGAGGGAGCAGGTACTGGCATGCCGTGGAGCTGGCCCCAATACGAAGCCGGCCCTTTTTCCAGTCCGAAGAGGCGTGGATCATGGCGCGGGCGGACGCCATCTGGTTGATGATCTCCTCCGCGCGGGGAAGGAAGGCGCGGCCCTCGTTGGAAATGGTGATCTTTCGCGAGGTGCGCTCGAAGAGCCGGCAGCCCAGGTCCGCCTCAAGAACCTTGAGGCAACGGCTGACACCCGACGGGGTCAGGGCCAGTTCCTGCGCGGCGCGGCTCATGTTCAGAACCCGCGCAAGGGCCAGGAAGACCCGCAGCTGCTGGCTGTCGATGGCGGTTTTCAAGGGAGAGGCCGTAATTAATTTTTGGCGACAAAGTCCGGCTTGGAGGAATTAATGAGGATTACTCAACAATAGCATACAAATTAAGCAAAGGATTACGAGCGGCGTTTCGGACCTGTGGCACATGCGATGCTTAAGTGGGGATCGTGCGCTTCGCCAACGTTCAATTCCAAAATAGGCGCGAGCACTCGTGCTTGCGAGTCGGGTTTGTGCCGACGATCGACTGCGCGGTCCTAATTGCCGCGCAGGAGCTCGGCCTCTTCGAGAAGCATGGAGTGTCGGTGAAGCTCTGCCGCGAGATTGGCTGGGCGACAATAAGGGAGAAGCTATTGCATGAGGAGCTGGATGCGGTGCATGCCCACACGAGCATGGCCTTTTCCATTCATTGCGGGATTGGCGTCGTGGCAAGGCCTTGTGTCACGGGCCTGGTGCTCAGCCTCAACGGCAGCGCGATCACCCTGTCGAAGGAGCTCTGGGACCGCGGGGTGCGCGATGCGGCGTCGCTCGGCCGCCTGATTCGCAAGGACAGGAGCAATCGGGTCTATACCTTCGGCGCCGTCCTCGATCTATCCTCGCAGAATTTCAATCTCCAGAAGTGGCTCAGATCGGGCGGTGTGGACGTGGCCCGCGATGTCCGCATTGCGGTAATCCCGTCGTCCCTGATCCACGAAAGCCTGCGCCAGGGCCATCTTGACGGCTATTGCGTCGCGGAGCCGTGGAACTCGGCGGTTGCGCTGGAGGGGGCCGGCTGGATCGCGGCGACAGCCGCCGAAATCGAACCCAAGCATCCGGAGAAGATCCTGCTGGTGCTTCAGGAATTTGCGGAGCAACGCGAGGAAGAGCACGTGCGCATGCTGGCCGCGCTGATCGAAGCGAGCATCTTCTGCGACGATCGGGAGTGCCGGCCCGAACTGGTGCGCATGCTTGCTCATTCGCAATACTTTGACGTCGATCCGAATATCCTGAGGAACGCCCTCATCGGCCCCCTTGAAACCGGCCATGGTCAGCGTTCGATCGACGACTTTATCATCTTTCATCGGGGCAATGCCAACGTGCCCGATCAGGACAAAGGCCGGTGGGCCTTCGAGATGATCCAGAGCCTGGAGGCGCCCGGAGTTCATCCTGGCTTCCGCCGCGATGTCATCGGGAAGGTATTCCGCGAGGATATCTATCATCAGGCGGCGCGGCTGCTGGAGAAAACAAAGCAAAGCGAAAAGCCCGCCCGGCCGGCCGGTCGGGCGGCCGCTCCGCTCAAGGCCCAATCTTTCCCGTCCGGCCTCCGGCTTCCCCGAGTGCGCCAGGTCGCGACGGCGCTCGCCCTATGAATTTCAACTGAGGAAGGGACCTCACGCAAAATTACCACACACATGCACACCATAATGAATAGTAACAGGAACCAAAAACTTAAGCGTTGCGCGCAGGTCGCGGCATTCGCTCTCATGCCGTTCGCCTTAGCAGGCGTGGCGCACGCGGCCGATACCTCGACTGCAGCCGTCGACACGACGGGCCTCGCGATCACCGACACCACGGTGACGGTCGGCCAGCTTCACTCCGCCACCGGCACAATGGCGATCAGTGAAACCGGCTCGATCGAGGCGGAGCGGCTGGCGATCGACCAGATCAACGCATCGGGCGGCATCCTTGGCCGCCAGATCAAGATCGTCTTCGAGGACGGCGCGAGCGACTGGCCGACCTTTGCGGAAAAGGCCAAGAAACTGCTGGAGAGCGACCATGTGGCCTCCGTGTTCGGATGCTGGACCTCGGCCTCGCGGAAGGCCGTGCTGCCGGTGTTCGAAAAGGACAACGGCCTGTTGTACTACCCGACATTTTACGAGGGCCTGGAGCAGTCGAAAAACGTCTATTACACCGGCCAGGAGGCGACGCAGCAGATCATCGCCGGCCTCAATTGGATCGCCAGCCAGAAGAAGGCCAAGACCTTCTATCTGATCGGCTCGGACTACATCTGGCCGCGCACGTCCAACAAGATCGCCCGCAAGCACATCGAGAACGTCCTGCACGGCAGGGTCGTGGGCGAGGAATATTACGCCCTGGGCACGACGGACTTCGGCTCGCTGATCAACAAGATCAAATTGAAAAAGCCCGATATCATCTACGCGATCATCGTCGGAGGCAGCAACGTGTCCTTCTACAAGCAGCTTAAGGCTGCGGGCATCACGAGCGACAAGTGGACGCTGCTGACCATCTCGGTGACCGAGGACGAGGCCCTGGGCATCGGAGGGGAAAATCTCGTCGGATTCTACTCGGCGATGAAGTATTTCCAAAGCCTCGACAACCCCAACAACAAGCAGTTTGTCGCCGCCTTCAAGGCCAAGTACGGGCAGAATTCGGTGATCGGCGACGTGACGCAGGCGGCCTACGAAGGTCCCTGGCTGTGGAAGATGGCGGTCGAAAAGGCCGGCAGCTTCGATGTGGACAAGGTCGTGGCGGCTTCGGGCGGGATCGAATTCAAGGGAGCGCCCGAGGGCTACGTGCGAATCCACGACGTGAATCACCACCTGTGGAGCAAGCTCCGCATCGGCCAGTGGAATGCCGACGGCCAGTGCACGGTCCTGTACGAATCCGATCTGATCGAGCCGAATCCTTTCCCGAAGGGTTATCAATGATCGTCTAGTTGGAATAGGGGCGCCCGGCGTGGAGATGCGCCGGGCGCCAAACCAGGGGGAACACGCGATCTAAACTTTAGCAGACCTAATCAATGTCCCAATACAGCGGATCAGAACTTTGGTCGATTTTTGTCATGCAGGGTTTCTCCGGCCTGAGCCTCTTCAGCGTCCTGCTGCTCATGGCGCTCGGCCTGGCGATCATTTTTGGGCAGATGGGCGTCGTCAATCTGGCGCACGGAGAATTCATGGCGCTTGGCGCCTACGTCGTCTACCTCTGCTCGGAGGTCGTGCACGCGCATTTTCCCGCGCTGGTGCCGTTCTATTTCATCATCGCCATCTTCCTCGCATTTTGCGCCGCGGGGTTGGTCGGGTTGTTCGTTGAATGGTCGATGATCCGATTTCTTTACCGCCGCCCCCTGGACACGCTGCTGGCCACCTGGGGATTGAGCCTGATCATGCAGCAGACGTTTCGCAGCGTTTTCGGCGCGCGCGAAGTCACGCCGCAGCCGCCGGAATGGCTGATGGGATCCTTCAAGCCGACGGATAGCATCGATATTCCGATCAATGGCGTGTTTGTCATGGCCCTCACGCTGTGCCTGACGGCCGGCGTCTGGCTGTTCATGTACCGCTCCCGCACCGGACTCCACATGCGTGCCACGGTGCAGAATCGCACGATGAGCGGTGCGGTCGGCATCAACACCAAGATGGTGGATCGCTTCACCTTTTGTCTGGGCTGCGGCATAGCGGGAGTCGCCGGCGCGGCGTTCACCACGATCGGCTCAACCGGGCCGGACAGCGGCTCGCGCTATATCGTGGACACGTTTCTCGTGGTGGTCTTTGGGGGCACCACCAGCCTGCTGGGAACGATTGCTTCGGCCTTTGGCATCGCCCAGGGCCAGTCTATCGCGGGATTTTTCCTCGAGGGGACCATGGGCAAGGTCGCCATTCTATCCGCAATCATCGTCGTCCTCATGATACGGCCCAAGGGACTCTTTGCCAGCAAGGTGCGTTCTTGAATTTTGCCAAATCACCGTGAAAACAATCTATAGCCGAGTTTTGGGAGGAAAATCCGGGCTGATCAATCTCGCCATCCTGGCGGCGCTGCTGCTTCTGGTTCTGCCGCTGTCCCTGGACATTTTCCGTCTTAATTTGGTCGGGAAATATCTGACCTTTGCCTTTGTCGCCATGGGCCTCGTCTTGCTGTGGGGAAAGGCGGGAGTGTTGAGCCTTGGCCAGGGCATCTTCTTCGGGCTGGGCGGGTATTGCATGGCCATGTTTCTCAAGCTCGAGGCCTCCGACCCGGTCAGCACGAAGATCCAGTCGACGCCGGGCATTCCCGATTTCATGGATTGGAATCAGCTCACCCATCTGCCGGCGTTTTGGATCCCCTTCCGGAGTCTCCCGTTCACCCTCTTCGCCGTCGTCGCGCTGCCCGCGCTGGTCGCGCTGGTGGTCGGATATGCAATGTTCAAACGGCGGGTGGGCGGCGTCTACTTTGCGGTCATAACACAGGCGCTGGCCCTGCTCCTTTCGTTGGGAATTGACGGCAATCAGGGCCTCACCGGCGGCCGCAACGGAATCACCGATTTACGGACTCTATTGGGCTGGGATATCCGCACGAAATCCGCGCAGTACATCCTGTATTTCATCACCTGCATTTTTCTCATGCTTCTCATCCTGGCCGGGCAATGGATGCTCTCCGGCAAGATGGGAAAACTACTCGATGCGATGCGCGAGCGCGAAGATCGGGTGCGATTTTCGGGCTATGACGTTTCCGCCATGAAGGTGTTCATCTTCTGCCTGGCGGCTGCGCTCAGCGGAATCGGGGGAGCGCTTTTCGTGCTGCAGGTTGGATTCATATCCCCCTCGCTGGTCGGCATCGTCCCCTCGATCGAGATGGTGATTTTCGTGGCGGTCGGGGGGCGCGGCTCGCTCTACGGAGCCATCTACGGCGCGCTCCTCGTCAACACCGCCAAGAGCCTCTTCTCCGAGAGCTTTCCGCAATTGTGGCTTTTTTTCATGGGAGGACTTTTTATCGCCGTGGTCATGCTTTTCCCGGACGGCCTCGCGGGTGTGTATGATCTCGGTAAAAGGAAGGCCGGTTCCCTGCTGGAGAAGTTCAGGGACCGCCCGCGCAGGCCGCCGGAAATCACGCCGCTGATCGGCTCGGTTTGCGAACAGGAGAAATCATGAGCAGCAACACCAGCTTTCAACTCGCGCTGGAGGATCTGACCGTGTCGTTCGATGGGTTCAAGGCGGTCGACGGGCTCAACCTCTACATCGAAAAGGACGAGCTGCGCGTGATCATCGGCCCGAATGGCGCGGGAAAGACCACGGTGCTCGATCTCATTTGCGGCAAGACCAAGCCCACCGAGGGCAGCGTGAAATTCAACAATCGCGAGCTGGTGGGGATGCCCGAGCACCAGATCGTGCGGGCGGGGGTGGGGCGGAAATTCCAGACGCCCTCGATTTACGAGAACCTCACGGTGTACGAGAACCTCGAGGTTTCTTTTCCGCGCGGCCGCGGGGTCTTTGGATGCCTGGCATTTACGAGCACCCCGGACGTGACGGAGCGCATCCGGAGCGTGGCGGACGAAATTTATCTGAAGGAGCATCTCGAAGTCGAGGGCGCGGCGCTCAGCCATGGGCAGAAGCAATGGCTGGAGATCGGCATGCTCCTCATGCAGGAGCCCCAGCTCATCATGCTCGACGAGCCGGTGGCGGGCATGAGCCCCGCGGAGCGGGAAAAGACGGCGGAGCTTCTGGGCCGAATCTCCAAGGGCAGGTGCATCCTCATCGTCGAGCACGACATGGAATTTGTCTCCCGGATCGCGCACAAGGTCACGGTGTTGCACCTGGGAAAGATCATTGCCGAGGGCAGCATGGAGAAGATTCAAAACGACCCCAAGGTCATCGAGGTCTATCTCGGCCACTAAGACGCCCATTTATGCTAACCGTTTCGCAGCTTAACGTCGGTTATGGGCAGAGCCGGGTCGTTCAGGATGTGTCCTTCCAGCTCGGACAGGACGAGATCCTCGCCATCATGGGACGAAATGGCATGGGCAAGACGACCCTGCTCAAGTCGCTGATAGGGATCCTGCCGGTGCGCTCGGGCTCGATCAAGTTGAGCGACCAGGAGATCAGCGGGCTGGCTTCGTACGAGCGCGTCCGCAGCGGCATCGCCTATGTGCCCCAGGGACGAATGATCTTCCCGACGCTGACCGTGCACGAGAATATGATAAGCGGCGCGCGCGGAGACGTGGAGAAGTCCACCTTTGACGAGATCTACGCCCTCTTTCCTGTGCTGCACGAAATGCGCAAGCGCAAGGGCGGCAATCTGTCCGGCGGCCAGCAGCAGCAGCTCGCCATCGCCCGGGCGCTGATCACGAATCCCAAGGTACTGATCCTCGATGAGCCGACCGAGGGCATTCAACCCTCCATCATCAAGGACATCGCCCGGGCGCTTCGGGAAATCCGCCGGCTTCGTAAGATCTCCATCGTCGTGACCGAGCAGGTGGTCAGTTTCATGATGGACGTCTGTGACCGGGTCCTGGTTCTCGACCGCGGGCAATTCGTTCACGAGGCCGGCCGGGACTCCCTCGACGCGGATACCATCAAGAGGCTTCTTGCCGTCTGATTCCTTTCCTAAGCCACGAGCATCACAATCCAGGAGAAACTCAAACATGCCGAAGACACTGATCAAAGTAGACCTCAAGACGCCGCCCATCAAGCAAGAGGTGATTCACAACCGCTGGCATCCGGACATCCCCATGGTCGCGTGGGTAAAGCCCGGCGATGAATTCCGGGTGGAATGCGTCGACTGGACCGGAGGCCAGATCTTCAACGACAATAGCGCGAACGACGTTCGCGATGTGGATCTGACCAAGGTTCATTACCTGAGCGGGCCGATCGGCGTCGACGGGGCCGAGCCGGGCGATCTCCTGGTCGTGGATATCCTGGATATCGGATCGTTTCCCGGCTCGGAGTGGGGCTTTACCGGCATCTTCGACAAGAAGAACG
>Ga0265313_10003612_pt1 | contig 12420 bp, 11 predicted proteins | sample 4123metaG_FD_203122 | JGI IMG/M metagenome (GOLD analysis project Ga0265313, IMG submission 203122) | Rhizosphere microbial communities from Carex aquatilis grown in University of Washington, Seatle, WA, United States - 4-1-23 metaG | ecosystem: Host-associated > Plants > Roots > Rhizosphere >...
ACCGGCCCCAAAAAGGCCGGTGTTCGCTTTGGAAAACATTGTCGCGGGGTGGAGCAGCCCGGTAGCTCGTCAGGCTCATAACCTGAAGGTCGCAGGTTCAAATCCTGCCCCCGCAACCACCGACAGTGAAGCCCCCGTCTCACCAGAGACGGGGGCTTCGTCGTTGAACAGGTAAGCCAAGCCTTTGCTGTCGATCCACGCCGCGGCGTCGCCATACAGTTCGGCGATGAGCTTGCCTTCGCCATCGGGCGTCAACACGATCTTGTCGATTGATGCTCGAATCCAGTCCCACTGCGTCGTGTGGCCCGCCGAGACGGCGTCGTCAGGAAGAAGGTCACCCTTTCGCTGAATGCACTCAGTGAAGTAATCGGCAAGGTCACCAATATTCCCCCGACTGATCAGTGATTCCAGCTTGGAACCTGCCGGGGCAATACGGAGGTCAGTGATTTTGGCGTGCAGTTCGGCGCGTCGTTTCTCTAGTCGTTCCACGCGGGCTTTGAGGTCGTTGGAGTAAAGGCCGTCCTCAATGGCGCGCATGATATTGGTGAGCCGCCCCTCCACCTCCCGCAACTCCGCCTGAGCCTCGACCACCTCCGACTGTGATCGCCCTTCCTCTCCAGCGAGAGCCTCGCTAATACGTCGAAGAGATCGAGCATCGTGGTCTACGCCCATCTTTTCCTCAAACGCGACCATAACGCGTCGTTCCAGTTCATCGCGACGAACGCGGAGTTTGTTGGCGCACGTGGCCTTACTGCGGCTTTTGTTGCAGCCGTATTCGAATCGATTGACGATGACGAAAGGACTGCCACAGCAGCCACAAAAGAGCAGGCCAGAGAGGAGGTGGCGCTGACGGTGTGCACGATTGAGGGCGTTGCCATCCTCATCACGACTCATCTCCAGGCGTACATCTCCTTGCCGTGCTTTGACCCGTGCCCAGGTTTCATCGTCGATGATACGCAGTTCCGGAGCTTCGACGACTTCCCATTCGTCCGGCGATTTCGGCCGGGCCTGTCGCTTGCCCGTGGTGGGATCCTTGACGTATGAGCAGCGATCCCAGGCGATCTTCCCAACATACGCCATATTGTTGAGTACCCCGGTTCCCCGTGCCACTTGGCCCCGGATGGTCGTATCTCCCCATTCCCGACCGCCAGGGCCGGGGCATTTCTCTGTATTAAGGCGTGCAGCAATGGTTCGTGGACTGACACCGTCAGCATATTCGGCGAAAATGCGTCGGACGGTTCGGGCTTCCTCAAGATCAATCGTGCGCAGCCCCTTATCTGTGGGGTTTACTCGGTAGCCGTAACCCAGCCCCCCGGCGGCCTTGCCAGCCAGTACTTTGCCGCGCTGGCCGCGTTTGGTCTTGTGGCGCAGGTCTTCAAGAAATGACTGGGCCATGCCTCCCAGCATTCCCATCAATAGCGCCGATATTTCGCCCCGATCTACGGTGTGCAGGCGGATACCATGATAGCTGAGCCGATCATGGAGATCGGCCATATCAGCAAGGCGGCGGCTGAGCCGATCCAGCGATTCTGTCACCACGACATCGAAGCGATGGTTCTCAGCATCAAGACGCAATTGCTCAAATTCCGGACGTAGTTTGACGCTGGCGCCACTCGCGGCCGCATCGAAGTAGGTGGCCGTCACTGGCCACCCCATGCGCTCACAGTACCGGCGGCAACTTTCGATTTGGTCGACGATGGATTCTGGCCGCTGTTCATCGGTGGAATAGCGAGCGTAGATGGCGGCGCGAAGTGGTTGGGCTGGGCGAGGTGGCATGCGATGTCTCGGTTGCAAAGGTCACGTCAACAGATTAGCAGACCTGGGCCGAGATGGGAGCCCGTCATCCTTAGCAAGATCCTTGATCTCTGCATCTGGCTGACCAGAAACTAATGAGGTAGCCGGGAACGGCTTTCAACTTGTTTACAGGTCTTCAAGATATGCCGGATTGCCGCATCTCTGATAGGGCCGCCCGAACTCGGGGGCGGTGATTGGCCGGGCGGCGTCACAAGACACCGCCAGCGCCGACAGCCCCAGACCACCCGCCAAATGTTGACATTGTTGAAAAGCTCGATTGGCTTGACACCTTTCCGGGCATCTATGAAGCGGTCAGCCGCAAGAATCGAGAAAAGCGCAGGAAGGCACGGGAGCGCGCCCGGCAACGCCGCTATGCCGCCAATAAGCCGCTGACGCCCGAACAGGAGGTATTCCGCGACCTTGCCGTCAAAGATGCGCGGAGTCGTGGCGATGCCGTCGAGGCCCGTTGGCGCTACGGCCACGTTTGGGGTGGTGGGGCTGTTGGCGGAAATCACTTCTATTATCGACCCGCGCAGGTCTACCGTGGCCTGGTTTCAAGCGAACATCCGCTGTTATTGCTGTTCGTTTCCAAAACCCATCGTGCACGCCGTTTGATGACCGGTGCCACCAAGTCAGTAATGGGAGGTGGCGACAGCAAGCTCCTGGCCCTGGACGACGCCTACACGGTCGGCAACGCGATGATGCGCGGGTTCCTTCGGGTCGATTTGGATGACGTCTTTCCTTCGGTCGCTGCCGTCTTCGACGCCTGTGATCAAGCAGAAGTGCCCTGCCCAAGCATCATCGTTGGCCATCAACGCCCCGATGGCGGCATTCTCAAGCCGCATCTCATCTGGTTGCTGGAGAAGTCTGTGACATTCTGTGGCCGGGGCCTTCATGGGCCGCGCGCCCTATGGCATGGAGTGCTACGCGGCCTTACCCTGGCTCTAATTCCCGCGGGGGCCGACCCCGGAGCCTTATCAAACCCGATGCGGGTCAAGAATCCGGTTTGTCCGGTTTGGAGTCGTTGGATCGGCGAGGAACGGCCCTATTCCTTGGACGACCTAAAGCCTGGTTTGAACATCAGGGTAACCAAAGAGGAGATGGCGGCCGCGGCCATCGCGCATCCCCGCCAGCCAGTCGAGGACGTTGTGGTGGATCCTGCGGCCGGCTCCAACGCGATGTTCGTCGCGCTGAAGGAGTTTGCCGCCGCTCATGCCGGGATACGGCGGGGAGCTGGAGGAAGTGCGGAGGAATGGCATGCTGAACTGACCCTGCTGGCCTATCAGCTCGCCGACCAATGTGGACGCACGGAGCGTCAGGCCCGCGCCCGTGCGGCGCGGGTGGCGGAATATTCTTGGACAAAGGCCACCCGCCCGCCGCTTCCCGCCGAGGAAGTGACGTATCGTCAGCAAGAGGCCGGGCGGGATAGTGCCCGCCGGGTCGGCGGAGAATTTGAAGCCAAGGTGATTGCTACCTATCTGAACCTGCGACAACAAGATTCCACCTGTTGGCCGACGCAAGCCGAGGTTGCCGCCGCCGCCGTGGTCAGCAAATCGACCGTGGCGAAGTACTGGCGTGAAGCGAGGCAGGCCGCTCTATCCCCTCCGAAGTGTAAGGACGCAGGACTCACCACAAAGTCGGAGTTGCGAGAGGTTCTCAAAATAGCGAGCCGCTCCACCTATGATAAAAAGGGAGGCAAGCCGCTGGGCTTTGCCAGCGACGAGCCGCGCCCCGTCTCTGTCGGCGACGATATACTCGCGGGAACCGAGAGTGAGGGGGCATCGACTCCGGCAGACATGGAAGGCGATGGTTCCCGACGGCCTCCTCCAGACTTCCTTATTAGGCACCCGTTGTATGGCTGGACGTCTCTTGACGATTGGCCGAAGGCAGACGACTGCATGCTGGATGCGGAGCCTTGCCTCGCAAAGCAAGGCCCATTGAATCTCGTCCGCAGGGTGCAGGCCACAGTGGCTGCTAGGACGATCTAGAGGCTAAATAAGTTGTTTAGATACGTGCCCTGATAAATGCTGGTATGTGCGTGCGGCATGCCTTGAAGGATTCATAGGGGTGTTTGGGGCATGTAATCCTTGCGGAATGTCCCATGCGGCAACTTTGTCAAAAAACAAAGCAAAAACAACGGGTTGCTAGGTGCCTAGGGTCGTGCCAATGTCGTGCTCAAGCCGTGGTTTTCGGCACAGCAAGGAGGTTGGTATGCGCACAGATTTTGTTTCATTCCGCGATGGCCCCGGTGGAGAAATCTGCCGTCGAATCGGCATCGACATCTCCAATCAGGGATGCTGGACAGACTACACCCGGGCGATGATTGTCTTTAACAACCAAGAGCAAGGCGGCAAGTTGGTCAAACGGGCGCGGCACTTCGCGGGCGTCGCGTCGTCGGGGGAGCACGTCCTGCTGACTGCCTGCCTGTACGCCGCGGATTTCGCGTGGCTGGCCGACGAGTTGTCTGAGGGGGGGACGTGGCGGCGGGTGGACAAGGTTTCCGGTGCCTACCGTGACGCCGTAGCCGCGTGCGTTGCCCGCATTGACGGCTGACGGTTCGACCGTGACTGGATGGGGGCTGGCATCCGTGGCTATCACTTCGGTGCCAGTTCCCTCCGGTGCCCCATCTCGATCAGTTTATTGTCGGCGTCCGCCCACAATGTCCGGAAACGCTCCCGTTGCGCCTCCGCCGTCAGGCGGGCGGCTTGTTCTGCCGCCAGCATTGCCTTAGCTTGCCGGGCTTCTTCGGCCAGCCGTGGCGAGTCGGCTTTGACCTTCGCCAACTGCCGTTCCGCCTTCTGCCGATCATGTTCAGCATTTTTGGCGGAGTTGCGCAGATCCGCCAACTCGGCACTGACTTCTTTTCGGGCCTCATTGCGAAGGGCCGTCTTCGCCCGCGCAATCTCCGCCGCTGCGGCGGCCTTTGCTTCCATGATCCGGGCGTTGGCAGTCACGGCAAGCCCATTTTCGACGGCCCGGAATCCGCTCCATACCGACCCCAGCCAGCCGCCGAACCGGCGCAGAGGTGCCGCCCTCGCTTCAGCCTCGGCTATGATGCGCACCGCCTCGGATTTGGCGGGGCCGAGGGCGGCGCGGATTCTCCGCCGGGCTTCGACCTCCGTCCGACGCCGTAGGGCGTCCGCCTCGTCTGCCGCCTGCTTCGCTTCGGCCAGCCTTTGTTTGGCGTCGGCGATCGCGGCCCGCGCGCGTTCCGCCGCCGCGTCCGCCTTGGCTTCGCGGTTGTCGGCGATTGCCACCCGCACTCGCATGTCGGACTCGGCGTCCTGTACCGCGCGTTTCGCCCTTTCGGCCCTTTGGATCGTGGTGGCAGCATTTTGTGTCGCCGCTTTTTCAATCTGCCATTCGGCCCGCGTCAACCGCCGTCGCCCGGGGCCGAGGCGGGCGAGGCCAGAGGGAAGGCCGACCGATTCCCAGTAGGAGTCCTGCCATTTTCTCATTGCCTGCTTATAGGCGGCATCGCCTCGGGCGTTGGCTGTTTTGCCGTCTGCGCCCTCGGCCTTGGCCTCACGCACTGCCGAATCCTTTGCCGCCCAACCGGGGTGCAGCGTCTTCGACCGCAGGGTGGGATCGTCTGTCGCCAGCAAATGCGCATGCAGGTGAAAATGGAGTTCATCATGATGGGCGATCACCGAGACGAGCCGATCACCATATTGGCCCACCAGCCAAGCGATGGCGCGCCGCTCCCAATCTTCGACTGCTGCCGCGGTATTGGCATCGGCGCGAATCGCCTCCATGGTGGCCGGGTGCGAGGCGACGACAGTGCAAAGCGTATGCTGATCCACCCGCAGACGGCGGGCCTTACCCGTCTTGTCGATGGTGGTCGCTTCCGCCACCAAACGGTCATGCAGTATTTCGACCTCCGCCGTGTTGAGGCCGTGAATCACGACCGGCTGCTGAGGTTCCATAACGTGCTGGCAGGCCGCAGGCTCCCGCCGCACCTCGGCAAGGACGAAGGCGACCGAACGCCCTTGCTTGTCAGGCTTTCGGCTGTATGTCTCCAAATGAACGAATTGGTATCCCACCGGCCCCTCCATCACCATGATCACCGACAGCATGGGGGAGGTTCTGGCAATAGACGTAGTGACCGACTACCACTTGCTTTCGCAAGTTATCGGCCCTGCCGGGGGCGTCTTTATGGGGGCCTTGCCCCCGCCAGACGGCTTCCCCCAATCCCTCGCCGGGCGGGCAGGGGTTCAGGCGAACCTGAACCCTGCAACGAGGGTGATTTGAAGGGGGGCGTCAAGGTGCGGCCCGCCCACCGCGCCAGCGGCGCGGCGGTTCCCCGCGGCCGACCTAGACGATTTCCTTTAGGTCGTGGTGTCGGTAGTGGTTTTCTTCGGTTTCTTCGCTTTTGGTGTCGGCTCGAACGGTTTGACCGGCTCGATCAGCCCGGCATCGGCAAGACCCTGGCACCAGCGAATAAGGTCATCCAGCTTCGGCTTGCGGTCGTCACCATAGGAATACCACACCTTGTAATACTTGCTCTCGACCTCGACCAAAATTTTGACGACCGAATCGATTCGGTCGCCTTCTTTGCCGAATGTTTCGTGGGTTGCGGAACGTCCCGTCAGTCGAGCGAATTCGGCAACAAGCTCTTTCACTCGATGATAGACCTCGATGGCCCAGACTTGGGTGACCTTTCGGCCCGCCATGGCTAGCGCCCCGCCCTGCGCCAGTGTGACTCCAAGCGCTACGATGTCGACACCCAGTTTCCCCGCGCGCGCCCTTTGCAAGTCGGCCAGCGCATCCACCAAATCCGATTGGAACAGGCGGGCCGGAACCGGAGAGGCATTCTTCGCTTTCCGGATCTCAATCTCAACATCGGACAACGTCACCTTTTCTCCCGCTTCGACGCGGGACAGCAGTGAGGCGCGAACGGGCAGGGGCGCGGCGATCAGGCGCGAAACGGTTGAGGGTGGCAAATCCGCTAAGTTTGCGGATTTGGTTTCGTCCGCAAAGGCCGCTGCCTGCATGCACCCTTGCGCAGCCCTCTCAGACATCTCGAATTCTGCGGCGAGCCATTCCCGCCACGCGCCATGGGGTAAGGATGACTTGATTGCAGTCAGTTGGCGCCCGATCTCCAGCATGTCCTCAGTCGTTCGCCTTATCCGCGCCCGGATTGCGGCGGCGGCGGCAATGACAACGGGCCTGACATCGTTGGGCAGGGACGCGTAGTCGAAGCCCTCGTGGACGATGGGAATCGTAGCGTCAACGACAACGAGATCAGCGGACATCGGCACCTCCCCTAGGATAGGGCGGTATTTCAACATATCGCTGACGGTGCGGCTATGGTGATCATGCAGCGCCTCGACCTCTGTGAGCGCGAGGCCATGAATCAACACTTGCGGCGCAGGCTGGTGGACGAGGTGACGGCAAGCCACAGGAGGGCCACCCCGAGGCCGACCTTGACGAGACACCGGCGTAATGCAGGCGGTCCACATCCCGATTGTCGGCTCCGGGGCGCTTGACGATTATCCCGTGATGTCCTCTGTCAGGTCGGTGCGAACAGCCGCCGCTAGGTTGGTGAGGGTAAGGCCGTGGGCATGGAGGCAATCCAGTTCCCCCGCCACTATGTCCCAGGGTGCCCCACCGAGAGGATGGAGCGTCCGCCTATCGACTAAATCGGCGGCCAGCCGGGCAAGCAATCTTTTGTCGTTCATGTCCGCCTCCTACAGCCGCAGGCCGAGCATCATGACCGGAACGAGCGTGATCGGCACCCAGCCCGCCCGGGGGCCGTTGCCGTAGACGAGCGCAATGAGGGCTGCCAGCAAGGCCAGGCGCAGGCCGACAAATTCCGGAGAGGACAGAATCTCGCGGATGATGCCCTCGGGATCGGGGGTGTCGTCGTCCTGCAAGTCGGTCATCCGGCGGATATAGGCGGCCAGCGCCTGTTGGTAGTCCGCCAGCACGCGGTACCGGCGGAGCAGTCCTTCAAAGGCCAACCTCCGTTCAAAGGGCGTTAGATCGGGGTTGGCGAGAAGGGAGAGGGCTTCCTCCTCGAGGGTGTCCATCGCCTTGGTGAGTTCGCGGGTATTTGCCATGGTGGTCTCCTTACGGTTGATGCCTAAGTATCGGCACCAAAAATCGTCGCGGAGTTGTTGGCAAGGGACAAGCGGTCGAGGAAACTCTCAGCTCGGTAATGAGTAACATGGATTTCCGATGGTGAGCCTAGAGGTTTCGGGACTAGGGCGTCCCTCGTCCCCGCCCCTGTTTGGTCGCCCTATTGCGGCGTTTCGAAACGACGGCGACAGATGACAAGACTTCACGCTGCTTCACCAACCGTCTTTGAGGTACCTTGCTTCTTCTTGCCTTCACCCGGATGGTCGGCGTGGTTGGCTACCATGTGCAGGTATTTGGCGGGGAGTTTCGCCAGAGACGTCGGCCGAGGCACGGGCTGGCGCACAGGCGGGAGTAGCTTTGGCTCGCCTTTGGCCGGACGACCTAACAACTGGTGTCCGATGGCCCGCGCCAACACCTCGGCAAGGAGGGACGGCACGGCGTTGCCCAACATCCGCTGGATTTCGGTTCGGCCGCAGTCGAACGAGATGCCGTCAGGGAAAGTCTGGATGCGACATATCTCCTGGGGCGTTAGCTTGCGGTTGTTCCAGTGGAAGGGGCCGATGGCCGATCCTGGCTGGGCCTGCACAGTCCAAGACGGCAGTTCCTTGGACAGTTTGAGAAGGAAACTCCAGTACCGCGTCCGCCAGCCGAACAGGCGTGCGCCTCCGCCGCGGTTGGTATGCCAGAGGTAGTTCTGGCCTTCCGGGATGGTGGGAAGGAGGTCGCCCCATTTGCCGCCGACGAGCAGTCCTGACAAGTCGTCCGGCTCGGGGAGGTCGCCAATCGCGTCCCATGCCGTGCGGTAAGGTTTACGGAGGCAACCGAGGAGATCGTCCCTACCCATGAGGTCGCCGTGCGTCGGTTCGGGAAATTGGAATGGGCTGCCGTCGCGCGAGCCGACCAAGAACACGCGTTCGCGGTTTTGTGGCACACCGTAGTCGGCGGCGTTGAGCACCTGCCATGTCACCGAGTAGCTGTTGCCCGTCTCTCGATTGATGGTGTCGATTCCATCAAGGATATGGCGTAGGCCCTCATCCTTGTCCTTATAAGCCAAGCCGTAGACGTTCTCGAGCAGGAATGCGCGTGGCTGTGTATCCCGAAGGACGCGTAGGTAGGCGGTCAAGGTGTTCGCGCGCGGGTCGTCAAGGCGTAGAGTGTCGCCATTCACCCAATAACTTGATTTTGAGAAGGGCTGGCACGGTGGGCCGCCGATAAGCACATCAGCTTGACCCGGTTCCAGTCCCGCTGCTTCAAGGATTTCTGCCGACGAAATAGCGTTGATGTCGCCTTCGAGCACGGCCCAATCCCGATTGAGACGGATGGTGCAGCACGCCGTAGAATCCATTTCGACAGCAACGGCTGTCTCGAACCCGGCCGCTTCGAAGCCAAAATCCAGACCTCCGACCCCTGTGTACAGACTGATAGCTTTAAGCATCCGGAGACTCTCGTTGCGGCATGTGTCACGCAATGGTACTAGATATAGTAGGTTTCTACAGGAACAAACCTTGTATTGTCAATACAAAAAATGATTGTCGTGAAGCTCCGTGAAGGGATGGAGGTGTACCGCGAGCGCACCGGCGAACGCATGACCTACGTCTTGCTCGCCGCGCGCACCGGTATAGCGCGCGCGACACTCGAATCCATTGCGAGCAGACCGAATTACAACACACGCCTTAGCACGGTCGAAAAGCTGTGTCGTGCGTTGCGCTGTGAGCCGGGCGACTTGCTCGAACTCGCTGAGGAGGGGAGTGATGGCGATCAGCAAGGAGGCCGCTGAGGCGGTGCTGCTGGAGGAGGCGGTGAGGGTGTCGGCGGGCGAATTGGACGCCCGTTGGATTGCCCAGGTCGAGCGGCTGTCCAGCGCCTGTGAGAACGCTCCGAAGACTCACATCGCCTATCTCGGGACGGCCATGCTGGCGAAGGCCGTTGACCTTGACGTCGATGTGCTTGCCCTGAAGGCGAAGAGTCCGATCCCCGGCGAGCCACCTCCGCCCGGAGCCTTCTCGGCGCGCACGCTCTGCCACGGGGTACTCGTGCCCCACGCCACCGAACTCGGAATCAATCTTGGTGTAACCGGCCGTGAGCCGCTGAACAACCAGCCCTATTTCCGGATGATCCGCATCGACGACGGCACGCCGGTGCATGGTAACTCGCGTGTCGCCTTCGGTATCCTCCGGGAAATCCTCGATCAACTTGCCCTGGTGAAGACGGAGGCCGAGGCGCGGGCCGCACTGCGTGCCTTCATTCGGGTTCGACGGCAGGCACAACCAGACTACGCCGCCATGGTCGAGGGCGTGGCCGTTCCCGTTGGCGTACTGGTAGGCATTGTTGATGACTTCGTGTCAGCCAATTCAGAAGGCGGTAAACGTGCCCAGGCTGTCGTCGCTGGTTTGCTCGACGTATTTGCTGGCAAGGGGCGGGTGGACGCCGGTCGCATCAACGATCCATCCCGGCACTACCCCGGCGATGTGGTGGTCTACGCAGCCGATGGCGAGGGTGCCATCGAGAAGGCTTTTGAGGTGCGGGACAAGCCTGTCGCCTACTCGGACATACTGATTTTCGGTCAGAAGGCCCTTGAGGCCGATGTGCGCGAAGTTGCCGTCGTCGCCGTGTCGCCTTCTCAGTTGGAGATTGATTGGCCCCGTGTTGAGGCGTGGGCGAAGGAGCGGCTGATGGGGCTGACCGTGTTTGTTGGCTGGGATGTGTTCATCCGGCAAGTTCTGTTCTGGAGTGCCCTGCCCGAGCCGCTTGCCGCAGGGGCTGCGATGGAATGTATCCATGTTCGCCTGACTGAAGTCGAGGTGTCGGAGGAAGGGGTGCAGAAATGGGTTAATTCAGCTCGCCTTTTCTGCATCTAGCGCGAGCGCATCGAAACAAACGCAAGCTCTGAAGAAGTAAGAAGCAGCTCGGCTCAATCATGTCGGCGTTATTCCCTTCATTCTATAGAGTTGGTGTGGGCACTCGCACCAAAGACGTCTTGTTGATAATTCTGGTTACTGACCCGATTCCGCGGTTGATACGACGGCTAAACTCATCCCACGACATGGTTTCGTTCAGGATGGATATATGCACATTCACCTCGGCCGCAGCCCCCGTACCCCAGCCGCCCATTGAAAGTGCTGGCGTTCGCTTTGGTGAATCCTTCATTATGGCAATAGCTCTTTTGGCAGATATAAGTCTGAAGTCTCTGTTGACTGTTTGTCCTTTTATGACTCTCCAGTATTTTGATATCAGTGTATAAACAAAGTCGTCCTCACCATCCCTTGCGTATTTCCCCTTGAATGCGTTTATTGCGACCCAAACAATTTTTTCTTCGTTGCTCATGTAATTTTTAAGTATAGTTCCTATTGTTTCGGGGAGGTCGTGGTCACGGGATATGGCGTATAGAAGGTTTTTTTCGGATTCGATTGCGCCAATCGCTTTATATGTCGGAATCGGAACGCAATCATCGGAGGTAATCCCAACGAATTTTTCTGCCTGCCTGAAAGGTGTTCCCGCATTCTTCACGTTAACAGGTATGCGACCGACGCCTTGTCTTGATTGAATAATAAAGTCCGCATAGTTGCGACTGCTTCTCACATCTGTGTACGAAATTTCAGCATTTTGAGAAACAAGGCGCTCCAGCAAGTCCTGAAAATGTCGCTCAGTCACCGCAGCAGGGAATAGTTTTGTAACAGCATTTTCCGCTGACCCAACTCGAACTCTTTGTGGGAGGTCGGCTAGTACGCCATTTTTAGCCGACGAAGCGAGCAGCTCCCCAGCGTATTTCTTAGAAATTTTTAACGTCTCAGCGAGCGATTGGATTACAACCGTCTTATCTTTCGCATTTCGCACGCGCAGGAGATGCGCGGCGATAGCTGCGGGCTGCCAACGGCTGTCTGGGAGCACTGCTGCAAAAGCCTCTAGCGTTCGTTTGTCAGATAGTTTCACGTAGGTTTCCCCCCTAAGGGCAGCGTACGTGAACAGTTCCTGGTTGACCAGCTCATCATGAGCCTGGGCCCTATGACGGCGCGAGGCTGGGAAGCGGAAAGCTCACCCAATTCGAAGCCGAAAATGCCGTCTAGAAGCAGAAGCTGGGCATCTCAGTGGAAAATGTAGCTGGTGCAGGTGCTCAGCGTGATGATTGAAGAGCGCCCAGGTACCTTATCTGAAGGCCCTTACCAATATTCCATCAAGAGGACGTCGGGTAACAAAAACAAGCTGCACCTAATATTCAGGGAAGCATCCGATGTCAGGGCTGTGAGACGACATCAAGTGTCCCGAAGAACCCTCATTGAGCTTGGGTGAGGGGATGTTCCATTGTCGTGACTTGCGGGCAACCATCAAACAGACCTGAGCTGGCATGGCCCGCCGGGTCTGCTGGAACGGAGCTTGGGTGGGAAGGATGGCAACAATCAACGCGATCAGGTTCCGCTAAGTCCACGGCATCAGAGGGCAAGGGCAGGCATCTCTACGTGGGGAAGGTTCGGAAATGTAAACTGTCGGTGGTTTCCTGCCCCCGCAACCAAAATTACCTAACGAAATCAAGCCCTTGGCCTTACGGTC
>Ga0265313_10003614_pt1 | contig 12415 bp, 24 predicted proteins | sample 4123metaG_FD_203122 | JGI IMG/M metagenome (GOLD analysis project Ga0265313, IMG submission 203122) | Rhizosphere microbial communities from Carex aquatilis grown in University of Washington, Seatle, WA, United States - 4-1-23 metaG | ecosystem: Host-associated > Plants > Roots > Rhizosphere >...
CGGGGACAACGTGACGATGGAGATCCAGCTGATCGTGCCGATCGCCATGGACGAGGGCCTGCGCTTCGCCATCCGCGAGGGCGGCCGCACCGTCGGCGCAGGCGTCGTCGCCTCGATCATAGAGTAACGAGAGAGGACGGCGGCTTCGGCCGGCAAGGAACAAGACAATGGAAAGCCAAAACATCCGCATCCGGCTCAAGGCCTTCGACCATCGCGTCCTCGACCAGTCGACGGGCGAGATCGTGACCACGGCCAAACGGACGGGGGCGCGGGTTCGCGGTCCGATTCCGCTACCGACCCGGATCGAGAAATTCACCGTTCTGCGTTCGCCCCATGTGGACAAGAAGAGCCGGGAGCAGTTCGAAATCCGCACCCACAAGCGGTTGCTCGACATTGTCGATCCGACCCCGCAGACGGTCGATGCCCTGATGAAGCTGGATCTCGCCGCCGGGGTCGACGTCGAGATCAAGTTGAAGAGCTAGGAGCGGCGTTATGCGTACCGGATTGATCGCCGAAAAAGTCGGCATGACCCGCATCTTCGATGCGGAGGGCACCCATGTGCCGGTGACGGTGCTGAAGGTGGACAACTGTCAGGTCGTGCAGGTGCGCACGGCCGAGCGCGACGGCTATACCGCCGTCCAGCTCGGCGTCGGCAAGGCCAAGGTGAAGAACGTGACCAAGCCCATGCGCGGGCATTTCGCCAAGGCCAAAGTCGAGCCCAAGCGCAAGCTGGTCGAGTTCCGGGTGAGCGCCGATGCTCTGGTCGAAGTCGGCGCCGAATTGTCGGCCGCCCATTTCCTCTCCGGCCAGTTCGTCGATGTGACCGGGACCAGCATCGGCAAGGGCTTCGCCGGCGTCATGAAGCGGCACAATTTCGGCGGCCTGCGCGCCTCCCACGGCGTCTCGGTTTCCCACCGCTCCCACGGCTCGACCGGCAACCGCCAGGATCCGGGCCGCACCTTTCCGGGCAAGAAGATGGCCGGGCATCTGGGCGACGTGCGGGTCACCACCCAGAATCTGAAGATCGTCTCGGTCGACGCCGAGCGCGGCTTGATCATGGTCAAGGGTGCCGTGCCTGGAGCGGACGGCGGTTATGTCCTGGTGAGCGACGCCAAGAAGCGGGCGGCGCCCAAGGATGTCCCGTTCCCGGCGGCCCTCAAGTCTGCGGCAGCCGCGACGGAAGCGCCGGCTGAGGCAGACGCGGCGGAGAAGAAGGAATAGCGCGATGAAATCCGCCGTGACCAATCTCGACAACATGCAGGTCGGCGAAATCGACCTTGCCGATTCCGTCTTCGGCCTGCCGGTGCGCAAAGACATCCTGGCGCGCATGGTGAACTATCAGCTCAACAAGCGCCGGGCCGGTACCCACCAGACCAAGGGCATCTCGGATATCAGCGGCACGACCAAGAAGCCGTACAAGCAGAAGGGCACGGGCCAGGCGCGCCAGGGCAGCCTGCGCTCGCCGCAGTTCCGCGGCGGCGCCGTCATCTTCGGCCCGGTGACGCGCAGCCATGCGACGGACCTGCCCAAGAAGGTCCGCCAGCTGGCGCTGAAGACCGCGCTGTCGGCCAAGTTGGCGGAGGGCAAGCTGGTGGTGCTCGACGCGGCCAGGATCGACGGCGGCAAGACCGGGGGTTTGGCCAGGAAGCTCGCCAAGCTCGGCTGGGGCCGAGCCCTCATCATCGACGGTCCGACGGTGGACGAAGCCTTCCGGCGCGCCGCCGGCAATATCGCCGACCTGGATCTGCTGCCCCAGCAGGGGGCCAATGTTTACGACATCCTGCGCCGGGACACCCTCGTCCTGACGCGCGATGCGGTCCAGCACCTGGAGGCGCGGCTGAAATGAGCAAGGCTCGTCCGATGAAGACGCGGATCGTCCGCCTTACCCAGGCGGAGATGTACGCGATCGTCCGCTCGCCGATCATCACCGAGAAGGCGACCCAGATTTCGGGCTATCGCCAATATGCCTTCCGCGTGCCGTTGGCGGCGACCAAGCCGGAGATCAAGGCCGCGGTCGAAGGCTTGTTCAAGGTCAAGGTGACGGCGGTGAACACGCTGCGCCAGCAGGGCAAGAAGAAGGTCTTCCGCGGCCGGATCGGCCAGCGCAGCGACAGCAAAAAAGCGATGGTCACGCTGGCCGAGGGCCAGACCATCGACGTGACCACGGGAGTCTGAGGCCATGGCGCTGAAAAGCTACAAACCCACGACGCCAGGCCAGCGCCAACTGGTCATCGTCGACCGTTCGGAGCTGCACAAGGGCGATCCGGTCAAGACGCTGACCGAGGGCCTGCGCAGCAAGGGCGGGCGCAACAACCTCGGCCGGATCACCGTGCGCTGGCGCGGCGGCGGACACAAGCGGCGCTACCGCCTCGTCGATTTCCGCCGGCAGAAGTTCGACATGCCGGCGACGGTCGAGCGGCTGGAATACGATCCGAACCGGACCGCCTTCATCGCCCTCATTCGATACGAAGACGGCGAGCAGAGCTACATCCTGGCTCCCCAGCGCCTGCAGGCCGGCGACAAGGTCGTCTCCGGCGAGCGCGCCGACATCAAGCCGGGCAACGCCATGCAGCTGAAGTACATCCCGGTCGGCACCATCGTTCACAATGTCGAGATGAAGCCGGGCCGCGGCGGCCAGATTGCCCGGGCGGCGGGCAGCTACGTCCAGCTCGTCGGCCGCGATGGCGGCCTGGCCTTGCTGCGCATGTCCTCGGGCGAAGTCCGTATGGTGCGCACGGAATGCATGGCCTCGATCGGCGCGGTCTCCAATCCGGACCAGCAGAACACCGTCATCGGCAAGGCCGGACGGAACCGCTGGAAGGGCCGGCGCCCCTCCGTACGCGGCGTGGCCATGAACCCGGTCGATCATCCCCATGGCGGCGGCGAGGGGCGTACCTCCGGCGGACGCCACCCGGTCACCCCCTGGGGCAAGTCGACCAAGGGCAAGAAGACGCGCAGCAACAAGAAGACGGACGGCATGATCCTGCGGCGCCGCCGCGTCGGCAAGTAAGAGGAGGGCGGGAAACCTTGGCACGCTCCGTTTGGAAGGGTCCTTTCGTCGACGGCTATCTGCTGAAGAAGGCGGAGACGAGCCGCGGCTCGGGCCGCAATGAAGTGATCAAGACCTGGTCGCGGCGCTCGACGATCCTGCCGCAGTTCGTGGGTCTCACTTTCGGCGTTTACAATGGCCACAAGTTCCTGCCGGTTCTGGTGACCGAGAACATGATCGGCCACAAGTTCGGGGAGTTCTCGCCGACCCGGAATTTCCACGGCCACACCATCGCCGACAAGAAGGCAGTCAAGGCCAAGGTGGCATAGGGCGATGAGCAAGAAATCGCATGTCAGGCGGCTCAAGGACAGCGAGGCGAAAGCTTCGGTCCAGGCCATCCAGACCACGCCGCGCAAGGTGAACCTGGTCGCCGAGCTCATTCGCGGCAAGTCGGCCCAGGCCGCCAAGGCGGATCTCGCGTTCTCCCAGCGCCGGGTCGCCGGCGAGGTGTTGAAGGCGCTGGATTCGGCCATCGCCAACGCCGAGAACAACCATCAGCTCGACGTCGACCGACTTTACGTGGCCGAAGCGAGCGTCGGCCGCGCCTTCGCCCTGAAACGCTTCCATGCCCGCGCGCGGGGACGGGGAGCCAAGGTGCAGAAGATGTGGAGCAACCTCACCATCGTCGTGCGTGAGCGCGAGGAGAAGGCGTAATGGGCCAAAAAACCAATCCGATCGGCTTGCGCGTCGGCGTGAACCGGACCTGGGACTCGCGCTGGTATGCCGACGACGACTACGCCAAGCTCCTGCATGAGGACTTGCAGCTCCGCAAGTACCTGATGGAGCGCTTGAGCCAGGCCGGCATCAGCCGCGTCGTCATCGAGCGGCCGGCCAAGCGCGCCCGCATCACCATCCACACGGCGAGGCCGGGCGTGGTCATCGGCAAGAAGGGCGCCGACATCGAGAAGTTGCGCCAGGACCTCTCGAAGATGACGGGGGGCGAGGTCGCCCTCAACATCCTCGAAATCCGCAAGCCGGAAATCGATGCCAAGCTGGTGGCCGAGAATATCGCCCAGCAGCTCGAGCGCCGGGTTGCCTTTCGCCGTGCCATGAAGCGCGCGGTCCAGTCGGCCATGCGGCTTGGCGCCCAGGGTATCCGAATCAATTGTTCCGGCCGGCTCGGCGGGGCGGAAATCGCGCGGGTCGAGTGGTATCGCGAGGGCCGCGTGCCGCTGCACACGCTGCGTGCCGACGTCGATTTCGGCGTCGCTACGGCCAAGACGACTTACGGCACCTGCGGCGTGAAGGTGTGGGTGTTCAAGGGCGAGATCCTGGCGCATGACCCGATGGCCCAGGACAAGCGCGCCCAGGAACAGCAGACCGGCGCCCGGAGCTGAGGACCAGAGATCATGCTTTCGCCCAAGAGAACGAAATTCCGAAAGGCCCATAAGGGCCGCATCCACGGCGCCGCCAAGGGCGGGGCCGATCTCAATTTCGGCGCCTTCGGCCTCAAGGCCGTGGAGCCGGAGCGGGTGACCGCGCGCCAGATCGAGGCCGCGCGGCGTGCGATCACGCGTCACCTGAAGCGGCTCGGCCGCGTCTGGATCCGGGTCTTTCCGGACGTGCCGGTTTCGACCAAGCCGGCCGAAGTGCGCATGGGAAGCGGCAAGGGCACGCCCGAGTTCTGGGTCGCCCGCGTCCATCCCGGCCGCGTCATGTTCGAGATCGACGGCGTCCCGGAGCAGACGGCGCGGGAAGCCTTCGCGTTGGCCGCCGCCAAGCTGCCGATCAAGACCAAGTTCGTCAGCCGGCTGGGCGTGGAGTAGCGAAGCCATGAAAGCGGAAGACTTGCGGGTCAAGACTCCGGATCAGCTGAAGACGGATCTGTCGCAGCTGCAGAAGGAACAGTTCAACCTGCGTTTCCAGCGGGCCAGCGGGCAGCTGGAGAATACGTCGCGGGTGCGCGTCGTCCGGCGCGACATCGCTCGGATCAAGACCATTCTCGCGCAGAAGGCGCGCGGCTGAGTTTGAAGAGGTAGAGGAATGCCAAGGCGCGTACTGCAGGGTACCGTGGTCAGCGACAAGTCGAACAAGACCGTGATCGTCGCGGTCGAGCGACGGTTCATGCACCCGGTCTACAAGAAGTTCATCAAGCGCACCAAGCGCTATGCGGCCCACGACGAGGCCAACGCCTGCAAGGCTGGCGACAAGGTCGTCATCCGTGAGTGCCGGCCGTTGTCGCGCACCAAGCGCTGGGAAGTGATCCCGGCCGAAGCCGCGAGCTAGGGGACCAGACCATGATTCAGATGCAGACCAACCTGGAAGTCGCCGACAATTCCGGCGCCAGGCGCGTCCAGTGCATCAAGGTGCTGGGCGGCTCGAAGCGGAAATATGCCTCGGTCGGCGACGTCATCGTCGTCTCGATCAAGGAGGCGATTCCGCGCGGCCGGGTGAAGAAGGGCGACGTGATGCAGGCGGTGGTCGTACGCACGGCCAAGGAGATCCGCCGGCCCGACGGCAGCAGCATCCGCTTCGATCGCAATGCCGCGGTGCTCATCACCAAGCAGGGCGAGCCCGTGGGCACCCGCATCTTCGGGCCGGTGACGCGTGAACTTCGGGCCAAGCAGTTCATGAAAATCATCTCCCTGGCGCCGGAAGTGCTGTAGGGAAAGCGGAGTATCAAGGATGGCGGCGAAGTTCAAGATCAAGAAGGGCGACAAGGTGATCGTGATCACCGGTCGCGACCGCGGCAAGCAGGGCGAGGTGCTCCGCGTGCTGCGCGAGGAGAGCCGCGTCGTCGTCCAGGGCGTGCACATCGTCAAGCGCCACACCCGGCAGAGTGCCGGCAATCCGGGCGGCATCATCGAGAAGGAGGCGGCGATCCACATCTCGAACGTCGCCCATATCGACCCCAAATCGGGCAAGGCCACGAAGGTCGGCTTCAAGACCCTCGCGGACGGCCGCAAGGTCCGTGTGGCCCGGCGGTCCGGCGAAACCATCGATCTATAGGCGTAAGAGCAATGACGCGTTTGCAAGACCGCTACCTGAAGGTCGTCCGCCCCGCGCTGATGAAGGAGTTCAACTACAAGAACCCCTTGGCGGCGCCCCGGCTGGACAAGATCGTCATCAACATGGGCGTCGGCGAGGCTGTCGCCGACGGCAAGCGCATCCAGTCGGCGGTGCAGGATCTGGCGGCGATCAGCGGCCAGAAGCCCGTCATCACCAAGTCGCGCAAGGCGATCGCGAACTTCAAGCTGCGCGAGGGGATGAACATCGGCTGCAAGGTCACCTTGCGGCGCGGGCGGATGTACGAGTTCCTGGATCGGCTGGTCAACATCGCGCTGCCGCGGGTGCGCGACTTCCGCGGGGTCTCGGGCAAGAGCTTCGACGGAAGCGGCAATTTCGCCCTCGGCCTCAAGGAGCAGATCGTGTTTCCGGAGATCGACTACGACAAGATCGACGCCGTGCGAGGGATGGACATCGTCATCTGCACGACGGCGAAGACAGACGCCGAGGCCAAGGCCCTGCTGAAGGGCTTCGACATGCCCTTCGTCAACTGACCGGGGCCGGAGGAGAGACATGGCAAAGACGAGCGCCGTCGAACGAAACAAGAAGCGCGAGAGGCTGAGCAAGAAATTTGCCGGCCGCCGCCAGCGCCTCAAGGACGTCGCCAACGACGAGTCGCGGCCGATGGAGGAGCGCTTTTCGGCTCGGCTCAAGCTGGCCCAGCTGCCGCGCAACGGTTCGCCGGTGCGGGTGAGGTTGCGCTGCCAATTGACCGGGCGGCCGCGGGGCAACTACCGCAAGTTCCAACTGTCGCGCATCGCGCTGCGGGAATTGGCCTCGACCGGCCAGATCCCGGGCATGACGAAATCGAGCTGGTAAGGAGGGTCATACAGTCATGTCATTGAGCGATCCCTTGGGGGATATGCTGACCCGGATCCGCAACGGCCAGAAGGCGGGCAAGGCGACTATCGTCAGCCCCGCCTCGAAGCTGCGCACCAACGTGCTCGAAGTGCTGAAGCGGGAAGGCTACATCCGCGGCTATCAGCGCGACGGGGCCGAGGACGGCGGCATGGAGTTGCGTATCGAGCTCAAGTATCACGAGGGCCATCCGGTGATCCGCGACATCGCGCGGGTGTCGCGCCCGGGCCGGCGGGTCTATTCGAAGGTCGACGAGCTGCCCCGTGTGTTCAACGGTCTCGGCATTTCGATCCTGTCGACGCCCAGGGGCGTCATGTCGGACAACGAAGCCCGCGCCGCCAATGTCGGCGGCGAAGTGCTCTGCCGCGTATTCTGAGGAAGGTCGAAATGTCGCGAGTTGGCAAGAATCCGGTGGCCGTTCCGAGCGGCGTGACGGTCTCGATCACGGCGGGCCAGATCATGGCCAAGGGCAAGCTGGGCGAACTCGGCATGCGCCTGTCCAGCGATGTCGCGGTCACGCTGGAGGAGGGCAAGGTCTGGGTGAAGCCCCTGCGCGAGACCAAGCAGGCGCGCGTCATGTGGGGCACCACCCGCAACCTGGTGCGCAGCATGCTGACCGGGGTTTCGCAAGGTTACCGCAAGTCGCTCGACATCAACGGCGTGGGTTACCGCGCCGCGGTGCAGGGCAAGACCCTGATGCTGCAGCTGGGCTACAGCCACGACGTGAACTATCCGATTCCCTCCGATATCCAGATCAAGTGCGAGAAGCCGACCTCGATCCTGATCACCGGCGCCGACAAGCAGCGCGTCGGGCAAGTGGCCGCCGAGATCCGCGACTTCCGCAAGCCGGAGCCGTACAAGGGCAAGGGCATCATGTATACCGGCGAGCGGATCGTGCGCAAAGAAGGCAAGAAGAAGTAGGACACTGGAATCATGCCGCATGTAAAAAATCCGCGCCAACGCCGCCGAGAGCGGGTGCGCTTCCAGATCCAGGCCAAGTCGGCCGGGCGCCCGCGCCTGTCGGTCTTCCGCTCGGGCCTCAACATCTCCGCCCAGGTGATAGACGATCGCCGCGGCATGACGCTGGCGGCCGCATCCAGCCTGGACAAGCAGCTGAAGGCGGCGCTGAAGACGGGCGCCAACGTCGAGGCGGCCAAGGCAGTGGGCAAACTGCTGGCCGAGCGGGCGGTCGCCGCCGGCGTCAAGGAAGTCGTCTTCGACCGGGGTTCGTATCTCTATCATGGCCGGGTCAAGGCCCTGGCCGAGGCTGCCCGCGAGGGCGGCCTGTCCTTCTAGGAAAGACCGAGCATGGCACGCAGCGAAAGAGGCGGTCGGCGCGACCGAGGCGGCGACCGGGATCGCAACCGCGAGGACAGCGATATCGTCGAGAAGCTGGTCAGCATCAACCGCGTTGCCAAGGTGGTGAAGGGCGGCCGGCGATTCGGATTCGCCGCCCTCGTCGTTGTGGGCGACGGGAAGGGGCGCGTTGGTCATGGGGCCGGCAAGGCTCGCGAAGTGCCCGAGGCGATCCGCAAGGCAACCGACCATGCCAAGCGTCACATGGTGCGCGTAGCGCTCCGCGAGGGACGCACGCTCCATCATGACGTGATCGGCCGGTTCGGCGCCGGCCATGTCGTGATACGTGCCGCAGTCCCTGGCACCGGCATCATCGCCGGCGGCCCGGTGCGCGCGGTGTGCGAGGCGCTGGGGATCGAGGACGTGGTCGCCAAGTCGATCGGCACCTCCAACCCGCACAACATGGTGAAGGCGGCCTTTGCCGCGCTCCTCAGCTGCGCATCGCCGCGCAGCGTCGCCGCGCGGCGGAACAAGAAGGTCAGCGATATCATCGGCCGGCGCGAAACCGGCGATGGCAAGGCCGAGGCGAGGGAGTAGTATCCATGACGGATAAGGTTGCCAAAGACGGGGCGGGCGAGGCCAAGAGCGGCAAGAAGCTCAAGGTGACTCAGATCGCGAGTGCGGCCGGCCGCTACGCCGATCAGCGGCAGACCCTCATCGGTCTCGGACTCAACAAGATCCGCCGCAGCCGCGAGCTCGAGGATACGTCCGCCGTGCGCGGCATGATCAACAAGGTCCGCCATCTCGTGCGGGTCGAGTAAGGAACCGGTCGACCATGAGGCTCAATCAACTCTCCGACAATCCGGGCGCCCGCAAGGCGCGCATGCGCGTTGGCCGGGGCATCGGCTCGGGCAAGGGCAAGACCGCCGGCCGGGGCGGCAAAGGCCAGACGGCGCGAACGGGCGTGGCCATCAACGGCTTCGAAGGCGGCCAGATGCCGCTCCACATGCGCATGCCCAAGCGCGGCTTCAATAACATTCATCGGTTGGACTATGTCGAGGTCAATCTCGACCGCCTGCAGCAGGCGGTCGATGCTGGCCGTCTCGACATTTCCCAGACTATCGACGGCAAGGCGCTGGTCGCGGCCGGCGTGCTCCGGCGCCTGCGTGATGGCGTGCGCCTGCTGGGCAAGGGCGAGATCAAGGCCAAGCTCGCTCTCAAGGTGGCTGGCGCCTCGAAGTCGGCCGTCGCGGCCATCGAGAAGGCCGGCGGCAGCGTCGAAGTGATCACACCCAAGAAGGCCGAAGGGGATAAGGCGGCTGGGGACGGGACCGCAGGCGAAGCGCAGGACAAGACCAAGGCTTAGCAACGGACAGGTAGGTCCCCATGGCATCGGCCGCAGAGCAGCTTGCCGCCAATATCAACTTCGGCGCCTTCGCCAAGGCGACGGAACTCAAGCGGCGGATCTGGTTCACCCTCGGCGCGCTGATCATCTACCGGCTGGGTACTTATATCCCCCTGCCGGGCATCGATCCGGTCGCGCTCGATTCGCTGTTCCGCCAGCAGTCGGGCGGCATCATCGGCATGTTCGACATGTTCTCGGGCGGCGCGCTCCGGCGCATGACCATTTTCGCCCTCAACATCATGCCGTACATCTCCGCCTCGATCATCATGCAGCTGATGTCGAGCATCTCGCCCAGCCTGGAAGCGATCAAGAAGGAGGGCGAGTCGGGGCGCAAGAAGATCAACCAGTACACGCGTCTGTTGACTGTCGGGCTGGCCGCCGCGCAGGCCTTCGGCATCGCCAACGGGCTCGCGGCCATGCACGCCCAGACCGGGCCGATCGTCGCGTCGCCCGGCTTCCTTTTCTACATCACGACCGTGGTATCGCTGACCGGCGGCACGATCTTCCTGATGTGGCTGGGCGAGCAGATCACCCAGCGCGGCGTCGGCAACGGCACCTCGCTCATCATCTTCAGCGGCATCGTGGCGCGCCTTCCCAGCGCCTTCGCCACGACTCTGGAGCTCGGCCGCACCGGGGCGTTGGAGCTCTGGGTCATATTCCTGCTGGCCGCGGTCGTGGTGGCGGTCATCGGCTTCATCGTCTTCTTCGAGCGGGCCCAGCGGCGGATCATCATCCAGTATCCGAAGCGCCAGGTCGGCAACAAGATGTTTGGCGGCGAGGCCTCCCATCTGCCCCTCAAGCTCAACAGCTCGGGCGTCATACCGCCGATCTTCGCCAGCTCCCTGCTGCTGCTCCCGGCCTCGATCGCGGGATTTGGCGCCGGCGCCAACTCCCGCTGGGCACAGTTCTTCTCGCTCTACATCGGCCATGGCAAGCCGCTTTACCTGCTGCTCTATGTCGGCCTCATCGTGTTCTTCGCCTTCTTCTATACGGCGGTCGTGTTCAATCCGGTCGACACCGCCGACAACCTGAAGAAATACGGCGGCTTCATTCCCGGTATCCGACCAGGCAAGAATACGGCCGACTACCTGGACTACGTGTTGACGCGGCTCACCGTCGTCGGCTCGGCCTATCTCGCCATCGTCTGCGTGCTGCCGGAGGTGCTGCTTTCCTGGCGGGCCCTGCCGTTCTATTTCGGCGGCACCAGTCTGTTGATCGTCGTATCGGTGACCATGGATACGGTGGCCCAGATCCATTCCCACCTGCTGGCGCACCAGTATGAGGGGCTGATCAAGAAATCGCGGCTCCGGGGCCGGCGCGGGTGAAGCTGGTCCTGCTCGGTCCGCCCGGGGCCGGCAAGGGCACCCAGGCCAAGCGCCTAGAGGAAACCCGGGGCCTGAAGCAGCTCTCCACCGGTGACATGCTGCGCGCCGCGGTGGCGGCGGGCACGCCGCTGGGACTCCAGGCCAAACAGGTCATGGAATCAGGCCAACTGGTTCGCGACGATCTGATCGTGGCCATGATCGCCGAGCGGATAGTCAAGCCCGACTGCGCCAAGGGCTTTATCCTCGATGGCTTCCCTCGCACGGTGCAGCAGGCCGAGGCGCTGGACGCCATGCTCGCAGCGAAGGGTCTGGGCGCCATCGACAGGGTGATCGAGATCGCGGTGGACGAGCCAGCGCTGATCGAACGCATCGCCGGGCGCTACTCCTGCGCCAAGTGCGGGGCCGGCTATCACGACAAGTTCAAGCAGCCCCGGAAGCCTGGCGTCTGCGACGGCTGCGGGGCGACCGAGTTCTCGCGCCGGCCGGACGACCGGGCCGAGGCGGTTGCCGTGCGTCTGACCGCCTATCGCCAGCAGACGGCGCCGATCCTGCCCTATTACCGCGCCCGGGGTCTGCTCAAGACGGTGGACGGCATGGCTGAGCCCGGAGAGGTTGCGCGCCAGATCGATCGGGCGCTGGACGGGTAGAGGCCGGCGTCTGTCAAACGACTGTTATCTTGTTGACCGAGGCCGGGTTTCCCATATACTCCGCGCCCTCGGTATCGCGCCGCGGCCGGGCCAGATTGGCGCGCTTACAAGTTGCCCGGGAACTTATTTAGGACTCACAAGGAGTTAGCACAGTGGCGCGGATTGCGGGCGTCAACATCCCGACGCAAAAACGGGTGCTGATCGGGCTTACCTACATTCACGGGATCGGCCGTACCCGGGCCCGGTCCATCATGGAGAAGCTTGGCATCCCGGAGGATCGCCGGGTCAGTCAGCTGACCGACGCCGAGGTGCTGCGCATCCGCGAACTCATCGACCGCGAATTCAGGGTCGAGGGCGACCTGCGCCGCGAAACCGCCATGAACATCAAGCGCCTCATGGACCTGGGTTGCTACCGGGGCCTGCGCCATCGCAAGGGCCTGCCCGTGCGTGGCCAGCGTACCCACACCAACGCCCGCACCCGGAAGGGTCCGGCGAAGGCGATCGCCGGCAAGAAGAAGACCGTCTAAAGGAAATCCGACATGGTCAAGACAGCCACCGCGCGTCCGCGCCGTCGCGAGCGCAAGAACATCACCTCCGGCGTGGCGCATGTGAACGCCAGCTTCAACAACACGATGATCACCATCACCGACGCCCAGGGCAATTCGATTGCCTGGGCATCGTCCGGCAGCGCGGGCTTCAAGGGGTCGCGTAAATCGACGCCCTATGCCGCCCAGATCGCCGCCGACTCCGCCGCGCGCAAGGCGATGGAGCATGGGGTCAAGACCCTGGAAGTCGAGGTGAAAGGTCCCGGTTCCGGCCGCGAATCCGC
>Ga0265313_10003616_pt1 | contig 12415 bp, 7 predicted proteins | sample 4123metaG_FD_203122 | JGI IMG/M metagenome (GOLD analysis project Ga0265313, IMG submission 203122) | Rhizosphere microbial communities from Carex aquatilis grown in University of Washington, Seatle, WA, United States - 4-1-23 metaG | ecosystem: Host-associated > Plants > Roots > Rhizosphere >...
GGTTTGTCTTCTTGCCCAAACACAGTTCGTGGTTGAACCAGGTCGAGGTGGTCTTTGGAATAATAATGCGAAAGCTTCTGCGCCACGGCAACTTTACCTCGGTGGCCGATCTGGAAGCGAAGCTGCGGCAATTCCTGGCGTACTTCAACTGGACAATGGCCCAACCTTTCAACTGGATCTACGACGGCAAGCCCCTCGCCAAAACCCGCTCCACCAAGTTTTGCCCACCTCACCGCCGACGCTCCCTGTCAAAAATCACTCTGGCGAAAAAGGCACTGGCATGCGTTGTTAATTGAGACGGGCGGCACTAGCGGAGCCGGCCCGTAGCAGGCTGAAGCGACAGAGTGAGCGGCGGACCGCACGAAAATCGCCTCATCGGGCGGCCGAAATGAGTGGTTACTCAATCTTCACTGGTACGTTCAGTTTCTTGCCACACTTGGGGCAGAATGTCGCGTCCTCGGCGTGGAGCGCAGCGCACTCGGGACACGCGACAGTGGAGAAATCCTTAGTGAACTCAGGCGAATCGACGTATAGTCGATTCAACTGCCAATCGCCCAGCGACTTGACGAATACGACTTGGACCGTGCCCGACCCTCGCTCGAAAAACGCCTTGTACTTCACGTTGATCATTCGTATGGTGTTGACCTGCTTAATGTTGATGCTGGTGACTTGTTTCGACCTGAGAGCGCCAAGCCGGTTCTGAATCAGCCTTCCAAGCTTGGAGAATTCGGCCTCACTGGTCACGCGCCGAAGTTCTGGCGACGTAAACGACTGATATGTCTTGTCGAAATTGCCAGCCGCGAACTCACGAAACAACTCATCGACCTTTCGAGCCACTTCACCATCACCGCTCGCCACGCGTAAACCCATGAAAAGGAAGCCACCGCAAGCGGCTAGCAAAAGCAGAACTAAGCTCCCAAAGCCTAATCCGATCCAGAGTACTAACTTTGACTTCTGCATTCCGGAACAGTCCTCATCTCGACATAACAGTATACACTCCACATCCCCTTCGCTGTCAGTCGGCGTGTTAGGGAATATAACCAATTGTTTTGTCTGGGTCTTGAAAAGGCGGGCGTACTTTGGAGTAATTCGTTTGTCGAAAGGCCCTTAACCCCACAAGTAGGCGATCTTGACTCTCAATCGCAACCGGAAGGAGAGTATTTCTCGAAGAAAACCTCTTTGGGAGTTCTAAAGCCGAGGCATGCGCGCGGGCGTTCGTTCAATAGATCTTCTGCCTGGCGCACCTCGTGATGGGAGATTTCGCGCAAATCGATCCCCTTGGGAAAAAACTGACGGATTAAACCATTGGTGTATCCGTTCGTACCCCGCTGGTACGGACAATCCAAATCGGTAAGTATAACTTAATCCCAAGTGCTATTCCAGTCGATCGGAACGCGCGAATTCGGTCCCATCATCGAACGAGATCGAGCGACAGTGCTCCTCGTCGAGTTCTTTCGGGTTGCTTCGATTGGATTTTGAGGATGATGGTGAACCGCGATTGCGGTCCAAGAGTTTGCCAAGCCACCGGTGCCGGCCGGGCCGAGGACCGTATCGCCTTCAAAATCGCCGAACCGGATTCTCTGTCCGATGACTTCGGGACGATCGGCAATGCAGGCGCCTTCACCGGTTCCCGTTTTTTTGGCGGCTGACGCGTTTACCCCGTCGTCGCAGCAATGACTCCCAATGCTCGCGAACCTCGTTATCCGCGGCCCAGTCATAAATCGTTTGGGGCGATATGCAGCGGTCAATATCATTCTGCTCCGGCGACGAGAGCTGGGACAGTCCTCCTCGCACGTCTTCCTCATGTTCCAACCGCTGATGCGGAAACAGTCACCAGCACGTCACGGCAGCCTTCCCTGCGGCCTCAACGATGCGATCTGTCACTCCGTTGTGTGCGACGTTTGTTGCGAAGAATCATATTTGCGGCCCACTAACCGCATAGAAAGCCCACAACAGCATAGGGACTGTAATGAATGCCACGGCGTACGGTACAGACTCTGCAAACACAACAGCGGCGCGGCTGCCCACGAAGTTAACCTGTCCCGCCGAAGACAATGAATACGAACCATGCATGCAGAACGCCAAGACACTTATCCCGAGCGAAACAATCGACGCGCGCGCGAGATTGCGAATCAACGCAGTATTCGCCCATCTCACGCGCAACAGAATGGCAATTACGAGTCCTTCAGCGAACAACCCTGGACAATGAGTAAGCACCAGATTAGAGAATTCCAAAGCGCCCACACGGTCGGACACTGGAAGCAACTGCACGATGAGGCGCATCAAAAGGGCGCATCCGAAACTCAACAAAGAACTAAATGCCACGAGACCGCCCATTGCCGAAATGATATTTCGTCGATTAAATACACTTGAGGCAGCGGCACTCTCACTTTGCATCTGGTTTCCCTCGGACTCTTTCGGAATGGGGGCCCATGTTCCCCGTACACTTGCTCGCCTTTTATTCGCACTCTTCCGTTTCACCAGAAGACCACTTTGGAAGGCCGCAATTCATGCAACGTCGCGCAAAAACGTTGTGCATGAATGTTCGGCGAAAGAAGGGCTTTCCGCACCTAGGGCAGGGCCAACGCCCCAGTCTCCATCCCGAAACGTACAATAATGCGACAGCTACAACGACGTACACTACCGCACAATCTTCTGGCATTCCAAAGTACCCAATTACTGTTACCGCGCTAACATACCCGGGCAAGAACCCGACCAACGTAGCTATATAAATATTGCGGCGTTGCCGCAATTCGTTCCATGACTCTCTTGCGACCATATGTAGCAATGCTTATCCCGTTTCTGACTGGAAGAAGTATTCCGGCTTGTTTTCTCAAGAAGGCCCCGTGGTGACGACAATAAGCCACAACGCAAACAAAAGGGGTCCTCACGTCGATCCATTTGCAATTCGCTACGTCACACTAAGTACTCGCGCAAATCTGGCGCTCGCACTTGGCTAGTAGGCAAATAGGTCTTCCACAAATTCTGCAAATCCTGCTAAGTTTTGACATTCTGAGTTGCCTGCCCAACTGCTTGTCCAATCAGCGAGGCCTGCGGGATCATTGCCTGTTGCATCGTCGCCTGCTGCATCGCCTGCTGCATCATTGCCGCCTGCTGCAGCATCGCCTGTTGCATTATGGCCGCTTGCGCCTGCTGCATCGCCCACGCCTGGTACATCTGCAGCATCATCTGCCACGGCGTTAGACTAGTGTTGGGGTTCGTGATGACCCCGCTTAGCCACGTCCATGTCGTGCCATTGTTAGCGAAAACACCCCCACCGAGCCCAGTACCTGCTGGAAAGATGGGCAATGAAAAGACGAGCCCATAGTATTCGGGAACATTCGGCCTTGGACCGAATTCAACGAGCTCGGCGCCTATGCCATCGCCATTTGCTGCCCAGAAACCGGGGCCGTCGGAGGGCCCGGCAACGTCACTTGCACTAGGGGCATTGGTCACAGTTATCTGTGGTCCGATGTTGGCCCCAAGACCGATTCCGGGACCCCAGTTAAACGTTGGCCCAAGGTGCCACGATCCCCAATGGTATCCAAACGGATTGAATTGGAAAGTCATATCTACGGAGCCACTGAAATGAACTAGAAAGAGGCTAACATCAAATCCATACCCACCCGCAATCGTGAATAGGCCCGCCGGGTCGACCGCATTCGTTGCCCCGTTTCCAACGTACCGACTCACGTTGGGATCACTAGCAGCGAATCCGATCGGATCCTCGCTAGTCCACCGCCCCACACTGGGATCGTACCAGCGGTGGTAGGCATAATCCAGGCCTGCGCCACCATCCGGGTGGTATCCGGCGTAACCCGCCCAGTGGTGGGCGGAACCGCTCTCGCTCGCGACCTGGCCGAACGAGTTGTAGATGATGTGGTCGACGATGTTACTGCTCGTGTTGACGATGTCGCGCACGCTGCCGAGATTGTCAGTTAGCGGATATGTCGTCGGGCCAGCACTTCCCTGCGTGGTAATCGCTTCCTCGCTCATGACGGCATCGACGCCGGCAGCCGAGGGGCCATTGAAATAACGATAAGTCTCGTTTCCGCTCCCGTCGAATTGGAGCGCCGGCTGAGCGGGAGCGCCCGGGTTGGCGGGGATGTCGAGGGCGTACCACTCAGAGCTGCTATAACTGCCACTGCCCGTAGCATCGATCTCCGTCCCGATCAAGTGGTCATACACGTCGTAGACGTAGTGGATGTGTTTTGTCAGCACGCTACTGTTGTTATAATAATTCACATCGGTGAGACGATTCCTGTAGTCGTAGGTGTACGTCGTGAGGTAGTCGCTAGCCGTGGCCGACGAAATCCGTGTCCTGCTGACGCGGTTGCCTTCATGGTCGTAGGTGTAGTTGAACGTGCCGTCGCTGGTGAGCTGGTTGTTGGTCCCGGTCGTGTAACCCGTGTTCGTCCGGTTCCCGTTACTGTCGAAGCTGTAGCTCTCGTTGGCCGGCTGGTTCGTGCCGGTGTACGTTGCCGCAGTCAACTGGTTGGTCGTATCGTAGGTGTAGCTGGCCGAGCCATCCACGCTGGAGGTAAAGCCGGTCACGCGGTTGGCGGCGTCATAGCTCCAGGAAAGATCGTCGAGCGTGCTGCCGGAGTGAGTGTAGTCGATCTGTGTGAGGCGGTTACGTGAGTCGTACGAGAGCGTGCCGAAGGCGATGTCTGGGTGCGGGCTGGATGTCGTGGGATCGAAATCCAGCACGCTGGTCGTCTGACCGTCGAGGTTGTAGGCGTAGCCAACGCCCTTCGGCGCCACGCCGTTGCCGCCAGTCTGACCTTCCTGGGTGGCTTGTAACAGGTTTTGATCGGCATCGTACGTGTAGGCATTGAGGAAGTCGGCCGTGCCCGCCACTGTCGCCGTGAGCTGCGTGCGGTCGTTCATCGCGTCGTAGGTGCTCGCCAGCACGACATGTGGAATGTTCGGCGTGCTGCTGTTGTCGAGGCTAGTGACGCGGCCTAAATGGTCATACGTGTAAGCGTACGAACTATCAGGGTCGCTGGCGGACGTGAACGCGTTATCGGCGTTGTACGCGTAGCTGATCGTGTAGACGGCAGTCGAGCCACTCATCCACTTCTCGGCCGTCTCGCGGTGCAGATTGTCGTATGTGAAATCACGTACCAACCCGTTACGGTCGGTCTCTTGTGTGAGATCGCCCGAGGCGTTGTAGACGTAAGTAATCGCATAGCCGAGCTGGTTGGTGTCAGTAAGCACCTGATTGGTGGCTGAATAGGTATATTGGTCTTCGTTGCCGACGCTGTCGGTTAGGCTAGTGAGATTTCCGTGGGCATCGTAACCATAACTGGTCGTGCCGCTGTTGGCGTCCGTCGTGCTGGTCAGCCAGAGACGGTTGTTGTAGGTGTTGCTTGTGGTGTGCGAGAGAGCGTCAGTCGTGGTGAGCAACTCCCCATCAGCCCCGTATGTGTAGCTGGTGGCGTGACTCAGGTTGTCGGTGACGCTCGTTACATTGCCATCGGCGTCATAGGCCGTGGTCGTAATATGTCCCATCGGGTCCGTGACCGTTGTGCGACGACCAATTGCGTCGTAACCGTATTGAGTCTCCGGCGCTCCGCCGCTTGTGCTGGGGGCCGTGACGCTGGTGACCCAGTTGTGTGAGTTGTACGCCGTCGTCGTGACGCCTGAGAGGCTGTTCGTTGATGTCACTTCACGGCCGAGGTTATCGTAGGTGTAGCTCGTCACCGGGGCCGAGAGGCCGGTGGCAGGGACTGGCAGGGTAATTGACGAGATCTGGCCGAGGGCCGTATAGGCCCAGGTCGTCGTGTTGCCAAGTGGGTCAACCTGGGTGAGCTTTTGTCCGTTCGCGTTGTATGTGTACGTCCACACCGGTGCCGAGACGCCGGTGGCCGGCACGGGCAACGTCACGCTGGTCAATTCGCCCCGCGAGTTATAGGCGTTGGTCGTGACGTTCGACATTTCATCGGTGGTCGTCAGAAGCCTGGCGTCCTTGTCATAGGTGTACGAGACGACGCCGCTGGCGGCATTCGTGACGCTCGTCTCGCGACCATCCGCGTCGTAAGCGTATGACGTGGCATGCGAGTTTTCATCGGTCGAGCTGGCGAGCTGGTCATCGGTCGCGTAGGTGAACGTCTGGGTCGAGCTGTCGGGGAATGTGGTCGTAACCAATCGCTCTTTCGAGTCGTACGCGTAGCTGGTGGTAATTGTGCCGCTGGCGTTGTTCGGCTTGGGTTGGACCATCGTCAGCGGATTCCCGTACGAATCGACCGTGTAGGAGACCGTATTTCCAAGCGCATCGGTCTTCGATGTCAGGTTTCCATGTGAGTCATAGGACCAGCTACTGGTGTGACTGAGTGAATCAACGAAGCTCGTGGGCTCCGAAAAGCTGTTGTAGGTATAGGTGCCGAACGAATCGAGCGCCCCGCTGGCCGATGTTTCATTGCCGAGTGAGTCATAGGAGTACGTCGTCACGGGCTGCGTGCCGCCGGTCGTCGGCGCTGGTTGCGTCAGCGTCGTGACGAGCCCGTTGGCATTCCTGGCCCACGTTGTCGTCTTACCGTTGGCGTCGGTGAACGACGTGAGGTTCCCGAAATAATCGGTGGTGTCGGTCGAGGTGTGGCTCAAGGCGTCGGTCGTCGAGGTAGCCACGGCGCTGGCGAGCATCACGTTGGGCGCCGAGCCCGAGCTGGTTCCCCCGTAACCCATGCTCTGCTCGCTGGTGGCGCCCGTGCTGGCGCCACCGGGCAGCGTCTCACCGTTCTCGCGGTGGTACGAGTCGTAGGTGAAACTTGTCGTCGCCGACATCGGGTCCGTAACGCTGGTGAGGTAGTTGCCGGTGTAGCCATACGTCCAGACCGGCGCGCCGCCACCGGGGTTGGGGTCGGTCACGCTGGTGAGCTGCCCGCTCGTATAGGCCAGCGTCCAGGCGTTGCTGGCATAATCCGTGACGCCGGTCAGCTTATTTGACGTGTAGGTGAGCCCGACAGACCGGCTGAACGGGTCGGTGATCGAGGTCAGGTTGCCGCTCGTCCAGCCGTAGGTCGTGGTGGCCGTCGTACGCTCAACCCGGCTCGTGATGTAGCCGCTCGAATTGAAATTGTACGTCGTGCCATTCTGATCTACCAATTGCCAGCCGCCCGAAACCGAGGTGAGCGTGCTGAAGGCGTACGGGCCGGCAGGGCTGGTGTAGCTGCTGCCCGAGCCTTGCGTGAAGTACCAGCCGCTGCCGTCGCCGGGTGTGAGGAGAACCCCGGCGGGCACGCCCGACGCGCTGTTCGTGTAGAGGTGCATCACGCCGGGCATGTCCCACCCCTGCCCGAATGGGCTACTCGAGTTATTGACCACGTTGGCGTAGCCTGTCAGCGTGACCGGGGCGTAGATGTTGGCGCCGTTGATGGTCAGCGAATACGCGTAGCGGCCGGTTGCAAGGCTCGACGTGTCGACCTGGATGGCCAGGTGCGTCGTCGTGCTTGTGCCGTTCAGCCCATTCAGGCTGAAATACTGCGTCGTTTGCGCCGTGCCGTTGAAGGTCAGCGCGGCAGAGAGAGCGTTGGAGTTGGCGGCGTTGGTGCTCATCGCGACGTCGGCCTCGATCACCACGTCGCTGTGGCCGGTCACCGAGTCGTAATGCAGACCGAGATTCTGCGCGGTGGCGGGTGTGCCCGACGAGCTGCCCAAAATCTGGTTATCGACCTGCACCGTGCCGAGCGGCAGCTTGGTGACATCGGCCGCTGAGACGATCCCGTAATCGGTCATCAGCGTCACGGTCGCGGCGCTACTCGACAAAACTCCATCAGAGTCCGTGTAGGTGAACGAATCACTCCCGGACCACCCGGAATTTGGGGTGTACGCAAAGGAGCCATCGGAATTCAAGGTCAAGCTGCCATGGCTTGGCCCAGTGCCAAGCGTCGCGGTCAATGTGTCGCCATCGCTATCGGAATCGTTGTGCAAGACACCGTTGGCGGCCGAGACGTTATACGTGCTTCCGTTCACGAGCGTGTAAGTGTCATTCTGGACGTACGGTGCCATGTCGGAGACCGTAATACTGAACGTCTGATTACTGCTGTAGAGGATTCCATCCGACGCTCGCACGACCATGCTATCGGTGCCGTACCAATGCGTTGTCGGCACATACGTGAACGAACCATCACTATTGAGCGTCAGGCTTCCATGGGCGGGATTGGTGACGACGGAGGCGGTAATCGAATCGCCATCGCTGTCAGTGGCATGCATCAGGACGCCATTGGCCGCACTGACGGTCAGCGTGTGGTCATGGACGACCGTATAGCTCTGGCTCATAGTGAACATCGGCGCCATGTCGCTCACGGTGTAACTCACCGTAGCGTTGCTTGTGGACATACCATCAGTAGCTTGGTATACAAACGAATCGCTACCGGTAAAGCCCGCGCTGGGGGTGATGGAGTACTGGCCGTTGCTGCTCACCGTCGCGGTCCCGTGGGTCGGGTTGCTCACTTTACTGGCCGTGAGTCCGGTGCCAAAGTCGTTGGCCAGCACGCTCGTGGTGGAGTTGAAGGTGTGATCGTGGGTGAAGTTCACACCGCTGTCGTTGACCGCCATCACGAAGAGCATCAGCCGGTCTTCGAGCCGTTCCTGGCGAAGGGCCTGGCCGAGCTTGCGACGGCGTTCGTTCCTCTCGTGACGTTGCTGTTTTTTCGATTTGAGCCACATGGGGGCGTACTCCTTACTTGATGGCGTGTCGGGTTACGATCTTTGCCCCTTGCCCCATAAACGAGCGGTTGTTCAAACGGCGACGAATTCAACGGCGTCTGCCGCTGACAGGAAGTTTCTCTTCGGGTGGTAGCGGTACTGCCCGTCTCTGCCCAACTCCAGCGATCCGCCAAGCGGCACACTGACAATCGCGGGCGTGAGGATTCCTTCGATGGGCTCTGACGCAAGCTGAGGCGCCGTGGCCTCCGGCCGGTTGCTTTCATCGTCTGACATGGCGTGGATTCCTTGGATTGATGAATTGCTTGCATCGCCCCAACTCGTAGTGGTAATCCGTTACTCTCGTCTCAATGGCGGCGCCGGCGGACCACTGTTAGAGTTTGAAATGGCCGTCGCCGACTCTTTGCGAAATGCGTTTTCCTCTACTAATAAGAAACGTAAAAATCGGGGTCGTTGCCCTCGAGAGAGACCGTTCCTGCAGCAAGTGCAACGCTTGTCGTCGTCATAAAGTCCACCACCAAAAGGTGTTGCGGATTTGTTTTCACGGAAAGGAATTCTCAAAATAGACATCAAAATACTTTGCTTTTAGTTCTGAGGTGGGGGTGTGGCCAACGATGGAAAATCAGTTCCATAGGGGGGTGATTTATAAATCTTGGAAGGTATCCCCGGACCGACATTGCCGACGAACCAGCTGTCAATGCGCCGATTCGGCCGCAACCTCGACTAGCCTGTTTAGGCCATTGACGAAGGTGCGCCGGGAGAAGTAGGAAATGAGCGGTCTCTGGAGACCTCGCTAAGTACAGATCGCTTGGGCTGCGCTTGACGGTAACCTTCAGCGTGAATTGCTGATGTTCACCGAAAGCGCGATAGGTTGGTTTTTCAGTTCGCCGCTCCGGGATCGGGCGGCGGGAGTCATTTCAGAATTCCGCGCGGCGGACGCGGTGGAACTCGCGTTGCGCGGAGCACATTTCCGCGGCCTCACGGCTCGGTTCTTCGAGCCGCTTTGCCGCATGGAGGCGTTGATGCTATCGAGTGAAACGCGGGTTCAATTGGATGGTTTTTTGGACGAGGCTCGCACGGCTGCTGGCAAGGTGCGCGAAGAGGCTCTGGGCCATGCCCTGTTGTTGGCGAGTAAACGGGCATTTGCCCGGGCCTTGGCTTGTGTCGAGGATTGGCTGGATGGCACGCGCGACGATGCCGAAGATGCACTTCAGGCGGTAAGGCTGAAAGCCTGTCGGCGCCTAAAGCACTTCGTGGTTCAGTCCGCTGAGGCCTTCATGAAGTGGTTCCTGGACATCCTCGATCACTATTTGATTGATCGGCAGCGGCGGCGCAACACTAAGGGCTGGCGAGCGACGAGAACGGAAAGCGATCCGGAGGCCGAGGGTGTGCTCGACTTGATCGCGACGCGTGATGCGGGACCGGAGCTGGCGGCGCAGCGTGCCGAAGATGTAGTAGCGGTTCGCAGGGCGCTTCAACGGCTTCCGATTCGGGATCGCGAGATCGTATTGGCGCGCAAGGACGACGTTTCGATCAATCAGATCGCGCTGACGACTGGCCGCACCTTCAAGCAGATGCGATCGCATATTGAAAAATTGTTCGAGCAGTTGCGGGCTGACCTCGGTGGTTCCGCAGATGCTCGCCACGAGGAGGTCGAGTGGTCACCCAAGCGGTTGGCATTGGCGAACTGCGGTTGATGTGAGTACGCGCGACCGACGCTGTTGAAGGGATGTGCGGGACAGGGCGGCTCGGCCAAGGTTCGCCCTGTCCCTGCCCTACCAAATACGATTGCCTCTCGTCCTGAAATAATCCGGGCCGGCCGACTTGACGGCCTCGGCCGCGACGGCGGATCGTGCCAACTGAAACCTGCTGCCCCTGCCCGACTTTCACGGTGGCCAGGCTGACCATCGCCGGACAGCCCTCCGCCAGCCGGATGAATCGAAGCCGTCCGGGGTAGGCACGAGGACGGGGGAAAGGGAGTCGTCAGAGCTGGTGTCGATCGGAAAGGTAGAAGCGATTGAAAACGAATTCGGCTCGGTGCGGTCGGAGCCAAAAAGCTCCATCCCGCATCCCCTAAGTGGGCATGCGGCCTTGTCGCCGTGGGCCCCCGGCGGATTTGAGTCATCCGGCCGTCGCCGCCTAAACAGCATGCCAGCTTGCATTGGCAGATGATTTACTGATGCTCCCCTAAACGGCATCGGCCAGCCCCATTGAGGACGCCATCCGTAACGTCGGCGGAACATTTGGCGAGGAGGTAGAAAGACGTATATTATGTCTGGAGGAGTGTGGCTGTGGTTGGAGCCATGGATAAACGGATGGGCGGGAGCCTTGCATTAGCCCATTTAGGCCATTGACACGGCCGATTCGTAGACTCGACAATCATCTTTACTTTGCAGGAACGGGAAGCTCCGGCTTGTTGGCGACCTAAATTCGAGTCGGCCGGCGTAAGGCGTAAGCCAATGGACGTGAAACGAACTCCGCGTCTTTCGTCATCGCAGAGCGATGCTGCACAAACCGTGCCCACCGACGCTGTATGTGGGCAGAATCCAGGTGATACCGATGGAATCCACCGGCCGACGACCACGCAAGCAGGCGCCGACGGAGATCGCCGAATCTCACGGTTTCAAATCCGGCGAACGGTTGGTGAAGGCACGTACGGCGTCGTATATCTTGCCTACGATCCGACGTTGGATCGTGCGATTGCGTTAAAGATTCCCCGGTGTTCGGCCTCGTGGTCTGACAAGCAGCAGCAGTTGTTCTTGCAGGAAGCTCGAATGGCGGCGCGGTTGGTACATCGCAATGTCGTCACCGTCTTTGATGCGAGTGTGTGCCCCGACGCTGGTGTTTTTATTGCAATGGAGTTCGTCGAAGGCGAACCGCTGAGCCAACGACTCGCTCGAGGGACACCCTCGATTGAAGATACAGTACGTATCTGTGGTCAAGTCGCCGAGGCTGTTCATGAAGCTCATGCGCTTCGAATCATTCATCGTGATTTGAAACCATCGAACATCTTGATCGGCAAGGATGGGAACGCGAAGGTGTGCGACTTCGGACTTGCCCTGAATGACGACGTCCAGCAGGCGAGTCAAGGCGATGTAAGCGGCACGCTCGCGTACATGTCGCCTGAACAGGCGCTCGGGAACGCCCATCTGTTGGATGGCCGAAGTGATATTTGGAGTTTAGGGGTCATTCTATACGAATGCCTGACCGGTGACCGACCGTTCCGTGGGCAAACGAACGACGAACTTCGTGAACAAATCTTGACCCGTGATCCGAGGCCAATTCATCAAATCAATAGTGCGGTGCCCGAATCATTGGTTCAATTATGCGAGCGATGCCTTCAACGCAACCCATCACGGCGGCCGCGAACGGCGTTAGAGTTTCGTCATTCGCTCGTGGCACCACCGAGTCGCCCAAAGCGGATTAAGATTGCTGCTTCAGTAGGTGTCGTCGCCGCTTTGCTCGCATTCGCTGGGATTGTGATTGGGCACTTCAGCGCTCAGACGCGACATGAGTTGGAGGAGGTACGAACAGGCGACTTATTGGGCGTAGCACCACGCCCGATAGTATTCGACAACGGAGATATCACGAGCACCTACTCGTACATGGAAGCAACAGGACCTTACATTCCGCGAGTGCCGATGGTGATTTGTTGGCAATTTCCCGGCGTGGTTAACGACCGTATTCATCGGGCGAGAGGCCGAGCAGTTCGATGACCTGACGTTGCACGGGCGTCAATTCCGTTACC
>Ga0265313_10003617_pt1 | contig 12414 bp, 10 predicted proteins | sample 4123metaG_FD_203122 | JGI IMG/M metagenome (GOLD analysis project Ga0265313, IMG submission 203122) | Rhizosphere microbial communities from Carex aquatilis grown in University of Washington, Seatle, WA, United States - 4-1-23 metaG | ecosystem: Host-associated > Plants > Roots > Rhizosphere >...
TCGTTCTGCACCGGTACGACGTGTACCATCCCGATCATTTACGACCAGTCTCCGAACGGCAACCACCTTCGGGTCACGTGGTTTTCGCATTGGCTGCCGACTGGCGGCACGGCGGCAAACGCCACCGGAGCCAAGATCACCGTCGCGGGTCATACCGTCTACGGCATCAAGACCATCGGGGCCTTCGGCACGACGACGAACGTTGCCTATCGCACGGGCACGCCGCTGTCCGGAACGGCTTCTGTTACCAAGGGCTCGACGACCGTCACCTTCTCGACTCCGCAAACGCTCCCCGCGAATTCGCCGCTCATGTTTGTGGCGGCGGTCGCGTCCTGCAGCACCTATAGCTGCCCCATGTCCTTCACCACGGCGGACATCAGCGCGGCGACGACCGTGACCCTGAAGACTGCCTACCAAGGTCCAAGCGCGACGGCGACCGTCACCTGGAACCAGGCGACCAAGGCGGTCGCGACCGGCGACGATCCAGAGGCCATGTATTCGGTCTTCGACGCCAAGAGCTTCAATTCGTATTGCTGTTTCGACTACGGAAATGCCGAGCAGGACGGCGTTGACGACGGTGCTGCTACGATGGAGGCGCTTTACTTCGGGTCATCGACGCAGTTTCAGAGCGGGGGAGCCGGCACCGGACCGTGGATGGGCGCGGACATCGAAAATGGCATGTTCGAATGCGACACTCCGAACGCGGTCTGCACGACCAACACTTCTATAACCAACATGTCCTACGTGACGGGCATGCTCAAAGGCCCGTCCGGAAATACCATGGTGCTCAAGGCCGGCAACGCGCAGTCCGGCGCGCTCGAGACCAAGTGGAACGGAAAGCGACCGCCCGGCTACAGTCCCATGAAGAAGGGAGGCGCTATCATCCTTGCAAGCGGCGGTGATGGCAGCACAGCGGGCACCGGCACATGGTTCGAAGGAGCCATTACGGCAGGCCTTCCGACCGACGCGACCGACGACGCGGTCCAAGCCAACATCGTCGCCGCAGGTTACGGCAAATAGCAGAGTCCTAGAGATCGTCGCGGTCGGCCTCCACGCGCACGTGGCTACGCCGATTGCCCTGGCCGCGACTACGGGCCGGCACGCCGGCAGCGACGTTAATCAGCGCCGTCCTCGGCGTCTTCGACGTCCGCGCAACGCCCACAGTGCGCCCAGCAGAGCGGCGCTCGTGCCCCATGAAGCTCCGCCGCGTGAGGCATTGCCGAATGAGCATCCCGAGGCGGACTTGCCCGAATCGCTCCGACCCGCGCCGCCACCCGAGCTATTCGCCCCGCCAGCGCCGGTGCTGTCTTTGCCCGGGCTACCGCCCATGCCGATGCTTCCTCCCTTGCCCGTTTCGCCGCCACTGTTCGCGCTGCCACCGTTGCCGGTGCTTCCGCCAACGTTGGTGCTCCCGCCCGATCCTTTCACTCCACCAGCGCCGGCTCCGCCGCCACCGATAGCGCCGCCCGTACCTGCGCTGCCACCCGAGCCCATCACTCCTCCGGTTGCGCTGCCGCCTCCTTGACCACTGCTACCGCCGGAGTTGCTGTTGCCACCCGCTCCATTCGCGTCCGGAAGGCCCTGCGATGCATCTTTGGCAACGGAGGCGTCCGCCGAGTCGCTGCCAGCGTCGGCGTCCGAGCCGGTCGAAATGTCCGCGCAGTGATGATAGTAGCAATCGTTGGACGGGTGATCGGTCATCACCATGATGACCTGCAGGGTGCAGGGCTTCGTGCTGGTGCAGGTCGCGGTCGTGGGAATCGTGACCTGGAAGGTCTGATTTCCGGTCTGTTGCGTGGTGGCGGTAGATCCGGCAGGCAAACCATCGGCCAGGATGGGCTGGGTCGGCGACCAGACAGGATTCTTCAAGATGGCCGGCGTGCAATTCGTGCCCGCCTGGGCCTGCGGATCGGCCAGCGTCGAGAGAGTCTGGCTCGAGCTCGGCCCCTCGACGAGTGCGATGCGAAACCAACCCGGGTGGCCAACGGTTACTGCGACGGAGACGGGAACCATTTGACCTGATTGAAGTACCGTGACGACCTTGGTAGGCGTGCCGGTAGAGTCCCCCAGGCCGGTGTTGGGCACTGCCGCGCAAGGTCCATTTTTTTGTGGTCCACCAACGGAGTCTTGCGACAGCCAGCTCGGCGGAGCGGTGAGCTTGAAGTGCGCCTCCGCCGTCGAAGGCGCCAGGATGCCGATGGCGCTAGCGGCAAACCATGGTGCCAGTCTGGCGGCGTATCCGAGTCCCCTGCTGCTGAGTAAAGTCATCGCGTTCTCGTTCTCCTTCATGAATAGTCAAAGCCTCGTTACTCGCCCAGCAGCGCCCAGGCGCAGTCGTCGAGAAAATTGACGCGCGAGCTCCGCTGACCACCCCGTTTCATTGGACGCCCGTGCTGCACGAAACGTTTCTACGGACAGCCATCGTTGGGCTTCACCGGCGACAGTCGGTCCCGCAGCCATCGCGGGCCGGCGATGGGGCAGAGCGCGACTTCACGAGACGGGCAGCTTAAGCCTGATTGTCGCGGCAACGCACCTAGCTGCCTACGTTTCTATCGGCGCGCGGCTTCCGCTCCACAGATCCGCCGCGAATCCGGTCGCGAACTTTTCGCCAGGTCGGTAGACGACGGCATAACTCAGGTTCTCGACCGGCGAGAAGCGCACCGTGGAATCGCCGGAGAGCAACACGCGATTCCGCATTGTTCCCGTGTTGAGGTACCAGACCTGCCGGCCGCCGGGTTGGGCCACGTCGCGCGGTGGCTCGGGGACGGGATCCATGTCCTGGCAACGGCGTGCCCAGTTGGACAGATCCAGCACGGTGGCCAGTGAAACCTCGGGGTTGTGCGTGTGGCCGCACAGCAGGTGCTGAACCGGTCTCGTGCGGATGGAATCGGGCTTCGTGATGATCTGTTCGGCCATCATGCCCGGCAAGAGCGACTTGATGTCGGTGCGCCCGTAGAATTCGTAAAGCTCGGCGAGCTTGCTGGCAGGAACCTTTTCGAAGTGGGCCAAGAGCCGAATGATCCCCGCGAACAGATCTTGGGTCTGGAATGGATTGGGGGTATCCCAGACGCTTTGGTCGCGCCACCAATCGAAGTAGCGCAAGCGTCGGAAGTCTTTCGCCACCCGCGCAACCGCGTGGCCGACGGCATCGCCGAGATCGTGGTTCTGCAGGTAGCTCTTGAGCCAGACGGGTATCAAGCTGATCGGCCGAATGTCTTCGATGGCTCGCAGTCCTTCGATGAGTCGCTCACGCTCGACCTTTTCCATGGGGTCGCTTACCTGCCCCGGGTCGAGAATCTTCCGAATCTCGAGATAGAGCTTTGTGACCAGCGCGAACGTAATCGGGTCGCCGACGGGACAGCGTTCGTAGGCTGGCGTGCTCCAGTCGCCGATGGTCCGCGGCTCGAAGTTCCACGGATCGAACTCGTGTCCGTGGCGGCCGAAGGTCTGGTATTCCTCGCTGTAAAGCGAACAGGGAAACAGCGCGGTGTCGTCGGACGTCTTGATGCCAAGGGCGGCGCGAACCTTGGCTCTGAGAGCACCGGCGGCACGGTGGTTGATGAGGCGGTCGTGATTCCCGCAGATGAACTGAATGCGAACGGATTTGAAGGGGCCGAGCCCGCGCGTGACAGCGTCGAGCAGCGTTGCACACACGCACTTTGCATTGGCGGCGGCGAGGATTCCGTCGAGAATGGCACCTGCGTGTGCGACGACATGAGCCGCAGCCGGAGACGCCCCATCGTCCTCGATCAGGTCAATCGCCCATGGGCACTCTGACTCCGGAATGTCCAACCAATAGCTGGTGCGCAACAGATCGAAGATGTCACCCAAGAGGAGCACCTCCAACTGATCTATCAGGGCGCCTCCGCGCCTATTGTGCGCCTCTGCCGAGCTCGCCAGGTCATTGAGCACGGTGGTGAGCGCCCGACCTGTGACTTCAGCATCACTCACGGTCTCGTCCGTCAGGTGCAGATCGCTGATGGCCAGTAGCATGTCTTTGCCCAAGATCGGTGAAGACGGCTCGGCCGTCAACCAGCACGCTGCCAACTGCGAGCCGCGCTCGAACACGCGACCGCGACCACGCACGCTACGCGGATCGTCGCAAGCGGCGTCGGCTGCACGTGCAAGACAAGGTGGTTAACAGGCACTTTTCGCGCTAGAGCATCGCTCCCGCCGCCATGATCTACGCCGACTACAACGCCACCACCCCGCTCGACCCCGAGGTGCGCGCGGCGATGGACGAAGCCCTGGGCGCGACGTTCGGCAACCCGTCGAGCATGCACCAGGCGGGGCAAGCGGCGCGACGGCTGGTGGATCGCGCGCGCTCGCAGGTCGCCACGTTCATCCATGCGGCGGCGGACGAGATCGTTTTCACCAGCGGCGGAACCGAGGCCGACAACTTGGCGGTGCTTGGTGCTGCCGCTGCCGCCCCGACGGGACGCAAGGGCATCGTCGCGAGCGCCGTTGAGCACAAGGCGGTGCTCGATGCCTGCGCCGCGTGGCAGGCGCAAGGAAATCCGGTCACGCTGGTTGGCGCAGATCGTGACGGTCGGGTCGACACGGCGGCGCTGGAGGCGGCGGTGACCGAGGACGTGGCGTTGGTTTCGGTCATGCTGGCCAACAACGACATCGGCACGCTCGAGCCCATCGCTGAGGTCGCGGCGATCGCCAAGGCGCGCGGCGCGGACGTCCACACCGATGCGGTGCAGGCCGCTGGCAAGGTACCCATCGACGTGAAGGCGCTAGGCGTCGCGCTGCTTTCGTTCTCGTCGCACAAGATTCACGGGCCCAAGGGCGCGGGCGCCCTGTTCGTGCGCAACGGTGTTCGCCTTGCGCCGCTCGTGCACGGCGGCCGGCAAGAGCGCACGCTGCGACCGGGGACCGAGAATGTGCCGGCCATCGTCGGCTTCGGCAAGGCGTGCGAGCTGGCAGGCAAGCGGCTGGACGCGGACGCGCGTCGGGTGGCCGAGTTGCGCGACCACTTCGAGAAGAAGATTCTGGCAAGCATCAGCGGCACGCGCGTGAACGGCGGCGCGCAGCGCTTGCCGAACACGTCGAACATCGCGTTTGCCGGCCTCGACGGAGAAGCCATCGTCATCAACCTCGACATGATGGGCTTGGCGGCGTCGACCGGCGCCGCGTGTAGCTCGGCGGACAAGACGCCGTCGCATGTCCTTTTGGCGATGGGGCAAAGCCCGGCCGAGGCGCGCTCTTCGGTGCGCTTTTCGTTCGGCCGCGAGAATACCGACGAAGAGATAGACCGCGCTGCCCTGCTGGTGGCGCAAGCCGTGACCCTTTTGCGGCAGGTGCGCGAGGTGCAATCTTGAGCGAGCGTATTGCCGTGGCCATGAGCGGCGGTGTGGACAGCAGCGTCGCAGCGGCGCTGCTCAAGGAAGCCGGCTACACGATGATCGGCGTGACGCTGAAATTGCAAGAGTGCCAGGACGCCCACGGCAGCAAATCGTGTTGTGGCGTCGACGGCATCACGCGCGCTCGCGAGGTCGCCGGCAACCTGGGCTTTCCGCACTACGTGCTCGACTGCGTGAAAGACTTCGAGCAGCTGGTGCTGTTGCCGGCCTGGCAGGAATACGCCAGCGGCCGCACGCCGAGCCCGTGCCTGTCGTGCAACGAGCTGGTCAAGTTCGGCATCTTGCTCGATTGGGCGGCTCGGCTCGGCATTCGCTCCGTCGCCACCGGCCACTACGCGCGCATCGAAACCGATAGCGGTGTCCCGCGGCTCTTGCGCGGCTGCGATAGCGGAAAAGATCAGTCTTATTTTCTCGCCGGACTGTCGACCTCTCAGCTCGCCCGGGCGCACTTTCCGGTGGGCCATCTGTGTAAGGCCGACGTGCGCGCGTTGGCCAAAAAGCACGGCTTGCCCACCGCCGAGACGCCGGAAAGCCAGGACGCCTGTCTGGTCGCGCCCGGTGAATCGTTCCCGCAAATGCTGCGCAAGCGCTTCGATGCGCCGGCGCGCACCGGTGCGATTGTGGATGAAGCCGGTCAGGCGGTCGGCCGCCACGACGGCATTCACGTTTTCACCATTGGTCAGCGCAAGGGCCTGCCAGCCGGCGCACCCGCCCGTCGCTGGGTGAAAGCCATCTCGGCCGAGACCGGCCAGGTCACGGTGACCAGCAACGTGGCCGAGCTGGTAGCGCGCGAGTTCACCGCCGCGCACGTGAATTGGCTTGCGGGCGACATGCCGGCGCAGTCGTTGCCCTGTTCGGTGCAAGTGCGCTACCGCCACCCCAGCGAGCCGGCCAGTGTAGTCGCGGCCGAGGACGGCAGCCTGAAGGTCGTGCTCGGCAAGCCGGTCAAAGCCGTCACGCCGGGACAGGCCGCAGTCTTCTACGACGGCGACCGCGTGCTCGGGCGCGCCTTCATTGACAGCGTGGCCTAAGTAGTCCCACGTGCTGCACCGTTGACACGGATAGTCGGTTGTACGAACATCGTGCGCGATGAGCCGCACGAAAGTTCATGAGCAGAACTGGCCGCCGGGACCACGCTTGCTGGTCTCACTGGTGATCAGCGCTGCGGTGGTCGCGGTGCCGCTCGCGGCCCTGGCCGGCGCTAAAGACAGGGACAGCAAGGAACGCACGGCGAGGACCGCCTGCTTGGCGGGCGACTATGCGAAGGGCGTGGCTCTGCTAGCGGAGCTTTACGTTAGCACCAAGGACATTGCGTACTTATTCAACCAGGCTCGCTGTTTCGAGCAGAACGGCAAATACGAAGAAGCGATCCTTCGCTTTCACGAGTACCAGCTGAAAAATGCCGATGCCGGGAACCCTCCGGACGAGTCGGCGGAAAAGCACATCGCGAGCTGCCAGGCGCTGCTCGACAAGCAGAAGGCGGGTCAGGTCGCGACGTTACCGCCGGTGACTCCAACCGTTACGGCACCGGCAGTGCCCGCAGAACCGAAGCGCGTCGCGGTCGAGTCGCCGGGGCAGAGGGCCGAGGCAAAGCCCGAGGTTGCGCCCGAGCCGAAGGCGGACATTGTTGCCTCGATGACACCCGAGGAGCCGGGTCGTGGCTTGCGCATCGCTGGTATCGCCGCGGCCGCGGTCGGCGTGGCGGGACTTGCTGCCGGCGTGGTCTTCAACCTGAAGGCGAACAGCCTGGCGAGCGATCTGGAATCGGCGAACGGCTCGTCGACGACGCTCTATTCGCGCAGCAAGGAATCGTCGCGGTCGAGCTACGCGACGCTGACCTGGGTCGCCTACGGCGCCGGCGCTGCGTGCATGGCCGGCGGTGCCGTCCTGTATTTCTTCGGGCGCAGCCCAGGGCCGAGCACGCAGGTTGCTCTCGCGCCCGCGGTGGGCGTGGGCGAAGTCGGCGCCGTCTTGCAAGGAGCCTTCTAGTGTCGGCGCAAAGGAGTTTTGGCGTTGTTGCCGCGCTGCTGGTTTTCGCCGGCGGTTGTCTCAAACAGCCGAAGATCGACGCCGGTAGCTTGAAATGCAAGACCTACGAGAACTGTCCGTCGGGCTATCAGTGCTTCGGCGCGACGGCGACGGTGCTTGGCGTGTGCGCCCGGTCGGCGCCGGACGCAGCCGTGACGGATGCGCTGGTAGGCGAGCTGGGCAGCGCGATCGACGGAACGTTTGCGGATGGTGCTCAGGGCGAAGTCGGCGGCGCCGTTGATGGTGTGACGGGCGTGACGGGTGCGGAGCTCGGGATGGATTCGACCGTGGACGACGCTACGGTGTCAGTCGCAGATGATGCCGGCGAAGACGGCGCTCGCTTGGTCGACGATGCCGCCAAAGACGCGGGCAGCGACGTGCCGATCACCGGCAACGGTGGCGCAAGCGGTGGTGGTGGAATCGTTGGCGGCGGTGGAATTGTCGGCAGCGGGGGAACGATTACGGTCAGCGCGAGCGGCGGCGCAGGTGGCACGGGCACGGCGGCGAGCAGTGGCGGGAGCGGTGGCGTAGCGCCATCAGGTGGCACGGTGGGTTCCGGCGGTACGGTCAGCAGCGGCGGCACAGTGGGTTCCGGCGGCGCCACGAGCACGGGCGGAACGACCCCGATCGTCGATTGTGGGCCGCTGACCAAGCCCGACAATGGTTCGGTGACGTATTCGGCGACCACCGCCGGATCGACGGCGGAATACGCTTGTTCCCAGGGCTTTGGCCCGTCAGGTTCCTCGACGCGGTACTGTCTCACGACCGGCAGCTGGAGCGGCGTTGCCCCGAGCTGCGTCCCGGCGAACTGTCCCGGCCTGCCGAGCCCACCGAACGGCTTGGTGAGTGCGCCAACGCTGACGTACAGCTCGATCGCAACGTACACCTGCTCGTTAGGGTACGACATGGTCGGCGCAGACAAGCGCACGTGCCAAGCGGACGGCACCTGGAGCGGAAGCGCGCCCAGCTGCCCGCCCGTCGATTGTGGAGCGCTCACGGATCCGACGAACGGAAAAGTCAACGTGACGGCGACGACCTACAATTCGAGCGCGACCTATTCGTGCACCAGTGGCTACAGTTTGTCCGACACGACCCCGCGCACCTGCCAAGCGAGCAAACAGTGGAGTGGAACCGCACCCACGTGTCCGCCCGTTGATTGTGGCTCACTCACACCGCCGACCAATGGAAAAGTGAATGTGACGACGACGACCTACAATTCGAGCGCGACCTATTCGTGCGACAGTGGGTACAATTTGTCGGACACCACGCCGCGCACTTGCCAAGCCAACCAACAGTGGAGCGGATCCGCGCCTACGTGCACCCTTGCTGTCTCTTACGGCGACGTCTGCTCCGCCACGGCGGATTGCCCGTCGGATGCCACCTGCTGCAACGGTTCCGTCGAAAGCTGCGACGCGACCCGGTTGCCCTCGGGCGATGGCACCAACTCGGGAGAGTTCGTGGTCAGCAGCGACGGCCTGACCGTGACCGACACCATCACCGGCCTAGTCTGGCAGCGCGATGGATCGGGAACACGAGCCGGCTGCACCGGCACCGGTGGCCTGACCTGCACCTGGGCCGAGGCTAAAGCCTACTGCGCGGGCTTGACGCTGGGCGGCCTCCCAGGTTGGCGCCTGCCTGGCCGGGCCGAGCTGCTGACGATCGTGGATCTCACCAAACTGGATCCGGCAATCGACCAAACCGCCTTCCCGAGCACCCCCTCGGACGGGTTCTGGTCGTCCTCGGCGTCTGGCGGCGCGTGGTACGTCATATTCAGCTACGGCGGCTCGTACGGTGGCGACGTGGGCTACTACAACAGGGTGCGCTGCGTCCGCTGAGGGCGGGACTTTTTGATGATTCGCACTTTGACAGTTCTCGTATCTACCTGGGAGGAGGTCGCGCCCACGCTACTGCGACGCCCAGCCCATTTTTCGCACGGTCATGGACCCTGCGGTTCGCACAAGGAGGACCGAACGTGAAGAAGACGACCTGTTTGGCACGCACGTTGGCGCTGCTTCTCGCGCCCTGGACGGCCGGGCCCGCAGAAGCTGCTTCGCGGTGTGTTCCCAATATACGATTCGTGGCGCTTTCAGGCGGCTTGGTGAGCGACACACTAACCAAGCTCGTATGGCAGCAGCAGGCCAGCAGCACGGGTATGACCTGGGCCGCGGCCAAGACCTACTGTCCTTCGGGTTTTCGACTACCCACCGTCAAGGAGCTGGCGTCTATTGTGGACCTGACGGTTGCGTCGCCAGGCTCCACCATCGACCAAACCGCGTTTCCAGGAACGCCAACGCAGGGCTTCTGGACGTCCTCGCCGTATGCTGGCTCGTCCGTCGACGCGTGGGACGTCAACTTCTACAGCGGCGCCTCGGGTTACGGCGGCGTGGGCAACCTCTACTGGGTGCGCTGCGTCCGCTGAGTCATGCCGCCGGACCTGGCTCTTGCTGTCCTTTACTGGCGATGGCAGCAATTGATTCGCTTCTGACGGGGCTTACGAATCCAAGAGCGGATACTCGACGCGTAGGTCGGGGAAACGAGCAAAATCCCGATCGTTTGTGATCAGGGTGGCTCCGTGTTCGATGGCCAGCGCGGCGAGGTGCGCGTCGGAAACCAGCGGTCCGGCGGCTTGTCCAGCGGTCAAAAGCCGGGCGAGAATTTCCCAGTGACGCTCGGTGGGAAGGACGAGCGTGGCAATCGAGACGGAAAGCCAACTGTCGATGATGGCGCGGGCCTGCGTGATCTGAAGAGGCCGGCTCACCGCCCGTGGATTCGTCGTAATTCGGAGAAACGCCAGAAGGGTGGGCCAGCAGAACGCGACCGGCGCGGGGCCAGCCAGGGCTTCCTCCAGCCAGCTCCGAGCCCGTTCGTGTTGTCCTGATCCCTTGTTGTATGCGTAGAGCAGGATGTTAGCGTCGAGGAGCTTCACCGGTGCTCCGGTCCCTCAATCTCGTCGAGAAGACTGCTGATCTTGTCGATGTTGACGCCGGCGCGCAGCCCCAGGTCAAACGGGTGCACACGGAAGGTCGTCGCCGGTCGCGCGGGCTTTTTAAGGCTGACGACGCCGGTGGGGCAACCACCAGACCTTCATTGGCTGCGCGCGACGGTTTAAATCAATTACGGCCACCCACCCAATTGCGAAGCGTGCAATCGCCACGATCCGCTAGACTCCATCCATGCCCAGGACGTCACAAGATGCAATCGCGGTGGCCGAGCGCATGCGTCTCACCTTCGATCTGTACGCGACAGGCGAGGTCCTGATGCGCCAACGCATCTGCCGCGAGAATCCCAATCTGTCGCCCGCCGAGATCGAGGCGCGCCTTGCCGCCTGGCTACAAACCCGCCCCGGCGCCGAGCACGGTGACGCCGACGGTCGGCCTGGAAGCTGGCCGCGAACGCGGAAAGCATGACCAGGGTCGAGAGAGTCCTGGGCGATGTGGCGGCGGCGCTTGATGCCGGTAAGCGGCGTTACGCACTGATCGGAGGCCTCGCAGTTTCCGCACGCACCGAACCCCGGTTCACCCGGGACGTGGATTGGGCGGTGGCTGTGCAGGACGATGCTGAGGCCGAATCTGTAGTGCACGGCCTCGTCGGTGGCGGTTACGCGATCTTGATGACCGTGGAACAAGATGAGACCCATCGTCTAGCGACAGTCCGCCTCTTGCCGCCGGGCGAGCCATCAACCGGAGTCGTTGCGGATCTTCTCTTTGCCTCATCGGGAATTGAGCCAGAATTAGTCGATGCGGCCGACGCCATAGAGATTCTGCCTGGCCTTGTTCTGCCGGTTGCGAAGGTTGGCCATCTGATCGCCCTCAAGGTTCTTTCGACTGTCCCGCACCGTCCGCAGGATACGGCAGATCTGCGCGCACTCGTTGGGGTCGCGAGCGCGGCTGATGTTGAGCTTGCCAAGCAAGCCCTCGCTCTAATCGAAGCGCGCGGCTTTTCGCGCGGCAAGAGACTGATGGATGAGTTCGAGCGGCTCGTCATCAAAGGCGCGTGAATTGGCTTGCGGGCACAATGGCCGAGCGGAGCCGAAGGCGGAGCTCGCATTCCCGCAAACGCGAGCCGGATGAAACGCGTGCGCGGCAGCTTGGCGGCTGAGGGATCAAGGTCCAGATCGCCAGGCCCAGCTCTTGCTATGCTGCACGGGCGATGGCAGCCATTGATTCTCTTCTGACGCTCATTGATGCGCAGCAGGCGAGCGGCATCGTGCTGCGGGCGCGCGAGACGCCCGTGCTGATCGGGGGCAAGGGGCGAGGGTTGACGATGCCGCCGCTCGACCTTCTAACGATTGAGACTTTTGTCGAGGAAGTGCTGACGGCTGCGGAGCGCGAGACGCTGCTGGCATCGGGCGGTTGCGATACGACCTACCGCTCCGAGCGACAGGGGACGTTCACGGTGGAGGCTCGTCGGAGCGCGGACAATTTGTCACTCAAGCTGCGGCGCGGAGGTGGCGGAATGGCAAAGGCCGCGGCTCCGACCACGCCCGTTGGAATTGCGCAGCCTCCATTTTCCGCAGCAGTCGAGCCTGCGATCGCAGCAGTGCCCGCATTCTCGCCCGAGCCGAAGCTCGCCGACGATCCGACGCGCGCAGCGCTGGCCGCGCGTTTGGCAGGCGTGATCGCCCGCGCTACCGGCCGCGACGTTTCCGACCTGGTGATTTCCGCCGGGCAGCCGCTTTGGATTCGCTCGACCGATGGCTTTGCGGCGGCATCAGCGGCGCCCATTGGCGAGGCCGAGCTGGGCGCCTTCGTCGAGGGGATCTTGCACGACGAACATCGGCAGACTCTCGAACGCACGGGCAGCGTGGATTTGCCGTGGGTCGCGCCCGACGTGGACGATGGGCCGCAGCGTTTTCGCGCGAACGTCTTCAAGCAGGCGCACGGGTTGGCTATCGCTTTGCGACCCATCAATCGCCACGCGCCGTCGTTTGCCGAGCTGAATCTGCCCGAGAATCTGGCGACGCTCGCGGGCTCGGGCGGCGGCATGGTGCTGGTCGTCGGGTCGGCCGGGGCGGGCA
>Ga0265313_10003622_pt1 | contig 12408 bp, 12 predicted proteins | sample 4123metaG_FD_203122 | JGI IMG/M metagenome (GOLD analysis project Ga0265313, IMG submission 203122) | Rhizosphere microbial communities from Carex aquatilis grown in University of Washington, Seatle, WA, United States - 4-1-23 metaG | ecosystem: Host-associated > Plants > Roots > Rhizosphere >...
CTACATAACAGTGTTGGCCGTCTTCAGGGAGATTCGCATGTTCAAGCCCCGCTTGCTCGCCGCCGTCACTGGCTTGGCCTTGCTTCTGGCCACAACGGTGGCGCATGCCGAGGATGTCTATGTTTTTGCCGCTGCTTCGGCCACCAACGCCCTGAACGACATCGGCGAGATGTTCGCGTCTAGGGGGTTCGGAACCCTGAAGGCGTCTTACGCCTCGTCCTCCACGCTGGCCAAGCAGGTGGAGCAGGGGGCTCCGGCCCAGGTGTTCCTGTCCGCCGACCCGCAGTGGATGGACTACCTCGCCGGTAAGAAGCTGATCGTCGCCGACAGCCGCGTGAACCTATTGGGCAATGTGCTGGTGGTGATCGCGCCGGCCGATAGCAAGCAGGGCCCCCTCACCATCGACAAGACCACTGACTGGGCCAAGTTGCTGGGTGACGGGCGGCTGTCCACTGGCGATCCCGACCACGTGCCCGTGGGGCTTTACGCTAGGCAGGCCTTCGAGAAGCTCGGGCAGTGGACGGTGGTCGAGCCGAAGCTGGCCCGCGCCGAATCGGTGCGCGCGGCCATGGCCCTGGTCGAGCGTGGCGAGGCCCCCCTCGGAATCGTCTATGCCACCGATGCCCAGGTGTCCAAGAAGGTGAAGGTGGTCGGCACAATTCCTGCCGACCTCCATGATCCGGTGGTGTATCCGGTGGCCCTGATCGCTGGGCATGACAGCGCCGCGGCCAGGGCCTTCCTCCAGTTCCTCCAAAGCGCCGAAGCGAAGGCGGTATTCGTTAAATACGGCTTCAAGCTCAATTGACGGCATGGGGGCGGGGAGATGAGAGTCGCCATCGCCACCCAGAACCTGACCCGGATCGACGCCCATCTCGGAGCCAGCCGGCACCTGATGAGCTATGACGCTTCTGCCGAAGGTATCACTCATCTGCGTACGGCGTCGTTCCGGACCGGATTGGTCCGGGACGGCGATCACGACAAGCTCGTCCTTCGCCTCAAGGCCCTAAAGGGCTGCTCGGTTGTGTTCGTGGCCGATGTGGGGCTGGACGGAGAGCGGGGATTGGTGCGGCAGCGCATCGCGCCGCTCCGTCAGTTCGCCGGCCAACCTATCGCGACGGCCCTGGAAGCCCTGGTGGATGGCATGCGCCGCAATTCCAGTCTGTGGCTGCGTCGAGCCGAACAGCAGGAGCGGCGGCGGTCGGTCCGGGGCTGATCCTCGCAATCTCCATTTCTTCTTGTTGCGCTTCGGTGATTCCGCCCGGGAGGGGCTTTGCAACTCCCTGTCGAGCCCCCACATCTTCCGTGGGACTCCGCCGCCGGCATGCCGGGGATGGCCGGAGGATGGCGGAATTGCTGTGGTGCAGTGATTGTGTCGCAATTAACCAATATACGGTTAATCGTCAATATTGCGTTGCAATGCATAGGTTTTATCCGTCGAAGCCTGTTGCAAAAAAGGGAAGGGTAGTTTACCTATCTCTGAAGTTTGACGGTCCAGGCACCCAGGGAGGAACCATGGCCACCAAGAAGAAGGATCAGGGGGCGCAGGCCCCGACTGCGGACGAGCTGTCGCGCTACTATCGCGAGATGCTGCTCATCCGCCGCTTCGAGGAGAAGGCGGGCCAGCTTTACGGCATGGGCCTGATCAATGGCTTCTGCCACCTCTATATCGGTCAGGAAGCCGTGGTGGTAGGCATGCATGCCGCCGCTGGGGCGGCCGATTCCTGTATCACCAGCTATCGCGACCACGGACACATGCTGGTCTGCGGCATGGAGCCCCGGGGGGTGATGGCCGAACTGACCGGACGTTTCGGCGGCTATTCGCACGGCAAGGGCGGTTCGATGCACATGTTCAGCCGTGAGGCTCGCTTTTATGGCGGTCATGGCATCGTCGGCGCTCAGGTGCCGCTGGGGACCGGCCTCGGCTTCGCCCACAAGTACACCAAGGATAACGGCGTCGCCCATGTCTATTGCGGTGACGGCGCGGTCAACCAGGGGCAGGTCTATGAAAGCTTCAACATGGCCTCGCTGTGGAAGCTGCCGGTGGTCTTCGTGATCGAGAACAACAAATACGCCATGGGCACCTCGTCCGAGCGTCATGCCGCCGGCCAGGAACTGTACAAGCGCGGTGCCGCCTATGGCATTCCCGGCGAGGCGGTCAACGGAATGGATGTGGTCGAGGTTCGCGCTGCCGCTCAGCGCGCGCTGAGCCATGCCCGATCCGGCAATGGCCCCTATATCCTTGAGATGATGACCTACCGCTATCGCGGTCACTCCATGTCCGACCCGGCCAAATACCGGAGTAAGGAGGAGGTCACCCGCATGCGCGAGCAGCACGACCCTATCGACCAGCTCAAGGAAAAGCTTCTGACCGATGCCATCACCGACGAGGCTGGGCTCAAGGAGATTGATCGCGAGGTCAAGGCCATCGTCTCCGAGGCCGCCGAGTTTGCCCAGGCCAGTCCCGAGCCGGATCCGTCCGAACTGTGGACCGACGTGCTGATCGAAGCCTGAGGCGAGGGGGAATTAACATGCCGATTCAAGTTCTGATGCCGGCGTTGTCGCCGACCATGACCGAGGGCAAGCTCGCCAACTGGCTCCGGGCCGAGGGCGATTCCGTGAAGGCCGGCGACGTGCTGGCGGAAATCGAGACCGACAAGGCCACCATGGAAATGGAGGCGGTCGAGGACGGGGTGCTGGGCAAGATCCTGGTTGCCGCCGGCACCGAGGGGGTGGCGGTCAACACCCCCATTGCCCTGCTGCTGGCCGATGGCGAGGATGCCGCAGCATTGACCGCTGCGCCGGCCGCCGCAGCGTCTGTCGCCGCTCCGGCGGTCGCAGTCGCCACCCCGGCTCCGGCCGCGATACCCGTGGCTCCCGTGGTGCCTGACGAGAAGGTTTATTCCAGCTACAAGCGTCAGACCGTGCGGGAAGCCCTCCGTGACGCCATGGCCGAGGAGATGCGGGCCGATTCCACCGTGTTTCTGCTGGGCGAGGAAGTGGCCCAATACCAGGGCGCCTACAAGGTCAGTCAGGGGCTGCTGGAGGAATTCGGGGCCGAGCGGGTGATCGACACCCCCATCACCGAGATGGGTTTCGCCGGTCTGGCCTGCGGTGCCGGCTACGCCGGTCTCAGGCCCATCGTCGAGTTCATGACCATGAACTTCTCCATGCAGGCCATCGACCACATCATCAACTCGGCGGCCAAGACCCTATATATGTCCGGCGGTCAGCAGCCCTGCTCCATCGTCTTCCGCGGCCCCAATGGCGCCGCGTCGCGGGTGGGGGCTCAGCACAGTCAGGATTTCGCTTCGTGGTACGCCCACTGCCCCGGGCTCAAGGTCCTGGCGCCGTGGAGCGCAGCCGATGCCAAGGGCCTGCTCAAGGCCGCCATCCGTGATCCCAATCCGGTGGTGTTCCTGGAGAACGAGCTGCTCTACGGACTCAGCTTCGATGTGCCTGATGATCCTGACTTTGTTATCCCCATCGGCAAGGCCAAGGTCGAGCGGGCCGGCAGCCATGTGACCATCACCGCCTATTCGCGCATGGTGCAGGTGGCACTGGATGCGGCCGAGCTGCTCAAGGCCGACGGCATCGAGGCAGAGGTAATCAACCTCCGCACCATCCGCCCGCTGGACGTGGCGACCATCGTCACCTCGGTCAAGAAGACCAACCGCATTGTCAGTCTGGAAGAGGGATGGCCGGTGGCCGGCATCGGTTCGGAAATTGCCGCGCTGATGATGGAGCATGCTTTCGACTGGCTGGACGCTCCGGTGGTCCGGGTGGCCGGGGCCGACGTGCCCATGCCCTATGCCGCCAATCTGGAGAAGCTGGCCCTGCCGCAGCCCGAGCAGGTGGCCGAGGCTGCCCGCGCCATCTGCTATCGCCGTTAAGAGGGGGGACGAGACATGCCTGTGCAGATTTTGATGCCTGCCCTTTCGCCGACCATGACCGAGGGGAGTCTGGCCCGTTGGCTCAAGGCGGAGGGCGATTCCGTCAAATCCGGCGAGGTCCTGTGCGAGATCGAGACCGACAAGGCGACCATGGAGTTCGAGGCCGTCGATGAGGGCGTTCTCGGCAAGATTCTGGTGGCCGGCGGCACCTCCGGCGTGGCGGTGAATACCCCCATCGGCGTGCTGCTGTTGGAGGGCGAGGATGCCTCGGCCATTACCGTCGCTTCGGCCCCAGTAGCCACCGTCGTGCCTGCGGCCGCAGTTGCAACCGTTTCGGCAGCGATTCCTTCCTCGGTCTCATCGGTTTCCCAGGCTCCCGCCGGCGACCGTGTTTTCGCCAGCCCGCTGGCCAAGCGCATCGCCAGGGACGGCGGTGTCGATCTCAAGGTGATCAAGGGCTCCGGCCCCCATGGCCGGATCGTCAAGGCCGATGTGGAGGCTGTTATCGCCTCCGGTCCGGCCAAGCCCGCCCCGGCCGCTTCGTCTGTCGCCGGCGTTCCGGCCAAGCCCGCAACGCCGGCCGTCGCCAATCCGTTCGAGCCGGCCTTCGAGGAAATCCCCAACTCCACCATGCGCAAGGTCATTGCGCGGCGCCTGACCGAGGCCAAGGCGACCATTCCGCACTTTTATCTGTCGGTGGATATCGAGCTGGATGCCCTGCTTAAAGTCCGCTCCGATCTCAACGGCCGTTCCGATGCCTATAGGCTGTCGGTCAATGACTTCGTGGTCCGCGCCGTGGCTCTGGCCCTGAAGAAGGTGCCGGCGGCCAACGCCTCGTGGGGCGATGATGCCATCAAGCGCTATACCGACATCGATATCTCGGTGGCGGTGGCGACGCCTAACGGGCTGATCACCCCCATCGTGCACCACGCCGATCACAAGGGGCTGGCCGAGATTTCGGCCGAGATGAAGTCCCTAGCCGCCAAGGCCCGCGACAACAAGCTGAAACCCGAGGAGTTCCAGGGCGGCGGCTTCACCATCTCCAATCTCGGCATGTTCGGGGTCAAGGAATTCGCCGCCATCATCAATCCGCCTCAGGGCTGCATCCTGGCGGTGGGGGCTGGCGAGCAACGCCCAGTGGTCAAGGGCGGCGCCCTGGCGGTGGCCACGGTGATGACGGTCACCCTGTCGGTGGATCATCGCGTGGTCGATGGCGCCGTCGGGGCCGAATTCCTGGCCGCCTTCAAGACGTTGATCGAAGACCCGCTGTCCATGCTGTTGTAGGAGCGGGGGCCATGACCGCGATTCCGCCGGCGGTTGCCGCCGCATTCGATAGCCTGAAGGCCGACTTCCGCGATGCCCGCTTTCCGGTGATCGCCGGACGGCTGGCCGGCGAATCCCTGGCCTGGGGCGAGCGTCTGCTGGTGCTCTATCGCGAGGCGGGGCGGGCGGAACTGGCGGCGGCGGATCCGCTGACCCGGTTCTGGATCATCCGCTATCGCGGCATGCCCGTGGCCGCCGATCTCGCCGGTGCTCCGGCGGGCGCGGGGTTCGTCCTGGCCTTCACCGCCTTTCCCTATCTCGACGTTATGACCGAGGCTTGGGCGCTGGGCGAGGTGGACGAGGCCGGCGAGGACAGGATGCGGTTGACCTGCCTGTTCGATGGCCAGGATGACGGCAGCCGCATTATCGCTGAACGCAAGGGCGGTGGCTGGGTCTTCGATCTGATCGAGCTGTATCAGGCTAAGGCGCGCACCTTCGAGTCGTTCCTGGACGCCCAGTTCGCCGGTGATTTTGATGCTTTCGTCGAGCATTACGTTGCCGAGCACGATCTGGCCTTCGACATGGAGCAGGCTTGGCGGCCTTTGGCTTGAGCGGTCTCGACCTTTGATTCTTCCGGCGTGCCGGATTGACGCACCTTACTACCCTGGAGATTTCCCATGGCCGATAACAGCTTCGACCTCATCGTCATCGGCGGCGGACCCGGTGGTTATGTCGCCGCCATCCGCGCCGCCCAGCTGGGGATGAAGACCGCCTTGGTGGAGCGTGAGCATCTTGGCGGTATCTGCCTCAACTGGGGCTGCATTCCCACCAAGGCCCTGCTGCGCTCAGCCGAGATTTACCGCCAGATGCAGCATGCCGAGTCCTACGGCTTGTCGGCGCCCGGCGCCTCCTTCGATCTGGCCAAGATCGTGGCGCGCTCGCGCGGGGTCTCTGCCCAGCTTCAGGGCGGGGTCAGGCACCTGCTCAAGAAGAATAAGGTCACGGTGATCGACGGCACCGCCAAGCTGGCGGGCGGTGGTAAGGTTGCTATCGAGGGTAAGGAGACCATCTCCGCCCCCCATGTCATCCTGGCGACGGGGGCGCGGGCGCGGGTGCTGCCCGGCTTTGAACCTGATGGCAAATTCATCTGGACCTACAAGGAAGCCCTGGTTCCCGACACCATGCCCAAGACTCTGCTGGTGATCGGTTCTGGCGCCATTGGAATTGAATTCGCAAGCTTTTTCAATGCTCTAGGCGCCAATGTGACCGTGGTTGAGATGATGGATCGCGTTCTTCCGGTGGAAGATGAGGAAATCTCGGCCATGGCTCAGAAATCATTCGAAAAACAGGGGATGAAGATCCTCACCGGTGCCGCGATCAAGGGGATGAAGAAGGGCGCGGCCAGCGTCACCGTTTCGGTCGAGGCCGGCGGCAAATCCCACGAGATCACGGTGGACCGGGTCATCACTGCCATCGGCATCGTCGGCAACGTGGAGAACATCGGCCTGGAAGGTACGAAGATCAAAGTCGAGAAGACCCACGTGGTCACCGACTCCTATTGCCGTACCGACGAGCCCGGCATCTATGCCATCGGCGACATTGCCGGCGCTCCCTGGCTGGCCCACAAGGCCAGCCACGAAGCGGTCATCTGCGTTGAAAAGATCAAGGGCCTGCCCGATGTCCATCCGCTGGACATGCGCAAAATTCCCGGCTGCACCTACTGCCATCCCCAGGTAGCGTCAGTGGGGCTGTCCGAGGCCAAGGCCAAGGCCAAAGGCTACGCGGTCAAGGTCGGCCGCTTCCCCTTCATGGCCAATGGCAAGGCCATCGCCCTGGGCGAAACCGAGGGCATCATCAAGACGGTGTTCGACGCCAAGACCGGCGAGTTGCTGGGCGCCCATATGATCGGCGCCGAGGTTACGGAGATGATCCAGGGCTATGTGGTGGCCAAGACTCTGGAAACCACCGAAGCTGATCTGATGCACACCGTCTTCCCGCACCCGACGCTCTCGGAAATGATGCACGAGGCGGTGCTCGACGCTTACGGCCGGGCGGTGCATGTCTAGCATACCTGTTCGCTAAACAAGGGCCGGGGGGCCGGGTGAGGGGCAGAGGCCTCCGCCCGGCCTTTTCTCATTCTCTACACTTTTCCTTGACCTCTTTCCTCCAGAGGACAATATCGAGCCATGAACGAAACGCCCCCGCTCCGTCACCCCGAAAAGGCTCGCAAGCCGGACAATCCCAGCCCGCGTAAACCGGATTGGATTCGGGTCAAGGCTCCCACCTCGGAAGAGGCAGCAGAGGTGCGCCGGCTGATGCGGGAAAAGAATCTGCACACCGTCTGCGAGGAGGCGGCCTGCCCCAATATCGGCGAATGCTGGAAGCAGAAGCACGCCACCTTCATGATCCTGGGCGACACCTGTACCCGAGCCTGCGCCTTCTGCAACGTCAAGACCGGCAAGCCCGGCGCCGTCGACTTGGCCGAGCCCGGGCATCTGGCCGAGTCGGTCAAGGCCATGGGCCTCAAGCACGTGGTCATTACCTCGGTGGATCGCGATGATCTGGCAGATGGTGGTGCCTTTCAGTTCGTGGCCTGTATTGAGCGCATCCGTGCTGTCGCGCCGGACTGCACCGTCGAGGTGCTGACCCCCGATTTCCGCGACAAGGGCGAGGCGGTTGAGGTGGTGGCGCGGGCCAAGCCCGACGTGTTCAATCACAATCTGGAGACTGTACCACGGCTCTATCCAGGCATTCGGCCCGGTGCCCGCTATTTCGAATCGTTGCGGCTGTTGCAGCGGGTCAAAAGCGTGGACCCCACCATCTTCACCAAGTCCGGCATCATGGTCGGACTGGGGGAAGAGCGGGCGGAAGTACTCCAGATCATGGACGACATGCGCTCGGCCGGAGTGGATTTCATCACCATCGGACAGTATCTCCAACCCACCCTCAAGCATGTGGCGGTGTCGCGCTTCGTCCCCCCCGAGGAGTTTGACGATTATCAGGCCATGGCGCGGGCCAAGGGATTCCTGATGGTGGCGGCGACGCCGCTGACCCGTTCGTCGCACCACGCCGACCGTGATTTCGAAGCGCTGCGGGCCGAGCGCCTGCGCCGCCAGGCCCTGGTGTAGCGCGTCCATGCCCACCCACGCCGAACAGCGCATTCTTCCCTATCGGCCAGAGCAGTTATTCGCCCTGGTCGCCGATGTGGAACGCTATCCAGACTTCCTGCCGTGGTGCGTGGCGTCGCGCATCCGCCGGCGGGAGGGCGAGGTGTTCTTCGCCGATCTGGTCATCGGCTTCAAGATGGTGCGCGAGCGTTTCACCTCCAAGGTGACGCTGACCCGGCCTGACCGCATCGACGTGACCTATACCGAGGGGCCGTTCCGCTACCTCAACAATCACTGGATATTCAAGCCGACCGCCGATGGCGGCACCGAGATCGACTTCTTCGTCGATTTCGAATTCCGCTCCAAGCTGCTGCAAACCCTGATCGGCGCCCTGTTCAACGAGGCGGTGCGGTTGATGGTCGGTGCCTTCGAGAAGCGGGCGCGGCAGCTTTACGGACCCGACGGACGCAAAATTTGACGCAATGACAACGGAAAAGCCCCCGACGCTGGTTGGCGTCGGGGGCTTTGCCCGTAGGTAGTGCCCCAAGTCACCCTCGGGCCCGTCACGGTCCCGTTCGTTCGTTCGAGGAGGGACGGTCTGACTGAATGACCTGCACACTCTATGTGGTGTGGGAGGGACCGTCTGTGAAGTCCGCCACAGATGAAATCATGGGGGGCTGGCGAAGTCCTCCAGGGCGGCGGTCTTGTTCAGGGTGATCTGCCCGCGACCCAGTGTGACGATACCCACCTGTTCCCACTTCGACAGCACCTTGTTGACGCTCTCGCGGCTGATGCCGAGATGGTCGGCGACTTCCTGCTGCGACAGGCGGATGGTGGTCGGCCCCTGGGGGCGCTGGCGGGTGCCCAGGGTTTCGTCCAGCACCAGCAGATGCTTTGCCAGGCGCGAGGGCAGGGACAGGAAGACGATATCCTCGAGCAGGTCATCGGCGCGGCGCACCCGGTCGCACAGCACCTTGATCAGATGCAGGGCCTGGATGGGGTGGCGTTCGAGGAAGGCATTGACGTCCTTGCGCTCCAGGGCCAGCAATTCGCTGTTTTCCATGGCGGTGGCATCGGCCGAGCGTACGCCGGCGTCGAGAACCGCGATCTCACCGAATAGCTCGCCCGGTTTGATCATGCCGTAGGTGACCTCGCGGCCCTCCACCGACAGCACACCGATGCGGATCAGGCCCTTGGCCACCAGATAGAGGCGGTCGCCGGGATCGCCTTTGGAGAACAGCACCTCGCGGGCTTCGACCTTCACGCTCTTGGCCCTGACCGCCAGTTCATCCAGCAGGGAAGGGGGGATCGAGGCGAACAGCGGTGTGCTCGCCAGCATCTCGCGGCGACGTTGCTGCGATTCACTCATGGGGTAAAAATGCTCCTCAACCGGTAATCCCTCGCCGCTTTAGCCACGGCGCCATCACTCCAATCATACCGCTGCGGAACAGCAACACGCAAATTACGAAGATGACCCCTTGAATGATAGTGACCCACGAACCGATTCCAGCGAAATAGTTCTGAATCGTGACCACCATGAAGCCACCCACGGTGGGGCCGAAGACGGTGCCGACACCGCCCAGCAGGGTCATCAGCACCACTTCACCCGACATATGCCAGTTGACGTCTGTGAGCGAGGCCAATTGGAACACAAGGCATTTCAGCGAGCCCGCCAGACCGGCCAGACCGGCCGACAGCACGAAGGCCAGCAGCTTGTATCGCTCGACCTGATAGCCCAGCGAGATGGCGCGCGGTTCATTGTCGCGAATGGCCTTCAGCACCTGGCCGAAAGGCGAGGTCACCACACGGTTGATGAACAGCAGGGCCACGACGAAGACCGCCAGGACGAAATAATACATGGTCAGGGTATCGCCGAGATCGATCAACCCGAACAGATGGCCGCGCGGTACTCCCTGGATCCCGTCCTCGCCCCGGGTGAATGGCGCCTGGAGGGCGACGAAATACATCAGCTGGGCCAGCGCCAGGGTGATCATGGCGAAGTAGATGCCCTGGCGGCGGATGGCCAGCCAGCCAGCGATCAATCCCAGGGTCATGGCGGCCAGTACGCCCAGGCCGATGGCCAGTTCCGGCGTCAGCCCCCATTCCTTGACCGCATGGGCGGTGATATAGGCCGACCAGCCGAAGAACATGGCATGGCCGAAGGACAGCAGCCCCACATAGCCCAGCAGCAGGCCAAAGGCCGAGGCGAACAGGGCAAAGCACAGCCCCTTCATCAGGAAAACCGGGTAGATCATCAGGGGGGCGGCCAGTGCGCAGGCCAATAGGGCGAGCACGAACAGCTTTTGGCGCGACGGCGCGACGGGGGCGCTGGGCGGGGCGGCAGGGATGGCGGAGGAAGCGGAGGTCATGGATTTCAGGCTCCCTTTCCGAACAGACCGGCCGGCTTGATCAGCAGCACGATGACCATGGCTACGAAGATGACGGTGCCGGCCGCTTCGGGATAGAACACTTTGGTCAAGCCCTCCAGCAGGCCCAGCATGTAGCCGGTGATCACCGAGCCCAGGATCGAGCCCATTCCGCCGATCACCACCACAGCGAACACCACGATGATCAGGTCCGAGCCCATCCGGGGACTGACCTGATAGATGGGGGCGGCCATGACGCCGGCGATGGCGGCCAGGGCTACGCCGAAGCCGTAGGTCAGGGTGATCATCACCGGCACGTCGATGCCGAAGGCGCGGACCAGGGTGGGGTTTTCGGTCGCCGCGCGCAGGTAGGCGCCGAGGCGGGTCTTTTCGATGGCGAACCATGTGCCGATGCACAGCACCAGCGAGGCTACCACGACCCAGCCGCGATAGATGGGCAGGAACATGAACCCCAGATTCCAGCCGCCCGCCAGTTCCTTGGGCACGGCATAGGGCTGGCCCGATACGCCGTAGCCCTCGCGGAACAGGCCCTCGATGATCAGGGCTAGGCCGAAGGTGAGCAGCAGGCCATAGAGATGATCCAGTTTGTACAGCCGGTGCAACATGGTCCGCTCGATCAGGATGCCCAGCGCAGCGACCACCAGCGGCGCCAGCAGCAGCGACGGCCAATAGCCGAGGCCGAGGACATTCAAGGCCAGCCAGGCGACGAAGGCGCCCATCATGTACTGGGCGCCATGGGTGAAATTGATGATGTTGAGCAGGCCGAAGATCAGTGCGAGGCCGAGGCTCAACAGTGCGTAGAAGGCACCGTTGATCAGGCCCAGCAGCAACTGGCCGAACAGGGCGGCGGCGGGAATGCCGAAGATGGTCATCATGGCGGGGCTGTGGCCTCCCTAATGGCGAAATCCGCCGTCCCCCTCGGATGGGGGGGACGGCGGGCGGCGCTTCCTACTTCTTCACCAGCGCGCAGGTGCTCTCGCTCAGCGGCTTGAAGGCTTCGTCGCCGGGGATGGTGCGCAGGACCTTGTAATAGTCCCAAGGCGCCTTGGACTCTGCCGGCGTCTTGACCTCGACCAGATACATGTCGTGCACCATGCGGCCATCGGGACGAATCTTGCCATTCTTGGCGAAGAAATCCGTGATCGGCAATTCGCGGATTTTGTCCGCGACCTTGATGCCTTCGTCGGTCTTGGCGGCCTGTACCGCCTTGAGGTAGTGCATCACCGAGGAATAGACACCGGCCTGCACCATGGTGGGCATCTTGCCGTTCATTCGCGCGCCGAATTTCTTGGCGAAGGCGCGGGTGCCGTCATCCATGTCCCAATAATAGCCAGTGGTCAGAACCATGCCCTGGGCGGTGTCCAGACCCAGGGAATGGATATCGGACAGGAACACCAGCAGACCGGCCAGCTTCTGGCCGCTTTGGGTGATGCCGAATTCCTTGGCCTGCTTGATGGCGTTGATGGTATCGGCACCGGCATTGGCCAAGCCGATAATCTTGGCGCCGGACCCCTGGGCCTGGAGCAGGAAGGAGGAGAAGTCGGCATTGGGGAAGGGGTGACGCACCGCGCCCAGCACCTTGCCGCCATTGGCGATGACTACCTTCTCGGTCTGGGCCTGGAGGTCGTGGCCGAAGGCGTAATCGGCGGTCAGGAAGAACCACGTATCGCCGCCTTGCTTGACCACGGCGTTGCCGGTGCCCACTGCCATGGCGTAGACGTCGTAGGTCCAGTGGAATCCGGTGGCCGAGCATTGGGCGTT
>Ga0265313_10003625_pt1 | contig 12403 bp, 20 predicted proteins | sample 4123metaG_FD_203122 | JGI IMG/M metagenome (GOLD analysis project Ga0265313, IMG submission 203122) | Rhizosphere microbial communities from Carex aquatilis grown in University of Washington, Seatle, WA, United States - 4-1-23 metaG | ecosystem: Host-associated > Plants > Roots > Rhizosphere >...
AGAGTTGGAGGCACGGATGAAGAAGGAACACGAGGAGGATCCAAGTGTTCAGCTGCTGAGGACCGTGCCTGGATTCGGGCCCATATTGAGCGCGGTTGTTGCCACCGAGATCGACGGGGTCGAGCGCTTCAATCGTGCGGATAAACTATACGCGTACGCTGGATTGGTCCCAACAACCTATGCGTCAGGCGGCCACATCCATCACGGCCGATTGCTTCCTTTCTGCAACAGGTGGTTGCGCTGGGCATTCGTCGAGGCCTCTTGGACCGCGATCGCACGCTCAGCGTATTTTGGTGCGATATACCAACGCCATCGCGCCCGGGGCAAGAAGGCCAACACGGCCATCATGGCCGTCGCCCGCCGGATGTGCCAGATCTCGTGGACGATGTTGCACGAACAGCGCAGTTATCACAAAGTGCCCCCAACCAGGACACCTTCCCCGGTCGCTCCCGCCATAACATGACGACGGTAACTCCGTGCGTCTTTCCAAAGACTGGAGGGCCGGGGATCTGATTTTACCATGTGTCCTCGTGAGGGACGTAGAGAAGTGTGATCCCGCATCTCCAATCGGCGCAAGCGCCCCATCTGCCCAAACAGCCGGCTCGCGCTCCGCGACTCGCCGGCACAAAGCCGCGAGGACCACCCATGAACTAGAGATTGCATAGACGGAAAATTAAACAGCCGCTTGACCACGCCTTCAGAGAAGTTGTGGACACCGAACCAGACGAAGGCCACGCCTAGGACCAGCAAGAAGATCAATCGGTCATAGCCGAGAGGCATGGCCGCCGCAATTCTTCCCGGGACACCGTCGCCTTGAGTGAGCATGGCATTGAATTTTGCAACATCGGCTTCACATCGATTCTTGCAGGCGCAGGACAGTCCGACTTCTGCGATGCAATCGGGACACAGGGCCCGCCCGCAGGATCGGCACACGGCAACGGCGTCGGAATTTCGGTGGGTGAAGCATTTCATGAGTTTAGTGGATTCTGGAGTGATCAGGAGGCGACTCGCCGCAAAGGCGGCTTTGGGACCCGCAGGAAGATTGGTGACTTGGCATCGTGCGGACTGCCGCGCGGATTTTCAAACCGCAATAGCTCCAAATCCTGCTGTCAGCATAACGAAGAACTGGACTCTGATGCGGCTGTCGCTGAAGTGAACTTATGAGAGGAAGAAAGCAGGGCCAGGTGAGTGTAGCGTGCCTTCTGAACGTGGAAACGATGATTTCCGCGGATCATCCGATCCGAGCGATCAAGGACATCATGGGAGTGGTTCCCAGGGAAATGGACGAGCACTTCGAGGAGATGTACGCCAAGGAGGGCCGGCCTTCGATTCCGCCGGAAAGGCTGCTCCTGGCGAAGGTGCTCATGGCCCTGTACACAATCCGCTCGGAGCGTCAGTTCTGCGAACGGCTTTAGTATGACCTACTCTTCCGCTGGTTTTTGGATCTGAACCCGGACGAGGCGGTGTTCGATCACTCGATCTTCTCCCAGAACCAGGCCCGGCTGTTGCAGCACAAGGTAGCCGACATGTTCTTTGCTGAGGTGGTCTGGTTCGCGAAGGCCAAGCGCTGGATCAGCGACCAGCACTTCTCGGTCGATGCGACGCTGATCGAGTCGTGGGCCTCGCTGAAGAGCTTCAAGAAGAAGGGCTCGGATGACGGGCCCGGTGACGGCAATAGCTGGAGTGACTTCAAGGGCGAGAGCCGGAAGAACGACACCCACGAGTCGACCACGGACCCGGAGGCGAAACTGGTACGCAAGGGCAACGGCCGAGAGGCACAGACTGTGCTTTGCGGGCCACGCGACGATGGAAAACAAGAACGGGCTCTGTGTCCTCTTCGAGGTCAGGCCTGCGGTCGGCACCCCGGAGGCGATGATCGCCGTCGAGCAGGTCGAAGAGCTGCAGGAACGCGGATTTGATCCGCGTTCCCTCGGCGCCGACGCTGGCTACTGTTCCCGCGGCTTTATCGAGGGCGTCCGCGATCGCGGCGTGACTCCTCATCCGGCGGCCTGTGCGCAGCGCCGAACCTTGGGCGTGCGCATCCGCTCGAATGCGTACGCCCTCAGCCAGAAGGCCCGCCGACGGATCGAGGAGATCTTCGGCTGGAGCAAAACCACAGGCTGCTTCCTAAAGAGCCGGCATCGTGGTGTCGAGCGCACCCATGCAGCTGGCCAGTACGTCGTGGCCGCCTGCAACCTGGTTCGGATGGCCAAGCTCTCGCTCGGCCCTCCTGTTTTGGCTCGGGCCTAAGGCCCGAGATGCCCGCGGAGTCGGCGAACGTGAAAATGGGCCATCAAAACGCCTAATAACCGCTCGCAAAGGGCCTTCGCAGCGCGCTGCCTTGTCAAAAAATGGCGTCTGGATGCGCAATTCAGTCGGCGACAACTCTTGAAGTGAGAAAAGGCCCGATCTTCAACACCCTGCTAGTTGGACGCATAAGGAAATACGGTCGCTGGCCGCAAGTTTGGTGTTTAACGGCTTAGCCGCCGCTAAGGCCATTCCAACGCCTAGATTCCAGGACCTAATCACCGACATTCTTCTCTTCTGAAAAGGGGAAGGGGGCGAACCAGGCGATGACGATCGGCGGAATCGAAACCGCCAGCATGAAGATGAAGAAATGCTGGTAATTCTTGTCGAAGAACTCGTAAACGAAGCCGCTGGCCGAGCCGGTGGCCCATTTGGTGGCGCCCATGACGGCGGTGGCCATGGCGTAATGGGTCATCTTGAAAGGTCCGGGGGCGACCTGCTGCATCATGTAGAGCATGTGACCGACCGAGCCGAAGCCGAAGCCGAACTTCTCGAGAGTCACCACCGCGCTGATGAGCGCAAGGTTGTGGGGCATGGCACAGCTCAGGAAGTAGTAGGTCAGGTGGGGCACGTTGAGGGCGATGGCGAGGAAGATGAAGGACCTCTTGAGCGAGATCTTGGAGGCAACAAAGCCGCCGAGGAGGGCGCCAGTGATGAAGCCGATGGTGCCCAGTGTGCCGTAGATGTTGCCGATCGATTGGTTGCTCAGGCCAAGGCCGCCCACGGCGCGCGAGTCGATGAGGAAGAGAGGGCCGAACTTTTCGATGAAGCCCTCGCCGAATCGGTATGCGAACACGACGAGCAACATCATCCAGATTCCTTTTTTCTTAAAGAACGAGATCCAGGATTCCTTGGTTGCCTTCCAGGCTCCCCCCAGACCGTGTCCCTTAATGTCGGAGCGCGCGCCCTCGGGGAGGACCTTCATGTGCCATATGGCCAGCAGGGCCATCAGGCCGCCAATGGTGCTCATCACGATGATCCACGATTTGATCCAGGAGAACTGAAGGTGATCGTGGAGGAAGCCCGTCACCCAGACCAGCAGGCCCGAGGCAAGCACGCTTCCGAAGTTCCAGCACATGCCTTGGATGCCCATGTATTTGGCCTGTTCGCTCGAGGGGAGCGTGGTCATATAGACGCCGTCGGCCACGATGTCCTGGGTGGCGGAGGCGAAGCCGGCTATCCAGAAGAAGGCGAGCGACACCGAGAAGAAATTCGAGATCGGGAGGCTGAAGGCGATCAGGCCCAGCAACGCCGCCATGGTGAACTCCATCGTGAGCACCCAGAAACGCTTGGTGCGGTACGGTTCAAGGAAGGAGGACCAGAGAGGCTTGAGGGCCCAGGGCAGGTAAAGTTGGCTCGTGTAAAGGGCGATATCGATGTTCGAGACGCCGAGGTTCTTGTACATGATCGCCGAGACGAGGCCGACCGTCACGTTGGGGATTCCCATTGCAAGGTAAAGCGAGGGGACCCACAGCAGGGGGTGGCGATAACGGGGCGCTTCGGCGGCGGTCGGTGCAGGGGAGGACATGCGAGCCAACAGGTAGGCTTTATGCGCCTATCTTGTAACGCAAATTCCCGCACCACGTCGGCGAGCTTTCCGCGCACTTCGTAACGGCCGATAGGAACTTTTCGCCGCCAGTATCCAGGATGCATGTTTCGCCACAGCTGCATCCGAATTACGTCCACGTTATCGGCTCTGCCCCGCCGCTTTTCCTCTCGACGCCATCTTTATTGGGCCGCAATGCGGTTGGCCTTCGCGCAGGGCAATCGCCTGCAATAGCGGTGGAGCCGGCCTACTCGCGGATCAACGCAAAAGCGTCGGCCGCAATGAGAGCATTTACGAAACGTCTTTTTCTTGGTTTTTCGACTGCATCGCCAGCTAAGTGCTTGGCCGAGGGCCCGGTTCTATCCTATATCAAAAAAGCTGTGACACTGATTGAATTACATCTAACTACTAATTAATCATGAATAGGTTATATTTGGAGGCGCGGGTCGGAATCGAATCGACGCTAATATAACGTTCGAATTCCGGTGCAGCTTCGACGTTCGCGGTTTGCATGAAACGTTGACCTGCCGGGACCACCTTGGTGCAAGCGCTTGACAAGGTAAACCCGCATAGGTTTACCTGCCGGTCATGGAGACGATCGCCACAAAGATTTCTCGCGAGACCAAGGCCCGGGCGACGGCGGTGGCAAAGCGCCGGCGCCTGAGTCTTTCCGGTCTCTTGCGAAGGGCTTTGGAGAACGAGATCAAATTGGAAAAGCCCAGGACCTGGGGCGAACGCTTCGCACCCTTGGAGGGAGCGGTCAAGCACACACCGGCCAATCTTTCCGAAATTGAAGGCTTCGATTGATACGGTTCTCGACACGGGCCCTTTGGTCGCGTGGCTTTGCCACTCCGACCAGCACCACGGCTGGTGCACAAAGGTTTTTTCCCGATTGCCGCTGCCGGTTGTGACCTGTGAATCGGTTGTAGCCGAGGCTGCGCACCGCCTGCGCAAATATGGTGCTGGCGTGGAAAGCTTGTGCCTGCTGCTCGATTCGGGGGAACTCCAGGTCGATCCGGTTTCCGACCTGCCAGCAGTTGCCCAATTCATGCGAAAGTATGATGCCGATTTCGCGGACGCTTCGGTCGTTTGGCTGAGCGAGCAATACCCGAGTGCAAGGGTGTTCACAATCGATTTCACGGATTTCAAGGTCTATCGCCGCTTCAGGAACCAATCCATTCCGTTGGTCGAGATTCCTTAAAGAAGTCGATAGTGTGCATCCAATGGCCGCAAAGGCGCCCTTTTCCACCATCTTTTCTAACAGCGGTGGGAATCTTTATTCTGTAGAGGTTGTGCGCCACACACCCCACAAAGTTTGATAACAATAACTGATTTAGATATTTGTGAATGGAAACGTGGATCGGAATCGAACCGACGCACATTTTCGCCTAGGGACTCAGCCTCATGCACGTCTAGGAAGTCGCCGGTGTGGGCGATCAGGTCAAACTCGTCGGCGTGGTCTAAGGTCCAATTGAATCCGCGCCGGTTGGCGTGAAATTCGCAAATGTGGAGGAGCTTCATCTGGCGAAGCCCCTTCTTATAGCCGCCAGGCGAAGATGTGGCGAATCAAAAGCCAGGCGGGAAGACGGAGGCCGAAAATTCCTTCAGTACTGCATGAGCCCTGCTCATAGCGCGGATCTACTTGGGGATGCTTCGTGACGAAGCCTTTGCCGGTGGATTCTCTGAGGGGTTGCCCGGAAAGCAGCGGAATCGCTATCCCAATGGAAGCTCTTTCTAGCCCCTCTGCTCGATCGCGCTACATGCGGTCCGTGTTGGCATTGTTTCTCGGTGCTGCCTTCCTGCTCACGGGCTGCGTGTCGACTGGGTACCTGAAAGCAAAGAAAGACACTCCACCGCCCCAGTCGCTCAACGTGCCCTTTGCTTCCGATGGGTTTGGGGCAGCGTTGAATGCCGTCATCACTTTCAACGGCCCTGGTTCATGGAAGCGCGATGCGTTCTGGGACGAATACGTCGTGACCCTCCATAATCCGAGCAGCCAAGCTCTCAACATCTCCGAGGCGGGGCTGACAGATTCTTTCGGCACCGTCCGGACTGCCGGAGACAATCCGTGGAAGCTGGAAAAGGAGAGCAAGACTCTTGAAGAGAAGTACAAGGCGGCTGGTGTCGCATTTGCGCGCTACACGGTGCCGGGAGTTCTCATCGTCGGCGGAGTAGGGACTCTTGCGTTCGCCACGGCAGGCGGCGGTTACATGGCCTTGGGCGCATATGGCGCAGTCGTTGGTACGGCCGCTGTTACTGTAGTGGTACTGCCGGCCTACTACGGCGTCGTCTTGACGATCAATCACCTTAACAAGGTTGCGATGGAGAAGGAGTTCGGCAGGCGCCGGCTAGTGCTGCCGGTAACCCTTGCGCCGGGAGAGACGCGGACGGGAAGTTTCTTCTTCCCAATGGTGCCGAGCCCCCGTTCGCTCAGCTTGCACTGGTCTGACGAGCCAGGGTCTGGCGAGGCCGTCCTTGCCCTCGACTTCCTGCACGACCTTCACCTCAAGACACCGACCCATCCCTCCGCAAGTAGCCGAGCGGACCGGCCTCGTAGCAGCTCACCACACGCATACCGGGGTGGCGCGCCCGAAGCGCTGCGATCCACCCCTTCACTCGAACACTCGCCACGAGCGGCGATGGCTGAGGCGTCGCACCGTCCACCTTCACGCAGATCGCAACCATCGCCGCGTGGACATCCAATCCCAGCTTGATGGTCACTCCCGACTGGACGGGAGCACGACTAAGAATATCCTTTCCTTCGTTAGTTGCATAGGGCCGACAGTGTGGCGGGTGTTCCGCTGCCTGTCGGCCTCATGTCATCTAACAGCGCCATTCGGGTCTGATATATCACTTGCCCGACGGTGTGGGCGCGGTCGACGTGACTACGGTCGTGGTGGTGGTGCTGTTGGGAGCAACCTGCACAACCGGGGTAGGCGCGACCGTCGTTACTGTCGTGGCACTTTGGATCGCAGGCGCGCCCATTGTCGTTGCGGTCGGCGCGAGCGGGCGATCCGAAACGGTGAGTTGCACCGTGCCACCCGTATACGCCTCGGCGGAGAATACGAACTCCAGGGTCTTGGAAGTGGCGGTGGCCGAGGAAATGATGTTCGTGCCCTGCATTTGCCTCAGAAGAATACCGCCGGGCCCCGATCCGGTCTTATCGAAAACGTAGATCGTCATGTTCACCGGTGATGCGATTTGAAAATACATCGGCACTCCGGGTGCTACGGTCAAGTCACGGGTCGCGCTGACGTTCAGGTTTTGCACTCCATAGACTGACGTGACTTGAGGGGAGTAGCCGATCGGAATTTGATAGGTTACGGGGTAGTCTGGCGCCGTGTTGCAACCAGCGAGGAATAGCGCGGTGGTGGCGAGCGAAGCAATTATTTTAAGATTCATGGATATGTGTGGTTTGAGAGCTGAAGTTGCCCCTATATTGTATCCCGTAACCCCCAAGGTTTTTTGCACAGGAGAGAGGTCACAGATGAAAACGGAGGCGCGACGTATCTTTTTCTGTATCCCTCGCAGCCGATCACGGCTTTTTCTCTTATGACCACAAAATAGCCTCCGGCGTTTTCAAATTCAGCCGCAGCAATGCCGTGTCTCTTGCCCCAGGATACCGCGATTCGAACTCGGCGTCCGACTCACGCATTATCGCAAGGGCTTCCTCTTGAGTGTGACGGATAGGAGTGATGGCCATCTGGACAATTACGTCGAAAAAGGGCGTAAAGCCCGAATACGAAGATAAGCTCCAAGCCCTGTGCGGAAAATGGGGTATAACCCTACCCCGAACGTGATCGGCAGGCATAATTCTGCCCTAACAGCCGCAATGAGGCCTAAAGGCCAAAGGATAGACAATGCGGGGCCGCTCCAGGCGGCTGCCGGATGCGCCGCGCAGCGGCGCGCCGGCACCGACTGGGCGCCCCGCCTTTCCTTGTTATACCTCGGTGTAACTGACAGACAGCAATGAGTGACGACCAACACCGGTTTCTGGCGCTTATGGGGCAGCTTCCGGCTCGATTGACCGCAGAACAGGTCGCATGGGTGCTGAATTGTCAGCCGTATGACGTAGCTCTGCTGGCTAAGTCCCGGCTCCTGAAATCTCTAGGGAGCCCGGCCCCGAATAGCGTAAAATATTATGCGACAGCAGAGATTCTTGAACTGGCGAAAGACCGGAGGTGGCTTGAGAAGGTGAGCAACGCGGTTGGTGAGCATTGGAGAGCAAAGAATCAAAGGAAAAAATTTTATTCGGTTCCTATTTCGAATAACGGAAAGTCGCTGTAATTGGAGGCACCATAGTAACTTCTAAGTTCGAGACTGGACGGCGTATCCAAAAATATTATATAGAAGGGATCGAATGCGAGGTGGTGTTAAGCAGAATAATCGGATGTTCGAAACTTGAGAGGCTAACCCCGGTCAAATGATTCCAAGCCCGTTCGCCCCTGTTAGGATCAGGAGAATGGCAGTCGCGAAGACGATTTGCTGGATAAGGGTGCTTTTGTGCGTCCAAGCATTGTGGGCGGGAGTGTTGGTAACCGGCCCTTCAGCGAGAGGAGAAGAATTCGAAGCAGTGGCTTCGAAGGTCAGCCGAGACTACGTTCGCAAGAAGGCGGCGGATGGATCGTTCGTGGCAGAGTCCTATGCTTTTGCGAAAGGTGGCTATTGGAGCGGACCATTTGCTGACTCGACGATTGATAAAATGGATTTTATGGATATCGCGCGAACGATCGCTGTCCCGCTCGCGAGGCAGGATTACTATCCAACAGCCGACCAGAAGACGACAAATCTGCTGCTTGTGGTCTATTGGGGAACAACATATGCGCCCGAGCATGCTAGCGAGTCGAACGCCTATAGTCTGATGCAAAAAAAGGCGACCGATGAACATCAAGCGAATCAAGCTGAGATTGATGCGGAGATGGCCGCTGCGGGAAACCAAGAGGACGCACAAGTTCGTGCCGCAAAGGTACTGGAGGCGCAAAGCGCTGATGAGCTTAGCTCGTCGTTGGCCGTGGCCCAGGCTGAGAATCGAACTCGGGACAAAGCCAATTGGCGTAATGCCACAATGCTTGGATATGACTCCGAGTGGAATGCGCTCATGGTCGGACTAAGCGGGCCGGCACAAGACTTTAAGAAAACGCAGATGATCGCTGAGTTAGAAGAGGCGCGTTATTTTGTCGTAGTTATGGCTTACGACTACCAGCTCTTGGTGAAGGAGAAAAAGCACAAGCTCGTCTGGGAGACTAGGTTTAGCATAAGGCAACATAATCATGCCTTCGACCAGCAGCTCGCATCGATGGTATTGCAAGCGTCTAAGTTTTTCGGGCAAGACAGTAACGGTTTAGCCCGCAAGCCGCTGCCTGAGGGCCACGTCGAAATCGGGGGGGTTAGGAACCTAGGGGATATTTCGGAAGATCAAGTCAAACAAAGTTCTCCTGCTGCTGGAAAGTGATGGCCTAAAATTTGCCGGGTGCTGGATTCGACCGGCATTTGGACGTCAACTTGCGGCCGGAAAGGAATGGTGGATGATTGTAGCTGCTGACGTGTTACTCTCGTAATCTTCCAACGGTGGCAGAGTAACCTGGGCATTCTTGGCATAAGCGCGATGGACGGCTTTACTGTTATGGCCCAATGCCAACTGGGCGAACCGCTCTGGATAGCCCACGACCTTTGCACGCTCTGCCCAAGCATAACGGTAGCTGTGGAGCGTGACTCCTTTTATCCCCAAGCCTATGCAACGCTGCCTAAACTCATTGGCACGGTCGGTGGGCCGCACGCCTCGGAGGTAAGGGAATAGAGGCCCGAATTTTGGTAGGGTGGCGAGGATCGTCTCGACCTCCTTGCCAAATCGAATCTGCGGGGGCTGCTGGCTCCGCCAACGGGTCTTCATGCGAACGAAGCATATAATCCTGTTTGTCCGGTCGACGTTCTCGGCCTCCAGGTGTGCCAGGTCGGATTGCGAAGCTCCGATGTGCCATGCCAACTGGTAGAACGCTTTACGCTCGGGGTTATTCTCGCGGGCAATGATCCGGCAATGCTCCTCCCAGGTGATTGCGCGCTTGTCCTTGAATCGGACGGCAGGCCATTGGCGTTTGGGGATCAGCGGCCAGGGGAGCCAATTCATATCCAAACAGAAGTTATGCAGCCGTCGCAGATAGACGTTCGTGGAGACTTTTCCCATCTGCAGCACCCTTAACAGCAATTCGGCATGGGTCTCGATGATGACTTTGGGGAGTAGGGGAGCGAATGCCTTGTCCTTGGCGGCCCTGAGCCAGCGTTCCCGGTTGGCACCCTGTTTCATGGCGGTTAGGGCCTGCACGGCCTGCTGCTAGGTCCGTGTGCGCATTCCCTTGTCGGACCCAGCCAGGTACGCTTTCGCGATCTGAAGGTTGAGGACCGGCTGACGTTCTGCGGTGTTCTTAGCCTCGATGATTTGCTGTGCCTCGTCCTCACTGGTGGTGCCCAAGTTGACGCGTTTGCCGGTTTGGGTGTCCACGCAGTAGAACTTATCCCCCCGGCAACCTCGGCGGCTTAATCGATATCGGGTCATCATGGTTTTCTGTGCAACCGCGAGGATAGATGAAACCGATCCCGAGGAGTTAGCGGGCAGTCGGCGGGTTAACGCCGGTTACCCGGAGTGTTCACGGAGTAGCTATGGTGGTGTCCGTTTTGGTGTCCGTTGTGGACCCCGAACCCCCAAGATCCTTGCTGCAAAGACAGTTATGATTGGAGGCGCGGGTCGGAATCGGACTAACCTCAACAATCCGGACAGAGGGAGAAAATCCCTCTCCCTCTTAGGGGCAAGGACAATTCAGGCTAACTCGGGGGTACCGCGCTTAACTCCGTCACTACTTTTACTGACAGTTTCACTGACAGTCGGGCGGAATACTGAACCGAATGATTCTCACCCTCCCATGAATCTTTATGTTCCCAGATTGTTCGACGCTGCTTCAAGCGCCGCAGAGAAGCTAGGAAGTTTCTTGAGCCTTGCATAGGCTTTGAAGCGATTTACCGCCGCTGGAGAAAGTTTAACGGTCTTTCGCATCCTTCCAGTTGGTTTCCGACCAGCACCTTGGCGGGCACCTCCGTGACTGACAACAGCGCGGGAAACATCGAAGTAGTCGAGCACATCCTCGCCAGCCTCAAATCGGGCCTCGAGATTCGTCGACGTTGTGGCGGTACTAGCTGACGGTCTTTTCGTAGATTGTTTTTTCATCTTCTCGTGATCGGCGGGCTGAGATTAGACGGAGGACGTCACCTCGAAGGGTGAACACGACCGTCCAGTGGCGACCTCCGATAACACCAATGGCGAGCTGCCGGTGCTCGATTGGATTCTTCGAAGGAAGAGTGACAATGGGACCAGACCACATGGCAGTTGCGGAAGAAAGACTCAGTCCATGCTTAGCCTCGTTCCCGACATTCTTGGCAGGGTCCCAATCAAATTTCACTGTTGAAAACGTACGCTCGTTATCAAGATAATCAAACCTATTCTTCTATGAGACGCTGGGCCGCTCCAGCCGGTCGCCGGATGCGCCGCGCAGCGGCGCGCCGGCGCCGTCTGGGCGCCCCGCCTTTCCTTGTTATACCTCGGTGTAACTGACGCGAACAGCTGAGATGAGCGACGATCAGTATCGCATCCTAACGCTTCTGGGGCAGCTCCCAGCCAGACTGACAGGGGAGCAGGCTGCTTGGGTGTTGAACTGCCAAGCACATGACATAACGATCTTGGTCATGGCCCGTCTGCTAAGGCCTTTGGGAAACCCGGCACCCAATAGCGTCAAATATTTCGCCACGGCGGATATACTGGAGTTGAGTAAAGACCGGGCTTGGCTGGCCAAGGTAACGAATTTAATCGGCGAGCACTGGCGAAAAAAGAATTCACGAAAGAAAGGGCTACTAATTGCAGAAGGCTGAAAACGAATACCTGAATTTACGGTATTATTTAGCTGCCAATGCTTAGCACGATTGGATATGCCGAAACGGTAAACGATTATTGGCGAAATCTTGAAATCCCGGCCAGGTCCCATTCTTGACGGGACCTGATTATCCCTAAGTTCCACCCCTCAAATGAAATACGACCTGGGAAACATGGACACCGGTTCGGCATATACATAGTTCGGCATCATGAGCCCGAACGTTACCACCCGAAGGCTTTGGGCCGACGTCGTTATTGCAGCGATCTTGGGCTCAGGCGAACTTGTCTTGATGAAATTGTCTGATACGTACCCCGGAGTCGGTCGTCTCGAATTCGTCTACCCCTTTGTAGCCGGTTTAGTAATCGGCGCGTTTGGCCGGGGTCCCGTGTGGATTGTCGGTCCAGCTACCGTGCTAGTTCTCCCCGTTGGGATGCTCGTCGGTGCTGTCACAGGTGGCACTGGGCTCAATCTATGGCCGATCGCTCTGGTTTTCTACGGCATTTTTGCGGCAATCGCCCTCGGCGGAGCTGCCATTGGTCGCTGGATGGCGCGCCGCTGGAGAAATCGGAGCGTTGAAGACGATGCCTAACCAACTACCGGATCCGACGTCTCCGTCTGTCACGCCTCCTGCTGG
>Ga0265313_10003627_pt1 | contig 12400 bp, 9 predicted proteins | sample 4123metaG_FD_203122 | JGI IMG/M metagenome (GOLD analysis project Ga0265313, IMG submission 203122) | Rhizosphere microbial communities from Carex aquatilis grown in University of Washington, Seatle, WA, United States - 4-1-23 metaG | ecosystem: Host-associated > Plants > Roots > Rhizosphere >...
ATAGGACTTGTGCTTTCTATATTCCCGACCTCAATGAAATTACACGCCGCCAAAAATGTCAAGAGGTGCGCTTTTCATGATTTTATCTGAGCAAAAGAGACACCTGCACAATTCAACATTCAAAGCCCCTTTGTCTTCAACTAATGTCTGAATGTTCAAGTTGAGATGGCATTGGATTTGTGATTTTGCAATTGGATAAACAACCGCCAAAACCTGAACAGGAATCCTTTTCTTGTTCTTCACTGCATAACAGTTTGAGCGCCTGGGCGTACCAGTCTGAGAGTGGGCAGGACAAAGGCAAAACGGCCGGTACTTACATAAGGGCAAATTGGCCGGAAACTTTGGGCGATACCCTGATGGAAAAGCCACCGCAGTTTGGTTCAAATGAATCAAAAACCAGGAGCCAGCATTTAGCCGACGATGTGGTCAGGCGTCTGTTTGATGTGAAAGTAACGGCGCAACCAAACCCAAAACCGCCGCCGCCCTACGAGTTACCCGGTCCTCAGATCAAGGAAAGAGACGCTGGGGCAATAGTGGAGCATGAGAAAAAGAGCTGGTCGTCCAGGTTTGAATGCGTGAAATGGGCTGGCGGTGTCTATGCAGCTCATCGTTGGGCGCCGCAATACATGCCGGCAGAAACGCCTCCGGCAGCGCTTCTTGGTTGGAAAAAAGCAAATGGAGCGCAGCAGATTGCCTTTGGTGGCATTACCCATGCCGAGCTTACTAAGGAGCTGAAAGCTAGATACATAGCCACTTGCATTGGCAGCATGGCGGCCGGTTGGACAGTCAGTCATGCGGCAGATGACCTCTTCTTTTCTCACGACCAGTATCTGGAAGGCACTCTGGCCTGTGATGTACTGGGAATCGGTCTGGCAATTACAGTGCCGGATTGGCGTCGCAAAGCCGTGCTTGTCGCTGGCACGCATCTTTTGGGCCGAACCATAGATCACTGGAGGCAGCCACACTACTAGTCGATTGGCAAGTGAAACCCTTAAAGAAAAACGAACAGACCCGCTTTTCGCAAAGTCTGTTCATAATTCTGTCGAATTGCCTTACGGCATATCGAGTGTTATGTCCTGACCTGATGGTTGTCAGGAGTCTGTCTAATCAGGAGCGGCGCTTGCGTGCGGCTTCGGCTTTGCGTTTTCTTTTCACGCTTGGCTTTTCGTAGCGTTCACGGCGCTTGATTTCAGAAAGAATGCCTGCTTTTTGAATTTTCTTCTTGAAGCGTTTAAGCGCCTGTTCGATGCTCTCGCCTTCTGCAACTCTAACCTCGGACAAGGGATATCCCCTCCTTCATAAAACGAATTTGGACAACAAAAAATTTTGCAGTTGGGGGATCTTATCACTAAGAAGCAGATCCAAACAAATATAAAAGATAAGGGAGCCCTTTGAGGGCTCCCTCTTGCGGACTGTGAATCTGCCGTCCTGCCACAACTATTTGCTATTCGGCTGCCGCTGCAGTCGCCTGAGAGATGAGCTCCTGGGAGATTTGCGGAGGCACTTGAGAGAGGTGGGAGAATTTCCAGGTGTAATAACCCAGACCCTGAGTCAGTGTGCGCAGTTCGATGATGTAGTCCCAGAGTTCGCCGCGCGGGATATTGGCGCTTACTTCATCCCAGCCCTGGCGTTCCGGATTGGGACCATAACCGAGAATTTGACCGCGCAAACCGGTTACCTGTGAGAGCACGCCCGAGGTGTATTGGCTCGGAATGTGGATCTTCACTTCTGCAATCGGTTCCAAGATGAATGGATGTGCTTTGGCTAAGCCTTCACGCATGGCCAGAATTCCTGCCATACGGAAGGACATTTCGTCGGAGTCTACATCGTGGTAGGAGCCGTCGAATAAATTGACCGATACATCGACCAGCGGGAAGCCAGCCAGAGTGCCGCGTTGCAGCGCTTCCATGACGCCTTTTTCGCAGCCCGGTACGTATTGTCTCGGTACCGAACCACCGACAATCGACTCGGAAAACTTGCTTCCGGCGCCCCTTTCCAGCGGCTCGATGCGCAGATAGACTTCGCCGAATTGCCCACGACCGCCGGTTTGTTTCTTGTGGCGACCATGTGCTTCGACCTTGGCCTGAATTGATTCTTTGTACGAAAGTTTCGGTCTGTGCGTATCGAGTTCGATGTGATACTTCCTCTCCAGCCTTTGTCTGGAAAGTGTCAGGTGTACTTCACCTTGCCCGTAGAGGCAGTATTCGTGCGTATCTGGATCGCGGTCGACTTTGAGAATCGGATCTTCTTCAGTTAGCTTGCCGAGCAGTGTGGAAAGCTTCGCTTCATCGTTGCGATTCTTTGGAGAAATGGCAAGCGAGTAGAGAGGCGGTGCTTCAGGAGGGGCCGGCATTTGCGTGGTCTCTTTTTCGGTGACCAGAGTGTCGCCTGTGCGTGGAGTTTCCAATCGCGCCAGAGCAACGATTGAACCGGGCCCAGCCGTCGGCATGGTTTCTTGTTTCTTGCCCAGAAGCCAGTACAAGCCGCCCACACGTTCTTTCGAGCCGCCTTTTGTAATGTCTACGATTTGAGAATCACCGGTAATTGTCCCGGAGAAAACGCGCGTCAAAGATAGCTTGCCGGACTGAGGGTGAATATAGGTACGGATTACTTGTGCAATCACCGGGCCATCTTCTTTTACCTCGATGACTTTGCCGTCTTTGTCCTTGTATTCCCGTTCGGAAGGTGATGGGCAAAGGGAGATGATTGTGTCCAAAAGTGAGAAAACGCCAGCATCGGTTTGCGCAGAACCGACCAAGATCGGCACGAAAGTGCCGGCTTTAACCGCGGCCTTTAGATCCTTTTCCAGCAAATCGAGAGGCGGGTCATTTCCTTCCAATACCATTTCCAACAAGGTGTCATCAGTGTCGGCTAAGCTCTCGATTAGTTTTTCTCTGGCCGCTTCCAGATCGTCCTTGAGGTCTCCGGGCACATCGGTTTTTTCCGGCTTGCCTTGCGCGCCATATTTGAAAGCTTCCTTTTTAAGCACATCAACATAACCAGTCAGTGAGCCGCTCATGATTGGATAGTGCAAGGGTGCCAGTGGTCGCGGTGTTTTTGTGCCGGGCATGTTTTTCAAAACAGAAAGCGTTTCTGCGAAATTTACATCCGGCTTGTCCATCTTGTTGACGAAAACCAGCCTGGCTACACCGATTTCTTCGCTGAAGCGCAAGAGCATGTCCATTTGAATCAGGCGGCCCGGATCCGGTTCCACCACAAATACCGCTACATCGGCGCCCATCATCGCGATTTTTGCTTCTTCTTGAAAGTCGATGAATCCAGGACAGTCGAGAATATTGAAGAGTATGTCTTGATAGGTTGTGCGCGCCACTGATACCTGGGTGGAAATTTGGCGGCTGACTGATTCCGGCTCGTAGTCGGTGGTCATTGTCCCTTCGTTTATCTTTCCGCGCCTGGAGATTGCGCCTGTTAAGTGAAGGATGGCTTCCACGAGGCTGGTTTTACCGCTGCGGTTCAGTCCGATCACGGCGACGTTGCGAATCTTGGCGACACTTGTCACTGCTCTTCTCCTTTGTTGGCAAGAGGGCTTGACTATATATATGACACTTATCGTTAAAGACTATCGAATCAGACTGGCTTTCATCAAGGGCAAGAGGACGATTTAATCTGTTTATTCTTTTGCAAAGGCTCTTGATCAGCGGATTCTGTGCTGACCGTGAGGGCAAATCTACGGGCCGGCCTTGCGGCGGAAGGCTGGCAGTGAAGAGATTGTTTTATTGCCAGTCAGAGGGCCAACGCCTATTGACTGATCGCATCGCTGTAAGAACCGCTCTGGAAAGGAGTCAGGTCATCAGAACCCTTCAATCCAAGAGTGTTTCCGAAGAAGAGCTTGGCGATTCTCTTGGTAGTTGTAACCACTGCCGGGAATGCCATGCGGTAATGCTTTTTGTCGAAAACAATGAGCGGAGTCTTGTCAGGTAAGAAGTAAGTGAACATTTTATTTGTGGTAGCGGTGCCCGGCAAATTAGCCATGTCTGCTCCAGCCGACAAGGCGATTATTGCCGACATAAAGAAGACCGGGCCGAAGAATGCATGCACCCACATCGCTTCTTTTACTTTGCAAAGCGATTTTTCCTTGGGTGGGAAAACGACGATCCAGGGCGAAATCAGGGTGAACGGTAAGAAGCCTTGCCAATACCACATCCGTCCTTGCACGCCGGCCATAAACGATTTGTGGAAGTAGACACACCCCATAATCATTAGGATAATGCCGACTATCATGTTTATTTGATCTTGAGACATTGAAAAAGACCCGTGACCGCACTGGTAAGACATTGGCTGAGATGGCCAGCACTTCTAGTTTACTACGTCCGCCAAGGTGTAGGCGCAAATGCGAACGGCGGTCCCTAAACAAGCAGTAGACGGGTGGAAGCGTCCGTGACTGCGTTGAAAAAAGTGACTGCAAAGGGCTGTATCTTTGCTTCCCTTTAAGCTGGCGTTACAGCGACAGGTGCCGTCTTAGGCAGGTTTCAGCCGGTCGGATACAATAGCTGTCCTTGCCTGTCAGACGAATTTGCCGGACAGCTCAGAAGCAAGCGGTTTTTGCCTTCGGGACCGGGGGCGACCTACTACATAGATTTTGTCAGGAGACTTTTCACATGCCATCCAGATTAAAGCGCAATCAAGCGTGTGGACAATTGACCATTAGCGACGTTGAACGCGAAGTGACCGTGGCCGGATGGGTGCATGTCAGACGCGACCTGGGCGGGCTTATCTTTATCGAACTGAGAGATCAGACCGGGCGTATTCAACTGGCCGCCGACCCCAATCGCAATAAGGAAGTGCATGCCGAGCTGAGCACCTTGAAAAACGAATATGTATTGATTGCCCGCGGCAAGGTGACGCCCCGCCCGGCCGGCAGTGAAAATCGCGAAACGCCCACCGGGCTTGTGGAAATCTATCCCGACGCCGTGGAAATTTTGAACACAGCCAAACCTCTGCCCTTTAACCTGGACCAGGGTGATGCCGTCAACGAAGAACTGCGTTTGAAGTACCGCTATCTCGACTTGAGACGACCGGAGATGAACAACAATCTCAAGCTCAGACATCGGGTTACCCAGGCCATGCGCCGGTCACTGGACGGCAACGGATTCATAGAGGTGGAGACGCCGATTTTGACGAAGGCTACACCGGAAGGAGCACGAGACTTCCTGGTGCCGAGCCGGCTCAATCCAGGCAATTTCTATGCGCTGCCCCAATCGCCGCAATTGTTCAAACAAACCCTGATGATTAGCGGCATAGACCGTTACTATCAAGTGGCGCGCTGTTTCAGAGATGAAGACCTCAGAGCTGACAGGCAGCCGGAATTCACTCAGATAGATATTGAGCTTTCATTCACTGACGAAGAAGAAGTGATGGCCGTCACCGAAAAGCTCCTGACTGCCGCATTTGCTGAGACCGGTATTGAACTGAAGCCGCCCTTTGCCCGGCTTGCATACAAGGACGCCATGGAGCGATTCGGCAATGACAAGCCGGATTTGAGATTCGATCTGGAAATCAAAGACCTGACGGAAGTGGCAAAGACATGCAATTTCAAAGTCTTCAGAGAGTGCGCCGATCAAGGTGGAGTGCTGAAAGGCTTGTGCTTGAAAGGTGCGGCGGAAAAGGATCCGGTCTCGAGAAAAACACTTGATCTTTGGCAGGAAGCAGCCAAAAAGGATGGAGCCAAGGGGCTTGCCTGGGTGATCTTCGCTAAAGAAGGCACGCGTTCATCGGGTCTGGACAAACATCTAACGCCCGATGAAATGGAAAAATTGAAGTCTTTATCCGGCGCAGAAACAGGCGATGTACTCTTGCTCGTTTCCGATAAGTTTGCTGTGGCTGTCAATGTACTTGGCCGCATGCGTTTGAGACTGGGCGAGGAACGCGGATTGATCGACCAGAGCCGTCATGAGCTTCTCTGGGTGGTTGATTTTCCCCTTTTTGAATACGACGAAAAGGAAGGGCGGATGATGGCTGTTCATCACCCCTTCACTTCTCCCAATCTCGATGATGTCCAATATCTCGAATCTGATCCGGGCAGAATCCGGGCGCGCGCTTATGACATCGTCTACAACGGAGTCGAAATCGGCGGCGGGTCGATTCGTATTCACGATCAGGAATTGCAAAGCCGAGCCTTTCAGGCTATCGGCATCGATCGCCAACAGGCTCGCGATAAATTCGGTTTCTTGCTTGATGCTCTGGAATCCGGTGCACCGCCCCATGGCGGCCTGGCCCTGGGACTTGACCGCATCATCATGCTTTTGGCCGGATGCAAGTCAATCCGCGATGTGATTGCCTTTCCGAAGACTCAATCGGGCGGTTGCCTGATGACTCAGGCACCATCGGCGGCATCAGATGAGCAATTGAAAGAGATTCATATCATCACTAATCCTCCCAATGCAGGACGAAAAGAAAGCGCCAAAGAGGACCAGGTGGCATCGGCCGTTCAGTAAAACGCCAGGGGTAAACCCTGGGGTGGCGCCCGTCGCGCCATGCTAGAATGCGATTGAGTCCCAACTGTGGTGGGTCTGGTCGATTTTCGAATACCTTGTAAATCCGATTACAACACGTCTTAATTACGGAAATGATGCCGAAAGCTGAGAGAAGCACAACTCAGAGAAGCAAATCATCACCGTTGATTCGAACGGCGGCATTAGTGTCGGTTTTACTCGCATTCCAGCTGGCGCTCTCTTCCTGCGGAATTCAATTGAAGACATCGACTGAATATCTTGTTGCAGGCAACGAGTATTTCAAAATCGGTGATTACAAACACGCAGAAGAAGAATATCGACAAGCGCTCAAACAAGATCCCAAAAGCGCCACTGCCAAGAATAATCTTGGCGTTATTTTGAACGAGCTGGGCCGGTATGACGAAGCGATTGCAATTTTGCAGGAAGCGGTAAGCGCCGATCCAAAAAACTCGATTGCCAGATATGTCTTAGCCATGGCATTGACTCATAAGGGCGACTTCGATGGGGCGATGGCTCAGGCCAAGGAAGCCACCGATCTGGATCCCAAAGAGCCGCAAGCCTACAAGGCATTGGGCGATGCTGCCGTGGGCAAAGGCGACGTGATAGCGGCTGTGGAAGCGTATCGCTCCGCCACTATCGTCGATCCGACCAATGACGCCAATCACCACCGTCTTGCCGAGGTGCTGGGCCAAGCCGACGATATTGAAGGGCAGATACTGGAAGAGAATAAATCTCTGGAACTAAATCCAAGCAATCAAGATGCACGCATCGGCCTGGCCCTGGCGCATAAAAAGAAAGGCGATGCCGATCAGGCGGTAACCGAGTTGAAGAAAGTCTTGCAAGATGACCCTGACAACGAGGCTGCCAAAAAGTATTTGAAAGAAATTGAATCTGCCGGGCATTGAGCGGTCTGACAAACTTCGCGAAATTTTTTTGAAAAATGCGGCTGTAGATTGAACTTTTTGTCTGAGGCGAACGTATTAGCTAATACATAACCAAATCGATTTCCAAGATAAGGAGGTCTATATGTTCGCGCGTGTTTTCTCGGGCGGCTTGCAAGGTGTTGATGCTTACAGAATTGAGGTGGAGGTAGATTGCAGCGGAGGCATGGGGCAGATTCAAGTTGTCGGTTTGCCGGATGCGTCGGTGAAGGAGTCGCAAGAAAGAGTCAGGGCTGCTATCAAGTCCTGTTCCTTTTTGATGCCGCCAGGAAAGAAATGGGTGGTCAATATGGCTCCTGCCGACACCAGAAAGGAAGGTCCTTTATATGATCTGCCGATTGCCATCGGCATTTTGTCTTCCACCGGATTGATAGACAAGCAGCACATCTTAAAATTCTGGCTGGTTGGCGAACTCAGTCTTGATGGAGCAGTCAGAGCGGTGACAGGAATTCTGCCCATCGTAATTGCGGCCAAAGCGCATGGAGCCTCGGCAATCGTTGTGCCCGATGGCAATGCCGAAGAAGCTTCGCTGGTAGAAGGCATCAAAGTGTTTGCCGTCAGCCATCTGCTGCAGGCATGTCTTTTGATGAATGATCCTGAGAGTCTTGCCCCTTATCATTTGGATGCCCGGGCCAAATTCGAAAACAAGATTCGCCGGCGCAGACAGGTTGCTGATTTGCGTGAAGTGAAAGGGCAACCGAATGCGAAAAGGGCTCTGGAAATTGCCGCAGCCGGAAGACACAACATTCTTATGGTTGGTCCGCCCGGTTCAGGAAAGTCGATGCTTGCCCAGCGATTGCCCGGCATCATGCCACCGCTTTCCTTTGAGGAGGCGCTTGAATTGACGAAGCTGTACAGCGTGGCCGGACTAATAAGCGATCGCTCTTCACTTGTGCACGACCGGCCATTTCGTTCTCCTCACCACACTGCATCGGCAATCGGACTGACCGGCGGCGGCGCCAATCCCAAGCCGGGAGAGATCTCTCTTTCTCACAAAGGAGTGTTATTTCTCGACGAGTTGACTGAATTCCCCCGTCATCATCTTGAGACATTGAGGCAGCCGTTAGAAACAGCCAATATCGTCATCAGCCGGGCGCAGCAAACCATCACCTATCCTGCTTCCTTTCTTTTGGTGGCGGCCTGCAACCCGTGTCCATGCGGCTATCGTGGAGACAATGTTAAATACTGTGTTTGCACCCCTTCGCAGGCAGACCGATACTGGAATCGCATTTCCGGTCCACTATTAGATCGCATCGATCTACATGTGGAAGTGGCTCGATTGAAAGAAGGTGAGCTCTCGCAAGAGCCTGACGGCACTTCATCGGATGAAATCCGCAAGCGTGTTTTACAAGCGGTGGGTAAGCAAAGAGAAAGGCTGACGAATGAGCCCTTCTATTTCAATGGTCAGCTTTCTCAGAAGCATCTGGCCCAACACTGCAAAATTGACGAGCAGAGTCGTCTGATTTTGGCCAGGGCGGTTTCGCAGATGGGATTGTCGGCTCGAGCCCACGATCGTATTTTGCGCATTGCGCGCACAATTGCCGATCTCGCTCATGAAGAGAAAATCTCTTCAGCGCATGTGGCCGAAGCAATTAAATATCGCGCACCGTGCCGAGCTGGGTAAGCTCACTGTACAAAGATCCGTCTAATTTTTTCTGGCATTGAAAAAGTGCTTGTGCAGCTGCTTGATTGATTTATCAGCATCTTCATTGCTGACCACAAAACTCAAATTTATATCGGAGGCGCCGCCGGAAATCATAATAATGTTGACATTGGCGAGCGCGCTGAACACCTCGCCGGCGATACCACTCTTATCTCTGAATTGCCGTCCGACTACAGAGACAATCGAGACATCAGTGAGAATTCTCACGTCGCCCAGATCTTTAAGCTCTCTGATAATCGAGTCCAGCTCTTCAGTTCTATCCACCGTCAGTGAAACTGACACTTCGGAGGTGGCGATCAAATCAATGGAGGTGGAATGACGATCGAAAATATCAAAAACCTTTGAAAGAAAACCGTGGGCCATAAGCATTTTAAAAGAGCTTATGAAGAGAGCTGTAATGCCTTTCTTGGCAGCAATGGCGCAGATAGGACGGGTATCTTCATCGGCTCGACCGATCTCACTGTCGGCCTTAATTATGGTTCCGGGATTATCCGGACGCATCGTGTTCAAGATGCGCACTGGAATTCCTTGCTCGATGGCCGGCTTGATTGTCAGCGGGTGCAATACTTTTGCGCCAAAATAGGCAAGCTCTGCCGCCTCCTGAAAGCCAACTTCGCGGATCACTTCGGCTTCCGGGACCAATCTGGGGTCGGAGGTCATCATTCCGTCGACATCGGTCCAAATCTGAATTTCATCGGCATTCAATGCCGCACCAAATATGGCGGCACTGTAATCAGAACCTCCACGCCCCAATGTGGTCGTAACACCGTTTTCCGTGGCGCCGATAAATCCCTGCGTGATTACTATTTTTCCTTCTTTGGAAGGTTTGGCCATTTTCAGATTGGCGTTTTTCTCTACTTGCTCTGATATAGGAATGGCGCGGCCGAAAGTGCCATCGGTTGTCATCACTTCTCGAGCGTCAACCCATACACTGGCAGTGCCTTCTTGCTCGGCAATGGCGGCCACAATTTTGGACGACAAAAGTTCGCCCATGCCGGAGATGGCATCGACCGATCGTTTGGACAGTTCGCCCAGGTAGCTGACTCCCTTGAGAATAATCTCCAATTCTTCAAAATGAGAATTGAGGCTTTCCTTTACGTTCTGGGCCTTGGCTGCATTTTTGCCCAGCGCCTGGTCAATCGCTTCGTCGTGTTTTTGCCTTACCGCCTGGACTTCTGCCAGCGCTCCTTTAAGGTCGCGCGTGACGGCCCTGTCGCCTGCTTTGATCAAAGAATTGGTCACGCCGGACATGGCAGAAAGCACTACCAGCGGTGCGCCACCTTTGTGTTTGGATTTGGCGTTATTGACGATGGACAGCACATCTTGCATGCGCTCGGCAGAGCCGACCGACGTGCCGCCGAATTTCATGACCAGCATGTTTCTACTCCTGCCAGCTACAATTGCGTTGCGACAGGACTTACTTTAGCGGCTGAGCCGTGAGTCTGTATTACCTGCGGTAAATGTCAGCACCAAGGCCGCGCAGCTTATCTTCAAGATGCTCGTAGCCGCGGTCCATGTGACGCAGTCCGGTCACTTCCGTGATGCCTTCGGCGCCCAATCCAGCTATAACCAGGGCTGCTGCTGCTCTCAAGTCGCTCGATTTAACTTCGGCGCCTGTCAGTTTGGGCACGCCTTTGATGACAGCGGCATTGCCGGTCAGCGAAATATCGGCGCCCATGCGTCTCAATTCGCCAACTTGCATGAAACGGTTTTCGTAAATCGTTTCGGTAATAATCGAGGTTCCTTCAGCCAGAGCCAGTACCGACATCATCGGTGCTTGCAGGTCGGTCGGATAGCCAGGATAAGGCAATGTCGTCGTATCTACAGGTTTGATCAATTTGCCCGAAGAAACTTTGATCACGTCGGGCGCATAAATTGAAACTTCAGCACCCATCTCCTGCATTTTGCTGATTACAGAATAAAGATGATGCGGATTGCAATTGGTCAACACCACTTCGCCGGTGGTGGCCATGCAGGCAAACAAGAAAGTGCCGGCTTCCAGGCGATCAGGAATGGTGTCGATGGCAGCGCCGTGCATCTCGGAGAGTTTTACTCCGTCAATGACGATCTGGTAGGAGCCGGCGCCTGTGATTTTTGCGCCCATAGCATTGCAGAAGTCTGCCAGATTGACGATTTCCGGATCCTGGGCGGCATTTTCGATGACCGTCTGCCCTTCGGCAAGTACGGCTGCCAGCATGATGTTTTCAGTAGCGCCGTTGGAGGGGCGATCCAGATAGATTCTCGTGCCGACGAGTTTTTCGGCAGTGGCGTGCACATAACCATGCTCGCACCAGATTTCTGCTCCAAGGGCTTTGAGACCGCGCTCATGCAGGTCAATCCTTCTTTCGCCGATAGCACATCCGCCCGGCAGAGAAACCTTCGCCTGGCGGCAACGGGCGACCAATGGACCCAAGACTACAAAAGACGCTCTCAACTGGCTGACCAGCTCGTAAGGAGCTTCAAAGTCAGTGACATCTGTGGCGTCGATAATCACTTCATCGGTGCCCACTGTGACTTTGGCGCCCAGGGTGCGGATGACGTCGGCCATCATATGGACGTCGGTCAGGTTCGGTACATTGCGTAATACCGAAACGCCTGGTGCCAGAAGGGCTGCTGCCATCATTTTAAGAACGGCGTTCTTGGCGCCCGATATCTTCACCTCGCCGTTCAACGGCTTGCCACCACGAATGATGATGCGTTCTTCGGATTCTTGCGGACCTTGTTTGGTCGGAGGATCTAGTCTGGAAATATGTGGTGTCATTCTTTTTAGTGCCGCTTCTAGGGAGTTGCCGGGATTCGGGATTCTTATTCCTGGTCTTCTGCGCTCCACTCCAAAGACGCAAAGGACCGTATCGATATGTTGTGTGGGTGCCGAAATCCGATTAGATATTTGCGGGGGTTCCAGATCTGTATTTTGCAAATATCGGTCGGTCACCAGTGCGCGATAATGCGCCTCTGTACTTACTTTACACCGCTAAGGTAAGCCGGATGTTAACCTAGTGGCTAAATTGTATTTGGTATAAAAGTTCGTTAGTCTGTGCTTCTTTCTCGCTTTCCGTCCGCCCCGAAAAGTTTCGAAACAGTAAGAATGGCTTCCCGTCACGATTTCCATGGATGTTAAACTGGTGTTAATTTATTTTGTCAAGCAGACTTACACAATTGCATGGTCTGCGTTTTGCCGGTCACAAAGAGGCTGGTTCGTTGTCGGCGCCTCGCTTCTTCTCTTGTCAGCTTGCTCAATGGGCGAAGAGGTCAAGCGAATCCAGGCTGTCAATGAGATGGAAAAGGAGCGCGCCCAGTCTCAATCGACGGACTTGACCGGT
>Ga0265313_10003628_pt1 | contig 12394 bp, 10 predicted proteins | sample 4123metaG_FD_203122 | JGI IMG/M metagenome (GOLD analysis project Ga0265313, IMG submission 203122) | Rhizosphere microbial communities from Carex aquatilis grown in University of Washington, Seatle, WA, United States - 4-1-23 metaG | ecosystem: Host-associated > Plants > Roots > Rhizosphere >...
ACTGTCACAGTAAATCCGCCATCGGCAAATGTGCCTGCAGTAACATTCAAATTCCCATTTACTGTAAGCACCCCATCAGCAGTCTTGGTTGTTGCTCCAGTTGTAGTTAGGTTGCCATAATTTGGGATACTCGAAATAGTTTGGGCAGCGGTGGAATTATAGTTGACTGTGCTTGATACATTAAGTGATATGTTTCCATTTATAAACGCTGTTGGAAAGCTAGTTGCAGATGCGCCTGAACCGAGAGTTAAAGTCGAACCGGCCGGCAGAGTAAATGTTCCTGTTCCATTGCCGGTAATTTGAAAACCACCATCAGACAAATTACCTGCGGTCACATTCAGATTTCCATTTACGGCAATACCGGGAGTACCCACGGTTGCCGTCTGGCCGGATTTATCAATAAAAAGATTATAGTAAGTTGCATTTTTAATTGTCTGCGCTCCAGTCGTGCTAATATAATGCACCTCATTTGTATTCACCGAAGCATTAAGAGTCGTCACGGTAGTCGTGCCTTTAAGATTTAAAATACTGCCTGACCCTTGAGTGAAAGTGCCTGTTCCAGCAAGCGCAGTGGAGACCGTAAAACCAGCTGTACTATTATTGGTCACGATGCCGGGACTGGTGACAGTCACGCTGGGAAAAGATAAAGAAGATGCAGAAGTAATAGTTTTCGCGCCTGTATTTATAGTCACGACTCCGGTCGGAACATAAGAGCCATTTCCATCAATAGTTGTCCCAGAACCGGTCAATGTTAACTTTCCGGTAGTTCCCGTTAAGGCTCCATTATTCGTAAAATTTCCGCTATCGGTAATAGTAAACGTTACTTCGTTAAGAATTCCGCCATTATTGACGGTAATTCCGGCAATGGTTGTCGTGGCAACCAATGTCACGGTGTCACCATTCAAAATGGTAATAGAGTCTGTTATTTGAGGGGTGGTTGCCCCGCAATTAGTCCAAGTTGCGGGAACATTAAAATTGCCACCGCCAGTTCCATTTGATTGACAAACATTCGCGGCCTGCGCTTTAAAAGAAGGTATAGCAAAAAATAAAAACGAAAAAACAAACAAAGATAATATTCCTGACCTGCCAATAACTATTATTTTATTTTTATAATGCGTCAACTATTATTATTATATCATACCGCAACTTTGCATTACAACACAAAATTATTCATCTATTATTTCAAAATCATCCCCTGCTCCTTTTGGAACAACTCTTCTGTTACGACTGCGGATAAAATATGCTGCACTCGCGCTAACTCCAAGAAAAATCAGCAATCCAATTTCATATATAAAATTATTTTTGGTATTTGTATTGTTTGTGTTTGGATTGCTTTTTACCGCTTCCGCCACTAGATTACTGACTGGAATTTCAGTGGTATTGACATCCGGTTCTACTATAGATATTTTAACTGGAGCAATATTTTTTACTAAAATTTTAGCCGGCAAAACAGGAGGCAAATAATTAAATACCGTTTTACCTTCCGCATTTACCAATTTTAAAGTATCTTTATCTAAAACGGAAAAACCGGTAATTTTGGGAGATAAAATAATTTTCTTTTTCGATTCCAAAATCGTATTCTGGGGCAAAGTAAAACTTTTTCCGCCACTTACGAGGCTCCACCTTGAAAGGTCGGCACTGTAATCGGTATTATTGTATATCTCCACGAAAAAATCATTTTCATCTCCAACATTAGATATGGAAATATCCGCCGGCACAACCCTGACAGTTACACTATCGGAAGCATCCGGATTTTGAGAATAATAGTTCTGATAATATTCCAAGAGAACATTATATTCTCCGGCATAGTAAAAAGTATGCGTGAATTTTGCTGCATCACTGACTCTAATTTCTTTTGAATCACCATCGCCGAAATTCCAAAAATATTTGCCGGAAAAAAGCTGCTCATTGGAATATCCTGTGGCATTCGCGCTAAAGTCAGTGGGCATTCCAACAAAAGCAATCATATGGGCTGTTATCTCTGTTTTTATTTTTGGAACCTCGGTGATTTTTGTTTTTGTTTCGGCTGTGTTCTGAGAAGAAGAACCGGCAACAAAAACGCCGGGGTTATCGGAATCATTACCAGAATCTTGCGTAGCAGTATTGGTATCATTAGAAGAAGTATAATTCTGCGCGCCCGGTGTAAGTATGGCTCCGATAGTCCATAAACCATTTTGATTTCTTTGAATGCTCTGACCTTCAGCGGGGTTAGATGTTTTTGAATCCCCACAATCGTTTATATCTCCCCAACAAACTTTATCAACCACTCCTCCATTTGAATTTTTGATTTGAATAATATTTGACTCGGTTAATGAAAAAGAATCCAAAACTATGTCGGCGTTGGCTCTCCCTTTTGAGATTAATAAGTATTTACCTGAACCTATAGTTTTATTTTGAAAATTTGTTTTCGTGACCAAAGAACTAAAAGTGTCCGAATTCTCCGTTCTCCTTTGGATGTACCAGCCTGTCAGGTCTACCGCTGAATTTCCCGAATTATAAAGTTCAATAAACCTGTCTTCTATGGGATTTATCTGAACCTCATTTATAACCACATCTGCCTTTGCAATATTGCACCCAAAAAATAAAAAAATTCCTGCCAAAACAAGGATTACTTTTTTATGCATAAGATTGTTTTAAAAATTAAATAATATGGTATGATTATATCATGAGAAAGATAGATTTCCTGGCAATAGGAGATATTGTCATAGACGCGTTTATAAAAATAAAAGACGCTCACGTGCATTGCAAGCTGGATACAGAAGCCTGCGAGCTATGTTTGAGTTTCGGAGATAAAATACCTTATGAGTCGTTAAATGTAATTCCAGCCGTCGGCAACAGTCCAAACGCCGCCGTGGCCGCCGCGCGCTTGGGGTTAAACGTAGCTTTGGTCACAAATATAGGAAATGATAAAAACGGCAAAGACTGCCTATCTTCTTTGAAGAAAGACGGAGTCATAACCAAATATGTTGCCGAGGAGAAAAATAAAATCACAAACTATCATTTTGTTCTCTGGTACGATGTTGACCGCACAATTTTAATCAAACATACTGATTTTACTTATAAATTTCCAAAATTAAAAAATATTTCCTGGGTTTATTTGAGTTCTCTTGCCGAAAGTTCGTTGCCGTACCATCAGGAAATACTGGAATTTTTGAAAAACAATCCTGAAACAAAACTCGCTTTCCAACCGGGAACTTTCCAAATAAAATTCGGTACGGAAAATCTGAAGGAAATTTACAAAAGAACAGAAATATTTTTTTGCAACCTTGATGAAGCTCAAAGAATTTTAAAAATAGAAAATGAAGACCCTTTGGTTTTATCAAAAGGGATAGCCGGCCTAGGGCCGAAAATAGTTGTGATAAGCGACGGGCCAAATGGAGCTTATCTTTATCTAAATGGAGAATTGTGGCATAGCCCGATTTATCCGGATATCGCGCCCCCGTTTGAACGCACCGGCGCAGGTGATGCTTTTTCTTCAACTTTTACAGCGGCTCTCGCTTTGGGTAAATCCCCCCTTGAAGCTTTTTCTTGGGGACCGATAAATTCAATGTCCGTAGTTCAAAAAATAGGCGCCCAGGCAGGATTGCTTAGCCGGGAAAAATTGGAAGGATATTTAAAAAATGCTCCGGCAGATTATAAAGTTAAAAAAATCAATTAGATTTTTCTTTTTAATACTTTTTCTACCGCTTCTTTTATATCTTTCACCCCCATTTTATAATGTTCTATCAATTCGTCCGGCGTACCGGATTGACCAAAAAGATTTTGAACACCGATAAATTCCATTAGCACAGGATAATTTTGCGCCAAAACTTCCGAGATAGCCCCACCCATTCCCCCTCTTACCTGATGTTCTTCCACCGTGACTATGGCTTTTGTTTCTTTAGCAAGGGCTACAATGGCTTCCACATCTATCGGTGCAATTGCGGATAAATTTATCACTTTGGTTTTTACTCCTTTTGTCTCCAACTCTTTGGCTGCAACTATAGCCCGATAAGTAAGGCTGCCTGTGACAATAATACCCACTTGGGCCAAGCCGACATCCGGCATCCAATAAATTTGGGCTTTACCCATTTCATACGGAGTTTCTTCGGTAGTTATGATGGGCGTTTTTTCTCGGGCTAGACGCAGATATGCCGGTTTGCCGCTTTTCACCAATGCCAATGTGGCTTTTTTTGCTTCTATCGCGTCGCAGGGAGAAATCACATCCATATTTGGCATTACCCGCATTAAAGCAATATCTTCCAGCGCCTGATGCGTGCCTCCGTCTGGTCCAACTGAAATACCAGCGTGCGAGCCGACTATCTTCACAGGTTTATCGTTGTAAGCTATCGTCGTCCTTATTTGTTCCCAATTGCGCCCTGGAGAGAACATAGCGTAAGAAGAACAAAAAGGCATCTTGCCCATTGCGGCCATACCGGAAGAAACAGTTACTAAATTTTGTTCAGCCACTCCCACTTCAATAAATCTTTCAGGAAATTTATCGGCAAATAAATTCATCTGCGTTGATTCAGTCAAATCCGCGCAAAGAGCCACGACATTCTTATCCGCTTCTCCGGCTAAAAGCAACCCAAGGCCAAAACCTTTCCGGATTGGTAATTGTTCCACATCTTCGTTAAAAATTTTAGGATTTAATTTTAAATTTGGGTTTAACATAATATTTATACCGGTCTATGGTCTCTTAGTTCTTTGAGGGCCATCTCACCTTCTTCTTTGGAGGGCGCTTTACCGTGCCATTTATAATCTCTTTCAAATTCTTTCACACCCTTGCCAGGAATAGTATGAGCAATAATCACAATCGGTTTTTCGAAAATTCCCTGCGCTTCTTCCACGGCTTCATTTAAAGATTTAAAATCGTGCCCTCCCACTTCTATCACATGCCAGCCAAAAGCCCGCCATTTATCCGGCAGTGGTTCAAGCGGCATTATGTTTTCGGTATAACCGTCTATCTGAATATTATTTCTATCCACCACGGCAATCAAATTTCTTAATTTATGTTTTCCGGCAAGCATAACTCCCTCCCAAGTATTCCCTTCATCGTGTTCTCCATCGGACATAAAACAATAAATGTATCTGTTTCTATCTTTTCCGTCTATTTTATCGGCAAGCGCCATACCCACTGCTTGGGAAAGCCCTTCACCTAAGGGTCCTGAAGAATTCTCAACAAATGGCAAATATTCGCGATGCGGATGTCCCTGTAAACGAGTGCCGAATTTGCGCAAGGTTTTTAATTCGGGAACTGGGAAATATCCGCTATGCGCCATAGCGGCGTAAAGCACTGGACAAATGTGACCATTAGAAAGTACCAACCTATCCCGTTCTTCCCAAAACGGGTCCTTGGGATTGTGTTTCAAAATGTGGAAATAAAAAAGGGTAAAAATATCCGCCATACCGAGCGGTCCGGCCGTGTGTCCGCTTTTCGCTTCCACTAGCATTTCAATAATACTCTGGCGAATATCATTCGCTTTTATTTCCAGTTCTTTTATTTTTGAATCATTTAACATATTATAAATTCCTGAACTCCTCTATGGTTCCAATTATATCATCCGTATTAAAAATCGCCGAACCGATGATTAGGCGTGTTGCGCCTGCGTTTATAAGGATTGGGGCAGTTTCAAAATTTACTCCGCCATCAACGGATATGGGGAGGTCCGGAAACTTTCCTTTGAGTATCTTTATATTCTCTAAAACTTTTTTATCAAATTCTTGTCCCTGAAAACCGACTTTATCTATACCCATACATTGCACAAAATCAACTTTATCTACTAGAGGGAAAATTTTCTCTATTGGCGTTTTTATATCTATAGCTATACCCATTTCAATAGCTTCTCTTATATACATATCAATACCTTCCAAAAAATCTTTAAAATTTTCTAGGTTGCCAACCGCTTCAATATGAAAAATTATTTTTTTAGGCCCCAATTTAGTGTATACATCAAAATTTTCAACAGCATCCATTACCATAAGGTCAAGTTCAAAATCAATATCTTCCCAAAAAGGCATCCCCTCTTCCTCGTTCAAAATTTTGTGAAAATTATAATCATCGGCTCCCCCGGTCGTGAAAGGCCAAGTCTTGGAGGGCACAAACACCCCATCGCAAATATCTATCTGGACTAAATTAACCATTCCACGCACAAGCGCGATTTTATTTTTCAAATCCTCATAATTTTTCGGCAGTATTGCGGGAATTATTTCAGCCATTTTTTTAATCTATTTTTATTTGGTCTATCTTTGCTAAACGACGAATGTGCCTCTCGTCGCCACTAAAAGTAGTATTGAGCCAGAGGTTCACTGCTTCCATCATAGTTTCTTCCGTTAAATATCTGGCGCCAAGAGAAAGAATGTTTGAATTATTATGCTGTCTTGACCTGACTATAATATCCGATTCATTGTCTATGACCGGCTTCGCTTTACCGTAGTAAACCACAACCCGAACATGCGGAAATCTGTCTGCCGCAATGGCTTCCCCTTGACCGGTAGACCCAAGAATAATTCCTTTAACATTGTCGGAATCTTTTGAAACTTCACGCGCGACCGGAACAACAAAATCCGGATAATCATCGTCTTCGTTGTATTCATACGCGCCTTCATCTATGACTTCATACCCCTGAAGTTTTAAACAAGAAACAAGTTTTTCTTTTAAAACATAACCAGCATGGTCTGTCCCGATAAAAATTTTCATAATAGCATTATACCATTTTAAAAATATAGTATACTGTGGATATGACTATATTTCATAAATACCACGGCGCCGGGAATGACTTTATTTTAATGGATAACCGCGACAAAAGTTTTGACACTAAAAACGTAAATAATATAAGACTATTATGCGACCGGCATTTTGGCATTGGCGCGGACGGCATAATACTATTGGAAAAACACGAGGGTTACGATTTTAAAATGGTTTTTATAAACAATGACGGCAGTATGGGCTCAATGTGTGGAAACGGCGGGAGGTGTATAGTGCATTTCGCGCATAATATTTTGAAAATTATAAAAGACCCTAAAAATGTAAATTTTATAGCCGTGGATGGAACACACAAAGCGGAAATACTAAAAAACGGAGAAATAAAGTTAAAGATGCAGGATATAAACAAAATAGCTGAAAGAAACAATTTGCCATTTGTGTTATGTGGCACTACTCCGCACAATATTATGTTCGTGGAAAATTTGCAAAGTTTCCCTGTTGTTTCAGAAGGCAAAAAAATCAGATATTCCGACCCGGAAGGAGTAAATATAAATTTTGTTGAAATAAAAAACAATATTGTAAATATCCGCACTTATGAGCGCGGTGTGGAAGATGAGACTCTGGCTTGCGGCACAGGAGCCACGTCCGTAGCTATCGCTTGTTCGTGTTTAAATAAAATTAAATCAAATATTTGCCATATCAAAATGCCCGGCGGAAAACTCATTGTAGAATTTAAGAAAAATAAAGACGGCTCATACGAAAACATCTGGCTAACAGGCCCCGCTGTTTGTGTATTTAAAGGAGAAATAAAATAAATTATTTTATACTTTTGCCCGTTTTAATAACGTGGTCTACCAGAGTATAGGTATACCCCATTTCGTTATCATACCAGCCCAAAACTTTTACTAGATTGCCATCCACAACACGGGTCATTTTTAAGTCTGCAATAGAACCGTATTTACTCCCTAAAATATCGCTTGAAACAAGTTCTTCGTCGGTGACTGAAAAAATTCCTTCCCATCTTTTGTCTTTTGACGCTTTTTCCAAAATCGCATTTACCTCTTCTTTACTTGTTTTCTTTTTTGAAATAAAAGTCACATCCACGATTGACCCGGCAGGCACCGGCACACGGATGGAAATGCCGTCAAATAAACCTTTCAATTCCGGAAAAGCTTCTGTAACAGCAATAGCGGCGCCAGTGGAAGACGGCACTATGTTTTGCGCTGCAGCGCGTCCTTCACGCAAATCTTTTTTGCTTGGTCCGTCAACAAGGGCTTGTGAAGCTGTATATCCGTGAACAGTATTTAAAATCGCTTTCTCTATACCTAGGGCTTCGTGAAGAATGGAGATAAGTGGTGATGCTGCGTTTGTGGTACAAGATGCATTTGAAGTAATATCGCAAGTGCCAAATTTATTTTCATTAATGCCAAGCAGTATTGTCTCGCCTTTTACAGAACCGTCTCCGCCTTTGGACGGAGCGCTTATGACAACTTTTTTAGCGCCTTGGTCAAGATGAAACTTCGCTTTGTCGTAAGAAGTAAATAGTCCGGTTGATTCAACTACCACATCAATATTCAAATTTTTCCAAGGAAGTTTCGTGGTATCTTTTTCCGAAATAAATTTAACCACTTTTCCATCGATTAACAAATCAGAGCCAGAAACATCCACTTTGTGATTCCAATTTTTATAAACAGTGTCATGACGCAATAAATAAGCAAAATTTTCTACAGCACCCAAATCATTTACTGCCACTATTTCAAGTTCGGGACGTTCCCACGCTATTTTTAGAAATGCCCTGCCTATCCTGCCAAAACCATTTATACTAACTCTAATTTTATTCATATTATAAGTATATCAAAAACATAAAAAAGTGCTATTATAGGAAAAATGGAAAAGACAGAAGCAAACTTTATACACCTGCATACCCATAGCCATTATTCCCTTTTGGACGGACTTTCCAAACTCAAAGATTTGGTGGAACTTGCCAAAAAATTCAAAATGCCCGCTATTGCCATCACCGACCACGGTAATATGTATGGAGCCATTGAATTTTACAAACTGGCTAAAAAAGAAGGCATAAAACCAATCATTGGAGTGGAAGCATATATCGCCGAACGCTCACGACTTGATAAAGAATACGGCATAGACAATAAACGCTATCATTTGACTCTTCTGGCAAAAAATTTGGAAGGATATAAAAATTTGATACGGCTTGTGACAATCTCAAATCTGGAGGGATATTATTACAAACCTAGAATGGATAAAGAAATATTGCGAAAGTATGCGGGCGGATTAATATGCCTCTCCGGATGTTTAGGTGGTGAACTTTCCCGGACAGTTGCCAATAAAGATGAGGAAAAAGCCGAAATGATAATAAAAGAACATTTGGAAATATTCGGCAAAGAAAATTATTTTATTGAAATTCAATCTCATCCGAATGTGGAAAATGATAAATACGTACGGGAATCGCTTATTGCTTTGGCAAAAAAGCGTGACATTCCGCTTGTTGCCACACAAGATTCTCACTATCCGTGCACGGAAGACCACGAAGCACATCACACCTTGCTTCAGATAAATACCCAGGGCGACAATAAGGAAGCGTCAAAGTTTGAATTTTCAGATGATGATTTTTCTTTTCTCAGCGCCGATAAAATGACGGAAATTTTTAAAGACACTCCGGAAGCTGTTACGAATACGATAAAAATTGCGGAAATGTGCAATCTCAAATTGGAATTAGGCAGTTGGGTCTTCCCGAATTTTAAAATTGAGGAAGGAAAAACTTACGACGAAAAATTACGAGAGCTTGCTTATGCCGGTTTTAAAAATCTTGGATTAGCGCAAACGCCTGAGATTATTGATAGAGTCGAATATGAATTAAAAATCATTTTTGAAAAAGGCTATTCGCCGTATTTCTTGGTAGTAGACGATTTATTGGATTACGCGAAAGATAATGGAATTCTAACCACCATCAGAGGTTCGGTGGCAGGCTCTATGGTCACTTATCTTCTGGGTATCACCAATGTAAACCCGATAGAATACAAACTCCCCTTTGAAAGATTCTTAAACCCGTTCCGTCCGTCTCCTCCGGATATCGATATGGATTATGCCGATAACAGACGGGATGAAATGATAGAATATGCCAAGAAAAAATACGGGGAAGACAAAGTAGCGCAAATCGGAACCTTCGGCACAATGATGGCGCGTGGCGCAGTGCGTGATGTGGCCCGCTCCCTGGGCTATCCTTATAATATAGGCGACAGAATTTCCAAAATGATTCCAATGGGCTCGCAGGGAATGCCAATGACCATAGACCATGCGATGGAAATCGTACCGGAACTAAAGGGCGCGTACAAAGATGAGAAAGATACAAAAAAAATAATAGACCTGGCTTTGAAATTGGAAGGGTGTGTAAGGCATATTTCGGTACACGCCGCGGGAGTGGTGATTGCTCCAAAACCTCTTTATGAATATGCGCCAACTCAGCTAGACCCCAAAGGCGGAAAAATAATAACGCAGTATGATATGTACAGCATTGAAGACGCGGGGCTTTTGAAATTCGATTTCTTGGGCATCAGAAACTTATCTATTTTGGCCGATAGTATAAGCCTAGTAAAAAGATTTTATAATATAAATATAGATATAGAGCGTATACCGCTTGACGATAAAAAAACTTTCGCTCTCTTGGCCTCCGGCCAGACGGAAGGATTGTTTCAGCTGAATGGAGCCGGTATGACAAGATTTTTGAAAGAATTAAAACCTTCATCAATCCACGACATCAATGCCATGGTCGCGCTTTATCGCCCGGGACCGATGGAATCAATACCGGAATATATAAAACGTAAACACGACAGAAAACTCGTAAAATATTTGGACCCCAGAATGAAAAAATTCTTAGGCGAATCATACGGGCTGATTGTTTATCAGGATGACCTTCTTTTTTGCGCTATTGAACTAGCCGGTTATAACTGGGAAGAAGCGGATAAATTCCGTAAGGCTGTCGGCAAGAAAATTCCAAAAGAAATGGCGGCCCAGAGAGAAAAATTCACCAAAGGGGTAATCTCAAACGGACAGACTCCGGAATTTGCCGAAAAACTTTGGAAACTTTTCGAACCTTTTCAGGCTTACGGTTTCAATAAAGCGCATGCCGCAAGTTACGGGCGGGTGGCTTACCAAACTGCCTATATGAAAGCAAATTACCCTATTGAATATATGACAGCTATATTGACGGCTGAATCGGGAGACGTGGAAAAAATAGCGGAGATAATCAACGAATGCAAGCATATGAATATTCCGGTTCTGCCTCCGAACATCAACGAGAGCTATGGAGGGTTTACTGTCGTCAGAGAGCAAGACCCGTCCTCTACCAACCCGGAAAAGAAAATAAGCAAGGAAATAAGATTCGGACTTTACACCATTAAAAACTTGGGCACTGATATTGCTGACGCTATTATAGCCGAGAGAAAAGCAAACGGAAAATTCAAATCAATCACCGATTTCTTAAGCAGAATAAAACATAAAAATTTGAACAAAAAATCGATGGAGGCGCTTATTAAATCAGGCTCTATGGATGAATGGGGCGACAGAGGAATTTTCCTTTACAACCTTGAAGATATGCTTTTATACAATAAAGAATCTTTTAATCAAAACGAGAACCAGACTTCTCTCTTCGGCGGGCTGCCGCAATCTGAAATTCCCGCTTTTAACTTAAAAAAGGCTTCGGCGGCGACTCAAGCGGAAAAATTGTTATGGGAAAAAGAATTACTTGGACTTTATATTTCCGGACACCCGCTTGACCGCATACGCGATAAATTGGAAAGCCGGAATATGAATATTAAAAAAATAAAAGAAGAAGTCGGAAACGGCATTCCTGTCACTATCGCCGGCATAATTGATACATCCAGGGTCATAATCACCAAAAGTAACGACCGGATGGCATTCTTAAAAATTTCCGACTTGACTGGTTCCATAGAAGCCGTCGCCTTTCCTTCCATATTCAAAGAATCTATTGATATACTCGTTCCTGAAAAATGCATCGCTTTTTCCGGCAAAGTCTCTCTTCGTAATGGCGAAAAAAGCATCATTATAGAAGCGGTAAAAGAGGTATAAATGAAAAATCCGCCGGTGGATTTTTCATCCCCCAAAGCGGATTCTATTTTCTCTTGGCTGTACTTTGCATGGCTTGATCTGCCCAATTTCTCTCTTCTAAATGTATGATATTTTTTCTTTCCTCCCTCCCAATTTCATGTACATCCATTCTGAAGTTAAACCCCTTCTTCTCTGCCCTACTTTCTATAGTAAAAAATAGAAAAGCAAGAAGAAAAAGATATGATACAAGAGCAAGAACCACACATAAATGAAAGGTTTCTAATATATTTGGGTAATAATAGCCAACTTTCATCTTTACCGCGACCGGATAGATACTGTAAAGACTGAATGGCAAAAGAAAAATAATTACAGCAATCATCAAGCCCAATGAAAAAGGATTCCATGTTGCTTTCTTAAATCTGTTATTGCCATTTTTGACCAGGTGTAATGTATTAATAATTAAAATCCCAGCGGAAAGATAAAAAATATAATCAAAAAATTGTCCTAAAGACATAAAACCTCCCAAAATGGTTAATGAAAAATGTGTTTTTTACGAACTAAATTCTTTTAAAGAATAGCATAGATAAACAAAATGTCAATATGTGTATAACTGGAGGAGGTCCT
>Ga0265313_10003632_pt1 | contig 12376 bp, 11 predicted proteins | sample 4123metaG_FD_203122 | JGI IMG/M metagenome (GOLD analysis project Ga0265313, IMG submission 203122) | Rhizosphere microbial communities from Carex aquatilis grown in University of Washington, Seatle, WA, United States - 4-1-23 metaG | ecosystem: Host-associated > Plants > Roots > Rhizosphere >...
CATGGCAAAGAGAATTTCCTCTATGAACACTTCGAAGCGCTGTGCGAGGTGGCGAAGCAATACGACGTCGCTTTTTCACTCGGCGACGGCTTGCGTCCGGGGTGCTTGGCGGACGCCAACGACGAGGCCCAATTCGCCGAGCTGGGAAGCTTGGGCGAGCTGACGAAGCTTGCGTGGAAGCACGACGTGCAAGTGATGATCGAGGGGCCGGGCCACGTTCCGCTCGATCGCATCAAAGAAAACATGGATCGTCAGGTCGAGGCGTGTTTCGGTGCACCTTTCTACACGCTTGGTCCGGTAGTGACCGACATCGCTCCCGGCTACGATCATATTACTTCGGCGATTGGCGCGACGATGATCGGTTGGTACGGCACGGCCATGCTTTGCTACGTAACCCCCAAGGAGCACCTTGGCTTACCGAACCGTGACGACGTCAAAGCCGGCGTGATCGCCTACAAAATTGCTGCGCACGCGGCCGATGTCGCCAAGGGGCATCCCGGTGCTCGCGCCCGCGATGACGCCATGGCGCGTGCACGTTTTGCGTTTCGCTGGGACGACCAGTTCAATCTGTCCCTCGACCCGCCGACGGCTCGCCGCTATCATGATGAATCGATGCCGGCTGATGTTGCCCGCGAGTCTCGATTTTGCTCGATGTGCGGCCCGGCGTTTTGTGCCATGCGGATCACTCAGGAACTTCGCGACGGAGCTGCAGCGGCCTTGGCCGATCGGTGTGGCGCGCAGGCTGGAACATGCGAAAAACAGGTACAAAGGGGATAGCGTGATCGGTCGGTTGGCGCTTGCGTTTCTCTTGTTCGCCGTGTTTTCGCCGCGCGCGCTCGCCGACAGCGAAGCTGTTGCCCGTAAGCACGCCACTCGGGCGAACAAGCTGGCTGCGCAGAACAAGTGTCGACGTGCTCTGCCCGAGTTCAATCGCGCTTACGAGACGCTCAAGGATCCCATCCTGCTGTTCAACCGCGCCGAATGCCAGCGCAAGCTCGGCAACGCTCAAGAGGCGCTGAAGGACTACGAGCAATTCTTGTCCGACATGCCGACGGCACCGAACCGTGCCAGCGTTGAGGCGCACATCGCAACCCTGCGCGCGGAGGGCTCGGCCCAGCCGTCATCCACATCCACGGCGCCTGCTGCCCAGCCAGCGTCCGCGCCGTCGGATACTGACACGAAGTCCGAGAAGAATGCCGAGCCGTCTGGCCGCGCTGAAAAGTGGGAATGATAGAAACGGGGCCGGCCTGCGGGCTAGGTCTCGCGGAACGCACTTGGACAGTAGGCGGCGAGCGGGCAGCGGTCGCATTTCGGCTTTCGTGCAAGGCAGAGGCGGCGTCCGTGCCAGATGAGCTGGTGCGATAGCAGGATCCAGCGCTCGCGTGGGATGATCTCCATCAGGTCGCGTTCAATCTGCGTGGGGCTCGATCCGCGTGTCAGCCCCAGTCGTTGCGACAAACGCATGACGTGCGTGTCCACGACAACGCCTTCGGCGATGCCGAAGCCGGTGCCGAGCACCACGTTGGCGGTCTTTCGCGCGACCCCGGAAAGGGCGAGCAGCGCGGGCATCGTGCGCGGCACGTTGCCGTCCCACTGACTCTCGATGGCGCGTGCCGCACCGATGAGGTTCTTGGCCTTGTTGCGGAAGAAACCCGTCGATCGAATGATCGATTCGAGCCGCTGCTGCGATGCTTGCGCCATCGCTGCCGCCGTCGGGTAGTGGGCGAAGAGCGTCGGTGTCACCTTGTTCACGCGCTCGTCGGTGCATTGCGCAGACAGGATGGTTGCGCACAAAAGCTGGAATGGATTGTTGCGGACGAGCTCGCAATTCGCCTCCGGATAGAGCTTGTCGAGCTCGCGCAAAATGGCATCGACCCGTCCGGGATCGGGCGGCCACGCCTGGCGCAGCGGCTTGCGCATGGCCTTCGTGATGATGCGTGCCGGTCTCGTTGCATGTACGCCTTCTCTGCGCGCCGGCATGGCGGATTTTGTGGCCTTGCCGCGATTGAGCTTTAATGGTTGCCGCATGGACGAGAGCCCCGAAGAACTCGAACGAATTCGGCACGAAGCCGATGCGATAGACCCTCACAAATACCGCAGGCGCCGACGCATGGCCAGCCTCGCCGTCGCGGTCGTGTTCTGCACCGCCGCGACATGGGTCGCCATTCGCATGGCGGTCGCCAGTCGCAATCCGTGCGAGCGCGTGCGCGACTACTTCTGCAAGAAACACCTGGTAGACGTCGAGAAGTGCAACAGCTATCAGGGCGTCTACAAAGAGTCGGTCGAGGACTCAAGCTCGAAAATGCGCGGCGTGATTCGCGATCAGTGCCTGACCAAGATCAACCGCATGCGGGACGAAGACGGCATTAACGTTGATTGATGGAAACCCTGAAAGGGTTTCCATGCCTTCCCGCTCTAGCTCCGCCGAGCAAGCTCAGCTGCGCCCACGCGGCACTGCCGCCGCCTCTGACTTGAAATGACCTCGCACCGCGCAGCAGGCAGAGGCCGCCTCGCGTAGCGAGGCGGGTGAGGGGTTACACGCTGAACGACGAGCCGCAGCCGCAGGTCGACTTCACGTTCGGATTGGTGAACTTGAAGCCCGAGCCCTGCACGCTTTCGACGTAGTCGATCTCGGTGCCCGCCAGATACATCAAGCTCATCTGGTCGCACACCATGCGGATGCCTTGCGATTCAAAGACCTGATCGATCTCCTGGGGCTGGTCGAAGAACAGATCGTACGAGAAGCCCGAGCAGCCGCCGCCCATCACCTTCAGTCGGAGGCCGTATCCGTCCTCGATCTTCTCCTCGGCGCGAATGGCTTTGACTTTTTCCGCAGCTCGCAAGCTCAGCTTGACCAGCTCCTGGGCTCCCTCGACCTGCGACTCTTCCTTGCTCTCGGCAACTGACGACGACATTGTGACTCCTTGGTACAGGATTCTACCCGCGCTTTGGGATGCTGGCCACCTGATCCAGGTTTCGCAAGAAGGGCGATCAAAGCATCAAAAGGGCTTGGTCGTTTCGGCGCGCCAGTCGGGTGTGCGCATGCTCGTCACATTCCAAATTCGCAGCATCTCGGCCTTGCCTTTGACTCGTACCGGGGCCAGCGCCGTGGCATTCACGGCCGATTGTACGCGGGCAAACGTGGCTTCCGAGACGAGAATCTCGTTCGCTTTGGCGACGCTGCACAGGCGTGACGCCGTGTTGACTGCATCACCGATGGCTGTGTATTGAAGCGCGCGCGAGCTGCCGATGGCTCCCGTCACCACGGTGCCGGTGTTGACGCCGATGCCGATTTTGATTTCTTCCTGCCCCTCAACCACTCGACGGCGGTTGAAGTCGGCGAGAACGGTCAGCATGTCGAGGGCGCACTCGACTGCTTTGATTTCCGCGTTAGGCAGGGCTAGCGGCGCGCCGAACAGCGCCACGATCTCGTCGCCGACGAACTTATCCAGCGTGCCCTCGTGCTTGAAGATGACGTCTACCATCAACTCGAAATACTCGTTGAGCAGGCGGACGATGTCCTGTGGCGCCCGCGTTTCGCTCATGGCGGTAAAGCCGCGAATGTCCGAGAAGAGCATCGTGACTTCGTTGAGGGCGCCGCCCTTTTCGAGCTGCAGGTTGCCCGCTACGACCTGTTCCACCAGATTCGGCGAAAGCAGCCGCTGAAACTGCGCGCGCGTCTTGGCCTCGTGCTCGATCTTGAGCGCGAGCATGGCGTTGTGAATGGCCACTGCGGCTTGGTTGCCGATGCTGACGAAGATCTGCAGATCCTTTTCGCCAAACGCGTTCGCTGCGACCATCGAGTCGAGGTGCATGATGCCGAGGAGCTGGTCCTGGTGAATCAACGGCACGGTCATGGTCGAGCGAATGCCCTGCATGATGATCGACCGCGCGCCCTGGAAGCGACTGTCGGCGCTAGCGTCGGACGAGAGCACGGCGGTCTTGTGCTGAACGACCTCCGATAGGATCGAGCGCGAGAGCAGAATCTGCTCGTTGCGACCGTCGCGCGTCTTGGCCACGCGCGGGTGCGGCCCGTCCTCCTCCATGAGCAGAATCACGCCGCGATCGGCGGGAATCAGGTCGAAGGCCTTCATGATGATCTTTTCGAGCAAGCCATCGATATCCACTTCGAGACCGATGGAACGACCGAGCTCGTGTGCCAGACGCAGTTTTTCGTAGTCCGCGCGCAACGCCTTGACGCTGGTGATTTGCTTCTCTGGCAGAAACTCGGCGCTGGCTTGCACTTTCTGCTGAATGAAGGTGCCGTCGCTCGGCGCCGGCGGTTCGATGCTCACCTGTTGCGCCGCTTGTTGGGCCTGGGTGGAGGCGGCGAGAAAGATGAGGATGGTTCCGCCCAGCGTAATTTCGTCGCCGTCGACGAGCACGTGGTCGCCGATGCGCTGGTCTTTCATGAACGAGCCGTTGAGGCTGCCGAGGTCGCGGTACAGAAAGCTATCGTCGGGCTGGCGAATGATCTGCGCGTGCTCTTTCGAGACGATGCGGTCGAGAATCTGGACGGCGTTGTGCGGGTGGCGACCGATGGTGGTGACGGGGCCTAGCTCGAACTCGCGGCGGTCCTCGCTGCTCTGAACGATTATCTTCGCCATGCCTAGCCCGGCGATTCTATCACGGCCGTGCGTCTACCAGTCGACTCGTGTCGCGTCCGAGACGACTTTCGGCGAGACCTCGAACTCGTAGGTCTTGTCGGGAACGGGGAAGTGCGCCTTCGCCTTGAATCGAACTTCGAGCCCAATCTCTTTCGGGCTGCGGTACAGGAAGATTTTAGCAGCTTTGGCGTTGATTCCCGCCTTTTCGAGCTCGGCAGCGATGCTCGTCTTGATCTCCTCCAGCATGGCCTGGGTGACGTCGCTGGAACGAAGGTTTGCCTTGTAGAGCGCAGGCACGTGGTCGTACAGGATGGCCTTGGCGCGTGACGAGGCGGAGTACACCGGCCACAGGCAGACGAGCACATACCCGAGCAATCCCATCCCGATTAGAAGGCCAAAGCTGACGATGTTGAACGAGCTGGGCTGCTTGTACTTCATCCTCGCTATCCTCCCTGGCTTCCGGTGCCTGGCTTCCGGTGCTGTCTTCCTATCCCCCCTGCGGCGTGGTGACCGTCGCCGGCGCGTCCTGCGGACGCCCCAAGTTGCGCGCGAGTTGGCTGCGCATGCATACGAGACCGATCCCGATCTGGATGGCATTGGCCATCACACGGCAGACGAGATTGGCGGACAGGATGGCTGTGCGGTGCGATTCGCTGGTCGTTCCGGGAGCGTAGGCGGCAAAGAAAAGGATCAGCATGGCTTCAGCGGTTCCGAGTCCTTGGGGAGAAATCGGCAGAACGGTAACGAAATAAACGATCGGAAGACACAAGATGGCTTTGCCTACCGGGATGACGACGCCGAAGGCCGCAAGCGAAAACCAGCTCAGCGCAAGCAGGCTGGCGATGTGCGGGAGGCGTACCAGCATGGCGCGCAGATGTCCGCCGATTCCTGCCGACAGAAGCACGTCGAAGATCGGTCGCTTGGCGAGCCAGCTCGGCTTGACGGACCCGAGCGCGACGTAAACCGCGAGCCCAGCGTAGGCGATGAGCACGATCATGCGCAGCCCTGCTGGTACGTCCGGCGCGAGTGCCAGGCCCAGCGTGGCGAGCACGAGCAGGACCAGCACGTTGATACCCATGACGAGCAGGACGGCGGCGGTTCCTCGGAGGACCGGCACGCCGCGGGAGCGGTTGACGAAGTAGACGATGGCGCCCTGGCCGACGCTGTAGTTGAGCAACGCCAGGATATAGGTGGCGCCACGCACGACCAGGACCTCGAGATACGACAGCGGCGCGACGAACCAGCCAAAGGTCTTTTTGATGGCAAAGGAATCCGCCAGATAGACGGCCACGATCAGAATGGCATTGACCGGAATCGTCCACCAGCGAGCGTTGCGGAGGTCCTCGGCGACTTTGGCGAAAGAGATGCCGCGGAACAGGTAGACGAGGATGGCGATGGCGACCGCCCAAGCCAAGATGGGGCCGAGTTTCTTACGCATGCGGGAGCCCACTATTGCATGAAACCGCGTCGAGTTCGCGGTGGCGCTCCTGAGATTGGAGCGTGGCGCGTCCTCTTGTGTATTGTTGCGGCCTCAGCCACACTGAGACAGGACCGCCTCATGAGTGAAATTCCGGACGACAACCGTCAACCCCAAGCGACATCGGGGGAGAGCGGAGGTGCCGACGCCGTGCCGTCGGAGTCCGTGGCGGCCGCCCATTCCGCGCTTGCCGAAAGCCTGGCCGAAGTTCGCCTGGGCTTGGCCTTCTACCTTTTCGTCGAGCCGTTCAGCGGCGGTAAGGTCGTCGTCGACTTGTCGTCGGGGGGCGGTCCTGGCGGCGAGGTTTTGCGCAAAGCGGGCGCCGTCGACGTCTTGTCGCCGGGCAATCCGAGGTTGCCTTTGCCCTTCCCCGACGGTGGCGCCGATTTGGTGATTGGGGCCATCCCAGCCCCTGCGCTCGGTGATGATCGCCAGCGCGCCGCTCTGCTTGACGAAGTTCGTCGGATCCTGCGTCCGGACGGCATGTGTATCTTGCGTGCTACCTCCTTGGCACTGGATGGCCTGGCTGTAGGCGGCTCGCTGCGCGCGACGTTGACGGACATGATGCTGGAGCATTTCGCCACCGTCGACATCGTGGAAGAGACTCCTTTCCGAGCCGTCTCGTATTTTGTGCCAGGCAGCGACGATCTAGCCGTGAGCGAGGCGATGGCAAAGGTTGGCGGCAAGCCCTCGCACCTGATCGCGTTGGTGACGCCGGCCGCGGAGCGCGCGTGGCATCTGTCGGAAAGCCTTCTCGTGCCCATCGGCCCAGGCGAGGCAGCCATTTCCAGCGACGGTGAGCTCGCCGCTTGGCGCGCCGAGGTCGAACGCCTGACCCTTGCCAACGCGGCGGTCGCCCGCGAGCGGGACGAGCTGCGCGAGCGACAGATGACCTTGCAGGATCAATCGGAACGTCTGGGCAAGACGGTGGCGGCGTTGCGCCGGGACGTCGAGCGGTATTTGCGCCAGATTGGCGATGATGCCGCGGCTCGCGAATTGCTCACGCTCGACCGCGATCAGATGAAGCGGAAGCTTGCGGCTCTCGAGACCGCGGCCGAATCCGCCAACCGAGACAGCGAACGTCAGGCGTCGACGGTGCAGGCCCTGCGCAAGGAAGTGGATCGCTTGCGAGCGGCCCGCGGCCAAGCGCCGGGCGTCGGCCACTAGCCACGCGTTCGGCGCTGGAGCGCGAACAGAAGCATCAGCAGCACCGCGCTTGCGCTGAAGGGATCGGGTGGCGTGCCAGCACCAAGATCGCATCCACTGCGGGAGCCAGCGCCAGCGGCAGCAGCGTCGGCTCGCGCAATCGTCGGCCGCGCCCAGGCGTCTTCGCCGCCGACGAAGACAGAGCTGCCGTCGCTAGAGCCGGGTGTTGGGTTCGGCCCGACGGAGCTGACTGCGGACGCGTCGGTGGCAGCCCCGGCGTCTGGGCTGGGCGCATCGACGGCGGCGTCCGGAGCTTCCGCAAAGAGGCTCGGTTTCGTGCCGCCGGGCCAAGCGCCGAGGCCAGACAGCATTTGCTGATACGAGTTCTGCATCGGCTTCCCTGCGACGCAGGCACTCGAGCTATCTTGTGCGATTGTCATGGTTTCGTCGACGAATCCGGCGGACGTGCTGCGCACCGATGGATACATGATATCCGTCAAGTTGGTCGTGTGGACCAGCCCGACGAGGTGGCCATGCTCGTGCGCGATGATGGTGGCGCAGTCGTGGGCGCTTTTGCCGCACTCGATGGCCAAAGCCGTCTGTCCCGGATTGTTCAGACAGCTTCCGGGGGCCAAGCCACCTTCGTCGGCGGCTACACCGCCAGTTAGATCGGCTGCCTCGGCTTGGCACTGGGGCCAGCTCCCGGTGATGACGATGGTGTCGTAGTCGCGACTCGATGGTCGGGTGAGCGTAAAGACGAGATTGAAATCCGCATACCACTTGTCCAAGAAGCCCTGCACAAGGCGCTTGCATTCGTCTGGGTCGGTAGTTGATGGGCCACCGGAGGTTGCTTGGTAGTTGCATACGAACTCGGGCGGCTTCAGGTCGCTGCAGTACGAGTTGTCCGTCGGTATTGCGCTGCCGTCGGCGTACCAAAGCCAAACGTAGGCCGGCTCGCCTGCCGCCGCTCGCTTGGCCGGAAGTGTTGCCGCCACCAGCGCTAGCCACAGCATCGAGCGGGTTCGTTTGCCTTGGCGCAACATGGCCTGAACACTTCATTTTACACCCGGCCGACCATCTCCGCTTTCCTGGTCGAGCCTGGACGAGAATGGCTAGTCGCCCCTGGTGTCTTGTGCTACAAAAGCCCTCCTGGTCGGCGCCTAGGCCTGCCAGGGCTTTTCGAAAACTTCATACGCGGTCGTGGCGGAATTGGTAGACGCGCTAGATTCAGGTTCTAGTGGTTAATAGCTGTGGGAGTTCGAGTCTCCCCGACCGCACTCTAACCTGGCGTAATTGCCGGGTTTTTTTATTGTCTACTTCGTTTTGCGGTGCGGCGAAAGGCCTGGAGTAATTGGAGAGTAACTATTTTTCCGTTACTCCGACTTCGGTATCGCGCTTGCGGGCGCGAGTGAATCAACCACGCGTCCGTGTTCGATTGCCTGGGCGATTCCCGCGTCGGTGTAGTGCCTGAACGTCGTGGTCAGGGACTCGTGGCCGAGTGCCTCGGATACGGCCTTCGGCGCAACCGCTGCGGTTAGGGCTAGATCCCCGTGGGTTCCTCGGAGCCCGTGCGGCGGCGCTTCGGTGACTTCTGCCCGTCGGCAGATTGCCGTCACGTTCCGGTGGAGCCACGTCCTCTCGCGGCCGATGAGCGGATCCGTTGGTGCCTTTCCCGCTGCCTGTGTCGCGAGGAATGGGCGGAACCACTCCGGCACTTGCAGGCTTCGAACGCCCGCATGGGTTTTTGCCCTCCGAATGCAGATGATCGTTCCTCCGGCGTCGAGGTCACGCACCTGCAGGCCCGTAATCTCGCTCGCTCGCATGCCGAAGATCAACGGCATCGCAGCGCCTATGCCCGCAGTTCTCTTCTTTAGGTTGTTGCTTCGGGCAAGATCGAGGCAGGCCGCTAGGTACTTGCGGCTTTCATCGAGAGAGAGTTTGGTCTTTCCGTACCTTCGTCGGCCTTCACCGCGAACGTCGGCGAGCAGGACAGCGCCCGTCCAGCCGTTGGCCTTCGCCTTTCGAACGAAGGTCTTCGCCTCGGCTAGCGTGTTTCTCCTCGTGTCCACCGCGCCGCCCAGGCGGGTGAACAACTCTTTCGCTCGAGCGGGCGTTATCGTCGTCAAAGGCGAGGCCAGCACCGGAGCGAAGAACTGCCGGAGTCTGTACGTCGTCGTATCGATCGATTTCTCACGGAGCCCGTTGGTGCGAAGCTGTTCGGCGTATAAGTCGATCGCCCGTTCGCACGGGATACCGGCTTGCCTGTGGGCTTCGATTCGTAGCCTGCGAAGATTGGCCTTAGCTTCGGCCTCAGTCTCGTAACTTCGTGCCTCTTGCGTGCCCGCTTGGCGAATCAGGATCCGCCATCGTCGTTTGTAGGGGTAGGGGCCAAATACTTTCATCGCGTCGTGTCCTTTCGGGTTGGACACGCCGATCGCATCGTCGTCTATTCCGGTGTCAGGGAGCCCGGCCGCGGAAGCGCCGCCGGTGCCGACAGACTCCCGCGCGGACAGCGCCGCCGCAAGGGCTTTGATCGTTTCGGCCAAGGCCGTGTTCCCGCCCGTCGCGAGCGCCGCGGCCAAGGTGTCCGTGAGGGCGGCGGATGACGGCCCGGTGACATGGGTCGACGCTGGGAGGGATGGGGCGGGCGCGCCCATGGCGACAGTGACCGGCGACAGCCCCGGCCCCGTCTTCCTCCGCCCGTATGTACCCCCGGACGACATGCGTCTACGCGCGTCGGCCCAGCAGGTCGTGAATTGCCGACGCTGATCGATAGCGCAGGCAGGCTGGAGCCTCAGCCGAGGTCAGGTAGGGAGTCACAGCCGAAAGTGTCTCGGCCGCGGGGGCGACGATGTGATTCGTGTTCGCGTTCACAACGTGCTTTATCCGTGTTCACGAAGTGATGGTTCCTCTCGCCGTCCACTTGCCTCTCGCTGCTGCACACTCTAATTGGGCCAGCCACAATGCCAGCCGTCGTAGTTGGCAGGAGCAGGAGGTGCGGAGGCGTGCCTGAACGGCGACCATGCCAAGGGGACGAGCCGCGTTTTCAAGTTGGGGAGCGCGCTGGTTCGGGACCTGCGATCCATTGCGGTCCTACAGCTCGCCCAGAATGACAGCGAAGCTGCCCCGTCTGTATGGCCAGGGCGGCAGGGGAAGCTTCTGATCCCAATCGTGCGACGGTTGTCGCGTTGAAATGTCCGGGGGCCGTGATGGTGATGAAGCTTCGGGACGCGCCAAAGATCGAAGCTGTGTTCATCGCGATCGCCGCCGCGATCAATGCACCGTAGACCAAATCAGGAAGGAACGAGTCAGGCTGTCGTGCATGCTAACGCCGGGCTCGGGCATTTTCGTGGTGGTTGAAAAGCAATCGGCTGGAGCTTTCTTGCTAGACGTACGCGCCCCACCACACCGCCAGCCCAGCATGCAAAGTAGGTGGAGCAGGGGAAGTAGGTGAACTCTCTTCCGTTGCTCGGTCATGACCGCCTCCGGTTGCCGAAGATCAGGCGGTCTTCGAGAAATCGCTTGACTGACTTGGCCTGGTCTATTTCTCGGTTCAGTTGTTGCGTGAAGCTGCGAGCGACGGCCGCGTTGCGTGTCCAATCGGCGCTGTCGTTTAGAAGGCCGGCCTCGTGGGCTTTGTCGACCTGTTGTCGCAATTTCACAGGCGCCAGTGCAGCGAGGTTCTCGCGCGATAATGGATGTTGTATGCCCAAGGCGTGCAACCGACCTGCGAGTAGGTCGACCTCGCGTTTCTCGTCGGCGAACGCATCTGGAAGATCGATCTTGGGCGCGGCCTCGGGCCACGGCCAGCAGCTGGCCCACGCGTCCAACGCGAACAGCCGCCTTGTATTGGTCTGCATCAAGGCTATTGGGTTCGCCTTTGCTGTGCGCGTAGACCTCGACGACGAGCGACTCTTCTTTCCCGAGCCAGGGCTTAACGAGCGCGATGTCGGCGGGCCTTTCAATGGCAAGAGCCGCGTAGCCACGACGAAGGATCTCAGCCGCGGACGAAACGTCCGGCAGTTGAATGTCGTTCTTGGCCTTTTCGAGCTTGGGCTGAGCTAAGGTGCTTGCCTCTTTCTCGCGGTCGGCGAGCGGTCTCTTGATGAAGTCCGTGTGCCACCGCTCGTACGCCTTTCTGCTCTGTTCGCGCTCGGCCTTTCGGAGCTGCTGCACTTGCGCAAGTCCCGCGCATCTGACGATCGCCAGGTCGAGTCGCCGCGCTTCGTTGGGCATGGCCACACGGACCAGCCAGATCACGGGACGCAGGCCCCGTCCGAGCTGCGCGAGTTTGTTTTCCTTGGCGAAGAACATGTCGCGCTCGGCCACGCGCTTGGTCTGAGCAGCCAGAGCGAGCTTGCCGGAGAGCTTCCAAGGCTCGATGAGCCCCGAGCTGACGACGTAGATTCTCTGCAGACGCGACTTCTGCAAATCCACTTAGTTAGGCGCGAAGAATGGTCTTCGTCGTAGGTGGTGCGCTCGGCAATGGCGCCAAGCGCGCACGGTCTGCAAGCTCGCGGCGAATCGCGTCGAGCCGTCTGCGGGACGGTTTCTGTTTCGCGGCTTCGGCAAAGACAGTGTCGACGTCTCGCTGGCTATAACCTAGTCGTTCGACCCTTCGGCGCGAATTCTCGTGGCGCTGGATCTGGGCCCAGAACTGACCAGGGATAGGCGGTGGCTTCGATCCTCATCTGGCTTGAGCGAGTTTCTGCAAGAGGTCGAGTCGTACGCGTTGAAGCTCCGGCGTGAGCACGCCGTGGCGAGCGGCGAAGTGGACGCGGAAAGCCGTTCGGATTTCCCCTTCGGCTGACAAGTAACCGACGGCCTTCAGCGTTCGGACACGGGCCTCGTACCGTGCGAGATATCGTGATTGCTCCGGGAACAATTCCTTGAACGCCGTCGCGCTCCATGTGCTCGTGCCGCGAGCGCCGGACGCAATCTCAAAGATGCGATCGTCCATCCCGCTCCAGCGAAAGTGCCTCTTGACGGCCTGGCCGGACTCCGTGGTCTCGGTGAAGGTAGCCAGCGCCACCAGAAGCACGTGCTCCTCGACGTGCATGCCATCGATCATCAGTGCGACCATGTCGATCCCGCTGAGGTCGCGTTTCAGCCATGCAGCGACGGTGGATTTCGTGGCTGCGACGAA
>Ga0265313_10003633_pt1 | contig 12373 bp, 7 predicted proteins | sample 4123metaG_FD_203122 | JGI IMG/M metagenome (GOLD analysis project Ga0265313, IMG submission 203122) | Rhizosphere microbial communities from Carex aquatilis grown in University of Washington, Seatle, WA, United States - 4-1-23 metaG | ecosystem: Host-associated > Plants > Roots > Rhizosphere >...
CTGCGGTTCAGGCCGCCCACGCCCCGCAGCAGGAAGCGTACGCTCGCCGGAAACTCACGCTTGTGGCGCTGGGCGATGTCGCGGATGTCCTCGCTGGGGGTGATCACCAGGGTATCGATGACCTTGAGAGGCTGGCCTTCACCGTGGCTGCCGTCGATGCGGCTCACGGTATCGTTGATGCGCTGCAGGCGCTCCAGGTCGCCGTAGATACTGTCCATGAACAGGGTATCCAGGAGATAGCCGGCCACCTGGCCCAGGGAGGGATACGGCACCTGCTCTTCCTCCAGAGGTAGCCGGTTGGGCTGTTCGTTGCGCAGGGCGATCACCAGCACCCGCTCCGCGCCCAGGTGCACCACCGGGCTCAAGGGTGCTGACTGGCGCATGGAACCGTCACCGAAGTATTCACGGCCGATGCGGGTGGCGGGGAAGATCACCGGCAAGGCCACCGAGGCCATCACGTGATCAAGGTTCAGTTCCGTCGGCTGGCCCAGCCGGCGGGTGCGGTGCCAGGGCTGCAGGCCGCGCTTGCCCTGGTAGAAGGTGATGGAGCGCGCCGAGGTGTAACCGGAGGCAGTGATGGCCAACGCATCCAACACGCCGGCATCGATGGCCTCCTCCAGGCGCGCGAAATCTAGGTGCTCCTGGAGCAAAGCCCGCAGGGGCGCGTTGTCCAGCAGCGAGAGGGGATTGTGGCGGTCCATGCCGCCGGACAGGATCGTGGTGATCCAGCGTGCGCTGGTCTTGAGGGCGTTCCAGGCGCCGATCTTGAACACCTTCTCGCTGCTGATCTCGCGCCACACGTGGTCGAGATAAGCCACGCCATGGCGGAAGTCCTGGCCATGGCAGGCGATGAGTGCGGCGTTGATGGCGCCGGCAGATGTGCCGGAGATCACCCGGAAGGGCAGTGCTGCGTCCTGGGGCAGCATCTCCGCCAGACCCTTCAGCACGCCCACCTGATAAGCCGCCCGCGCACCGCCACCCGGCAGGACCAGCCCCACCTTCGGTCGGGTATCAACGGTGGCCATGATGCGCCACGGCATGCGGGCCCAAGCGGGCCGCGGACTCAGCTGCAGGACTACGACAGATATTCATGTCCTCTCCCCTGCCCATAGGTTAAATGGGCTGGACCTTGGCGTATAGGGGATTAAAATCAATGCCGTTCAAGGCCCTAGGCTTGGGATTTGAAGCTTAGGCTGCTGTCTCAGGGGACAGCTTGGTGTCGAGGGATCGGGGACGACTGCACATGCTCAACCTGAACCTATGGCAACGGGCCAACGGCACGGCCGAATCCGACGATCCTACTCTCCCGCCCAAGACCCGCCGTCCCCTGCTCAAGGTCGCCGTATTGAACACCAAGGGTGGCTGCGGCAAGACCACCCTGTCCACCAGCCTGGCTGCTTACTACGCGCTGCACGGCTATAAGACCGCCCTGCTGGACATGGATCCCCAGGGTTCCAGCCTGCGCTGGCTCGCCAACCGCGGTGAACATAAGCCCGCCATCCTGGGCCTGAACGGCGCCGAGAAGCACGGCCGCGTGACCCGCAGCTTCCAGATGCGCGTGCCGCCGGAGGTGGAACGCCTGGTGGTGGATACACCGGCCGCCATCGACAGCCTGCGCCTGCAGGACGCCATCCGCGGCGCCCATGCGGTGATCATCCCGGTGCTGCCCTCGGACATCGACATCCATGCCGCCTCCCGCTGCGTGGCGGAACTGCTGCTCAACGGGCGCATCGAGAACCGCCAGCAGCGGGTGGCAGTGGTGGCGAACCGGGTGAAGAAACAGGCCCAGATGTACGAGACCTTGAAGCGCTTCCTGGGCAGCCTGGAGATCCCCTTCGTCGCCACCTTCCGCGATACCCAGAATTACGTGCACGCCACCGAACAAGGCATCGGCGTGCATGAGATCAAGGACCACAACATCCGGGAAGAGAAACGCGAGTGGGCGCCGCTCATCGCCTGGCTGGAGAGCCGGCCCCTGGCGAACCTGCAGCCCGCGCCGGCGCAGATGACCGGTACCGACTCCTCGACCTAATCCTTCGGCTTCAAGACCAGCGTGTGTTCTGCCTTGCCAGGTAAGAAGGGCGTCGCCGTGCCATGCTCCCAGGCGGGCTCGCTGTTCCGATAGTAAGGGCTCAGCGGCCAGCCGCTCTGGCCGGTGGGCATCATGAAGATGCCGTCCGCTTCATGCCCCGGCGACACCACCATGCGCTCCGAGGCGCCGAAGTCCACGCCCTGCACCCGCGGCATGTTGCTGTCACCCGGCAACTGCACCGGCGTCATGTCCAGGAAGCCCGACAGGAACGGCACCGCAGCACTCAGGGGATGACGCAGGCGCACGGTGTTGCGCTCGCCCCAGGTGTACCCGGCCGGGTTCTTGTCGGCGCTCATGCGCTCCGTGACCCGGTTCAGGGCCGAGAGCATCAGCACGTCCCAGGTCTTGTAGGCAGGATCCAGCAGGTTCGCCGGCTGCTGGTTCACCAGGGCCCATAGCGGGCCCTCCAGCTGCGACAGGGAGTGGAAATCGAACTTCGGGTCCGCTTGCGTGCACGCGACGAACAGGGGCGCCAAGGCCAGATCCTCCACTTGGCTGCGGAACTCCCGCACCAGGCGGTAGGCCACGGAATCCACCGCAGCGCGCCCGTCCCACTTCTCCAGCGTCGCACGGAACGCGATGCGCTCCGGATGGTTCAGGAGGCGCTGCGGCGTGAGGAAGCGCAACAGCAGCGAGCGCCAGCGCGAGAGGAACAGCGCCCGATCATCCAGTTGTACCGCCAGGAGGTCCGCCGGCGTGAAGGTCTCGCGCGCATGCAAGTCGTCGCGGATCTGGCCGGCACGCGCGCCCAGGTCGTAACCGCCATCGCCGATGAGCGCCAGCATGGGGCCTTCCACCACCCGCGCGTTGGCAGTCCACAGGCGTCCATCCGCCGGGTCCACCACGCGCGGATATCTGTCCGGCGCCAGCCAGCCGGTCCAACCGGTACCGGGCTTGTCCCAATAGGAAGGCACCAGCGGATCGAAACCCTGCCGCAACGGGATGCGTCCGGCGATGGTCCAGGCGATATGGCCGTCCGCGTCGGCGGTCATGAAGTTCTGTTCGGGCATGCCGGCGCGGTTCGCTACCGCCATGGAACCCTGGATGTCCCGCGCCTCGTCCATGCTGCCCAATTCCAGGTTGGTGCCTTCCACCTGGGCGCCCATCCAATGCACGGCGCGCCAGGTGCCGTCGTGGTCCTGGTCCAGCACCGGGCCCCATACGGTATCCCGCACCTCGAAGGTCACGTCCTTGCCGCCCTTCACCCGGATGATCTCCTGGTGATGCTCGAAGTGCTTCCAGCCGTCCGCGGTCTGATATCGATCGGGATCGGCGGAATCCATGTGCAGCAACACCAGGTCCGACCAATCGCCGTAGCTGTTGGTGAAACCCCAGGCCACGTGGCCATTGCTGCCCACCACCATGGCCGGTACGCCCGGCAGCGTGGCGCCGGTGAGGGTCACGCTGCCGCCGGGCATGGCTGTGTCCGGGTACGTCCACTGGGCGCGATACCAGGTGTTGGGCACCTTGATGCCTAAGTGCATGTCGTTGGCCACGAAGGCGCGGCCGCCGGCGCCATGGTCTTTGCTGACGGCCCAATTGTTGCTGCCGATGTCGGCAGCTTCCGGTTCACCTACTGCAGCGACGGCGGTGGACGTGACGACGGACGGCTGCTTGCGCAGGTCGATCACGTCGGCTCCCGGGAAGGGCGGCGTCTCCATGGGCTTGCCCACCACGGGCGCGTCCCACTGGGTACCCGGCGCCGAGAGGAAGCGGAACAGGGCCGGCGGCAACACTTCACGCATCAAGGCCAGCTGCGACTCGTGCCGGTCCTCGCCGCTCTGCAGTTCGAAGTACATGGCGTCCACCACCAGGATGGAATCCTCCGGCGTCCAGGGCCTTGGCCTGCGCATGAGCAGGCCATATTCGAAGGGCCAGGTGCCGAGAGCCTTGAGACCCGCGTTCACGCCCTCGGTGTAGGCCCGCACCACGTCGCGTTGCGCCGGCGTGGCCTGTGCCAGCACCTGGGCCGCTTGCGCGCGCAGACGGAACAGGCGGTGACGCTCGTCGAAGTCCACCGCCGCGGAACCCACCAACTCCGAAAGCTCGCCCGCCGCGAGTCGACGCATGAGATCCATCTGGAAGAAACGGTCCTGGGCGTGGAGGAAACCCAGCGCGCGCATGGCGTCCAAGCGATCCGCAGCCTGGATGCTCGGCACGCCCAAGGCATCGTGGGTGACCTGCACCGGTGCGGACAAGCCCTTGAGTGCGAGCTCGCCGTCCAGGCGCGGCGCGCCGCCCCGCAGGAAGCCGTAGACCAGCAAGAGCAGTACCAGCACGAAGCCGATCACCGCACCGCCCCATCGCAGCAGACGACCCATGCCCCTGGCCTCCCTAGACCGGTCTCCGGGAAGGCTTGAGCCTATAGGGCTCCAGGGGCCTTGTCACGGGCGAAGCCGTGACGAATGTCACAGCCAAGTACTGACGGAACCGACTACCCCCAAAAAAACCCGCAATCCAAGCTATCCCCACGCTAAACGGCAACCCGCCACCGGAGTCCAGCATGGCCCAGGATCGACCGATCATCGCCCGCCTCGAAGGGGTCAGTAAGCGTTACGGCGCGGTGCAGGCATTGGACGGATTGGACCTCGACGTGCGACGCGGTGAAGTGCTGGCGGTGTTGGGCCCCAACGGGGCCGGCAAGACCACCAGCATCGCGCTGTTGCTGGGATTGCTCCAGCCCGACGCCGGCAAGGTCACGCTCTTCGACATGTCACCCATGCAGCGCGCGGTGCGTGAACGCTGCGGCGTGATGCTGCAGGTGTCGCGCCTGCCGGAACCCATAACCGTGCGTGAGCATATCCAGTTGTTCTCCAGTTACTACCCGAAGCCTTTGCCGATCGAGGAGACGCTGGTGCTCGCAGGCCTCACCGAGGTAGCAGACCGACGTTTCGGCAAGCTCTCTGGCGGCCAGCAACAGCGCCTCAAGTTCGCCCTGGCTCTGTGCGGAGACCCGGAATTACTGTTCCTGGACGAGCCCACCGCGGCGCTGGACGTGGAAGCACGCCGCCAGCTCTGGGACGTGATCCGCGCGCGCGTGGCGCGCGGCACCACCGTGCTCCTCACCACACACTACCTGGAAGAAGCCGACGCCCTCGCCGACCGCATCGTGGTGGTCGACCACGGCAAGCTGGTGGTGGCCGGCAGCCCTGCCGAGATAAAAGCCCGTAGCGCCGGGCGGCGCATCCGCTGCGTGACCCGCGTGTCTGCCGAGAACGTGGCCCGCATGGCCGGCGTCAAGGACGTGAGCCGTCACGGCGCGGCGCTTGAGATCCTGGCAGCCCGGGCTGAACCCGTGCTGCGCGAACTCCTGTCGCAGGATCCTGACTTGAGCGATCTCGAAGTGAGCGGTGCGGGCCTGGAGCAGGCCTTCCTCGCTCTCACCCGCCAGCCCCAGAAGGAGGCTGCATGAACATGAACGCTGTCGTCGCCCGACCCTTCTCTGCCACCGCCCGCATCTACCTGCTGGAAGCCCGTTCGGAACTGCTGCGGGTGTGGCGCACGCCCGGCTTCGCCGTGCCGACTCTGGTGTTCCCCGCCATGTTCTACCTGTTCTTCGGCGTGCTGCTGGCCAAGGGCGAGCACGGCGTGGAGCAATCGCTCTATGCGCTGGGCGGCCTCGGCAGCTTCGGCGTCATGACGCCTGGCTTGTTCGGTTTCGGCGTCGGTTTCGCCATCGACCGGGGCATGGGCTGGTTACAGGTGAAGCGTGCCTCGCCCATGCCGCCGGCTGCCTATCTGCTGGCCAAGGTGGCCATGGCCATGCTGTTCGCCGGAATCGTGAGCACGCTCTTGTGCTGTATGGCGGCCTTCCTGGGCCATGTGAGCCTCGCGCCAGGCCAGTGGCTCACGCTGCTGGTGACCCTGGTGCTGGGCAGCATCCCGTTCTGCGCGCTCGGGCTCGCCGTCGGCGCCTGGGCCAAGCCTCAGTCGGCACCGGCGCTGGTGAACCTGATCTACCTGCCCATGTCCTTCCTCTCGGGCCTGTGGATGCCATTGCAGTTCCTGCCGGCTTTCATGCAGAAGCTGGCCACGGTATTCCCCGCTTATCACCTGGGCCGGCTCGCCTACGCTGCCACCGGCGTGCAGCCGACCGAGGTGCTGCCGCACGTGCTGGCTTTGGTCGGGTTCACCGCGATTTTCCTGGCCCTGGCCGCACGCGGCTACCGCCGCAACCCACCCAGTAACGGCTGAGGCGGCGGTGGTAGGCTAGACCCATGCAACAGACTGCTCCCACCACCGGCCAGCGCCTGGCGCGCCCGTTCCTGGCATTGCATCGCAAGCTGCTGCCGAACGCGGTATGGGCCGGCTGGACGCCCTACCTGTGGCTCATCTACCTGGGCTTCTTCTTCGTGCAGTGGCCGGGCCAGCCGCCCTGGGACGCCGCCAAGTGGGTGTTGTCCATCGGCGCCGCTGCGGTGTTCGTGGTGCTGTACTTCCGCAGTTTCAACTGCAATCTGAACCAGCTGGCCAACATCCTCGTCGGCATCGCCACGCTGGGCTACATCTTCGTCACCTATACCGGCAACGGCCACACCTTCATCATCTATGCCTGCGCGCTCTCCGCCCATTACGGCAGCCTGCGCAAGAGCCTCACCGCCATGGGACTGGTGCTGCTGGGCTTCGCCATAGAGGCCGCGGTCCTGTACTTCATACCGGGTTGGGAGTTCGCCCACTCCATCTGGTTCTCGGTGCCGACGCTGGTGATCGGCGGCGTCATCGGCGCCGCCAACGCCTGGTTCGCGGACGACGAGACCAAGCGCCGCGTCATCACCCAGTCCCAGGAGGAGATCCGGCGCCTGGCGGCCACCGCCGAGCGCGAACGCATCGCGCGGGACCTGCATGACCTGCTGGGCCATACCTTGACGCTGGTGACGGTGAAAGCCGAACTCGCGGCGCGGCTGATCGAGCGCGATGCGGCGGCGGCGGCCAGCGAGGTACGGGAACTGGAACGCATCTCACGCGACGCCCTGCGCCAGGTGCGCGAGGCGGTGGGTGGTTACCGCAGTGGCGGCCTCAACGGTGAGCTGGTGAACGCCAAGGTGGCGTTGCAGGCGGCGCGGGTCACGCTCAGTGCCGACATCGATCCGCGCGGCTGCCCGCCCAGCCATGACGACCTGTTGGCACTGGTGCTGCGCGAGGCGGTCACCAACATCGTGCGCCATTCCGGTGCGCGCCTGTGCCGGGTGGAGACCCATTGCGACAGCGACACGGTGCGGCTCACCATCCGCGACGACGGACGCGGCGGCAACCTGCGCGAGGGCAACGGCCTGCGCGGCATGCGCGAGCGCCTGTCCCTGCTGGATGGCGTCCTGCACATCGACTCCGACCGCCGCGGCACCACCCTCACGGCGGTGCTGCCACTCAAGGAAGTGCCGTCGCCCGTGCCGGACACCCAGCCCGCCGGCGGAGCCCAAGTGCTGCACTGGCCCGGCACCAAGAGCGGCCGCGGCGCCACCTGAGACCCGCCATGATCAAAGTGCTCATCGCCGAAGACCAGTCCCTGATCCTGGGCGCCCTGGCTGCGCTCCTGGACATGGAGGACGACATCGAGATCGTGGCGCGCGCCGCCAACGGCAAGGACGCGCTCAAGCTGGCCCTGGAGACCCATCCTGACGTGGTGGTGACCGACATCGAGATGCCGGGCATGACCGGCCTCGAGTTCGCCTCCGCGCTCAAGGAGAAGGGGCATCCGGCGCGCATCATCATCGTCACCACCTTCGCGCGACCCGGCTATCTCCGGCGCGCCCTGTCGGCGGGCGTGAGGGGTTACCTGCTGAAGGATGCCCCCTCCGAGCAGCTGGCGGAGGCCATCCGCACCGTGCAGCGCGGCGGCAAGGCCATCGCCCCGGAACTGGCGGCAGAAGCCTGGGATACGGAAGATCCGCTCAACGACCGTGAGCGCCAGGTGCTGCGCCTGGCCGGCGAAGGCATGAGCAGCGGCGACATCGCCAAGCAACTATTCCTCTCCGAGGGCACGGTGCGCAACTACCTGTCGGAAGCCATCGGCAAGCTGGGCGCCGCGAACCGCATCGAGGCGGCCCGTATCGCCCGTCAAAAAGGCTGGCTCTGAACCCCGCATAAGCTGCTGCGCTCGCTGGGGCGTTGTCTGTAGCAGGGATGCGTACGTGCCGCGGAGCACAGGGATGTGCGAGAGCGGCGAGCGCGAGAAGTCGCCTCGCCTATTTCGCTACGCAGTCCTGCTACGCGAAATAGCCCAGGGCGGGCATCCTGCCCGCCCGCACGTCGCATGCGACGTGCCCTAGCCCCAGCTTCGCTCGCGACGCTTCTGCGGGGTCCAAAAATCCAATTTCAAGAAACCTTTCGGCACCATGCCAACAGCAGTGTGGCGAGTCCGAACAAGCCCAGATCTCCGCCCCCGCCGCCGCTCTTGCCGGAGCCGCTACCGCCCCCGGACGTGGCGCCGGTGGATTCCACCGCGATCGGCATGTGCATGGCCGGGATGGCGGCACCGCCGTCGCCGGTGCCGGAAGGGGTCAGCACTACCGACCCGAAGGCCCAGCCGCTGGCCTTTACCTTGCTCGCGTTCGCCTGGATGGTGAGCAATTGGGTCCCGTGTGGCGCCAGGGTGAAGGTGGTAGGCGACACGTTGGCGGTCAAGCCGCCGGTGAGCCCGCCCACGTTCACGTGGTAAGTCACCTTGGCGCTACTGAAGGTGCTGGCGACGGTGCGCGTCCAGGTGCAGGTGGCGGCGCAGGCGGCATTGCCCAGGCTCGCCAGGTTGAGGGCCGTGAGGTCGCCTCCCTTGCCCGGATCCGCCGCCGCATAGGCGCTGCCGCTCTCATCCAGCATCAGCCCGGAGCGCTCCGCCGCATCCACGTCGATGCGGCCGGAACCGCGCACCTGGGGTGACGGGAGCGCCGTGCTCGCTATGCAGTTCTTGCCAGAGTCGAGGCTGGCGCATTGGTCGCTGACGCCGGGGCTGGTGCCGTTGGCGGTGGTGACCGCCGTCAGCATCAGGGCCGACTTGATCTCGGATACGCTCCAAGCCGGATGAGCCTGCATCAACAAGGCTGCCGCGGCCGTATCGTGGGGCGCGGCCATGGAAGTGCCGTCGAAGAAGTCGTAGGTCTCGGGCAGGTCGGCGCAACTGGTGCAACCATCGGTATAGAGCGGGTCCGAGACCGCCGCCAACACGCTCACGCCCGGCGCTGCGATGTCCGGTTTGATGAGCGAATCGTAGTTGCTGCCCACCGGGCCCCGCGAGCTGAAGCCCGCGACCTGATCCGCTTGGCTACGGTCGATGGTGAGGGTCGCGCCCGAGAGATCCGCCGAAGGCGGCGTGGCGCTGCCGGAACTGGCATTCAACCAGGCACGCAGCTTGTTGCCGTCCTTCTGATCCAGCAGCGTGGCGGGGATCACATAGGGTTCCACCACCATGTCCTGGCTGCTGGTGGAGGTGGAGGCGATCACCATGCCCGCAGCGCCGCCCTGTTGCACGTTGTAGGGCTTGTCCACCAGCGGATTGGTGCCGCGGTCGCAGACCACGATCTCATTGGCCGTGAAGGTGCCGGGAGGAAACGGATAGAGGCACTGCTTCGCATCGGCCTGGGCGCCTTGCGACGGTGGACACGCTTCGGCCGAGGGTTCATTCGGGCAACTGGTCTTCACCGGATCACTGAAGTCGCCGGAATACACCAGCGGCTGGGAAGCGAAAGCCCCCGTGTTGCCGACGCCGGCCATGGCTGCATGGGGCGTGGTGACCGCATCACCGCCGGCGAAGTTCTCCAGCTTGTTGCTGCTGAAGGCTCCGTCATGGGTGGCGGCCGCCATGGTGGCCACCCAAGGCCCCAGGTGCTGCACTGCATAGACCGGCGCATTGGTCGGATCATTGGAGATCACGTTCGCCGGACCACCGTTGCCACCGGCGGCGGACACATAGATACCCGCCTCCACCGCGCTCAGGAAGGCCTGCTCCACCGGATCGCCGTAAGGATCGTCGCTGCCGCCGATGGAGAAGTTGAGCACCATGCCCTTGAAGCCGGCGCCCCAGTTCGCTTTCAGCTTCGCCTGGTCCTTGATGGCCTGTTCCACCGCCGCCACGCTGTCGTCTTCCGAGCAGAGCACATTAGGGTTGGGGTCGCAGACGTCATACATGATGACGCTGGCATGGGGCGCCAGGCCCGAGAGCGACGTGTTGATGCCGTTCACCGGCACGCTGACGAAGTCGCCCACCACGGTGCTGGCGGTGTGGGACCCGTGCCCCTCCGAATCTTCGGGGGAGTTGGGATCGGTGCTGCCCTGGGTATAGGTATAGGCACCCAGCAGCTTGTCGTTGCAGCTGAAGAAAGCGGGTTCCTTGTTGTGCTGCGCGGTGTTGCTGGGATCGCAGACGCCGAAGCGCAGGCCGCCCGGATCTTGGGCCGTGTAGGTATCCAAGCTTCCCGGCGCGAACGAAGCGTTCGCATGGTTGATGCCGGTATCCAGGTCCGCCAGCACGATGCCCTCGCCTTCGTTAGCGCCATCGGCATCGGTGGGGAACTGCCACACCATCGGGGCATTGACCCAGGCGCGGCTGGCGTTGGTGTCGCCGGCTGAGGCAGGCGTGCCTATCGATGTGGATGGTGCGAAATGCCGCACCTCGATCACGGACGACACTCCCGGCAGCGCCGCGATGCGCGCGGCCTCCACCGGCGTGAGTTCCAGTGCCATGCCGTTGAAGGCCAGGTGATAACGGTAGCGCGGCAGCAGCGTGCGGCCCAGCGACCTGGCGGCCGCATCCAATACTGCGGACTGCCGCTCGTCCAGGTAGGCGGCATAGCTCGCCGCATTGCCCACATCCAGCATGCGCTCGCCGCGCACGCGGGAGTCGGTGGCAGCGTATCCGGCGACGCCGCCGGCATAGGTGGCGGCCGGTGCGTCCTGGAGACGCACGATGTAGCGGCGCGGAGCGTCGCCTTGTGCAGCGGGCACCACGGCGTTGCCGCGATGCAAGATCGGGGTGGCGTCCTTATGCGCCGCCCGGGCGACACCGACGGCCAAGAGTAGACAGACGACGCCGCACGCGCCCAGCACGAGATTACGCATTTGGATCCCTCGAAGAGCCGACATTTCCCTACACGGGACCTGAGATGGCCCGCAGAGAGATTAGACACGCTGGCTAAAAAACAATCAAGGAACGGACCGGGAATACGGCTCCGCGGAGAAGAGTTAGTCGCCCACTCTGACTATTTTCAGGCTGTTCGTACCACCGGTGATGCCGCTGAACTCGCCCTTGGTGCAGATGACGTAGTCGCCGTTGATGACGATGCGTTGGCGTTTCAGTTCCTCGGCAGCGTCCTTCAACACATGGTCAGGATCGGTATGCATCACGTCGAAGGCCACCGGATACACGCCGCGGCAGAGGGTGACGCGCCGGCGCGTGGTCTCATGGCGGGTCATGGCATAGATGGGGATGCCGGAGCTGGTACGCGACATCCACAAGGCAGTGGAGCCCGACTCGGTGAGGGCGATGATGGCCTTCACGTCCATGTGGTTGGCGGTGTACATCACCGCCATGGCGATGGCCTCGTCCACGCTCTTGAAATGCTTCAGGAGCCGGGGGCCCGAACGCTGGGTGAGCCGGTGTTTCTCGGCACCGATGCACACGCGCGCCATGGCCTCCACGGTCTTCACCGGGTACTTGCCGGTGGCGGTCTCGCCGGAGAGCATCACTGCGTCGGTGCCATCCATCACGGCGTTGGCCACGTCCAGCACCTCAGCGCGGGTCGGCACCGGGCTGTGGATCATGGACTCCATCATCTGGGTGGCGGTGATGACGGTGCGGTTGAGGTCGCGGGCGCGGTGCACGATGTGCTTCTGCACGCCCGGCAGTTCCGCGTCGCCGATCTCCACCGCCAGGTCGCCGCGCGCGATCATCACCGCATCGGAAGCGAGGATGATGGAATCCAGGTTGGTGATGGCCTCGGAGCGCTCGATCTTGGCCACGATGCCGGCACGGCTGCCGGCGGCATTGAGCAGGATGCGGGCCTGCTCGATGTCGGAGGCGTCACGGGGGAAGGACACCGCCAGGTAATCCACCCCGAGCTTGGCGGCCAGGCGGATGTCGTCGAAATCCTTCTCAGTGAGCGCGCCGGCCGAGAGACCGCCGCCCTGGCGGTTGATGCCCTTGTGGTTGGATACCTCACCGCCGTTCTCGACGGTGCAGATGATGCGCGACCCGAACACCTCGATGACGTGCATGGAGATCTCGCCATCTCCCAGCACCAGCTTGTCGCCGGTCTTCACGTCCTTGGGCAGGTCCTTGTAGGTGAGGCCCAC
>Ga0265313_10003634_pt1 | contig 12370 bp, 15 predicted proteins | sample 4123metaG_FD_203122 | JGI IMG/M metagenome (GOLD analysis project Ga0265313, IMG submission 203122) | Rhizosphere microbial communities from Carex aquatilis grown in University of Washington, Seatle, WA, United States - 4-1-23 metaG | ecosystem: Host-associated > Plants > Roots > Rhizosphere >...
CCCATAGGGCTCAGGCGTGGCCGGCGGTCTCGAACATCGCGGTGCGGATCGCCTCGGGCGCGGACTTGCCCGCCCAGACGACGAACTGGAAGGACTGGAAGTAGCGCTCGCAGGCCTCGACCGCGGTGAGCAGCAGCCTTTCGACCTGAGCGCTGGTCGGCTCGACGCCGCCGGAAAGGAGCAGGACCTGGCGGTACATCACCACCCCCTCGCCCCTCCACAGATCGAAATGACCGATCCACATCTGCTCGTTGATGCCGGAGATGAGGCGCAACACCTCGAGTTCGCGGTTCTGGGGCACCTTGAGCTCGAAGGCGCAGGCGATATGGACGGCCTCGCGATCTTCCATCCACGAAAAGGAGACGTGGTAGTCGCACCAGCCGCCGGCGATGGCGACGGTGATCTCGTCCTCGCCCGTGCGCTCGAACGACCAGTCGTGCAACGCGGCGATCTGTTCGATCACGTCAACCGGATTGGATTGACGCTCGTCGTGAAAATCCGTGAGGGTCATGAATAAGGAGCCCACCCGCTTCAAAAAAAGCCAAGAAATGGAACTTGGTGGCGACGCAACCAGGCACCGACGAAAACATGACGGCAAGCCAGCGCACCACTGGGCGCCCGCGTCGAATCTTCGTTACGAATCAGTATATAACCCGGCACGACTCAGCGGCCCAAACTGATTGTGGACGGAGTCAATTCTGCACAGGGAAAACGCCGGAGTGAGTCTTCGGGGACACACCGGCGGGGCACACATCTCCCGGAGGTGGCGACCACGCCTTACCCCTGGACCCCGCTTTCGCGGGGGAAGCGGGAAAGCATCGTCTGCCTGCGCGGGTGGCTGGTATCCGCTGCCTTAAGGCGTACGCTCGCCCAGCATGCCTTCCAGCGCCTCGATGCGCTTCTTCAGGGCTTCGTTTTCGGCGCGCGCCTGAGCCGCCATCTCGCGCACGACATCGAAATCCTCGCGCTTGACCAGATCGAGATCGGCGACGAAGCGCTCCATCTGGCTGCGGAAGACGCCTTCCGCCTCGCGCTTGACGCCCTGGGCGACGCTGGCGGCGTCGTTCATCAGGCGGGCCATCTCATCAAGCAGACGGTTCGAGGTCTGGGTCATCACACTTCATACTCCGGTGGTTGCTCCGGTCGCGCCCGGGCAACGTCCGCCTGTCTGGTCGCTGCCGGGATAATGGGCCGACCCGGCGACACCTTCAAGGCGGCACTACCCACAACAGCCGTCGGCGGGCGCGCTTGACCCGAAGCATGCCGCGGCGCAGTTTCCGCCGCGTTACCGCCGCTTCGGCGGGCCGATTTCTCGAGGATTCGCCTTGCCGTTTCTGGCGCTGCCCTTTCCGGCGATCGATCCGGTGCTCATTCACATCGGTCCGCTCGCCATCCGCTGGTATGCGCTCGGCTATATCGCCGGGATTTTCCTGGGCTGGTGGTATGCCAAGCGGCTGGTCGCCAATCCAAGGCTGTGGGGACCGGGCGGCGCGCCGCTGAAACCCGTCGACATTGACGACATCGTCGTGTGGGTTGCCATCGGCATCATCGGCGGCGGCCGCGTCGGATACATTCTCTTCTACGACCTTGCCCATTATCTCCGCAGCCCGCTCGACATCCTGGCGGTCTGGCACGGCGGCATGTCGTTCCACGGCGGCTTTCTCGGCACCATCCTCGCCATGGTGCTGTTCGCCCGTTCGCGAAAGATACCGGTGTGGACGCTGATCGACGTGATCGCGCCGGGGGTGCCGATCGGCATCGGACTGGTGCGGCTGGCCAATTTCATCAACGGCGAGCTGTGGGGGCGGCCGACCGACGTGCCGTGGGGAATGCTGTTTCCGCATGCACCCGACGGCGGCATCGTGGCGCGGCATCCGAGCCAGCTCTACGAAGCGGGACTGGAGGGTCTGGGGCTCTTCCTGCTGCTCAGGCTGCTCACGCATCGCTACCACAAACTGACCTCGCCGGCCTTCGTCTCCGGCGCGTTCGCGGCGGGCTACGGTGCGGCGCGCACGTTCTCGGAATTTTTTCGCGAGCCAGACGTCCAGATCGGCTACCTGCCGGGCGGGCTGACCGAAGGCATGCTGCTCTCCATTCCGATGATCGTGGCGGGCGTCGCCGTGATGATCTGGGCGGCACGGCGCACCGCCGCCCCGGCATCGAGATCGGCACCCAGCGCGTGACGCCGCTCGCCGAAAAGCTCGCCGACCTGATCAGGGCCAACGGTCCCATGACGGTGGCCGACTTCATGGGCCTGTGCCTGATCGACCCGCAACACGGCTACTACATGCGGCGCGAGCCCTTCGGGCGCGCGGGCGACTTTATTACCGCGCCCGAGATCAGCCAGATGTTCGGCGAGCTGGTCGGACTGTGGGCGGTGGCGGTGTGGGAAATGATGGCCGGCCCGAAACCCTTCGTGTTCGCGGAGCTCGGGCCCGGGCGCGGCACGCTGATGGCCGACATGCTGCGCACCGCGCGCGTCAAACCCGAGTTTCTCAAGGCCGCCGACGTGCATCTGGTCGAGGCGAGCCCGAGGCTCATCGACATCCAGCGCGCCGCACTCGCCAAGACCGGCATTGCCGTGCACTGGCACGCCGCGATCGGCGACCTGCCGCCGGGACCGGCGATCATCATTGCCAACGAATTCTTCGACGCGCTGCCGATCCGCCAGTTTCACTGGAGCGCGGGGCTGTGGAGCGAGCGCGTCGTCGGGCTGAACGCGGAGGGGAAGCTCGCCTTCGGACTGGTGCCGGTCGAACAGCGCGCGCCGGCGGTGCCGCTGCCGGACGGATCGATCATCGAATCCTCGCCGGCGGGCAAGGCGGCGATGACCACGATCGCGGATCGACTGAAACGCTTCGGCGGCGCAGTGCTCGCCGTCGACTATGGCAATGCGCAGCCGACACACGGCGACACACTGCAGGCGGTGCGCGCCCACAAGTACGAGAACCCGCTGGCCGCACCGGGGGAAGCGGACGTGACGGCGCACGTCGATTTCGCGGCACTGGCCCGGGCGGCGGGCGCGGCCGGCGCCGAGGCGCGACCGGTGATGGGCCAAGGCGAGTTCCTGATCCGGCTGGGGCTGGTGGACCGCGCCAAGGTGCTCGGCCGCGGCAAGGACCAGCCGACGCGCGACGCGCTTGCGAGCGCGATGGAACGGCTCGCCGGCCCCAAGGCGATGGGGACGCTGTTCAAGGTGCTGGCGGTCTCCTCGCCCGGACTGAAGCTACCGATCTTCGACCCGATCGAGATCGGCGGCGGCCGATGATCCCGCTGATTGCGGACCCGCGGCTTTCGACGCTGGCGGGTATTCGCCACGGCTTCTTTACGCGCGCCGGCGGAGTCTCCTCCGGCATCTATGCCAGCCTGAACTGCGGCGTGGGCTCCAAGGACGAACGAACGCTCGTCCTCGAGAACAGGCGACGGGCGACAGATGCGCTGGGCGTTGCCGCCGACCGGCTCGCCACCCCCTACCAGGTGCACGGCACCGAAGTGGTGATGGTGACGGAAGCATGGGGGCCCGGCCTCGGGCCGAAGGCCGATGCCGTGGTCACCAATCGACCGGGAATTGCGCTCGGCATCGGCAGCGCCGACTGCGGACCCATTCTGTTTGCGGACGCCGAAGCCCGTGTGATCGGCGCGGCGCATTCCGGCTGGCGCGGCGCGCTGGCCGGGGTTGGCGCCGCTTGTGTCGAGGCGATGGAGAAACTCGGTGCTAGGCGCGGAGGCATCGTGGCGGTGCTCGGCCCCACCATCAGCCAGGCCAACTACGAGGTCGGGGCCGAGGTGCGGGCCCAATTCGTCGAGGCAAAGGCCGGTAACGCGCGCTTCTTTCGCCCGTCCGGACGAGCGGAGCATTTTCTCTTCGACCTGCCGGGCGCGATCGTCGCCAGCCTGGAGGACGCCGGGGTCGCGGCCTCGAGCGTGGAATTGTGCACCTATGCCGATCAAGAGCGCTTCTTCTCCTACCGGCGCGCGACGCACCGGAAGGAAGGCGACTACGGGCGCCTCCTCTCGGCCATCGTTCTGGCCTGAGCGCCAAGCGTCATCGAGGACATAGCCGAACGCCTCGGCGGCCTGTAGAAAGGCGGACGAGCCCGCCCTGATCTCAACGGGGCGAGCAAGACAATCGATTCCCCGGGCGCACGCATGAACCGTTCCGCCGATCTCATCCGAACCCTGGTGCTTGCCCTTAGCGGGCTGGCGCTGGCCGCCTGTGTTCCGATCCGGGCGCCGGAGTTCGGGCCCGGACCGCCGCCGATGCTTTCGCCCAAGCAGGCCAAGACGCTGGGACCTGCCCCGGTGAGGGGCTCGACGGCGCGCTTCGCCTTTGCGCCGCTCAACGGCGTCCCCGGCGACATGCGCTTCCAGATGGAAGGGGACCTCAAGACTTTCGCGCAATCGCGCGATCTCGCCATCGTGCCCGACGGCGACCCGACGGCGACTTATCGCGTCGTCGGCTATCTCTCGGCCGTGGGCGACGCAACCGGGACGCTTTTGGTCTACGTATGGGACGTGACCGACCGCAACGGTACGCCGCTCTACCGCATTTCCGGCCAGGAAGCCGCCGGGGGCAGCGACACCGACCCGTGGGCCGGGATCAAGACCAACCAGATCGATGCCGCCGCCCGGGCGACGATCGACAAGCTCGCCGACTGGGTGCAGGGCTGAAGCGCTTGCCGCAGGGCGGGCGGTTGCCATGCCTGCCGCGCGATTGCTACAAGGCCGCGGTCCTTAGCCGGATTCCATCTCGAGGCAGGCCGTTCCCATGAAGTTGGTCTCTGGAAACTCGAACCGCGCGCTCGCCGAGGCGATTGCCGGCTATCTCGAAATTCCGCTGGCAAAATGTTCGGTGCGGCGCTTTGCCGACCAGGAGATCTTCGTCGAAATCCAGGAAAATGTCCGCGGCGAGGATCTGTTCGTCATCCAGTCGACGAGCTTTCCCGCCAACGACAACCTGATGGAGCTGCTGATCATCATGGATGCCGCGCGGCGCTCCTCGGCACGGCGCATCACCGCGGTGATCCCCTACTTCGGCTACGCTCGTCAGGACCGCCGCGCCGTCGGCCGCACGCCGATCTCGGCGAAGCTCGTCGCCAACCTCATCGCCCATTCCGGGGCCGACCGCGTGCTGACGCTCGACCTGCACGCCGGGCAAATCCAGGGCTTCTTCGACATTCCCACCGACAACCTGTTCTCGGTGCCGGTGATGTCGCGCGACATCAAGGCTCACCATGAGATCGCCAACGTAATGGTGGTGTCGCCGGACGTCGGCGGCGTGGTGCGCGCACGGGCACTGGCCAAGCGCATCGATGCGCCGCTCGCCATCGTCGACAAGCGCCGCGAACGGCCGGGCGAAGCGGAGGTGATGAACATCATCGGCGACGTCACCGGGCGGCACTGCATCCTGTTCGATGATATCGTCGATTCGGGCGGGACGCTGTGCAATGCGGCGACCGCACTCAAGGAAAAGGGCGCGGCTTCGGTGCGCGCCTACATCACCCACGGCGTGCTTTCGGGCGGCGCGGTGGCGCGCATCATGGCTTCCAACATCGAGGAGCTGGTGATCACCGACTCCATCCAGCCGACCGAGGCGGTGCGCGCCGCGTCCAACATCCGGGTGTGCCCGATCGCGCCGCTGATCGGCGAGGCGATCGCGCGCACGGCGAGCGAGAAATCGGTGTCGAGTTTGTTCGACTAGGCGCCCAGCGCGGCGCGGACGGCGCCGGCCGCGGCCAGCGCGACCACGACCAGCCAGGGCGGCGACCGCCACACGATCAAGGCAAGGAACCCGGCAAGTGCGAGGGCAAAGTCGCGGGCGTCGCCGACCGAACTTGTCCATACGGGGTCGTAGAGCGCCGCGGCAAGGATGCCGACAACCGCGGCGTTGGCGCCCCGCATGGCGGCCTGTGCGCCGCTGCGATTGCGCAGGCGATCCCAGAACGGCAGCACGCCAAAAACAAGCAACAGGCCAGGCAGAAAGATCGCGACGACTGCGACGGCGGCTGCAGCAAGGCCGCCAAAGGGACGGGCAAGAAAGCCGAGCCAGGCCGCGAAGGTGAACAACGGTCCGGGCACCGCCTGCGCCACGCCGTAGCCAGCGAGAAAATCTGCGGACGATACCCAATGGGGGACGACCGCCGATTGCAGCAGCGGAAGGACGACGTGGCCGCCACCGAAAACAAGGGCTCCGGTGCGGTAGAACGCGGCGAAGAGCGCCAGCGCCTCATCGTGCGGCAAGGGCACGAAGGTCAGCGCCAGAAGCACCGCGAACAGGGCGAGTGAAAACACGGCGGTGCGGTGACCCTTGGCGATCGGGGCCTCATGGTCGGCGTGCACCGGGCGTTTGCGGCACAGCCAGAGCCCGAGCAAAGCACCGGCGGCGATGGCGACAATCTGCGCGGCGGCATTGGCAGCGAAGGCGACAATCGCCACCGCGGCCAAGGCGATCGCGGCGCGCGGTCGATCCGGCGCAAGGGCCCGCGCCATGCCGAGAACCGCCTGTGCCACCACCGCGACGGCAACGAGCTTCAGGCCGTGAACAATGCCGGCGCCGAGGGCGCTGGCGGCGATCGTGCCGGCGCCCGCCGCGAGCGCGACGAGCAGGACGGCGGAGGGCAGCGTGAAGCCGAGCCATGCCGCAAGGCCACCAGCCAGCCCATCGCACCGGCGCAACCCGATGGCAAACCCCAACTGGCTGGAGGCCGGACCGGGCAGGAACTGACAGATCGCAACGAGGTCGCCGAATGCGGCTTCGTCGAGCCAGCGGCGGCGGCCAACGAATTCGTCGCGGAAATAGCCGATATGGGCGACCGGACCGCCAAAGCAGGTGAGGCCCAGCCCGAGGAAGGCGACGAAGACTTCGCGCGGGTCACCCTCGCCCGGCCCGGCCGCCACGATTTCCGCCATAATGCGGTCTCCCATCGCCTGCCGGCCTGGCGACCGGAGCGGTTTGCCTTGTTCGGCCAATTCCCTTATAAGCCCGCCACCCGCGCCGACACCCCTGGAGGCACGCGGAAACTAAACCAAGACCTGGAGTTGTCCGATGGGCCAGACATACGAGCTCTCGGCGACGGTTCGCGAACATGTAGGCAAGGGGGCCGCGCGTTCGGTACGTCGTCAGGGCATGATTCCCGCCGTTATCTACGGCGGCAACCAACCCCCGCTTTCAATCAACCTCCCCCAGCGCGAGATCACGCTGAAGATCCACGCCGGCGGCTTCTACACCACCGTGGCGACGATCGACGTCGGCGGCGACAAGGTGCGCGTGCTGCCGCGCGACTTCCAGATCGACCCGATGAACGAGCGGCCGATGCACGTCGACTTCATGCGCGTGACCTCCGGCCAGACCGTGACCATCGAGGTGCCGGTGCAGTTCATCAACGAGAGCGCGGCACCCGGCATCCGCCGCGGCGGCGTGCTCAACATCGTGCGCCACCGCATTTCGCTGATCGTGCCGGTCGATGCGATCCCCGAGAAGATCGTCGCCGACCTGACCGGGCTCGATATCACCGACTCGCTGCACATCTCCAAGGTCACGCTGCCGGAAGGGACGCGCCCGACCATTCGCGACCGCGATTTCACGATCGCGACCATCGCGGCGCCGGCCGCGGTGAAGGAAGAAATGAAGGCCGCGGCGGAAGCGGCGGCAGCGGCCAAGGCCGCGGCGGAAGCGGCGGCAGAAGCCGGTCCCGAGGGTGCAGCAGCTGCGCCGGCCGAAGGCGCGGCGGCAGCGCCCGCCGCAGCGGCGGCTCCCGCGGCTGGCGCCAAGGCGCCCGCCGGCGGCGGCAAGAAGTAACCGGACCGGCCTTCGCCCGCGCGGAGGCCGGCCGCACTCTTGGCAAAACGGGGCGGGCGGGAGACGGCCGGGCGGAGGCGGTTCGAGATGCTGCTCATCGTCGGTCTCGGCAACCCGGGCGCCGAGTATGCCCGCAACCGCCACAACGTCGGCTTCATGGCCGTCGATGCGATTCAGCGCCGTCATGGCTTTCAGCCGTGGCGGCGTCGCTTTCAGGGCGAAGCCGCCGAAGGCACCCTCGGCAACCGGCGCGTCTTGCTGCTCAAGCCCACCACCTACATGAACAATTCGGGCCGCGCCGTGCAGGAAGCGGCGCGCTTTTTCAAGATTCCGCCGGCCGACATCGTGGTCCTCCACGACGAGGTCGACCTGCCGCCCGGCAAGACGCGGGTGAAGGCCGGCGGCGGGGCGGCCGGGCACAACGGCTTGCGCTCGATCGACGCCGCGATCGGCCAGGATTACCGGCGCGTGCGCATCGGCGTCGGCCATCCGGGCGTGAAAGACGCGGTGCCGCACTACGTGCTGCACGACTTCGCCAAGGAGGATGCGGCCTGGCTGGTGCCGCTCATCGATGCGCTCGCGGAGAATGCGCGCCTGTTCGCCGATGGCAAGGACAGTACGCTCGCCAACCGGCTGCACGCGGCCAGTCACCCCAAGGCAGAGGCTCCGAAGCCGTCGCCCAGTCCGGCGGAGGCTCCCCCTCCTCCAGTTCGCCACGAGGGCGAGCCGGCCGCGCCTACCGGTGGAGAGAGTAGCGGCGGCGCGCCGACGAGCGGAGAGGGTTCAGCCGCTTCTTCCGCAAACGGAGACAACTCCGGGCCGATGGCGGCCAAGCTCAGGAAGCTTTTCGGGCTTTAGGCCTTGGCCTGCCATGCGGCCGGGGCTGCACAATCTCGAGACGCGGCTTGGGACTTCAGCCCTGCACGCCGCCGGGCGCGCTTGGTTCCACCATCACGCCATGCTGCGCAGCCATGGACGTCATCCGATCGCGCAGCTCACCCAGCGACATCGAGGTCTCCGGATATTTGCCGAGCAGCCGGGCCGACTCGGCGTCAACGGCGAGCGTCGTCCCGCGGCGCAACGCCTTGTCGATAGCGATGCTAACGTGTCCCAGGATTTGCAATCTCGTATCCAGATCAGCCATCAGCGACATGACAGAGGCCTCCTCGCAGCCGCAGAGTCAGCCTAGGGGGCGGCTTTCCCGACGACAGTCCCCTAGTGCACACCGGCAGGCGGAACGGCGACTGTGGTTAAGGCGGCGGATTTGTGCGGGACCGGTATCAGAGGCTGTCCGGCATTGTGCCGGCCACCCTCCCTTGTCGATTGCCCACCGCCTGCTAGAACACGCCGCCCCTAGCCAGTCAGGATTGATCCCATGAGTTTCCGCTGCGGCATCGTCGGCCTGCCCAATGTCGGCAAGTCGACGTTATTCAATGCGCTGACGCGGACCGCGCTGGCGCAGGCGGCGAACTATCCGTTCTGCACAATCGAGCCGAACACCGGCGAGGTCGCGGTGCCGGACCCGCGACTGGCGCCGCTTGCCGAGATCGGCAAGTCGCAGCAGATCGTGCCGGCGCGCATGTCGTTCGTCGACATCGCGGGGCTGGTGCGCGGCGCCTCCAAGGGCGAAGGACTGGGCAACCAGTTTCTCGCCAACATTCGCGAGGTGGAGGCGGTGATCCACGTGCTGCGCTGTTTCGACGGCACCGACGTGACGCACGTCGAGGGCCGCGTTGACCCGGTGGCGGACGCCGACACGGTGAACACCGAGTTGATGCTCGCCGACCTCTCCAGCCTCGAGCGGCGCGCGGCCGCGCAGCGCAAGAAGGCACAGACCGGCGACAAGGAGGCGAAGGCGGAAGTGGCGCTGATGGACGCGGCGCTGGCGCTGCTCTCGGCCGGCAAGCCGGCGCGGCTGGTCGAGGTGCCGAAGGGCGACGAGGCGCTATTCCGGGGACTCAACCTGCTTACCGCCAAGCCCATCCTTTACGTGGCCAACGTCGACGAGGCGTCGGCCGCGACCGGCAACAAGCACTCCGAGGCGGTGGCGAAGCTCGCCGCCGCGGAAGGCGCCGGCTTCCTGGTGATCTCGGCCGCGATCGAGGCGGAGATCGCGCAGCTTCCCGACGCCGAGCAGCGGGAATTTCTGGAGCCGCTCGGCCTTGCGGAGCCCGGCCTCGACCGCCTGATCCGCGCCGGCTACGCGCTGCTCGGGCTGATCACCTATTTCACGGTGGGACCGAAGGAGACACGGGCCTGGACAATCCCGCGCGGCGCGCGGGCGCCGCAGGCGGCGGGCGTGATCCACACCGATTTCGAGAAGGGCTTCATCCGCGCCCAGACCATCGCCTACGACGATTACGTGCGGCTGAAGGGCGAACAGGGTGCCAAGGACGCGGGTAAAGCCCGCGACGAAGGCAAAGACTACGTCGTCCAGGACGGCGACGTGCTGCTGTTCAAGTTCAACGTCTGAGGCCGGCTGGCGCAGGCCGCGGTCGCGCCCTAGATTGTCGAGGGGTTTCCGACGAATGAGTATGGCCATGTCACAAAGCAAGATTACTGGCATCCTGGCGATCGTCGCGGCCGTGGTTGTGCTCGGCGCCGCCCCGGCGCTGGCAAACAGGCCCGACAGCAAGGATCCATCCACCGACGGTACGGGCAAAATGGCACTGGGCGTCGATATCACGTCTGCTGGCAACACCGAGCAGACGGTTGGCGCTTTCTATAACGACCTGCCGGCGCACGAGCGCCGGACGCTGGTTTACGGGTGCCGGTCGATCGCAGAAGCGCCGGCCTTCGCCAATCAGCGCGTTCTCCAATTCTGCGGCATTCTCATCGACATCACCCGGAACGTGCCGCCGGCGCCGCCGCCGCCGCGGTGGTTCTAGATCAATTCACGATTTTATCGAATCGCGAATTGATCTCGATTCCTTTGCTTTCCGCAATTCCGGACGGAAAAGTGGAATCCACTTTTCCTGGAATTGCTCTAGGCGCCGCTCCTCAGGGTTGCCAATCCTCGGGACCTGCGACGGCGGCGTTCAGGAACCCGTCCGGGTGAAGCGGGTCAGGCTCTGATAGGCCTTGCGCGGCCCGCGCACCGCATGGCGGATGACAAGGACGCCGGTGTCGAGCAGCTTGTAGCGACTGCGATAGACGTCCTCGCCGCAGACGTGGATGGCGTTTCCGCCCTGCCCGCCGGCGCATGGCTTGAGGACGACCCGCTGGAAAAGCCGCGTCGCGGAGGCCTCGAAATAGACGGCGAAACCATCCTCCATCGGTTCGTAGAAATAGCTCCGGAAGAACGGATAACTCCCGCCGGCGACGGTGGAGATTCCGTCTTCGCGATAGATCAGTCCGGCCGGCGCGGCAGTAAAGGTCGCCGCTCCCCTCATCTCGCCGAATTGGGGAACAATCCGCTCCAACCGCCAGCGACCCGCGAGATAATTCTCCAGCCACGACGCCATGCGCGCAGACTCCTAGTCGGTGGGCGGCTCCGGCGGTGCGTCGCGGCGCGCCTGGTCTTCCCATGCACGGAAATCTGGGTCGGTGAGGACCGCCTCCATATAAGCGGCGCCGGTGGCGCCAAGCTTTACACCGTAGGTGCGGAACCGCGTGACGACCGGCGCATACATGGCATCGGCGATCGACCAGCGACCGAAGAGAAACGGCCCTCCGCCGGACTTGCCCCAGGTCTCGCGCGCCTCCCGCCAGATACGCTCGACACGGGTAATGTCAGCGTTCGCCTGCGGATTCCCCGGATTGGGCAGGCGTTCGAGCAGCGCCATCGACAAATGCTCGCGCAGCGCACGGAAACCGGAATGCATCTCGGCCGAGATGGACCGGCCGCACGCCCGCGCCTCGGGTGAAGACGGCCACAGTCCCGCCGCCGGGAACGTTTCGGCGAGGTATTCGCCAATTGCGATCGAATCCCACACCCTGACCTCGCGACCTTCGCGGCGATGAACGAGAAGCGGCACCTTGCCGGTTGGCGAAAGCTGGCTCAGCCGCGCCTTGCCATCCGGCGTGCGGTAACGGATCAGTGTTTCCTCGAAGGGCACGCCGACCTTTTTAAGCGGCAGCCAGCCGCGCAGCGACCATGACGAAAGGCTGCGGTAGCCGATGTAAATGTGAATGTCGGCCATGAGCCTAGTGTCCCTGGAAGCTGACGAGGGTGTGAACGGCGACGTCCATCGCCGCGACGCGGCTGGCGCCTCCAAGATCGGGCAGATCGACGACGAAGGCGGCGGCAACCAATTGGCCCCCGGTGCGGCGGATAAGCTCGACGGCCGCAGCGGCCGTTCCACCGGTGGCGATCAGATCATCGACGAGCAGCACGCGGGCGCCGGCGCTGATGGCATCGGCGTGAATCTCAATTGTGTCGACGCCGTACTCCAGCTTGTATTCCTGCCCGATGGTGCGTGAGGGCAGCTTGCCCTTCTTGCGAATGGGCACGAAGCCGCGGCCGAGCGCGTAGGCCACGGCACCGCCCAGAATGAACCCGCGCGCCTCGATACCGGCGACGCAATCAACCCCCGCCGCCGCGAAGGGCTCTGCGAGGCCGTCGACAGCCAG
>Ga0265313_10003635_pt1 | contig 12366 bp, 8 predicted proteins | sample 4123metaG_FD_203122 | JGI IMG/M metagenome (GOLD analysis project Ga0265313, IMG submission 203122) | Rhizosphere microbial communities from Carex aquatilis grown in University of Washington, Seatle, WA, United States - 4-1-23 metaG | ecosystem: Host-associated > Plants > Roots > Rhizosphere >...
AATCAGGATATTTCGCTGCTCTGGATATTCAACACCATATCGAGATCGGCGCAATGGTGAATTCTATGGAAGCTGGCGATTCAACTTGTCGAGCTGTCCGGCCAGTGCCATCTTCTCGAAGTAGCTGAGCGAACCGTCGTTGGCTTTGAATATGGACTCGGCTTGATTGATTTTGGCAAACTCCAATTTTAATTTTTGCGCTTCCACAGGCGTGATCATGTGGCGCATCAAAGCTTTATTGATGCGCCTTTCCAGATCAGCCTGGCGTCCATCGATGTCATCCCAGGCGAGATTGACGCTGATGTTGCCGGTGCGATTGTCGATGCGGCGCTTGAGCAAATCGAGATCATTGACCAGTGATACGGTCTCAGCCAAATCAATGGCACCACCGGAGGCAAGAAATGCAGATTGCGCTTGAGTGATGCGATTCAATTCAGACTTGAAGCGGAATACTTCATCCGGCTTTAATCGCTTGCTCTGTTCGAGCGACGAGATCAAAGCACCGACTTCATTGCGCCGTCCGTCGATGCCGGACCAAACCGGCTTTTGATCTTTCAAACGGGCATCAACAGTGGATTGAAGTTTGTCGAGATCGCTCAACAGCATTTGTGATTCAACAACACTGATGCCATGACCGGATTGACGATAAGAAGCTTCGGCAGCTGCGATGCGATCAAGTTCCGTGCGGAAATCTTGCGCATCTTTCAAGGCCAGGCGGCCTGATGCGACGGCGGTAGCCAGCTCATGATCAATGTCTTTTTGCTTGGTATCAACATCAGGCAAGTTGACGCGTCCGTTGGCGATCGCATTTTCAACCTGGCGAGTCAGTTGCTCTAAGCTGATACCCAGAGTCAGGCTCTCGCCATAACTGAGTCCGCCGTCTGCACGAAATTGCGCTTCTTGAGTGGCGATATCATCATATGCTTTGCCGAGTCTGTCTGCCTCGTGTTGGGTTATTCTTCCGCTGGCCACGCCTTCGGCAATACGCTTGGAGATTTGCGCTTGCTTCAAATCGATGTCGGAAACATCTCTTTCTTTGTCTTGAGTCTGTCTTTTTACATCGCGCCGCAATTTGTCCCATTCAGAAGCAATCAAAATACTCTCGCCGGCAGTCATCCTGCCGTCCGAAGCACGGCATTGCACTTCCAGAGCATTCAACCTGTCTTTTTCAGCCTTTATAGCGCGGGACTCATCACTTGTGAGGCGACCGTTGATAGTGGCGGCGGCCACATTTTTATCTATAATTGCCTTTTCTTGAGCAAGGTTGATCGGCTCTTTTTCGCTGTCATGGATTTTTACGTCAGCTTTTGTGGCAAGCTGCTCTAGATCGTACGCGAGGGCAAGTCTGTCGCGATAAGTCATACCACCTGAGGACGTGCGCGCTTCGGCTTCTTTCCTGGCGATGCGATCGGCTTCTGCGTCCAATTCGCGAGCTTCAGCCAGCGTCAATGTGCCGTCAAAAACTCCACCGGCAATTTGATTGTCCAGGGCAATTTGTTTTTGACCAAGATCGACCGAAATCTCGGTGCGATCGTGCAAGGTTTGATTTATACGATTGCTCAGTTTCTCAAGATCAGACGCAATGGCCAGAGAACTGTCGATTGAAATAGTGCCGTCGCTCTTTCTTGTGCTGGCTGCTGTTTCCTTAATGCGCTGCAATTCCGAGCGCAGCCCAGCCGCCTCACCATCAGTCAAACGTCGGCTGGATGCCGAATCATTGATACGTTGTTCGATGTCGGCAACACCGCCTGTGATACCTGGCCAGACGGCAGCACGACCAAGCATGGTGCGATTGATGCGCGATTCCAGCATGGAATATTCCACCGAAATCGTCTGCTGCTCGACAGCTGTCATCTGCCCGTCGCTGGCTGCCATATCGCGTGTCATTGATTGAATGCGATCCAGCTGAGTTTTGAATTGTTGAGCTTCCAGAGTGGACAAACGCCCCTGCGCCAGCGAATCAGAGACCAGCCCTTCAATTTGGGTGCGTTTCAAATTCACTTGTGTGGCACCGGCACTCGATGCTGTTTCTGTATTGTTCAGTTTTAAATCAATCTGAGTGTTGAGCCGCTCTAAATCAATTAGAAGGGACAAGCGATCGTCGGCAGAGATCGGACGCCCTGATGATTTGAGAGCCGCTTCTCGGTCGGCAATGCGGTTGAATTCCTGTCTCAATTGCTCTGCTTCTTGAGTGGTCAATTTGCCGGATCCCAGCCCATCGCTCATTTTCTTATCGAGCTCTGCCTGGCGAGCGTCCGTGCTGTCTACCACGACTTCTCTGTCGTGCAGCGTGCGTTCCAACTTCGTGCTCAGGCGATCGAGATCGAGCGCCACCTTCAAAGTTTCATCATAGTCCAATCTGTTGTCCGATTGACGATATGCCGCTTCCAGTGCGGCATTGCGATCGAAGTCATATTTGAGCTCGTCATACTCTTGCTGAGTCAATCTTTTCGTCGCCAAGCCGTCCGTCATTCTCTTCAGCAAGTCTGCCTGCACCGCATCAATATCAATCGAGCCAGAACTGCGATCGTGCATGTGCGTTTCCAGATCGCGGCTCAGTTTGTCGAGATCCAGAGAAAGACGCATGCTTTCCCAGGTGGACAGTTTGTTGTCCGAGACTTTGAAATCAGCCTCCGTTTTTTCAATCTGGGCCAGCTGCTTCATATAGGTGTCGCCTTCCGCCCAGGTCAGACGCCCAGATGAAACTGCGTCTTTAATGCGCTTCTCAATCTGCACCTGCCGCGTGTCGACATCGGTAAATCCAACCAACCCGCCCAGCAAGTTGGAGAGGTCACCGGCGTATGCAGGCCTGACAATCAATCCGGGTTGCAGAGCAAGGAACAGGGCCGCCATAGCAAAGACTTGGGCGCGACGCATCTTAAAATCCTCCAGAACAGAAACCGCGCTCTCAAAAGACGACGGTTGCGTAATTGATGTTTGCCTGCAAACCAGATGTAAAGCCGCCCCGGTTCTCAAGCAGCAACACAACTCGTTTGGTAGACGAGATTGTACACATTCTCAACTTCTACTTCATTTATGCAGCCGCAAATGTGTACAAGCACGAAAAACCGCACTATCAGCGGCACAAACCCAACAGTTTCAAGAAAGGTTGAGACAGGCTATTTCTTATAAGTGATTCGATAGATGGTATTGCCGAAGTCATCGGAAACCAGCAAAGACCCATCCGCCATCTGACAAATGTCCGCAGGTCGTCCGGTCGGAATGCCGGTCTTGCCCAAAAATCCTTCTGCAAATACGTCATATGTGGGTTCTTTTCCGGGCGGAAATTTCACACTCATTACGCGATAACCGAGCGGCACAGTGCGGTTCCACGAGCCGTGCTCAGCAATGAATATCTGGTTTTTATATTCAGGTGGAAACATATCACCGGTGTAAAAGCGCATGCCTAAGGCTGCGACGTGAGGTCCAAGCGCAACTCGGCAGGGCGTGAAATCGGCATCGTTGGGCCGCTTGTCGCCAAATTGAGGGTCTTTGACATTTTTTCCATAACGATAGGGAAATCCGAAATTCATTCCCTGATGCGGCGCACAATTCAATTCATCGGGTGGAAGGTTGTCACCAAGCCAATCTCGACCGTTATCGGTAAACCACAATTCCTTGGTGACAGGATGCCAGTCAAAACCGACCGTATTGCGAATGCCCTGCGCATACAATTCCAGATTCGATCCATCAGGCTTCATGCGCATCATGCAGCCATACTTATTCCAATCGCGCTCGCACACATTGCACGGCGCACCGACGGGAATATACAGCCAGCCATCCGGTCCGAAGCGGATGTATTTGTGTCCGTGATGCAGCTCAGAGGGAAGCTTCAAATTAACCGGCTCAGGTTCTGGCGGGTTGGCCAAATGGTTGTCTATATCTTTGAGCTTCACTACTCCATTGACCAGGCCGATGTACAAATCACCGTCTTTAAACGCCATACCCATCGGGCCATAGAGCTTTTTGCCAACGACATATTTGGCGTCCGCTTTTCCATCTTTGTTGCTGTCGACAACGGCAGTAACATCGCCGTTTAGGTCTCGCGATCCGACATACAAAACCCCTGTCGGGCTGAGCGCCATCGAGCGAGCGTTTCTCACACCTGTGGCATATGGCGCAATGGCAAAACCGGGCGGCAGTTTAATGTCGCTCAAGACCGGCGTCGTCGCCTTCACCGAGAAGAAAGTCAGATAGCCGGTCGTGGCTATCAGCCCAAGCAAGAAAAATATGCGCGGCTTTTTCAGCGTATTTGGCTTCTTCTGGGGTGTTGTGTCGGACGTCGTCATGAGAATCGTGATTCCCTGTTTGGATGAATAAACTCAATATATAATCGTGGTGAGCGAAAGATTTGAAAACTGAGACGAATATATTACCTAAATCGCATGAGCAAAGCGCGGAATTAGAAAGTGGCTCGTAAACTTAATCCAGGCGGCGGCTTTCCGGCCATCATGTACTCGCTTGAAAAAGCATTTCAAGTCGGTCCGTTGCGCCTTCTCAAGCGCATGAATTCGCGCAATGCCTGCAAGACCTGCGCCGTTGGAATGGGCGGCATGAAAGGCGGCATGGTCAACGAAGCCGGGCACTGGCCGGAAGTTTGCAAGAAGAGCCTGCAAGCGCAAGTGGCAGACATGATCGGTGCGTTACCGGCCGATTATTTTGACAAACACTCTCTGACAGAGCTTGAAAAGCTCACTCCCAAGCAAGCAGAAGATGCCGGACGGCTTTCCTATCCGGTTGTTTTAGACAAGGGTGCGACGCATTTCAAACCGATTACCTGGGAAGCAGCACTCAAACACATAGAAAATGCGCTCAAATCAACCACTCCCGATCGCTCCGCGTTTTATTCCTCCGGGCGCTCCTCGAATGAAGCCGCATTTCTTCTGCAAGCATTTGCCAGAGTTTACGGCACCAACAATGTGATGAACTGCTCTTATTACTGCCATCAAGCCTCCGGCGTGGCACTGAAAATGGCGTTCGGCACAGGCACGGCGACAGTCGAGTTGGAAGATCTGACGCGCTGCGATCTGGTCCTTTTGCTTGGTGCAAATCCCGCCTCCAATCACCCCAGGCTGATGACGCAGCTGGCTAATCTGCGTGCTCGCGGTGGGCAGATTATTGTCGTCAATCCAGTGCGCGAATCACCTCTGGAAACCTTCCACGTGCCGTCTCAGATCAAGTCGCTTTTCTTCGGCACCAAAATCGCCTCTACGTATGTGCAACCACTTCCAGGCGGCGACGTCGCATTTCTAGTCGGCATCCTCAAATCGATTATTGAAAAACGCAAAGTCGACAACGAATTCATCGACAGCCACACAGAAGGTGCCGAAGCGGTTCTCGACTATGCACGCGCTTCCGATTGGGCAACGCTTACGGCAAACAGCGGCATAGACAAAGAGACAATGGAAAAATGCGCCGACATCATCGACATGTCAAAACGCACCATATTTGCCTGGGCCATGGGATTGACGCACCATGCAAGCGGCGTCGACAACGTACTGGCCGTATGCAATCTGGCCATCGCCACCGGCAATGTCGGCAAGCCCGGTGCCGGATTGCTGCCAATTCGAGGGCACTCAAACGTTCAGGGAATCGGCTCAGTTGGTGTTGCACCGGCGCTCCAAGAAAGCGTTCGCCAGTCGATTGAGACCATATATGGCACCAAAATCACCGACACACCCGGCTTGGACACGCACGCAATGATTGACGCCTGCGGAAAAGGCGACATCGATTTTCTCTTTTCCCTGGGCGGTAATCTCTGGGGTTCAAACCCTGATTCTACCTGGGCGCAAGAAAGCATGAACAAGGTTAAAACCATAGTTTATCTTTCCACAAAATTGAATCCCGGTCATTTTTTCGGTCGAGGCGAAACCACCTTGATCCTGCCGGTGCTCGCCCGTGATGAAGAGCCGCAGTCGACCACGCAAGAGTCGATGTTCAACTTCGTCCGCTTGTCCGAGGGTGGAAAACCAAATATACAAGGGCAAATGCTGCCCGAGTCCGAAATCATCTGCGACATAGCCAATCGGGTTCTGGGAAAAGATCCATTCGACTGGACAGCGCTTAGGGACCATAAAAAAGTAAGAGAGATTATTTCGAAAACAATTCCAGGCTGGCAGCCTCTTGGCACCATTGACGATACCAAGAAGGAATTTACAATTACCGGTCGTGTCTATCACACACCGCAGTTCAACACCAAATCCGGCAAAGCAATTATGCATCCGACGCCATTACCCAAGCCGGTTAGTGACGGTCTGATTTTGATAACTTTGCGTTCGGAAGGACAGTTCAATACTGTCGTCTATGACGAGCACGATTTCTACAGGGGCATGCCACACAGATTCTGCATTCTGGTTTCGAAGCAAGATGCTGAAAAGCTGAATGTGAAAGACGGACAAAGAGTGGCAGTGCGCGGAGAAGCCGGTCGCATGGAAAACATCGAGGTGGTCGTTGGTGCGATTCGACCGGGTGCGGTGGCGATGTTCTATCCTGAGTCAAATGTTTTGATAAAAGCAAATGTGGATGCCCGGTCAAAAACACCGGCATTCAAAAGCGCTCCCGTTTGGATTGAAGCGTAGCCTCGTTATTTGCTGAGCGAGCTGCCTTTGTCCGGGCTTCCTTCCATAAGATCTTCATCGCGGTGTCGTCGGTGTTTTTTCTCCTCGCCGCGGTGACTTTCTAGCTCTATTTTTTGCTGCGCAGTCAAAACCTTCTGCATTTTTCCCCAGGCTGTTTTTCTAATTTGATGAATTTTGCTACGCAGCTCTGAGGCTTCAGATTGCACCATTTGTTTACCCTCGGGACTAGCCGTGGCAGAGGCTCCAGTTTTTCCCGCATCCGATGCATCGACGGCAGTATTTGACTCTTGCTTTATTTGCTTGAGCCTCTGCAACATTGGTTTGGCCTCGCTCTTTGCTTGTTTCAGAAGCGTATTGATTTTCGACCTCTGAACTTCCGTAAGAGAATCCAGGCGATTGATGGCGTGGAAGCTTGGAATATGGTCTCTGTCGTGGTGCCCTTTACGGCCATGCTTACCGCGGTGATGCATTCCGGCTTGCTTCTCTGCGCCTTGCTTGGCAGTTCCCTCTATGGGCTTAACCGGCGGCGCCGCAGGGGGCGTAGAAGTTGGAGGCTTCGCTTTCTCGGTAGCCGGTGCATTTGCTTTCGCGTCTTCAGGATTAGCAAAGCAAGAATCGGCAATAAAAGGAATCGACGCAACGGTCAGAGCCACCACCGATACCACCAGTTTTCTTGACAAAATTTTGCGCATAAACCTAACCTTTTTTGTTTTTCTTTTGTTTCGACTCTGCCTTAACCAACTTAAAAAGCTTGTTCTTCAATTTGCTGAACTTATCGATTTGATACCACAAGCCGGCGCCGGCAGTAGAAATATCGGCATTTTTATAGTCCGGTCCTTTTGTAGCTGTCTCTAGATCGCTCCAGGGTGGGTTAAAACCGCGTGCTGCATCGAACATATCGATATACGCTTGCTGCAACGATTGATCGGTGCCATCAGGCCTTGGCAGTGAATTGATTTCATGATCGAGCATGGGAATGATCTCCTCAATTTGCGACATGAAGTAATCAACCCACTTCTTGCGAGGCGGCAGATAGCCCATGGACATCATGCCGGAAGGATTGGGAATGGCCGGAATTACCATTGGACCTATCACATTAGGTTCAGACACCACCACCATGTCCTGCCTTTGCGCTTCATACAGCAATCCCTTCAGCATCTCCTGCAAATGGTGGACACTAACCCCAACATCATGCAAGCCTTGCAGAACCACAGGGGCGCCGCCCTGAATGTTGCCCTGGAGAGAGGTGGCAGACGCCGGTGGATTCAGTCCGGCAGTCGGCTTTCTGCCTGCTTCGCCGGCAGGTGAGCTGGAACTTGGAGCCGAGGTTGTGCTGGGCTGAGCGGCAGACGTGCCGGCGCCGGCATTGCCAACCGCTTCATCTGCAAAACAGGGCGGCAAAACCAGGGACGACGCCGCAAGCAGTGCAAGTATCGAATTACGGACAACCATCTGATTTCCTCTACAAAGACATGGTTAGTTGGAGTTTTGCAGTATATCCGCTTTAGATCGCTTGCAGCTGAGAGGACGCCCCCGGCTTTTAGGTGCTGGAGGCGCCGCCTGCGGACGTCTTGCCTCAATTGGGCACTCGGGTGATAATAGCCTTTGTAACCGAGGACACTCATGCATATGACCAAATCTGCCGGTCCGCCAAGGTTTTTACTCTCAGCCTCATTATTGCTTGCACTTGTGTTCTCTAATCCGGCGCGGGCATCTGATGTCAGTGAGGGATTGAAACATTACAATAGTGGCAGTTATGAGACGGCCCGCAAAGAGTTTCAACGGGCGCTGAAAAACAACAGTGAAGATCCACGACTGCATTACTGTCTGGCTAATACGCTTATGAGACTTCATAAAGTCTCCGAAGCACTGCATGAGTATCATCTCTGTATCCACTACGGAACAGGGACAATCATCGCCGAGGAGTCCGAGACGGCGATCAATACCTATGAAAGACATGCGCAGCCTTACGATCGCGAGAGTCACGAAGCAGAAAGACGGGAAGCGGAATTACGCAGGCAAGAAGAACAGCGCCAGAGGGCGTCCGAGCTGATTCATAAACAGGCACTGGAGGGCAGCTCTTTGCGCTCCGCCGAGAGCGAGGCGCAGCGTAATGCAATTTTAGCCAGAGCAACAGAGAACGCCAAAAAGATTCGCGATCAAGGCGAGGACGATGCCAGAAACCAACCCTATATGTACAGACGACGATATTGGGCGCAGAGCAATGCCGAGGCAATCCGCAAGCAAGCCAAGGAAGATTCGGAAACTCTTTTGAAACGAGCACAGCAACAGGCGGAAAATTACGATCGTGAAGCCAGAGAAAGGCAAAGCAAAATGTCAGAGGCCGAATCGAATCTCAATGACCAGATGCTGCGCCCCATAGGCGGTGGCAACATGAGATTGGTGCCGGAAGGAACAAATCTCTACATCAGGAATTATCGCTAGGTTCTTGCTTATTTTCTGGCGGTGTTTCAGCCGGGGGTTGTTCCACCTTTGGCTCGTCTTGCACAGCGGCTTCTGCCGGTGCGGCCGGTGCGCCGTCACCTGCAGGCTTCAAGTGTTCCGGCCAGGAGTCATGCTTCAAAAGTTCGGCCACTGCTTCTTCTCCTAATAGTGGAGGAGGAGCCAGATGTGCCAGTTCTGGAGTGTTGGCCAGAAGCGATCTGTAGGTTGCCGCCAGGGCCAATCCGTTCACCATGTAGGCAGGAATGCCGCCGACAAGGAAACAACAAAAGCCAAAGAAGTTGATGAAGTAGCCGACAATCGATAAAAGCACGAGCTGCCAGCGCGCTCCGTCACAAATTGTCCAACTGGCCTTGAGAGCTGCAATCGGTCCAAGTTTTTTTTCAACTACGAAGTATCCGGCAAATTGGAAGGAGATATAAAGAATGATGCCGGGGATGATGAAACACAGAAAACCCATAGCAATCGCGCTTTTGGAAAGAAGCGACACGATAAAGTAATTGGGCAAGTACTTGACGCATTTAAAACAATCGTCGGCACCGACCTTCTTTCCATCTAGAGACATGAGAAAAACGTTGATCATGCCGAGCTCAATGGTCATGGCAATTACGGCACTGACAAAGCCCAGAAGCAACTGCATGCCAATATTGTCGAGGGAGAGACTGCCGCCATATCCCATTACAAAACTGGCAAGCGGCACTAATGCTGCCATCAAGCCGTTCACACCAAGAACAGCCAGGAGCGGCCAGAACTTCGCCTTTGTTACCTCCCAGCCTTTGCCGATCACATCATCAAGGGCAAATTTTTCATCGGCGGTTTTAACTGGAACGACTTCCTGGCTCACGCTTTTTCTCCTACCTGATCGCTTTCTCTGCGCGCTTGAGGTGTGCCGGGAAGCACTTCCAAAAGAGTTCCGAATAGCCAACCTTGTCCGTAATGTACGCCTATTTCTTTGAGAATCGGGATATCGTCGCTATTCTCGATACCTTCGGCCACAATCTCCGCACCCAGTGATTTTGCCACATTGGCCAGACGCTTCATCAATCTGGCTTTAGCCGGTTCAATCGAGACTCCGGTAACGTATTTGCGATCTACTTTGACCAGATCGGGCTCCAACAAGATCAAAGTTTCCAGAGAGCTTCTGCCGAAACCAACATCATCAATGGCGACAAGAATGCCGGCTTGTTTGAGCGCATTGACATGATCGCGCATGTAGGCTGGATCTCCGACGAATTGCTGTTCGCTTATCTCGACACAGAAAACGCGGCCGTCTTGCTGGGTAGGAAAGAGAGACAACAATTGCTCGATGGGAGTATCAAGAAGAGTAGATGGAAAAATGTTCAAGTGAAAGCGCATGTTCTGCTTCACGCCATTGGTGGCCGCAATGCACAATTTGACGCAGGACAGATCGACGGTGGTAAGAATATTGTTTTCCACGCAGACTCTAAAGAAATCGGCAGGACTTTCGAAAGCACCGTCAGGCCCTCTGGAAAGAATCTCATAGCCTGCCACTTGCTCGGTCGAGAGGTCGATAATCGGCTGAAACACAGTTCTGAAGGCGCTGGCATCGCATAAAACGTCGACAATGTCTCTTGCCACCGGACCTTCATCTTCCGAAGCACCATCGCGCGCGACGGAGACTCTGTTCTTTCCTGAGAGCTTGCTTCGCTTGAGAGCAGAGCGAGTAAGAGTAAGAACTTCTTCGAGCGAAGACACCTTCTGGGGCAGTGTCGCCACGCCGGCACTGACAGTTAGATGGATCAAATCGGAAGCATTGCGAAGCGGGCTGTCCGAAACGGACAGTCTTATTCTTTCCGCCACTTTCATTGCATAAGCAAGTTGAGTGTCGGGAAGGAGAACGAGAAATTCGTCTCGGCCGATCCGACCGACATGATCGGAAGGGCGAAGTGTATTGCCGATGCGGCGGGAAAGTTCCTTCAAAATCACATCGCCGACAGCATGACCAAGGCCCTCGTTGACGCGACGGAAATTGTCTATATTGAGCAGCATGCCGACCAGCTGGGCACCGGCTCGACCGGCGCGATTCTGCTCGGCAATCAGCGACTGCTCTAAGCCGCGAACGTTGAGCACCTCTGTCAGCAAGTCCTTGTTTGCCAATTTATCAAGGTGCGATTGCGCAGAATTCAACTGATCTTCCAATAACTGATTGCGTTCTTTCAGAGATTCAACAGTGTTCTGCCAATTTTTGGACATCAGGAAGGTGCCCAGACCAAGCAGACCCAGGAAGGTGATTAAAAGTACGCCTACCAGCACCTGATAATTCGGAAGCGAACTGTATTGTCCAATGCGCTGCTCCAGCAGTTTGATTTGCTCGTTCTCCAGACGCTCTACCGAAGCCGCCGCAGCATTGGATTGAACCAGTGCATTGTCGGACATTTCCAGCGTGCGCGGCAGCTTGAAATTTTGGTCCTTGCGGGAATTCATCGCCCCGCGCAAAGACACAATTGAGCTCTGCAATTCGTTTTCCAGCCGCCTGATTTGCTCGGTGGTCGGCGTGTCATCGGAATCTAAAGTTCTAAGAGAAAAGAGACGTTCGTTGACGCGCGCGACCGCCTCATTGAAGTCGTCTGCATGCCTGACGTCGCCCGATAAAACAAAGTCTCTTTGATAAAGCTGAGCTTCACGGAAATCAGACAGGACGCTCTGAAGATTGTCGAAAACCTTCTGGCGCTGCTCAATCCACTGCTTGATTTCTCGCGCCCCCGGATGCACCAGATACGGGCTGAAAAGTGCCAAAGCAACGGCGATCAGGGCAATCCCAAAACCGGCAACTATCTTTTTTTCGCTCGACCAACCGCTGAGCATTACAAGACCAGATAAGAATAAACGTAAGAGTACTTTTCCCTATTTATAGCTTTCTACTAATACTCAACCTATAGCACGCCGGGGGTATCGGAATCATCTTGACAAAGAAGCAAATTGAGTATCAGCGACATTAATAGGCGGGTCAGCATGGTTGCCAGAGGCGACCGCTCGGGCGTCTGCGGCAATTTTTAATATTCGTGCCACACGTTTGACTGGCTTGACCGCATAAGTTGGGGGCACTTAGGCATCGCCCCCTTACTAAACATCTTCAGACGTCTTCCGCCTTCTTCCGGCTCTACAGAGCAAAGGAGAGTACATGACTGCAGCTTTTAACGCACCAGAGCGTGGTGACAGTGTCGTTGCCAATCAGGCAAAAACTTCAGATACTCCGCAATTTGACTTGAAGAGTCTCTATTCGGACATGAACTCGACTTTGGCAAGCACCGGGTCTGCGCATGAAAAAACGAGTGCTGGCCAACTCGACTTTGGCTCCGGCGAC
>Ga0265313_10003636_pt1 | contig 12365 bp, 6 predicted proteins | sample 4123metaG_FD_203122 | JGI IMG/M metagenome (GOLD analysis project Ga0265313, IMG submission 203122) | Rhizosphere microbial communities from Carex aquatilis grown in University of Washington, Seatle, WA, United States - 4-1-23 metaG | ecosystem: Host-associated > Plants > Roots > Rhizosphere >...
GGCGCAGGATGATCTGCGAGAATTGCGACAGGCCGTAAAGGTTTTCCCCGGTGCAGATCGGCACATTGGTGGCGCGCGATACGCGCTCCAGCGTCTCGGGATTCTCCGGCGGCGTGGGGTCTTCCACCCACATGGGGTGGATGGGCTCCAGCGCGTTGCAATACTGGATCACGTCATTGACGGAATATTTCCAGTGGCATTCCACCGCCATGTCGATGTCGGGACCGATTTCCTTGCGCACCAGCTCCATGCGCTCGACCAGGCGGCGGATGTCGCGGTTGGTAAGCTGGTTGGTATAGCGGTCGTGTCCCGGCTCGCTGAAGGCCGGGTCGGCGGTGGGCGCGACACTGTCGCCCTGGAACTTGAAGGCGGTAAAGCCGAAAGGATTGTCGGCCAGCGCATCATGGGCCTGCCGGCGCCAGGAGTCCGGCAGTTCAGGATGATCGGACGGCGGCGACGACAGGGTGCGGTAGAAACGCACCTTGTCGCGGAAACGCCCGCCCAGCAGGTTGCACACCGGCGTCTGCAGCAGCCTGCCGGCCAGGTCCCACAGCGCGATCTCGATGCCGGTGGCGGCCTGGACCGTGACGCCGGCGATGGCGCCATAGCCGCCATTGAACAGCAGCAGGCCGGTATAGAGCTTGACCACATTGATCGGATCCTGACCGATCAGCTGTTCGCGGAAGCGCTTGAGGATGATGTCCTTCACGCCGGGGCCCCAATAGGCCTCGCCGATGCCATAGACGCCGGAATCGGTTTCGATCTTGACCAGGTTCCAGTCCCAGGTCGGGCCGCGCACGATCATCACCTTGACGTCGGTGATCTTGACCTTGTTGGTCAGGTAGGCGGCCTGGGCCTGGAACGGCAGGGCGAAGCAGGACATCGCGCCCAGCCTGGCCAGCAATTGACGGCGATCCATGAAGCCCCTCCCCGTTATTTTCCCGACGATAGCAAGAAACGCCGCCGGCCTTAAGGGGCGCTAGCGGCGCGCCGCGTTGAACCCCGCCAGCCCGGCCGAGCCGGGGCAGAGCTCCTTCTCGGAGAGCGTGTTCAGCGGCCTGGCGACGGTATTGAGATGGGCGTGCATGTCGCCGGCGCCGGGGTCCATGTAGATCAGGCCGGTGACCAGTTCGCCCGAAGCGCCACGGCTGTGCAGATAGGCCAGCGCCGCCGCGCGGTCGTAAGGATCATAGTCTTCCCGGAGCTTGGCCAGGCGCAGCACCGAGCCGTCATGCAGCTGCACCTCTTCGCTGGCGCCCGGCGCATAGGAGACGGTGACGCTCTCGCGCGGCTCGATGATGTCCAGCCGGTTCACCGCCTCGTTATGGTCGCGGACGAAGTCATAGGCCTTGGTCGAGCCGGCATGGTTGTTGAACGCGACGCAGGGGCTGACCACGTCGATGAAGGCCGGGCCGGGATGGCTGATCGCCGCCATGATCAGCGGCACCAGCTGTTCCTTGTCGCCGGAGAAGCTGCGGCCGACAAAGCTGGCCCCCACCAGCAGCGCCATGCTGGCCAGGTCGAGCGGCGAATCCGCATTGACGCCGCCGGTCTTGCTTTTCGAACCCTGGTCGGCGGTGGCGGAGAATTGCCCCTTGGTCAGCCCGTACACGCCGTTGTTCTCGGTGATGTAGGTCATGTTGACGCCGCGGCGGATGCAATGGACGAACTGGCCCAGCCCGATCGAAGCGGAATCGCCGTCGCCGGAAACCCCCAGATATATCAGCTCGCGGTTGGCCAGGTTGGCCCCGGTCAGCACCGAGGGCATGCGGCCATGCACCGAATTGAAGCCATGGCTCTGGCCCAAAAGGTAGTCCGGCGTCTTGGAGGAGCAGCCGATGCCCGAGAGCTTGGCGACGCGGTGCGGCGCGATGGAAAGCTCGAAACAGGCCTGGATGATGGCGGTGGAAATGGAATCGTGCCCGCAACCGGCGCAGAGAGTCGAGACCGAGCCTTCATAGTCGCGATGGGTGAAGCCCAGTCTGTTCACCGCGATGGCGGGATGGCGCAGCTTTGGCTTGGCGATATAGGTCATTCGGCCGCCTCTTCCCGTCTGGCGATCATCCGCGCCGCAATGGCGTCGATGATGAAGCGCGCGGTGATGGGCGTGCCGTCATAATGCAGGATGGAAATGAAGCGCGCCGGATCGATGATGCATTCGTTCGACAGCAGGCTGCGCATCTGGGCGTCGCGGTTCTGCTCGACCAGGAAGACCTGGCTGTGGCCGGCCACGAAATCCGCCACCGCGTCGGCAAAGGGGAATGCGCGCAGCCTGAGGGTGTCGAGATGGATGCCCTGCGCTTCCAGCGCCGCCAGCGCCTCGCGCACCGCCGGGCTGGAGGAGCCGAAATAGATCACCCCAAAGCTGGCTTTCTCCTTCGCCTGCTGGATGACGGGCGCCGGCACCAGGGCCTTGGCGGTGTCGAACTTGCGCAGCAGCCGCTGCATATTGTCCTGATAGACCGCGCCTTCCTCGCTGTATTTGGCATAGCGGTCGCGGCTGGTGCCACGCGTGAAGAAGGCGCCCTTGGTGGGATGGGTGCCCGGCAGGGTGCGGTACGGGATGGCGTCGCCATCGACATCGAGATAGCGGCCGAAGGTCTTGCCGGCTTCCAGTTCCTCCGCCGTCATCACCTTGCCGCGGTCATAGACATGGGCATCGTCCCAGGCGAAAGGCTCGCACAGCCATTCATTCATGCCGATGTCGAGGTCTTCCAGCACAAAGACCGGGGTTTGCAGCCGTTCGGCCAGGTCAAAGGCCTGGGCGCTGAATTCGAACATTTCGCGCGGGTCTTCCGGCAGCAGCAGCACATGCTTGGTGTCGCCATGGCTGGCATAGGCGCAGGCGAGAAGATCGGCCTGCTGGGTTCGCGTCGGCATGCCGGTGGAAGGCCCGCCGCGCTGCACATCGATGATCACCGCCGGGATTTCCGCGAAATAGGCCAGGCCGAGGAATTCCTGCATCAGCGAGATGCCGGGGCCTGACGTGGCGGTGAAGGCGCGGGCGCCGTTCCAGCCCGCCCCGATCACCGTGCCGATGGCGGAAATCTCGTCCTCCGACTGGACGATGGCGAATTTGTTGTGGCCTTCGGCATCGACGCGGTATTTGCGGCAATGCTTGGCGAAAGCCTCGGCGACGGAGGTCGACGGCGTGATGGGATACCAGGCCGCCACCGTGGCGCCGCCATAGACGCAGCCCAGGCCCGCCGCGTCATTGCCGTTGACGAAGATGCGGTCGCCCACGGCATCCAGCTTCACGACCTTCAACCCGCAAAGCCCGGCCAGATGCTCCCGCGCATGGTCATGGCCCATATGCAGGGCCTGGCGGTTGGGCGCGATCAGCGCGTCCTTGCCCTTGTACTGCTCGCCGATCAGCTGCTCCAGCACGGCCAGGTCCACGCCCAGCAGATAGGCCAGGGCCCCGACATAGGTGATGTTCTTGAAAAGCTGGCGCTGGCGCGGATCGGAATAGGCGGCGTTGCAGATTTCCGTCAGTGGCATGGGCACGACATGGATGTCGCGGCGGAATTTCGACGCCGGCACCGGGCGCGAGGAATCATAGAAGAGGTAGCCGCCCGGATCGATCGTGGCGATGTCCTTGTCCCAGGTCTGGGGGTTCATCGCCACCATCAGGTCGACGCCGCCGCGGCGGCCCAGCCAGCCTTCGCCCGAAACCCGCACCTCGTACCAGGTCGGCAGGCCCTGGATGTTGGACGGGAAGATGTTGCGCGAGGAGACCGGCACGCCCATGCGCAAGATGGCGCGGGCGAACATCTCATTGGCCGAGGCCGAGCCCGAGCCGTTGACATTGGCGAACTTGACGACGAAGTCGTTGACGGCGGCTATGGGGTTCGGCATGCGTACCCCGTCTTCGGCGCTTCGAGCAGGAATTTCTGCATGTCCCAGGCCCCGGTCGGGCAGCGTTCGGCGCACAACCCGCAATGCAGGCAAAGGTCTTCATCCTTGGCCATGATGCGCCCGGTCTTCAGCCCGCCGGAAATATAAAGATCCTGGTCCTTGCGCAGCGCCGGCGCCGTCAGCCGCGTGCGCAACTCGTCTTCCGCGCCATTGGCGGTGAAGGTGATGCAGTCCATCGGGCAGATATCGGTGCAGGCGTCGCATTCGATGCATTTGGGACCGTTGAAGACCGTCTGCACATCGCAATTCAGGCAGCGCTGCGCCTCGGCAAAGGCCTGGGTGAGATCGAAGCCCAGTTCGACCTCCAGCTTCACATCCTTCAGCGTCTTCTCGATCGGGGCGTGCGGCACCCGGTAGCGATGGTCGTTGGAGATATCGTTGTGATAGCTCCATTCATGGATGCCCATCTTCTGGCTGGAAAGATTGACCAAGGGCGGCGGGCGCGAGGCCACGTCTTTGCCCTGGCAGTGAAGATCAATCGAGATGGCGGCGTCATGGCCATGCGCCACCGCCCAGATGATGTTCTTGGGGCCGAAGGCGGCGTCGCCGCCGAAGAAGACCCGGGGATTGGTGGACTGCATGGTCCCGGCATCCACCCTGGGCATGTCCCATTTGTCGAATTCAATGCCGATATCGCGCTCGATCCAGGGGAAGGCGTTTTCCTGGCCCACCGCCACCAGCACGTCGTCGCAGGCCATCACCACATCGGGCTCGCCCGACGGGACCAGGCTGCGGCGGCCCTTGGCGTCGAATTCCGCCTTGACCTTCTGAAACTTCACCCCGGTGAGCTTGCCCTGGTCGTGCAGGAATTCCAGCGGCACCAGGAAATTGTGGATCGGGATGCCTTCATGCATGGCGTCTTCCTTCTCCCAGGCAGACGCCTTCATCTCCTCGAAGCCGGAACGCACCACCACATCCACCTTTTCGCCGCCCAGGCGGCGCGAGGTGCGGCAGCAATCCATCGCGGTGTTGCCCCCGCCCAGCACGATCACGCGGCTGCCGATGCTGGTGGTATGGCCGAAGGAAACCGAGGAGAGCCAGTCAATGCCGATATGGATATTGGCCGCCGCTTCCTTGCGGCCGGGAACCTCCAGCTCGCGGCCGCGCGGCGCGCCGGAGCCGACAAAGACCGCGTCATAGCCTTCGGCCAGCAGGGCCTTGAGCGACTCCACCCGCCGGCCCAGGCGCAGTTCCGGCTGCAGGTCGAGAATGTAGCCGACCTCCTCGTCCAGCACGCGTTCGGGCAGGCGGAATTTGGGAATCTGGGTCCGCATCATGCCGCCCGCCAGCGGGTCGGCGTCATACAGCACCACCGTATAACCCAGCGGCAGCAGATCGCGCGCCACCGTCAGCGAAGCCGGGCCCGCGCCGATCAGCGCCACGCGCTTGCCGTTCTTCCGCGGAGCGGGCGCGGGCATGCGCGCCTTCACATCATCCTTGTTGTCGGCGGCGACGCGCTTGAGGCGGCAGATGGCGACCGGCTCGGCCTTCTTGGTCACTTCCTCGACCCGGCCGCGGCGGCAAGCCGGCTCGCAGGGACGGTCGCAGGTGCGGCCCAGGACGCCGGGAAAGACATTGGAATGCCAGTTGACCATATAGGCGTCGGAAAAACGCCCGGCGGCGATCAGGCGGATATATTCCGGCACCGGCGTATGGGCAGGGCAGGCCCATTGGCAGTCCACCACCTTGTGAAAATAGTCGGGATTGCCGATGTCGGTGGGCGCCATGCCGCCGGCAGCGGATGGCGAGCCGTTCGTCCGCGCGGCGGCGCGGCCGGTTTCATGCACCGATGAACTGCTCATGTCGCTGACCGTTCCAATGCCCTGCCCTGATACAAGACCAATGCGGTATGGATATGCCGGCTGTTCTGCTCGTCGCTGGTCCTGTACTTCCCTGATGTCTTCGATCGGCGTCTTTTTAGGTCTGGGCCGAACGTTGCTTGTTGGTCTTACTCTATCGGCCTTGCCGCCGGGACAAAAGCCTTGATGCCCCATGCCAAGGCGGGGCCATCATTGGATTTCCTGTAATAAAATTAACAGCTTAGGTTAACATTGGGCCAGGCCGCCGCCAACATGTGAGAGCGCCGGCCGGGGCTCACATGCCCCGCCAAGGACGGGGCATGTGAATGGTGGTGCTGCCAGTCCGGTGCAGACCCGTCTCTCGATATGTCCCAGAAAAACAGGGAAAAATCGCGAAAATCCCCTGAAATAATCGCGAACTGACCGAGTAAGCCCGATAAATGGCTGGTTTCTCGGAAAATGGCCGTTCGAAATAACAGGGAACGCAAAACCCAATAACAGGGAAGCGTTAGCAAGTTATCAGGGAAATTAAAGGGGCTTGAGACTTGGCTTGTCCAATGTCCGCTTTGCGCCAAAAGCGGTCATTCGTTCCCGGCAACCGTCCGGCGCTTTAACGAAGAATTGGCCGCTTATCGGACCGGAACCATCCGCAACAGGACCCCGTTGGCCGTCAGCACATAGACCAGCCCATCGGGGCCCACACGCACATCCCGCAGCCGATCCACTCCGTGCAGCACCACCTCCTGCACTACCAGCCGATCCCCGTCGAGCACCATGCGAAACAAGTCCATCTGCTTCATCGACCCAATAAAAAAACTCCCCTTCCACTTCGGAAACGCCTTCCCGTCGTAGAAAGCCATCCCCGAAAAGGCCGGTGAAGGCGACCAGCCCGCGACCGGCTGCTCCATCGTCTCCGCCTCGGATCCTTCCGGCTCGGGATGCGCGGGCACCGGTTGAGCGTCGTAACGATGCCCCCACGTGATCAGCGGCCATCCATAATTCCGCCCAGACTTGATGTGGTTCAGCTCATCGCCGCCGCGCGGACCGTTCTCCGCCTCCCACAACTCGCCCTTCGCATCCGCCGTCAGACCGAGCGGCGCGCGAATCCCCAGCGCATACACATACGGAAATGCCCCCGTCGTATTCACGAAAGGATTGTCCGGGGGAACCTTGCCCTCGGCCGTCATCCGCAGGATCTTCCCAACGGGGCTCGCGAGCACCTGCGGAGGCGTCTTCATCAACTCGGCCGGAAGCACAAACGCGGGATCGGGATACGACGTGCCGATATACAAAAATCGTTTCGCATCGAACGCCATCCGAAGCGCTGTGGTCACCTCGATGGGAAACTCCAGCACGATCTCGTTATCTACCCACCGCCCGTCTTTCAGCCGCCCCCGGTTGATCCGCGCCTTGCCCGAAAGCTTGCCCAGCGCGTTCTTCTCTCCCTGGCAGGTCACCAGATAGATCCAGCCGTTCGACCTGTAATCCGGATCCACAACCACATCGAGCAGGCTACGCCCGCCGCCCCCGCGCAGCCCCAGCCCGTTTCCGCTCGGAGCATCCGGCACCGGCTCGAGTTTCGTCTTTCCCTTTTCGACGACCCGCAGATTTCCGGCAATCTCCGTGATTAGAATGCGGCCATCCGGCAGAAACGCGAAACTGTAAGGCTCGCCCACCTTCGCCACCGTCTCGACCCGAAAGTCATGCAGTTCCGTCTTCACCACACCCTTCGGAACCCCGAGCGGCTGATACGCCATGGGCGACACCTGCCGGGTCGATGGAGGAGCCTCCGCGCGCTTCTGCTTCAGGAATGCGATCACGCCTGCAATCTGCGCCTCCGTCAGCGTGCCCCCGAATGCGGGCATGCCGCCGTCGGTAAAGCCGTCGCGAACCATCCGTGTCACGCTCGCGTCGTCGACACCATGCGCATATGCCGCGGTGACCAGCGAAGGACCCTGCCCGCCGCGAGCCTCGCGCCCATGGCACACTGCGCAGTTCTTCGCATAACTGTCGGCGCCAATCTGCGCAGACGCCTGAATGGGTATCGACAAGCCGACGACGGAGATAAAAACGATGCGGGCCAGGCACTTCGTCATCGGCGAATAACCTGCGGCGAAAGCATCTTGAGCTACTGTTGCCGAGTCGCCGGTCCCAGAATCGCGATCGACGACGCCACCAGCAGCATGCTTGCGGTGAACATCACGAACAGTCATCGAACTTGTTGATTTCCCAACTTTGAAAAGATCGTCTGCCATCACTCGGTTACCGATAGCTTCATCCGCTTCTTGGCGGCTGGCACCCAGTTTTACTAGTACTTCAGTATGATATTGGAAGCGAGAGTCAGCGAAAGAATATTGACGTGAACGGCATCCAGTATGCTGTGAACAATCCTATGCCCGCCAGTCCGATTGCTGGACAGGACCCGCGCATCTTAGGATGCTGTATTGCATACGAATTGGTATGCAGAGGCTTCTCTTGTTTCCAGCGATCGCGTGTATTGCGCTGGGTCGTTGGCGTAGTGCGTCTGCAAATGGACGCGGCTATCGGAAGATCCTGATCTTCAACACGCTGGTTTTAGGTCTCATGCTCATGCTTTTCGCGACAGTCAATAGGCATACCCCAATATGGCTCATACTTGTTCAGGCCTTCTGCTACGGAGCCCTCGCATCCATACGAAATACGAGCATGAATACATTTGCGTACGCGGATGTGCCTCCCCAACGGGCCAGTAACGCTAGCTCTATAGCGAGTATTGTTCAGCAACTCTCTACGAGTTTCGGGGTTGCTATTGCTGGCTTGACGGCTGCTTTCTTCCTGCCTGATCGTAATCACGCTTTTCCAGGTCAGATAATCTCTGGCATTCACGGAGTGTTTCTGACGCTTGGCGCCTTCATTATCCTTTCAACGGTTATTTTCGGGCGGCTTAAAAGCGACGATGGCGCCGATGAAGCACATGGCGAAGATGCCCAACTTGGCTAGGGACTGCGGCCCCTTGGTTGGGTATTCTAAGCCATGCTTTCTATCGCGATTGCGGGGCCGGTTCCCCCTTCGGACGCCTCTCGCACGGATACGCGGTTAACAAGGGCGCAATTTCTGTTTTGCCGTCTCTGTTTGTATTGTATCATACTGTCGGATAACGTTCATAATGAAGCCGGCATGCCAAATACGGATATTTCCAGGTCGGGCGTGATTTCTGCACTGTGCTTCCAGAATCATGGTGCCGCGAAACCGTGAGCATTCCTTCGATCAGACGCTAAGAACGATTCTTCAGCATTGGGTGGAGGCCGTTACGTCTAGAACATATTGTCCTGATCGGCGAGAGGCGCTGGTTTCGGGTCTGTCCCTGACCATGCTGGCCGTAGCGCCCCCCACTCCGGTCAAGGCCGCTGGCCCCAGCGAAATCAAATTGTTCGATGGGCATCTGCATTTGGTTTCAGATGATTTGCAACGCTATCCCAGGGCATCGGGACCTCCGCCAGACGGCGCGGCTCCGGTTGGATCAGCTCCGGCGCCCGGCGCCAGTATAGAAGCCGGCAAGCCCCGCTTGAAGTCGACTGTCGAGCAGATGCTAGGCTGGATGGATGAAGGGGGTGTCGATGCGGCCGCCGCCATTCAGCGAGTCAGCAGTTATGGCCTCGACAACAGTTATGTGCTGGATTCCGCGGCTGCCCACCCGGATCGCTTTCGCCCCGTGGTAGTGCTTAATGCGCGTGACGCGGCGACGCCAGGCCGCATCAGCGAACTGGCCAAGACCCGCAAAATAGCAGGCCTGAGGCTGACCGGCGGCAAGGACGCAAGCGGCAGATATCCGTGGATGGAATCGGCCGAGGCGCTCAAGACCTGGGCGGCCTTGGACGCGGATGGCATTGCAATGGATCTGGGATTCGCACCGCAGATTTTTTCGCGCGAGGCTCTGGAGGCCACCCTGCGGCTGGCGCAAATGTTCCCGCGCGTGAATATCGTGCTGGACCATATGGGGCGGCCTAAGACCGAAGGGGCGCCCGGATATGGCTTTGCCGACTATCCGGTGGCGCTATCCAGCCAGAGCAATGTCTTTTTCAAATTGACTACCGAAAACCTTTACGCTCTGGAGGAAGCGAATATCCTCGCCACCGCATTCGTCCGCCATATCGCGGACCGGTTCGGCGCCGGACGCATCCTTTGGGGCTCCAATATGGGCACGTCGGCCGGCACATATGCGGAGATGGCGCAGCGTGTGCGCCTGGCCACTGCTTCACTGCCCGACGCTGAACAGCGACTGCTGCTTCGTGAAACCGGCCGTTCCGTCTTCATGAGAGCGGCGCATCCCAATAGATAATGAAATCTTTGGAGGATCCGGGTTGTCGCATCTGAAGGTCATGGACTATTCCGGTTGTCGCTTGTGAAGAGGCATGGCATGGGAAGTTCGTCGTATGGACGCGGCACTTGGTGCATTATTCTGGCGTCAATCACAGGACTGGTAATCGCGCTTTACGATTACGTCACGCCCGCGACCGGTATCAACCAGTCCGGTGGCGTGTTTCTGGTAATCGTCTCGATGGGCCTTATGTTATGCGCGAGCCTGGTGGTGGCCCTGCTGGGATCGGGCTTGGTGGCAAACATCCTCTTGCTACTAATCCTGCTCGATATAGCCGGCACCGCCACCGCTGGATATTTTCTGGAAAGTCCCATGCTGGTGGGCGCGGTGTTGATCGCCGCCATCGGCTGGATTTCGTGCATTGTTGCAAGCGCGCAAAGGAACCGGCGATGAAATATCGATTCTTCTTGCGCGTCTGCCTGCTCGCCGCCGCTCTGCTGTTGCCGGAGGCCGCGGGGGCAGAGAGCCAGGACTGGTCCGATTTTAACGGCAATGCGATGGGACAGAAATATTCCACCGCCAGCCAGATCACGCCGGCCAATGTGAAGAATCTGGGTGTCGCCTGGTCATTGCATACTGGTGATGTTTCCTATGGCGGCGAGGGCAAGATGCCCAAGACGCAGTGGCAAGCGACCCCCCTGTTCGTCAACAACATGGTCTATGTCTCGACGCCGTTCTTCCGCGTCTTTGCGATCGAGCCAGACACCGGCAAGGTCAAATGGATCTATGCTGCCAAAACCATATCGAACGCGCCGAATGCCAAATTCCGCGGCAGAAATCGCGGCATAGCCTATTGGGCGGCAGCCAATCCTGTCGCCGGGCAGAACTGCCAGAAGATGCTCTATTTAGGCACCGTCGAGGGCCTGTTGCATGCCATCGACGCCGACACCGGCCAACTCTGCAAGGGTTTCGGCGATCGCGGCATCCTGAACGTCAATCAATGGAATACGATCAATCCGAAGTTTCCATTCGAGCTGAATCAACCGCCCGTCGTCTACAAGGACATGCTGGTGTTGGGCTGGGCGGGCATCGACTCGCAATGGCAAGCCTCACCTCCGGGATCGGTGTTCGGCCTTGACGCGCGCACCGGCACAAAGAGATGGGATTTTCAGACCATTCCGGAAAATATGCGCCACAAAATCGGCACCGCAAATGTCTGGGCGGCCATGTCGGTTGATGTCAAGAACGGAATGGTCTATCTGCCCGTGTCCTCGCCGGAGAATAATTTCTATGGTGGTGATCGGCTTCAAGATATGCCTTACGCGACATCTGTGACGGCATTGCATGCCGACACCGGCCAGGCCGCTTGGGTCAGGCAACTGGTGCATCACGATCTCTGGGATCTCGATACCAATTCGGCTCCCACGCTAGTGGACATAACCAAGGACGGCAGGACAATTCCCGCCCTGGTGCAGGCAACCAAGCAGGGCTTCCTGTTCGTGCTGAACCGCCTGACCGGTGAACCGGTCTATCCCATTGTCGAGAAGTCAGTTCCGAAATCCAATGTTCCAGGGGAAATCGCGTCCGCGACCCAGCCTTGGGTGCCGATTCCGGCGCCGACAGTGGGCGATCGCTTTCCTGGAATATTCAAGCTGGCCGACTGGGCCGGCGGGGGCCAATGCAGCCGCGAGTATGCGCGCTATCGAGACGAAGGCCGTTTCACGCCGCCTTCGACAGCCGGCACTGTCGTGATGCCGCCCACCGCCGGCGGGGTGGAATGGGGCGGCGGTGCGGTAGATCCCACCACCCAGACTTATGTGGTGAACAGCTCCAATCTGGTCCGTATCTACCAACTGATCGCGCGCAATGAATTCAACGCCCTCGAAAAGAAAATCGGATCCGCAGCCGGATCGCCGAACATCGGTTCGCCCTACGCCTCGCGCACCTTCAACTTCTTCAACCAATGGGGCATGCCGTGCTGGAATCCGCCTTACGGCACGCTGTCTTCCTATGATCTGAAAACTGGCCAGCTGCTGTGGCGCCACCCCTTCGGCCAGGTGCAGCAATGGGGCTTCTACATGCCCGAAAGCTGGGGCTCGGTGACGATCGGCGGCCCGGTGATTACGAAATCCGGCCTGATCTTTATCGGCGCCTCGATGGACAGTCGTGTGCGCGCGGTGGACCTCAGAACTGGGAACGTGCTGTGGAAACACCTGGTCTCTGCTCCGGCGGTGGCGACGCCCGCTGTCTACACCTACAAGGGCCGGCAGTATGTCCTGTTCGCCGCAGGCGGAAACAACCTTGTCTCGCCGCGCGTGGGGGATCAGCTCGTGGCGTTCAAGCTGCCGAAC
>Ga0265313_10003637_pt1 | contig 12365 bp, 10 predicted proteins | sample 4123metaG_FD_203122 | JGI IMG/M metagenome (GOLD analysis project Ga0265313, IMG submission 203122) | Rhizosphere microbial communities from Carex aquatilis grown in University of Washington, Seatle, WA, United States - 4-1-23 metaG | ecosystem: Host-associated > Plants > Roots > Rhizosphere >...
TGCCAGCATATCGAGAGTCTGATCGAGTTCGAATACCAGCTTCCTCTGTTCTGCATTCGGGAGTGCCGATTTATTCTTGCCGCCGTAATTGCGGATCTCCGGTTCGATCGGTCCTTTGCGCTTGGGCAGCCCAGTTTGTGGATTTCTGAGGATGACGTTCTTGCGATTGTAATAGGTGACGCCGCCGCCGCCGTTCCAGGCGTTCCAGCCCCCGCCGCGGCCGCCTCGATGAGCGGCGTGATGCCCATCCCCTTTTGCATAAGCCATATCAGGGTAGAGCAAATTGCCGACGATCAAAAGCAGTGACAGCAGGGTGACAACGTTTCTTCCCATCTGCATAAGGGTGACTTCGTCGCCGTTCCAATCGGCTAGTTTTTGGGCCAGCAATTTCAATTCGGCCGCCAGACTGGCAGGCAATGCGCTGACTCGATCGGTGAGACGACCAACCAGGTCAGTTATGTCTATCGATTGTAAAAATGCGGCCGGCTGGCTGAGAAAATCTCTTACCATCTCAGGAGTCTGGCTCGTCGCCAGCGAAGGAACCAGCTCCAAAATTTCGTCTAAAACCGCTTGCTGTGACGTTTTCTCTATAATGTCATCGCTGCCATGCTCATTCAACATTTTGGCAAGCGCCAGTGAAAGTTCTTTGGGAAGCACATCCTTTCCCGTGTCCGCATCAGGAATTGAGAGCCTGTCATAGTCTATAGAAAAGGAATTCTTATTGGTGCCGGTTGTATCTGTGAGCTGGCCGGCTCGGAAATATCTGAGCAGCACATCGCTGCCTGTATGCGCGGGGCGGGCCATGGGTTGAATCTCGTAAAGAGACTCGGGCAGGTCGAAGAGCTGATCAAGATGTGCTGCTTCAATAAGAAAGGATCTCGGCTCGGGCATTGCTGCTTGAGTCAGCTCAGCGGCTGTAATGAGAGTTGCCGATGCCAGGAAAAATCCCCAATCATCGCCGTATCCGCGCTCGATAAACGACGGTATCGAGACATGATATGGGCGTGCAAGCAGACCGGAGATCAAAATACTGTTTAGAACAGCACAGTAAGACCACGGTGTAGCTTGCGCGGATACGCCGTTTGTCGCCAACACACCTTTTTCAGTGAGAAGCAACTTGAGCATTTTGTACCATTCCACACTGTGGAATTTCGCGCTTTCTATACCGTCTGCAACCGTCAAGTCGACGACAATGAGATCGTATCTGCTCTGCGATTTAAGCGCCCTTTCTGCATAAGCCCAGGCATCTTCATTGGCGACCATCAGTCGTGCATCGTGCATGCTGTTTGCGTTAAGCTCGACAAAATCGCACTCAGCCATAGATAAAATCTCTGCGTCATAGTCGACTATTGTGGCTTTCTCGATGCGGTCGCTTTTGAAAATTTGTTTAGCGCTCAGTCCATCACCGCCACCAATAATCAGAACATTGAGCGGATCTGCTGTTCTGTTCAAAGCAATCCCAAGAGCTGGCATAACCAGACCCTCGTGATAAATATGCTCATCTTTACTGTCAAATTGGAGGTCTCCGTCAATAGTCAAAGCTATCGAGCCATCCAGTCTGCGTTCTATCGAGCCGCTCATCTGTCCGACCTCCAAAGTAAAGATAATGCGCCGCATTCTATCCGCCCCGGTTCTTGCGGCCTACTACTGGCATGCCACCGAATACCTCAACAGGTGGGAGTTAACCTAAATTCTTGGCGGACTGGTCTTGGAAAATGGCATAAAAAGTGGCCACTTATTGCTTGTTTCCCCCTCTTTGTGCAGCGGTCGACGTCCGGTATCCTGCACCATATGCGATACCGCCATTGCCAGAGCGATGGAGGATCACTTTATATTCTCATTCATCTTTCAAAGAAAGAATCCAGAGCGCTCTCAGCAGCATGCACTCACCGCTAAATTGAACGCTGCCGGTGCAATCTCCGAACCAATTGCTGCTTCTGAATCGTCGATTACGGCTGCCAGCTCTTCTTCTACTCTGGCGATTTGCTGATTTAGAGAGACAATTCGCACTCGCGAATTATTGATCAACTGCTGGGTCCTATCCATCGCGTCTTCTTTGCTTACGGCACTCAGACCACAGGTGACCACTTCGCCGTCGCTCCTTTGATACTGCGAAAGCTCGTCCAGTAGCAACATGCAATAAGTGCTGCTTTCCGCCACTTCCGCTGCCAACACTGTCAGTGTTTCGCGCAGTTCGGCTATCAGATTTTCTCTAGCAGGGAAAGTGATTGCCGGGCTGTAAGAACGCTCGTCAAATGTATCGAATTGATGGTCTCCGTCCATCGTCGGGGCAAGTGAGCTAACCAGTCTGCCTTTGATCGAGCTGCTCATCAGGTGACCTCCAATAGAAGACGTTGCGGAGAATTCTATCCGCAACATCCCCGCAGGCCTACTAATGGCATGCTGCTGAAAGCGCCATCTGATGCGAGTTAACCTAAATTCTTCGTTTTTTCTTCAATTTTGGCTGAATGCTCTTGGAAAATCAGCTCTGGGGGTGATTCGGCTTTTTCTCGGACCACCCAAGCGAATATCTAGCGAAAGCTCAAAACCATATATACGTAGAAAACTACAACTGTCAGAAGCCACAGGACACCTAAAACTTTGTAGAAGGCGTCAGTCGCTTGCATGGATCGATTCTGTCTTTTCGGGCTATAGCATTCAGGATGCAATCCGGCTGTTTGCCAGCGTCTGAGCGCCTTGGTGGGAGTATGCTTTGGCAGTCCCACTGGTATGGCAAAGCCGGTGCCCGTCATAGTTACTGGCATGAGATTCGTCCTTTTAGTGATGCTTCTATTGTCAACCTCGATTTTGAAACTTTCGTGAGAGCCGGTTTGCAGGACAAACAAATGTTGCGATGCTGACATAATATGGGCGGAAACCCTGCATATAAATTGATCGTTCCGTCTCCAGGAAGTAATAGATTGCTCGAGAAATTCACTGGTTTGCTTGGTGTGGTGAGCATTTTTGCCCTTGCTTTGCTGATGAGCAACAATCGCAAGAAGCTCAACTACCGCCTGATTTTTTCGGGTCTTTTGCTGCAGATTCTCCTGGCTGTGTTTGTTCTCAAGGTTGAATTCGGACAGCAACTATTCCGCGCGCTCGGAGACGGTATAACCGCTTTATTGCACTGCTCCGACGCTGGTGCTGAGTTTGTTTTCGGACCACTGGTGAAAAATCCGCAAAAGCTGGTGGAAGTTTTTGGACCAGGTGCTGATTTCATTTTCGCCTTTCGCGTTGTCCCTACGATCATCTTTGTATCCAGCCTGGTAAGCATCTCTTACTACCTGGGCATTATGCAAAAATTCGTTCAGATAGTGGCAAAGGTGGTATCAGTAATCATGGGCGCAAGCGGCGCCGAGGCGCTTTCCAATGCGGCCAGCGTATTTGTCGGGCAGGTCGAAGCACAGCTGCTTATTCGCCCGTATGTGGCATCGATGACTATGTCCGAACTTCTCGCTTCGATGACCGGATCGATGGCTTGTGTAGCCGGGGGCGTTCTGGCCGTCTACATAGGATTGGGAATCAAGGCTTCATATCTTCTTACCGCCAGCATTATGGCTGCGCCGGGCGGTCTTGTCATAGCGAAAATCGTCTGGCCGGAAACGGAAGAATCGAAGACACAGGGCAAAGTGCAAATCGAAGTGCAGAAGACCAACGCAAACCTGATCGATGCTGCCGCCCATGGTGCATCCGATGGACTGCGCATTGGTTTGAATGTAGTGGCTATGCTGATTGCCTTTATCGCTCTCATACACCTGGCGGATTATTGCGTGGGCTTTGCCGGGCAGGGACTGAAATCTATTGGACTGAACGGAGCCACACTGGGAGTCGACTTTGCCAGCCTGACTATGAAAGATTTGTTTGGACTTTTCTTTGCTCCCATCGCCTGGTTGCTTGGCGTGCCCTGGGGTGACGCTCACACAGTTGGAAAGTTGATGGGCGAGAAGATTGTCCTCAATGAGTTTGTTGCCTACCTGGACCTTTCAGCAATGGTGAAAGATCCCCAAAACCATCCCTTGAGCCATCAGGCTGAAACGATAGCGACATTTGCACTCTGTGGATTCGCCAACTTCAGCTCGATTGCCATGCAGATTGGCGGCATCGGTGAAATCGCGCCCAGCCGCCGCGCCGACCTGGCCCGCCTGGGCGTGAAGGCGCTTATTTGCGGCACCATGGCAAGCTATCTGTCGGCTGCTCTGGCCGGGCTTTTGACATAGTTTCAAATGGTCCTGCCGGCAATGGAAAAAGCGTTCAGGTAACAGCGCCGCAAGTCTGTAAATATGTTCTTTGATTCTTGAATCTGTGGGGAAACCGTCGGTGGCCAGGGTGATGTCAATTGTTTTGTGGGTGGCGGTCAGTTTGCTCGGCGCCTGGTCACTTGCCACTATTGCTTTCGCCCACGGTGAAAAGGTCAATGCTGTTTTTCTGATATTCGCCGTCGCTTATCGCTTTTACAGCAAATTCATCGCCGAGAAAATATTTGCGCTCAGCAATGACAATGTCACTCCGGCAATCACCATGGATGACGGCAAGGACTATGTGCCGACGCAAAAGTTGGTGCTTTTCGGTCATCACTTCGCCGCCATTGCCGGAGCCGGCCCACTTGTCGGTCCTATCCTGGCTGCCCAGTTCGGCTATCTGCCCGGCACTATCTGGTTGATCGCCGGAGCGGCTTTGGCAGGCGCGGTGCAGGATTTCGTCATTTTATGCTGCTCAATGCGGCGCCAGGGCAAGTCGCTCGGGCAGATGGCCAAAGAAGAGATCAGCCCTCTAGCAGGCATTGTTGCCCTCACTGCTATTCTTTTGATCATGATGATATTGATGGCTGTCCTGGCCGTCGTCATTGTCAATGCATTGAAATCCAGCCCTTGGGGCTCATTTACGCTGTTGATGACGATACCCATCGCCATGATAGTGGGCGTCTATATGCGATTTTTGCGCCCGGAAAGAGTGCTGGAAGGATCTTTGATTGGCGTTGTTCTGACTATACTTGCCGTGATCGCCGGTAAGCATGTAGCCGCCGATCCTAATCTGGCACCAATATTTACTTTGACCGGGACAAACCTATCCATCTGCATCATGATTTATGGTTTTCTGGCCTCGGTTTTGCCTGTCTGGGTGCTTCTGGCTCCTCGCGACTATCTTTCCGCGTTTCTCAAAATAGGCATAATCGTCTTGCTTGCCGTCGGCATTCTGGTTTTGCATCCTGTGCTCGAGATGCCGGCTTTGACCAGATTTGCTGACGGCACCGGACCTCTATTTTACGGAAATATTTTTCCATTTTGTTTTATTACCATTGCCTGTGGTGCTGTGTCCGGTTTCCACTCTCTAGTGTCATCAGGCACCACACCCAAAATGATCTCGAAAGAACCCCATGCTCGCCCGATTGGCTATGCCAGCATGTTGTGCGAGTCGAGCGTGGCGATTATGGCGATTATCGCGGCGTGCGTTCTTGCTCCCGGCACTTATTTTGCCATCAACAGTCCCAAGGGCGTTGTCGGTCAGGATGTGGTGCAAGCATCTGCCACCATTACAAGTTGGGGCTATGAAGTGACGCCTGAGACCATGCAACAACTGGCTAAAGATGTCGGTGAAGAAAGCTTGATGGGGCGCACCGGCGGCGGGCCCACCCTGGCTGTGGGCATGGCGCACATTTTTTCCAAGGCAGTTTCTTCATTTGCTGGAAGGGCTGCCCTCGACGTTTCCTTCTGGTATCACTTTGCCATTATGTTCGAGGCCCTGTTCATTCTCACTTGTCTGGATGCAGGCACCAGAGTAGGCAGATTCTTGCTGCAGGACTTTCTGGGCATTTTGTGGAAACCGCTGGGGCGCACGAGCTGGTATCCATCGGTGATTCTGAGCTCGGCTTTGGTCGTGGGCGGATGGGGATATTTTCTTTATCAAGGTGTGATCGATCCGCTCGGCGGTATCAATAGTTTGTGGCCATTATTCGGCATCGCCAATCAATTGCTTGCTGTGGTGGCACTGGTGGTTGGTACTACCGTGATCATCAAAATGGGCAAGGCTCGCCATTGTTTTGTCACGGTCGTTCCTCTAGTCTGGCTGCTTTGTGTAACATTTACCGCCGGCTATCTCAAGATCTTCAGCTCGGATGCAAAGCTGGGTTTTCTTGCCCATGCCAAATTCTTGCAAGAGAAAATTACCGAGACAATGCCTGAAGCCGACGTGCATACGCAAAATGTACTCATCTTCAACGATTATCTTGATGCTGCCATGGGCGGGATTTTCCTTGTGCTCGTTCTTATCATTGTTGTTGAAGCGGTGCGCCGCTGGTTCGGCAAATCGCAGTCTGATGCCGTGTCTGCCGGGCCAGATACGGTCACACACCAGACCAATATAGATGGTGCGGTTGCCTTTACTGTGCCGCCTGATTCGCCTCCAATGCGCTGTTGCTGATAAACATGTGCGGGTCAAAGTTAAGGGTATGATTTCAGAATTGAGACTGATTGCAAAAGAGAAGATGATTCCAAAACCGAGGGCGATGGCAAAACCGAGCTTATCTTATGATTCCTGAACTTAAGGAACTAGTCGAAAACGAATTGGTATCGGAGGAAAAACTTCTCTGGTGCGGCCAGCCTGATGCCGACAAATTCATCTCCTCTATTGTGCCTGCCTCGGTTGTCTGGCTCTCCGGTTTGTTTCTTTTCTGCGTTGGTGTGATGGGGCAGGCTGGCGAGCGCCAGAGCGCTGTTTTACCCGGGCTGATCGGCCTTTTGGTAATGGTGGCATTAATCGGTGTCCTAGAGATTATTTTCGTGCCGCTCAGGGCGCGCCAGACCGTTTATGCTTTCACAGACAAGAGAGCCTTTATCCTTACCATTCGCAGCCGTTTCACTCACGATGACAGCGGGCGATCGCATTTATATGGAAAGAATCTGGTCAGCGAGCAGAAAAATACTAAGGGTCAATTCTATCTTTCAAATTTGCCTGCCCAATTGATATTTGCATTCCTGGCCATTGATGTTGCCATCTCTGCCGTGCGTCGCTTTGATGTTTTTGTGGCCCTGGGATTCATGTTTGTAGTGGCCGGCTGGATGCTGCACTGGTATCAAGATTTGCGCTTGCCTCTGGCCCGTTTTCGCGACACGCCGAAATTGACCTACAACGTCAGCGATCTGATTGTTTCCATTGAAGACATGCCTTACACGGACATCTCATCGTTGAGCATCAGAAAAAGTAAAGGTGACCGCGCCGACATCTTCATCATCTCTCAAGACAGAGGTGTGCTGCGTATGAAATGCACTACCGAAGCTGCTAAAGCACTGGAATGCCTGAACAGCCATTACCCAAAAAAAGCTGAGTAATTCTGTTTATCACCTAGTGATAACTCTGGATTAAATGGGCGAATGATTCTGCCGAACGCGGCGCTCCTGCTCTGCTGTAAAGAACCTTTCCGGAAGCATCCAGCAAAACCAAATGTGGAACATTGGTTACTCCGTATTTTGCGCGTAAATCCTGGTTGGAGTCAAAGTCTATGGCTTCAAAAGAGACATCGCGAAATTGCGGCTGCACGGCTTCAAAGACGGGCGCAAATTTCTGGCAAACAGCGCACCAGGGTGCAGTAAACTTGAGAATTGTTTTCACTTTTGCGCCCGTGTTTAGGCTGGTGCTTTGAGAGTTGGAAGCGTTTGCAAAAGGAGGCTGGTAAGAGCCTGGACCTGAGGCTGGTGTGCCCGAACCGGTTATTGGCGAGGCTGCAGATGAGGATAGTGATGATTTGGCACCACTCATGGCCTGCATGCCCTGCTTCGCCATCGCCTTCAATCGTGCATCGCCATTGGTGGCAACATACCGATATTCTTCTCTTGCTTTGTCGAAGTGTCCAAGTGCCTGGCGACAGAGGGCAAGATAGTACCTGGTAAGCGCGTTGGTGGGATAGGCTGCCTTGAGTGCTTCGAATTCGGAAGCCGCCTGACCGTACTTGCCGGCATTATAGTCGGCAACTGCATGATTGTAATCGGGAGCCGCCCAGGCAGGCGGCACTATGCTGGCAACTGTCAGCGAAACAATCGTAAATACGGCGACAAGAAATGATGCTAATGCTCGGCTTGGTCCGGATTTACTGATTTGCATTTTGTCGCGAATACTAGTGGAACCTGTTGATTGCCTGGGCGAAAGAATCTTCGTCTCCGAAAGCACCGCCGCTGTACAGGACGTTTTCGCTGGCATCAAGAAAGACGAGATGCGGTATACCGGAAACGCCATACTTTGCACTGGTTGCTTTGTCCTGATCGACATCGACAACTTGGAAATTAACGTCTCTATATTTTGATTTGGTCGCTTCAAACACGGGAGCGAATCTTTTGCACGGCCCTCACCAATCAGCATAAAATTCGAGAATCTTCTTCACTTTTGCACCGGCAGGTGGTCTGTTGGAAGGTGCCTGATTTGCCGATGCTGTTCTAGGCGCCGATGATGACGAGCCGGAGTATGAAACCGACGTCCTGGCGCCGGACATGCGCGCCATGCCCTGAGCTGCCATGCCTTTCAAGTTGGCATCGCCATATTGAGATACCCACTCATATTCTTGCTTTGCTTTCTCGAAGTGGCCGAGAGCCTGACGGCAAAGAGCAAGGTAATAGCGGGTGAGAGCATTATTGGGATAAGCAGCCTTGAGCTGCTCGAATTCGCCCGCTGCCTTTCCATAGCTGCCCGCATTGTAATCAGCGACTGCCTGGCTGTACAGGTTGGCTGGTGCTGAAATTGCCGGTAAAACGGCTGCAATTAAGGCTGCCATCGCGTTTGCAATATGACGCTTTTTCATTCAATCATTGCCTCGGCCGGTCTGTATGAGACTCTATTTTAAACCGAATGCTTGCAAAGGTCTCAGATGTTTCAACCTTATGCTTTATGGCTGCGTCGTATTTCCAATATGTCTTGGCGAATTCCGTCGATCACCCGGTCTACGCTATTGTCCAGGGCGTAGATTGAGTCCATTAATCTGGATACGTGCTTGAATGGAGCCCTTTCGTCGGTACCCCAGCTGTCAGGGACGATGCCATCGACAGGCCCGGGATATTCCAAAAGCTGCGTGAGCAGACCTTTCACGCCCAGTCCCTGCTCGTTATCGTCATCAAGGCTGTATTTTGCTGGGATCAACGCAGCGGGCGCGTCGCTCATATCAATATGGTCGGCATTGAAGGTGGCTAATGGTAAGTGCGGAGAATCAGTTGAGCCGGTCGTTTCCGGAAGGAGCCTGGCGCTGCGCATATCAACCACGGGGGCAGCCAAATCGGCATTACCCTGTGCCTGAGCCTGAAGCTCAAGCCCCTGCAGTATTTCTGACATGTGTGAATCACCGGATGGGGGAAGAACGAAAATCAATGGTAAGAGTCTGTATACGAGTTTCTTTGCTTCTGGACAGACGGCCCGGATAAAACAGCCCGCAATCGACTAATAATTCCGTAATCGCATACATGTAAAGCCTTTCGGGACTTTTCTCCGGTCCCCACTGTTTCCGACCAGCTAAAATCGGACCTCTTGCCCCGGAGGTTTTATGTCAGCCAGGCTCAGGCGTTTGCTCTTTTCTTTTCCTGTTTTATGGTCCCTTTGCGTCTATCCATGGGCGTCCCCGGCTAATGCCTGTACGGATTTCCGCCTCAATGCCAAGGACGGAGCGGTGGTGGTCGGGCGGACTATGGAATGGGGTGTAGACCTGAAGTCTGAAATCACTAAACATCCACGCGGCGAAACAGTTGAATCTCAGGCACCGGGCGGCAAACCGGGGCTGAAATGGACTTCCAAGTATGGATACCTGGGCTTGAACAGCCAGGGCATGGACCTATCCCTTGATGGAATGAACGAAAAGGGATTTACGATCGGACTGCTCTGGTTGCCAGGATCGACTTATGAAGAGATCAGCGCCGGTCAAGAGGGGCGCGCCATTTCGCTTCTCAACTTTGGCAGCTGGCTGCTTGGTAATTTCGCCAATGTCGAAGAAGCAAAAGCGGCTGCCAAAAACATCAAAGTCTGGGCGCCTTCGCTTGCCGATTGGGGCGGCGCTCCGACTGTGCATGTGGCCATGCACGATGCCACAGGGCAGAGCGCGGTTGTTGAGTTTACCGACGGCTCAATGCGCGTTTTCGACAACCCAAACGGTGTTTTGACCAACGCACCAACCTTTGATTGGCAGCTCACCAACCTGCGCAATTACATCAATCTGACGCCTTATACACATCAAGGCAAATCATTTGCATCTCTTAAATTAGAACCGACCGGTCAGGGATCCGGCCTCTGCGGACTGCCTGGAGATTTGACGCCGCCGTCGCGTTTTGTGCATACGACTGCTTTTGTTCACTTCGCTCATCAAGCCTCTGATGCGAAACAAGCGGTGCTTCTGGCCCAGCATATTATCAATTCTGTCGATATTCCCAAGGGTGTAGTTTGCACTGCCGATGGTGACCAGACTCATTGTGACTATACACAATGGATCGTGATCAAAGACCTGACCAACAGGATTTTTCACTTCCGCTCCTACTCAGACATTTCCTTGCACACTATCCAGCTTGATCAAATGGATTTTTCTGCCGGCGCCAAATCAAAATCCTGTCCTGTAAAAGGAGACACTTTTTACTGTGACGTGAGCAACTACTTGAAATAGGTCGCCGGGTTAGCTTTGGTCCTCTATAGAGTGGACAAGAGACAGCCTTCAGGCTCTAAGAGACGGTATATGCGGGCAATTGGCGGAAATTCTTGCTAGGATATACTATCCAAGGATAGGGGAATCATATATAAGGTTCTAACGTTTCCCAGTCCGTCAGGTTTTTAAGGCAAATCGATTAATCAGGTATGGATCTTTCTTTTTACACCCGGCGTTATGTTGATCGCTCAAAAAACACCGGTTTCCAATTCGAATTCTTTTGCGACAGATGCAATAAAGGCCATCTGACGCCGTTTCGCATCCATGCCCTGGGTGTTGTCACCTCGATTTGGGATGCCACCGATTGGAAAAAGGAAAAAGAGAAAGATTTTGATTTCGACACGCTGAAAAAGGATGTCTCCAGACTGTTTTTTAAAGGCAAAGCGTGGATTGAAGCGTATACCAATGCAGTCGAGGAAGCGCAGAAATATTTCAAGCATTGCGCGCGTTGCCTGAAATGGGTCTGTCCCAAGACTTGCTACAATTCTCGCGCCAATCTTTGCCAGGGATGTGCGCCGCTTTCTGAGGCGGAAAAGGCCGCCCTCAAGGCTGAGGAAAGACGCAAAGAGACAACCAAAGCTCCTGCCGAGCCGGTGGATGCGCCGCGGGTCTGCCCACACTGCGGCAAGAGCAACCCGGTTGCCACTTTCTGTGCGGATTGCGGCCAGAAGGTTGCCCAGGATATTTTCTGCCCTGGTTGTGGCTGCAAGTGGTCAACCGATAAGAAAATGAAGTATTGTCCGCGCTGCGGTGAGGAGATGCCTCAAGTCGTGCCGCGTGGTGCCAAACCGTCGATCGTCAAACCGGAAGGTGAGAAAAAGGCAGAACGGCAGGAAAGATCTGCAGACAGAAGTGCAGAAAGAACTGCAGACAGAACGATCGACACATTCGCCGACTTGCACAGCGAGGTCAAGAAAGTCGCTGAAGAGTACAAGAGTCTTGCCGAGGATATTCTCGGGCTCAAACCGCGCAAAAGCGGCGAGGTGAATAAGACGACGGCTCGACCGGCGGCAGGCAAGCCGGCCACAGCCAAACCGGCGACCACTAATGCAGCTTCTGCAAAGCCGGCTGAAAAAACCCCCCCCGAACATAAATCCAAAGAAGAAAATTCCAGTGAGACGACTCAGAAAAAAGAGTCTTTAGACAGCGGGAAAAAGCCCAGGGCTGGCAAAGCAAAAACGCAGACCAGGAAAATCACCAAGATTTCCAAAGCCAAAAAACCGACGGCGCAAAATAAGAAAAGCGCCACTGCTGCAAGCAAGCCAGCCAAAAAAAACCAGAAAAGGATTACAAAATCAAATGAGCCGCAAGGGCAGTCTAAGCCAAAAGCTAAGAAGAAGCCAAAACCAAAGTCGTAAGACTGCCGATTGCACGCGCTCAGAAATTGAAAGAAAGAAGCAGGTGATCGCATGCTTCTGACCCTTGCTACTACATATAAGCCGGCTACGGACCTGGGATTTTTGCTCTACAAAAATCCGGCTGCCGTGCAGTCGTTCGATTTGCCTTTTGGCAAAGCTCATGTTTTCTATCCTGATGCCACGGAGAATTTGTGCCGCGTTGCCTTGCTTTTAGATGTCGACCCAGTGCGTCTGGTGCGTGGTGGCGGCAAAGGCGAAGGTGCGCTCGATCAATATGTGAATGATCGCCCCTATGTTGCTTCATCATTTTTGAGCGTAGCGATCGCACAAGTATTCGGCACGGCGCT
>Ga0265313_10003638_pt1 | contig 12364 bp, 13 predicted proteins | sample 4123metaG_FD_203122 | JGI IMG/M metagenome (GOLD analysis project Ga0265313, IMG submission 203122) | Rhizosphere microbial communities from Carex aquatilis grown in University of Washington, Seatle, WA, United States - 4-1-23 metaG | ecosystem: Host-associated > Plants > Roots > Rhizosphere >...
AGGTCCCCGAGTGCGCTTGTCAGGGCGGCCCGGTCGGCGAGCCAGCGTTCACGGCTCTCGGCGACGAACCGGGACGCCTCGGCTGTCGTGGTGGCGACCGCGGCGGCCTGGGCCAGAGCGTTGACCGACCAGGGCGGGCGATGACTCTCGAGCAGGTCCACGAGGGGCGGCGCCGCGACGGCATAGCCGACGCGGAGGCCCGCCAGCGCGAAGTCTTTGGTCAGCGAGCGTACCGACATGATCGATTCGGGCGGTGCGACGTCTGCCTCTGCATTCCGCTCGCTGAGCGAGAGAAAGGAGATGTCGACCACGAAGAGCACCTGCGGATTGCGCTCCGCCAGGTCGGAGACGTCGCGCACGGAAACGCCGACCCCTGCGGGATTCGACGGAGTGCAGAGGTAGACGAGTCGTGGTCGGGTCTCGCGGATGGCGACTTCCAGGGCGCCAAGGTCGACCGCGAAGTGATTCTCGGGCCGCGTCCGGTATTCGACGATCGACGCACCTGCTCGCACGGCAGCCAGGCGCATCTCCGAAAACGCGGGTTCGACCACCATCGCCCGTTCGCCGGGACGCAGAGTGGCGCGCGCCAGGATCCACAAGAGGTCCACGGCCCCGTTGCCGACGATGACGCGCCCCGGGTCGACCCCCACGTGGTCCGCGAGCGCCCGCTTTGCCGGGGCGGCCGAGGGGTCCGGGTAGCGCTCGATCGCAGCGTCGGCAATCGCGCGGCGGACGGAGGGGCAGGGACCGTAGGGGTTCACGTTGACGCTAACGTCGAGGACGTCCGCCGCGTACACGCCCAGGGCTCCCATCTCCTCGGCGAGAAGACCCCCGTGAGCCATCGGCGCGTTGTGATCAGCCATGGAGAACCCCCGCGACCAGGACAGCGATGCCGACAGCGCCCATCGATGCGATCGATGCGATCCGCCACGCCCGAGTGATGTCCCCGCTGGTCAGCGGCCGCCGGGCGTCACCCAGTGCGTAGTGCCCGGCCTTCTCGAGGCGCACGCCGAGAAGGCCCGCCATGGCGGCCATGGGACGGCCCGCGTTCGGGCTCTCGGTGCGGCCGCCGTCGCGCAAGAGGACGCGAAGACCCCGGCGCACGTTCCCACCGGTGAATCCGCCTGCGGCGAGCAGCAGGAGCGCGGTCACGCGCGATGGCACCAGGTTCAGCAGATCGTCGAGCCTCGCCGAGGCTTTGCCCGCGTACTCTAGCGGACCGCGATACCCCATCATGGCATCCAGGGTGTTGACTGCGCGATAGAACGCGGCGCCCGGCAGTCCGAACACCGCAAAGAACAGCAACGGAGCCACGATGCTGTCCGACGTGTTCTCGGCGACCGACTCGATCGTCGCGGCGCTCAAGCCTTCCGGGTAAAGCCCGTCCGCCGAGCGGCTACAGAGTCCCCCCAGTCCGCGCCGTGCCGACGCGAGATCGCCGCGGTCGAGGGCATCCCGGACGGTGAACGCGGCGTCGCGAAGGGCGCGTACCGCGAACATCGGTTTGAGCACCAGGACCGTTCCAAGGAGCTGGATGGCGGGGAACCGCGCGAGGCCGGCCGCCGTACCCCACGCGGCCGCTGCGGCAATCGCGGGGATGACGAGGGCGACGACGCATCCTCGCGCGAGTTGCCCGATGCGGCCTGCGCGCAGGGCCCACTCGCGTCCGACGGCGATGCCCCGGCCCATCCACGCAACGGGATGCACGGCGTTCGGAGGTTCCCCGAACCGGCGGTCGAGAAGGTACGCGGCCACAGGGGCGAGAGAAGCTCCGTTCACGCGTCGCTCCCTTCCTCGACAAGCGCTACCGGAGGCGGTCGCAGGCGAAGCATCGTCCCCAGCGCGGCCAGGTAGATCTCGGCGGCCGCGCTGGCGAGCCGCTGATGGGCGCGCCCGCTGATGTCCCGGAAGGTTCTACCCAGCGCTGACTCGGGAACGACCCCCATGCCCACCTCGTTCGTCACGACCAGCGAGCGGAAAGGGGCGGCGGCGAGCGAGCTCGCGAGGTCTGCGACGCGGCCCTCGATCTCGGGTTGAGCCATCCCAGCGAGGAGCAGGTTCGATAGCCAGAGCGTCAAGCAGTCGATGACGACAACGTCGGGAAGCGGAGTCTCGCGTCCGAGACGGCGGACACAGTCGTCGAGGTCACGGGGGGCCTCCAGGGTCGTGAACTGGTCGCCGCGCTCCGTCCGGTGCAAACGGATTCGTTCGCGCATCTCGTCGTCGAGCCCCTCGGCGGTCGCGATGAACACGCGTCGGGGACCGCGCCGCATGGCGAGGCGAAGCGCGAAGCTCGTCTTGCCCGATCGAGCGCCTCCGCCGATCAACGCGAACCCGGGCGCGGTCATAGGCCGACATCCTTGAGCCAGCGGTGAACGCCCTCGCCGACCGCCCTCTCGACCGCCGCTCCCACGACCGAGCCGGCAAGCGTGTGCTTACCGGCGTACGTCTCGAGCCGCGTGAAGCGCCCCCCGCCAGCACTCGTCACGACCGAGCAGTCGGTCCCCGTGCCCGTCGCCGGCCGACCGCTCTCGCGACTGCGGAGACCCGCCTCGAGGACCACGGCGCACTTGGCCTCGGTGGCGATCGCGCTCGCCTCGAGGAGACCCTCATCGGAGAGCGGGACGTCGACGTAAGCTAAGAGGTTGATCGTCCCGATGCCGGGCGATGGCACGGCAGGGTCACCGGCCCGCAGAGCATTGCCCAGGCCGACCGTGGCGAGGCAATAGGCGGTCGTCCCGTGAAGGGTGACCGTCGACTCGGTGTACGTCGCGACGGGACGGCTCGTCAGCAGGCCGACCCCGGGCTCGAGACCCGCGGCGCGAAAGCGTTCGAGCAGAAGATGCTTCGGGTCGACGCTGGGTCCAAGGTCCGCGTTGCGGACCTCGAGCCACGCCACATGCCGTGCTTGGACGATGCCGCCGCCTACGACAGCCCAGCTACACGCGCGGACCGGCTCGTCGAACGACACGACAAGCCAGCGCGGACGGTGGGTCACGACGAAGCCGGCGCTGACAGCGATCGCGGCCTGGCTCATCGAGCGCTCTCCGATCGATGCCGGACGCAGCTCTCGACCAGGGCTGCCGCGACGGTCGGGTTCGAGGCCCAGTGCGCGTGCACGTAGGAAGCGAGGACGTTTTTGACGCGGTACCCCTCGGTCAGCGTGCCGTCACCACGGCGACGGCGCAGCGAGTACGCGTGATCGACGTCGGCGGCCGAGGGGACCGGCGAGACCTCCGAGTAGCGGAACTGATGCCCGCGGAACCGCGTTCCCGGCGGTCCCAGGATCGTCTTCGCCTGCGTCTCGACCTCGACGTACCCGAGCGCCTGGAGCTTGGCGCACATCCGGGCTTCCGTCGGCAGCAGTCCGACCATCGCGTGCGCCTGACCGTCCGCGGAGACGATCGCGCGCGTCAGGTACATCAGCCCTCCGCACTCGGCGTAAACCGGTGCGCCCCTCAAGGCAAAGCGCGAGATGGCGTCGCGCATGGCGACGTTCGCGGCGAGGGCTGCGGCATGGACCTCGGGGTACCCGCCGCCCAGGTAGAGGCCGTCGACCTCGGGAAGCACCGCATCGTGGAGCGGCGAGAAGGGGACGAGTTCCGCCCCCAGGGCCTCGAGGCGGCGCAGGTTGTCCTCGTAGTAGAAGTGGAAGGCCTCGTCGCGCGCGATGCCGAGACGACAGCGGACACCGGTCGCCGGTGCTGCGGTCTCGCTCTCGACGTCGAGAAGCGGACTCGACCTCGCGAGCTCGACGACCGCTGTGAGTCCGAGCCATTCCTCCGCCACGGCGCCCCAGTGGTCGAGGAGGGCTGTCGGTAGCGACTGCTCGTCGGCTGTACGGAGCCCGAGGTGCCGTTCGGGAAACGCGTGTTCGGGGTCGCGCGGCAGGCCGCCGAGCACGGGGGGCTCGCGCAGCGACTGCCGCAGCAGGTCCAGATGCCCACGGCTCCCCACGCGGTTCGCGATCGAGCCCGCGAGGCGTACCGACGTGTCGAAAGCTGCGAACCCGCCCACGACGGCCGCAAAACTGCGCGCCATTCCCCCCGCGTCAACGGTGAGGACCACCTGCGCATCGAGCCACTTCGCGATCTCCGCCGTCGATCCGGACTCGCTGGTGGCGCTTGCGCCGTCGTAGAGGCCCATGACGCCCTCGATGAGCGATAAGTCCCGGTCCTGCGCGGCGCGCGCAAACGTCGCACGCACGGCATCGCGTCCCATCATCCAGCCGTCGAGGTTGTGCGTGGGACCGTCGATCGCGCGAGCGTGGTACGTCGGGTCCAGGTAGTCCGGGCCGCACTTGAAGATCGCCACGCGCAGGCCGCGCGCCCGCAAGGCGCGGGCGATGGCGACGGTGACCGTCGTCTTGCCAACGCCGCTCGATACGCCGGCAATGACGAGACGCGGGAAGGCGGAAGCGGCGGCCGTCATCAGAAGTCGACGCCGATCTGGGCCTTGATGCCCGCCGTGAACGGGTGCTTCACGAGCGTCATCTCGGACACGAGATCCGCGGCCTCGATGAGCTCCGGCGCCGCATTGCGCCCGGTAACGACCACGTGCACGTGCGCCGGGCGCGCCTGCAAGACGGACATGACCTCGGCGAGCTCGAGGAACCCGTAGTGAATCGTGTACGTGAGCTCGTCGAGGACAACGAGGTCCCGGTCCCCGGAGGCAATCTCGGCCTTGGCTGTTTCCCACGCAGCTCGCGCCGCGGCCTTGTCCTTGGCCAGATCATCGCTCTCCCACGTGAAGCCCAGGCCCATCACGTGGAAGCGAAGCTCGGGGAGCTTCTCGGCGAACGCGCGCTCGCCCGTCTTCCACTTGCCCTTGACGAACTGGACCACTGTGACGCGAAACCCGCGACCGAGCGCGCGGAAGACCATTCCGAGGGCCGCGGTGGTCTTGCCCTTCCCGTTGCCGGTGTACACGACCAGGAGCCCGTGTCGCTCGCGCTTCGGCGGCGCCGCCACCGTCTCGGTCCCATCGGTGCGATCCGTCATGACGTCGTCTCCTTCTTCACGGCCCGTCGGTAGCCGTGGCTGAACTCCGGGTCGTAGAGCTTCGAGTTGGCGAACTCGGTCGCGGTGAGCGTGTGGCCCACGAGGATCATCGACTGCGACTTCAGGCCGGCCGCGCGCACCTTGTCGCGAATGTCGGCCAGCGTCCCGAGGACGATCTTCTCGTCGGGGCAGCTCGCCTTGTGGACCACGGCAATCGGGCAATCGGCGCCGTAGGACGGAATGAGCGCTGCGACCACGTCGCGCATCAGCGTGATGCTGAGAAACAGGCAAAGCGTGGCCCGGTGCGCCGCGAGCTCCTCGAGCTTCTCGAGAGCCGGCATCGGCGTGCGGCCCTCGGCGCGTGTGAGGATCACGGTCTGCGACAACTCCGGCAGCGTGAGCTCGCGCCCCAGGGCCGCAGCCGCCGCGGTGAACGACGAGACCCCCGGGATGATCTCGTACTCGATCCGGAGCTCGTGCAGCCGCCGCATCTGCTCCGCCGTCGAACCGAAGATCGACGGATCGCCGGTATGCACGCGAGCGACATCGTGTCCGCGGTCGCGAGCCTCTTCGATCACCGTGACGATGGCGTCGAGTGTCATGCCGGACGAGTCGACGACGAGGGCGTCCGGCCCCGCCATAGCCACCACCTCGCGGGGGACGAGCGACCCCGTGTACAGGACGACCGGGCACCGTGCGATGAGCTCTGCCCCACGGATCGTGATGAGCTTCGGGTCCCCGGGACCGGCACCGATGATGTAGACGCGCATCGTCGTTATCCTCAGGAGCACCGCAGGACAGTGTCGCGAACGACCTGCCAGACGGCCTGCGGGATCTCGCCCAGCCAGCGCGCGTCGATGACGGGCTCCGGGGGTCCGCCGTCCCCGTCGACCTCGCCGTAGACGACGAGGCGCCAGAGGCGCTCGCTGACGGAGCCATTGCGCTCGACAATCAGGCGGGCGGCGAGGACAGCGGCCAGATCGTCGCCCTCGAGCGAGAGCGTCAGGTAGGGCGATCCGAGCTGGACCTCGCCGGCCGATGCGAGTCGCACGAGGCGGACGAAGGGGCGTCGCGGAGCCTCGATCCCGCCCGGAGGTTGGAACCCGATCTTAGCCCAGTCGCAAGGGACCTTGGTCTGGCCGACGAGATAGTAGTCCGCCCGGCTCTCGGCGAGGATCGCGCCCGCGAGTCGTCCGACGCGTGCCATCACTCGACCTCCTCCTCTAGTTCTGGTTCTGGTGCGTCCGGAACGACCAGACTCCGACCGGGCGTCTGCCCCGCAATCGCGTTCCCGTCCCACGTGTACTTGTTCGTGTAGCCACGCGGCGTGATCATGAAGCCCTGGAAGACGAGCGTCTGACTCGATCCGACGAGCACCGTCGTGAGCATCCCGATCTCGAACTCGAGGAAGTGATCGAGGTCACTCAGGATCCGTTGCTCGAGCTTCCGGTAGGCGCTCTTCACGAGTGCTACCGGGGTCGTCCCTGCGCGGTACCGCGCGATGATGTCGTGCGCCTCCACGATCTGGCGAGTGCGGCGGCCGCTTGCCGGGTTGTAGAGGCCAATGACGAAGTCGGCCGAGGCCGCGGCCTCGATGCGGCGCGCGATCACCGGCCACGGTGTGAGCAGGTCCGAGAGCGATATCGCGCAGAAGTCGTGGCCCAGCGGAGCACCGACGAGCGACGCGCACGAGTTGAGCGCCGTGATTCCGGGGACGAGCCGGAGCTCGGGCGAGTCGCCGAGCTTCCAGCCGATCTCCTGAAGCACCTGAAAGACGAGGCCGGCCATCCCGTAGACGCCCGCATCCCCCGACGAGATGATCGCGACCTTCGCGCCATCCCGCGCCCGCTCGACGGCAGCTCGCGCGCGACCGATCTCCTCGGTCATCCCGGTGCGAATGATCTCTTTTCCCGGGATGAGATCGCGAACGAGCTTGATGTACGTGATGTACCCGACGACGAGGTCGGCCGAGACGATCGCTTCGAGGGCCGCGGGCGACATGTGAGCGGCCGCGCCCGGACCGATGCCCACGATCGAAAGGACGCCCTTCGGGACGATCGCGTCACTCATGGGTCTTCTCCGTGCGGCGCGGTGCAAACGGGACGCGCGCGACGGCGAGCGTCATCGATCGGCCGGCCCCCTCCTCGGTGTACGTCTGCTTCGGAACCAGCAGCTTCGATGCGCCGGCAGCCAGGAGCGCGGCCGGCTCGGCGACGGCGCGCGTTCCGACGAACCGTTTCACCGTGTCCGACGGGTTCTCTATCCCCGGAACGGCGTCGAGCTGCGCAGCCGGGTAGGTCCGGAGCGACCAGCCGTGGCGCGCGGCGAGCTCGAGGAACGCCGGCTCGTCCCCCTTGACGTCGATCGAGGCGATTTCGCGCACCGACTCGATCGCGAGGTCGCTGCGTTCGAGCAACGTCACGAGTCCCCGCTCGACCAGCTCCGGTGAAGCTCCCCGGTCGCAACCGAGGCCCACGACGAGCGTCTTCGGCCGGTATACGACGGCGTTCTCGAAATGAGCGGGGTGCGTGCGTGCCAGATCGCGGTCGCTTGCGATCAGCAAGATCTCCCAGGCTCGGGGATCGACGCCGTCAAGCGTCGTCGAATACGAGACCCCCGGGGGTAGCGCACGGTCGGCCGGCCACCACGATGGTTCGCCCGCTTCCTGCACGAAGAGAACAGGCGTGGCATTCACGACGGCCGCGCACCCGCGTGTGACGTTGCGGTCCGGATCGTCTAGGACCCAGCCGAGGTCCCGCCCGAGGATATCGACCGTGAGCGTCCCGATCGCGTCGGACGCGGTCGTGACGACGGGAGTCGCGCCGAGGATCGCCGCGACTCGCTCGGTGAAGACGTTGCCGCGGCCGACGTGACCGGACAGGACACAGATCGAGAAGTGGGCCGCATCGTCGACGCAGACGACCGCGGGATCGACCTTCTTGTTCTTGAGAAGCGGGGCGACCAGCCGGACGACGGCGCCGATGCTGATGACGAAGACGTGGGCGTCGTACGCATCGAACGTGTCCATCAGCAGGGGGCCCATCGGGAGGGCGAATCGCCGCGCGCCGTCTGGTGCCAGCGTTGCGAGCTTCTCCGACACAAAGAAGTCCGAGCCGGGAAGCCCTTCGGCGAGGCGTCGCGCGATCGCGACGCCGTGGCGCGTGATCGCGTAGATGGCGAGCGGTCTCCGGGCGGTGGTCACGGCGTCTCCCGGTTCGGCGCGAGCATGGGCGGGCTGTCTCCGACCAGGACGCCGCTGCGGTCGTTGCGCTTGACGATCAGCATCGTGAAGCAGCCGCCGTGCTCCTCGGCGAATGCGCGAACGTCCGGCTCGTATCTCTGCTCGGTCATCGTGGCCTTCGAGACGAGGAAGGCCCGATCGGTCAGCCCCGTGGCCTCGAGCGCGGCGAGGATCGTCGGCATCTCGCCGCCGAGCTTCATCAGGACGACGGTGTCGAAGCGCTGGAGCACGTCGACGAGATCGCCGACGCCGTAGGTCGCGGGGAGGATCGCGATGCGCTCGTGACCGTCGGCGACCGGCACGCCGCCCACGGCAGCGACGGCGGTGATCGACGTCACGCCGGGGATGACTTCGATGCGGAGCTCAGGCCACCGCTTCAGGGCCTCCTGGCGCACGTATCCGAACGTGCTGAAGAGCGACGGATCGCCCTCGGTGACGAAGGCGACGGATCGACCCTCGACCAGGTGCGCACCGATCGCCGTCACGGCCCCGTCGACGTACGAACGGACCCGGACCGCGTCCTTGCTCATCGGGAAGGTGAGCCGCAGGCGCACCTGCTCGGGTCGCCGTCGGATGACGGGCTCGATGATCTGCCACGCGACCGAAGCGCCGTAATCCAAGCCTCTAGGCAGGGCCAGGACGTCCGCGCCCTCGAGCGTCGCCACGGCCCGCAACGTGAGGAGGTCTGGAGCGCCAGGTCCGGCGCCGACTCCGTACAATGTGCCCAGAGCCCCCGTCACGACGCAGCCTCCGCAGGCGCCGTCTTCGTCACGGCGATGATATGGACCGGATTGAGGGCCTCGTAGCGCTGGTAGCGCGCCAGCGGCACGCCTCTCGAGGCCTGTACGAGGGTGACCTCCGGGTCGAGCTTCCGGGTTCGAAGGGAAGAGTAGGCCTCCGCCACGTTTTCGAGCGTGATCGCGTTCACGACCAGTCGGCCTCCGGGACGCAGAGCATCCAGCGCGGCGCCGACGATGGCGTCCATGCTTCCTTTGCTTCCCCCCACGAAGACCGCGTCGGGTGTCTCCAGACCGATCAAGGCGTCGGGCGCGCGGCCTTCGATGACGCGCACGTTGTCGGTGCCGAGGCTGCGCGCGTTGTCGCGGCAGATCGCCACGCCCTCCGGGTCGACCTCGATGGCGTAGACGCGACCGCGCGGCGCGAGCATGGCGGCCTCGATCGAGACCGAGCCCGACCCAGAGCCGATGTCCCAGACGACCGCGTCGGGTGCGATCGCCAGCGAAGCCAGCGAGAGCATGCGGACCTCTCGCTTCGTGATGAGACCAAGTTTTGGCATCCGCTTCGCGAACGCGTCCTCGTGGAGGTACGGGACGGTAGGCGGCGCGCGCCAGCCGTCCCTTCGAACGAGGAGCAGGACGTTCAGCGGGTCTACGTCGTGCGCTTCCACCAGCTCGGCGAGCGTGAACGCGCGGATGCGTTCGTCGACGCCGCCAAGGCGCTCGCACACCCATGCTCTCCAGGCGGTGTCGCCATGCTCGACCAGCCGCGCCGCGATCCGCGCTGGGGTGTTCTCGGCATCGGTCAGCACGGCAGTCTTCGCCACGCCCCGAACCCGGTTAGCGAACCCCTGGGCGCTGCGACCGTGGACCGAGATGAACTCGGCGTCCTCCCAGGCGATGCCGGTACGCGCGAACGCCCACTGAACCGACGCGGGTGCGGGTACGAACTCGACGTGCTCGGCGCCGAAGCGCTTCGCCACCAGGGCGCCGACGCCGAAGAAGAGCGGATCGCCCGAAGCCAGGATGCAGACCTGGTGCTCATCGGCGAGCGTCACCGCGCGGTCGAGCGCCGCCCCGAGCCCCCCCTTCAGCGCGATGCGCTCGCCGGCGAACTGCGGGAAGAACGCGAGGTGCCGCTCTCCGCCGACAAGGACATGGGCCTGCGCCACGGCGTTCGCCGCGCGGCTGGTGAGTCCCACGCACCCGTCGTCGCCGATGCCGACGACGGTGACAGCGCGTCGCTTGCTCACGATCCCTCCGAGGTCGAGAGGAGCAGCAGGGCATGGACGACCGCGACGGCGATGGGGCTGCCGCCCTTGCGACCCCGCGTGACGATCGACGGGATGGCACTTTCGAGTAGGGCGTCTTTGGAGGACTCGGCGGACACGAAACCGACGGGAACTCCCACGACGAGCGCCGGCTTCGCCCCCTCCTCGCGTACGAGTCGGATGACCTCGAGAAGGGCGGTCGGCGCGTTCCCGATCGCCACGAGAGCTCCGTCGAGCACTCTGAGGCGATGCGCCTTCCGCATGGCCTCGATGGCCCGCGTCGAGGTGCGCGCCTTGGCATCGGCGATGACGTCCTCGTCGGAGATGAACGAGTGGATGTGGCACCCGTAGGACGCCAGGCGGGCTTCGTTCAGTCCGACCGCGATCATCTTGACGTCGACGACGACGGGGCAGCCGCCGACGAGTGCCCGGATGCCGGCGTCGATCGGGGCGTGCCGGAACGCGAGGAGCGTACGGAACTCGAAGTCCGCGGTCGCGTGGATGACGCGCCGGGCGACCTGCCACTCCGCCGGCGAGAAGTCGTGAGATCCGACCTCGGCGTCGATGATGGCGAAGCTCTGATCTTCGATGCCGCGCCCGAGCGCGGTCATCTGCCGCATGTCGTCGGTCATGATGCCTCCGGAGGCGTGGCTTCCGGCGCAGGCGGGTATTGCCCGAGGAGCTTCCCGTCGAAGTCGACGAGGACCGCGTGCACCTCGATCTTTCCGCCGGCATGCCGCGACAGGTGTCCGACGACGCGCTGGCAGATGGCCGGACCCAAGCCGGTGACGCCTTCTCGCGCCGCCAGCTCGAGGACATGGCGCGCCGTGTTGGCCGCGCGGATCTCGGCGAGGACCTCGGGGCTCGCGCCGAGGTCGGCGGCGATCGATGCCAGGAGCTCCATGTTCACCTCGGAACCGGCCGCATGGGTCATCGTCTTCCCGTCCGCCATCTTCGACAGCTTCCCGATCATCCCGGCGATGACCGCTCGCCGGGCGCCTCGCCGGGCGCCGTGGCGAACGCCGACGCCGACGAAGTCGCCTACCTGAACGAAGGCCTCCTGCAAGAGGTCGGGGTAGAGCTCCATCGCGTAGCTCTCCGACTTGCCGCCCGTCGTCAGGACGAGGACGTCACACCGTCGCTCGCGCGCCACGTCGATCGCCTGGATGACGCTCGCCTTGTAAGCGGCGGTCGAATACGGCTTCACGATCCCGGTCGTGCCGAGGACCGAGATCCCGCCGAGGAGGCCCAGGCGTACGTTGATGGTCTGCTTGGCCATCTCCTCGCCGCCGGGAACGCTGATCGTGACGACGACGCCCTGTACTTCGCTGCCGTCGATTTCCTCGAGCACCATCGCCGTGATGTTGCGGCGGGGGACCGGGTTGATCGCGGGAGCGCCGACCTCCAGGCCGAGGCCGGGCTTGGTGACGTAGGCGACGCCGGGGCCGCCCCGCAGCGTGACGCCGGGGGCGTCCATAACGGTCACCTCGGCGACGATCTCGGCGCCGTGGGTGCAGTCAGGATCATCCCCCGCGTCCTTCACGACGCTGCATACCGCTGCATGGTCGAGGCGCTCGCACCGCTCGAGGGCGAAGGTGTGGCGCCGCCCGTTCGGGAGCGTGGACTCGATCTCGGCGAGAATCTCCCCTCGGATGAGGACGCGCGTGGCGGCCTTCGCGGCTGCGGCGGCGCATGCACCCGTGGTGAACCCTTCGCGACGCCCTTTGGGGTCGCGCGGTGGCACCGCAGTCCGGAAGACTCTCGGCTCCGGCACGCTCAGCCGATCTTCTTTTCGGGGTTGTGGAAGAAGCTCTCGAGCCGAACGTCCCGGACAGGGGTGCCGGCGAGGCGATCGCGCAGGGCGCGAATGATGAAGCCGTCCCCCGCGGCCACGACGAGCGTCGCCTGGGTCTCGGCAATCAGGGCGTCGACCGGTGCGCTGGCCGCCGCAGCCCGACCCGGGTCGCGCACGTGGGGAATTGTGGCCGTTGCGAAGTGAACTCCGGCGGCCTCGCATCGTGTTCGCACGCTGTCGAGGTCGAGGAACGTCTCGTCATGGCTGCGCAGCCATAGAAGAGCGACCGCCACGGGGTGAGGGGCGTCCTGCTCGATCAC
>Ga0265313_10003639_pt1 | contig 12364 bp, 11 predicted proteins | sample 4123metaG_FD_203122 | JGI IMG/M metagenome (GOLD analysis project Ga0265313, IMG submission 203122) | Rhizosphere microbial communities from Carex aquatilis grown in University of Washington, Seatle, WA, United States - 4-1-23 metaG | ecosystem: Host-associated > Plants > Roots > Rhizosphere >...
AGGTCGCCCAGTTCCTTTTCCAGTGCGATCAGCCGATCCTTGGAGGCCTTGTCGGTCTCCTTCTTCAGCGCTGCCTGTTCGATCTTGAGCTGCATGATGCGGCGGTCGAGCTCATCCAGCGCTTCCGGCTTGGAGTCGATCTGCATCCGCAGGCGCGAACCCGCCTCGTCCATCAGGTCGATGGCCTTGTCGGGCAGGAAGCGGTCGGTGATGTAGCGGTTGGAGAGTGTCGCCGCCGCCACGATGGCGCTGTCGGTGATCCGCACGCCATGATGCAGTTCGTATTTTTCCTTCAGGCCGCGCAGAATGGAGATGGTGTCTTCCACCGTCGGCTCGCCGACAAAGACGGCCTGGAAGCGCCGCGCCAGGGCGGCATCCTTCTCGACATATTTGCGGTATTCGTTGAGCGTGGTGGCGCCGATACAATGCAGTTCGCCGCGCGCCAGGGCGGGCTTGAGCAGGTTGGAGGCATCCATTGAACCTTCCGAGGCGCCGGCGCCCACCAGGGTGTGCATCTCGTCAATGAAGAGGATGATCTGGCCGTTGGCCGAGGTGACTTCGTTCAGCACCGACTTCAGCCGCTCCTCGAACTCGCCGCGGAATTTGGCCCCGGCGATCAGCGAACCCATGTCCAGCGCCATCAGCTTCTTGTCGCGCAGGCTTTCCGGCACATCGCCATTGACGATGCGCAGCGCCAGACCTTCGGCGATGGCGGTCTTGCCCACGCCCGGCTCGCCGATCAGCACCGGATTGTTCTTGGTGCGCCGCGCCAGCACCTGGATGGTGCGGCGGATTTCCTCGTCGCGGCCGATGACGGGATCGAGCTTGCCATTGCGGGCCGCCTCGGTGAGGTCGCGGGCATATTTCTTCAGCGCGTCATAGGCATTCTCGGCCGTGGCGCTGTCGGCGGGGCGGCCCTTGCGCAACTCGTTGATGGCGGCGTTGAGGCCCTGGGGCGTGACGCCGGCGTCCTTGAGAATCTTCGCAGCTTCGCTGCCCGTCGCCATGGCCAGCGCCAGCAGCAGATATTCGGCGGTGACGAAGGAATCGCCCGCCTTTTTCGCCGCCTGCTCGGCGGCGTCCAAAAGGCGCACGGTCTCGCCGGAAAGATAAACCTGGCCGCTGCCGCCCGAAACCTTGGGCAGCTTGTTCAACGCCGCCTCGACTCCGGCGCGCACGGCGGCGTCCTTGCCGCCGGAAGCGTTAATCAGGCGGGCGGCAAGACCCTCCTCGTCGTCGATCAGCACCTTCAGCAGATGCTCGGGAGTGAATTGCTGATGGCCCTCGCGCAGGGCCAGCGATTGCGCCGACTGGATGAAGCCGCGTGCCCGCTCGGTGAATTTCTCGATATCCATCATTCCTCCTGCCCGCCCTTTTGCAGGCGCGGGTTAACAGCCTTCCTGCGAAGCACTGCCGGGACGAATGTGGGTTCCTATTTCCGGTCCTTCAAGGGGGCCGGAGGGGTTAACGCCTTGGCGAAAGGGCATTCTTAAGAGGCCTCATGCGGAAGCTAGGACGCTTCCGCATCTTCGCCCTCTTCCTCGCCCGTACTTTCGCCATAGGAAGGATTGGGTGCGCCCTGCTGCGCGGTCGGCTGCTGGGGCTGGTCCCCCTGTCCGGGCGGACGATACTGCTGGCCGTTGGCGGCAGCCTGGGCCGCCTGCTGCGCCTGATACTGCGCCACCTGGGCCTGGGTGGCGGCGACGATGCGGTAATAATGCTCCGCATGCTGCAGGTAATTCTCGGCCATGACGCGGTCGCCTGAGGAATTGGCGTCGCGGGCGAGCTGGAGATATTTCTCGTAGACATGGCTGGCGGTGCCACGGATCTTCACTTCCGGGCCGTTGGAATCATAGGCGCGGTTGGGATTGTAGCCGCCGCCGCCATTGTTGTGGCCGCCACCTCCGCCGCCACCTCCATTGCCACCACCACCGCCACCGTGTGGCCTGCGGCCGCCTCTGCGCGAACGTTTCACGTTCATGTGTCCTTTATGGTTTGCCTTGCGGCTCTGGTGAGCGCGCAACAAACCCGGTTTGCCTGTTAAGACCGTATCGCTTTAACGACCCCTGCCCGGCTGGCCGCTTTTTCGCGGACTTTGCCGAATGCCCGTCGCATTGCGCTTCCCCCCGGAAGCACGCGCCGAACTGGACCTCGCGGTCCCGTCTGACACCAAACTACCGGATTGGCCCCTGATTTCCAAGGAAATTTCAGGCCTTGAAGACCAGGCAGCGTGGTATTCCTGCCAAATCGGGTGCGATCCGTATCAATTCAAGACCGGGGAACAAGGGTTCCATGGCCTGGGCCTGGTCCATTCCGATTTCCAGCAGGGCATGACCGCCGGGCTTGAGAATGCCGGGCAGTAGCCCGGCCAGGGCGCGGTAGGCGTTCAGGCCGTCCGGACCGCCATCCAGGGCGGCGCGGGGCTCATGGTCGCGGACTTCCGGGGCCAGTGATTCGATCTCGACGGACGAGATATAGGGCGGATTGGAAAAGACCAGATCAAATCGCTCGTCGGCTTCATGCCAGCCGGCCAAGCGGATTTCGGCCCGGCCGGGCGCCAGCCGCGCGGCGTTTCCGGCGGCATAGGCATGCGCCTGTGGCGATGATTCAAAGCCGATGCCACTGGCGTTGGGAAACTCCTGCAGCGCAGCCAGCAGGATCGCGCCGGAACCGGTGCCCAGATCGGCGATCCGCAGCGGCGCGTTGCAGTTCGGAACGACGCGAAGCGCCTCCTCGATCAGTGTTTCGGTATCGGGACGCGGCACCAGCACGCCGGGGCCGACTTCGAAATCCAATGACCAGAATTCCTTGTTGCCGGTGATGATGGCGACGGGCTCGCGGTTGAGGCGGCGGGCGATGGCGGCGTCAAAGGCGGCGGGATCGCCTTTCGCATGAGCCCACAAGAGACGCGCATCCAGCCGCGCGCTTTCCACCCCGGCAGCGGCCAGGCGGCGGGCCGCTTCCAGCACGCGGTCATCCGCCAGCACCGTCATGACTCCGACGCCTCATATTCGGCCAGACGGTCGGCCTGGTCCTGCGCCACCAGGGCGTCGACGATTTCGCCCAGCGCGTCGCCGCTGATGATGCGCGGCAGATTGTAGAGCGTCAGGTTGATGCGGTGGTCGGTGACACGCCCTTGCGGGAAATTGTAGGTGCGGATGCGCTCGCTGCGGTCGCCTGATCCCACCAGGGACTTGCGCTCGCTGGCGCGAGCGGAATCGACGCGGGCGCGCTCGGCGGCATAGATCTTGGCCTTGAGCAGCAGCATCGCCTTGGCCTTGTTCTTGTGCTGGGATTTTTCCTCCTGCATCGCCACCACCGTGTTGGTAGGGATGTGGGTGATGCGCACGGCGCTGTCGGTCTTGTTGACATGCTGGCCGCCCGCACCCTGGGCGCGATAGGTGTCGATACGCAGATCCTTGTCATGAATCACGACATCGACATCCTCAGCCTCCGGCAGCACCGCCACCGTCGCGGCGCTGGTGTGGATGCGGCCCTGGGTCTCGGTGGCGGGGACGCGCTGGACGCGATGGACGCCGCTCTCGAATTTCAATTTCGCATAGGCGCCGCGCCCCTGCACTTCCAGCGTCGCGTCCTTGAAGCCGCCCAGATCGCTTTCCGACAGCGACATGATTTCGGTCTTCCAGCCCTGCAGCCCGCAATAGCGCTGGTACATACCCAACAGGTCGCCCGCGAACAAGGCCGCTTCGTCGCCGCCGGTGCCGGCGCGGATTTCCACAATGGCGGAGGAATCGTCGGCCGCGTCCTTGGGCAGCAACTGGATTTTCAGATCGCGGTCGAGAGTCTCCAGCCGCGCCCGCAGCTCGGCGCGTTCCTGTTCCGCCATGCCGCGCATCTCGGAATCGCTGGCGGGATCGGCGATCATCGCCTCGGTTTCCACCAATTGAATCTGGGCAGTGCGATAGGCCTGCGCCGCCTCGATCACCGGCGCCAGCTGGGCATGCTCGCGTGACAGCTTGACGAAGGCCTCGCCCGACGCACCGCTCGCCATCTCGGCCTCGAGGGCGGCGAAACGGTTCAGCAGTCGGTCGAGTTTGGCGGCGGGAATCATTCCTCAAAACCTGTCATCCCGGCCAGTGAGCGAAGCGAACGCGAGCCGGGACCCATCGTGCCGCTTGAATAATGGTTCCCGGGTCTGCGGCGCATCATTTCATGCTGCGCCGCGCCCGGGATGACAAGAAAATAGCTACTGCGCGGCTTCGAGCGGCTCTGTTTCGCCGTTACGGGTCGCCTCGATCTCGGCGGCCTTCTTCTCGCACAGCGACACGACATGCTCGACCAGGTCTTCATTGCCAAGCTTGTAGGCGGGTTTGCCGTTGAGATAGATCATGCCATGGCCCTTGCCGGCGCCGCCGCCGGTGAAAGCCAGATCGGTCTCGCGCGCCTCGCCCGGACCATTCACGACGCAGCCGATAATCGACAGCGACATCGGCGTGGCGATGTGTTTCAGCCGCTCTTCCAGCACCTTGACCGTGTCGATCACGTTGAAGCCCTGCCGCGCGCAACTGGGGCAGCTCACGATATTGACGCCCCGATGGCGCAGATTGAGCGACTTGAGAATGTCGAAGCCGACGCGCACCTCTTCCACCGGATCGGCAGAAAGCGAAACGCGGATGGTGTCGCCGATGCCGCTCCACAGCAACATGCCCATGCCGATGGAGGATTTGACGGTGCCGGAGATCATGCCGCCGGCCTCGGTGATGCCGACATGCAGCGGGCAGTCAATCGCCTCCGACAGCGCCTGGTAGGCGGCGACGGCCAGGAACGGATCGGACGCCTTCACCGAAATCTTGTATTCGTGGAAGTCCAGATCATCGAGGATCTTGGCGTGGTTGAGGGCGCTCTCGACCATCGCTTCCGGGCAGGGCTCGCCATATTTCTCCAGCAGGTCGGACTCCAGCGAGCCGGCATTGACACCGATGCGCATGGAACAGCCATGATCCTTGGCCGCCTGCACCACTTCGCGTACGCGGCTGGCCGAACCGATATTGCCGGGATTGATGCGCAGGCAGGCCGCGCCGTTCACCGCCGCCTCGATGGCGCGCTTGTAGTGGAAATGGATGTCGGCCACGACCGGGATGGCGGCGGCCTTGGTGATGGCCTTCATCGCCTTGGTCGCGTCCTCGTCGGGACAGGAAACGCGGACGATATCGCAGCCCGCCTCTTCCACCTGGCGGATCTGCTCGATGGTGGCGCGGGCGTCGCCGGTAATGGTGTTGGTCATGGTCTGGACCGTGATCGGGGCGTCGCCGCCGACCGGTACCTTGCCGACCATGATCTGGCGCGACTTGCGCCGGTGAATGTCGCGGTATGCGCGGATGCTCATGACGTCCTTCTTCAGTCCTCAGTCTTTAATCTTCAGTGGCCGCTGAAACGGTCCGTCAACGACTGGGGATCAAGCGACACCCGGCCAAGGACCTCACTCTCCTGCCCGACCCGGCCCAGCGCCTTGCCGTCAACATTGGCCTCCACCGCGCCGGCATTGGAGAGGGCGAGGGTAAGGCCGGGGAGATTCGGCACATAATAAACCTCGCCGGGGGCGAGGTCGCGGTTGATCCAGAGCCTGCCGTCGGAGCCCCTGACCGTGATGCGGGTGGCGGCGCGGGCGCGCAGCACGACGCGGGCGCCGTCGCGGTTTTGCTGGCCATAGACCTGGCTCGACGGGGACGGCTGGACTGCGCCGGGAACCGCCGGACCTACGGCGGCCTGCGTGGACGTCGCCAGCGCCGCGACATTCGGCTTTGGCGCGGCGGCCTGTTGCGGCGGCGGCGCGGCAGGCAGCGGCGTGGTCACCGACGGTGATGGCGTTGATTCCGCAGCGGGTGCCTGGACGGTCGGCGGCGCGGGCTTGGGCGTTTCGGTGATGCGGGCCAAGGCCGGCGCCGGCGGCACCGGCGGCGCGGCATCGCGGGACGAGAAGAAGATGTGCCAGACGCCCCAGATCAGCGCGATTCCGATCACGCCGGCCAGGATGCGCCAGCCTTGCGGCAATCTGCGCGCCTCATCGTCATGCAAAGTGCTGGCCTGCAGCGCCTGCTCTTCGCCGCGCCCGGAAATTTCCGCCTTGAAGCGCTCGACCAGCGCATTGGCGTCGAGACCGAGATAGCGGGCGTAGGAGCGCACAAAGCCGATGGCGTAGGTCCTGCCCGGCAGATCGTCCAGCCGGTCATTCTCGACCGCGTCGAGATGGTCCTTGCGGATCTTCAGGGCGCGCGAGACCGCGGCAAGGTCGTCGCCACGGCGGATGCGGGCGGCGCGCAGATCCTGACCGACAGTCTCCAGGGGATTGTCGCTGTCGCCTGAAATTTCGCGAAGGTGGATGCGGCGGCGGCTGCTGCCGTCATCCTCGTTGGCCGCCATTTGGGTGAACTTCGTCATCTCTGTCGCCGGAAGCGCAAAACCGCGCTAAATCCTTGTCCGGTCTAGTGTAATCGAAAACATGGGTCCAGAACAACCCGCAAATTCGCAGTCGCAAAAAGTTCGCTATTCCAGCTATTTGAGGACGATTCCCCGTTCCGCGGCGAAAGCGGACAGCCGGGTACGCAGGGAATGGTCGGTGCGGCTGCAGAGCCGGTCCACGAAAGCGGAAACCTCGCCGAGATGCAGGGAGCGGATCATCATCTTGATCGGGCCAATATTGCCCGGCGACATGGAAAGGGTGCGCAGCCCCAGTCCCAGCAGCGCCATGGCGTCGAGCGGGCGGCCCGCCATCTCGCCGCAGAGCGACAGTTCGCCGGAATTCTCCGCTGCACTCTGCACGATCAGCCGGATCAGGGTGAGCGAGGCGGGGTTGAGATTGTCATAGCGCTTGGAGACGCGCGGATTGGTGCGGTCCACGGCAAAGGCCAGCGACAGGAGATCGTTGGAGCCGATGGAGACGAAATCGGCCGAGCGCATCAGCTGCGGCAGCATGAAGGCCAAGGCCGGAACTTCCAGCATGGCGCCGACCAGCACCTGGGTCGGGCGCTCCTGGCCCAGAAGCCGCGCCCGCTCCAGCTCGCGGTCGATCAGGGCGCGGCCGCGATTGAACTCGTCCACGTCCGAGACCATCGGCAACAGGATGCGCAGCGTCTTGCCAACGGACGCCTTGATCAGGGCGCGCACCTGGTAGCGCAGCAGCGCCGGCCTATCGAGCGCGATGCGAATGGCGCGCCAGCCCAGGGCGGGATTCTCCTCCCGCTCCCAGCGCGCATAGGGCAGAACCTTGTCGCCGCCGAGATCGAGGGTGCGGAACACCACCGGCTTGTCGCCCGCCGCCTCGATGATCTTTTTGTAGAAGCCGGTCTGGTCGGCCAGCCGCGGCATGGTCTCGCCGATCATGAATTGCAGCTCAGTGCGGAAGAGGCCGATACCGGCCGCGCCCGACTTGTCGAGCTGCGGCATGTCGAACTCAAGACCGGCATTCATCATCAGCTTGATCGGCACGCCGTCGCGGGTGACGGCGGGCAGATCGCGCACGGCGGCGAAACGCGCGGCGGCTTGGACGCGCAGGGCGCGCTTTTCCTCGAAGGCCTTGATGATCTCGGCGGCGGGGCGCAGATGCACCTCGCCGGATTCGCCATCCACCACGATCTGGTTGCCGGGCCGGGTGGTGTCGGCGATGCCTTCCAGCGAGGCCACCATCGGCAGGCCCATGGAACGGGCGACGATGGCGACATGGGAGGTGGCGGCGGCTTCCTCCAGCACCAGACCGGAAAGCACGTCGCGGCCATAATCCAGCAGCTCCGCCGGACCCATGGCGCGCGCCACCAGCACCGCCCCTTGCGGCAGATGACGCTCGGCCCCATCGCCGGTGAGGTGGCGCAGCAGCCGGCGGGCGAGATCGTCCAGGTCATGCGCCCGCTCGCGCAGGATGGGATCGCCCAGCCGCTGCACCCGCAGGCGCATCTCGTCCTGCACCCGTTCGACCGCCGCTTCCGCCGTCAGGCCGGTGCGCACCGCGTCGCGCATGCGCTGGCGCCAGCCCTGGTCATAGGCGAAGAGGCGGTAGGCCTCGATCACCTCCCGGCCTTCGCCGGTGAGATCGAGTTCGCTGGAGGACAGCATTCCGTCCACGGAATCGCGCAACGCGCTGATGGCGGCTTCCAGCCTCTGCAGCTCCTCCACCGGATTGTCGGCGATCATGCGCTCGACCTTGACGCGCGGCTCGTGCAGCACCGCCGGCCCGACCGCGACTCCTTCAGAAAGACCTTCGCCGACGAATTTTCGCGGCCTGTCCACCCGCAGTTCCGGCTCGTCCAGTTCGGCGATGTTGAAGAAGCCGCCCTGCGCCACCACTTCGGCCAGCACCATGGCGACGGTCTGCAACGCCTCGACCTCTTCCTCGGCATAAAGCCGCTCGGCCTTGTTCTGAATCGCCAGCACGCCGAAGACCTGCCCGCCGCGCACGATCGGCACTCCCAGGAAAGTCTTGTAGGGGTCCTCGCCGGTTTCCGGGCGGTAGGAGAAATGCGGATCGGATGGCGCGTCGGCCAGGTTCACCGCTTCGGCGCTCTCAGCCACCAGGCCGACCAGGCCCTCGCCTTCCTTCAGCCGCGTCTTGTGGACGGCGGCGGGGGACAGACCTTCGGTCGAGAACAGTTCCAGCACCTTGCCGGCGCGGCGCAGATAGATGGAGCAGACCTCCGCCACCATGTTGGCGGCAATGACCGAGACCAGCTTGTCCAGCCGGGTCTGGGCACTGGTCTGCTCCGCCATGATCTCGCGCAGGCGGCGTAACAGCAGTCGTGGGCCACCGGCGGCGGACATAGGTGGTTCCTGATGATTCGCCGCACTATGTCATGGCAGCGCGCCGCGCGGAAAGCCGCTATCCCGCCAGCCCGGTAAGGGCGGCGGCGATAGCCTGCCAGGCGGGCGTGACGCTGAACGGCGCCCGCAACAGGGTCATGGCGATGAAGGCCGCGAATCCCCAGAGATAGACGGGATGCGGACGGTCGCGGCTGCGCCAGTCATGCACCATCGCCACCAGCAGCAGAAGAGAGGCGACCAGGACGGGGCCGGTAGCGATGGACACCGGCGGCACCGCGTTGGCCGCGCCGGGCGGCGCCAGGAAGGTCAGGAACCACCGGGCGATCGGGGCGGGCAGCAGCGAGATCGTCGCCAGCAGCATCAGGCGCTTGTGGGTTTCGGCGCGGCGCAGATTGAGCAGGGCGAGCAATATCACAGTGACGAAAAAAAGGATGTCCGACAGCGGCACGATCAGGAAGGTCCTGGCGGCCTCGCCCATCCCGGCGGCGGTGTCGCGCTTGACCGAGACGATGCCGACCGTGACGCCGAAAAATATCATCCCCGTCGCCAGCGAGACGCCGAGCAGGCCGACATCGCGATGCCGGACGACCCGGCCGGACGCGCCGAGCCAGGTCTGGTAGATGAAATAAAGCGTCCAGCTGAAGAACAGCAGGCCATGCAGATGATAGACCGGCGCCGCGTGGAAGGCGCCCGCCGCCATCGGCACCCAGTAGGTCGGCAGAAAGCCGATAAAGGCCACCGCGGCGCAGGCGATCGCCATATAGAAATAGAAATAACGGGATTGTTCGCGCGCCAATGGCCGAGCGGACGCGATGGTGTCGGTCATGAAGCTCCCAGAATCCCAATAGCGGACACCCTAGCGCATCGGGCCGTTCCCGGCGAGGGCCGTCAGGCGGCGTCCAGCTCATAGGCCGAATGCAGCGCCCGTACCGCCAGCTCGACATATTCCTCGGCGATCAGGACGCTGACCTTGATCTCGGAAGTCGAGATCACCTGGATGTTGATCCCCTTCTCCGACAGGGTGCGAAACATGGTCTGGGCGACGCCGGGATGGGCGCGCATGCCGATGCCGATGATCGAGACCTTGGCCACGGCGGCGTCATGGGTGATGTCGCGATAGCCGATCTCGCCGGCATGCTTTTCGATCGCCGCCAAAGCGCGATTGAGCTCGCCACGGGTGCAGGTGAAGGTGAGGTCGGTCTTCTTGCCGTCCTCCGAGACGTTCTGCACGATCATGTCCACGTTCACGCCGGCCTCGGCTAGCGGCCCGAAGATGGCGCTGGCGACGCCAGGACGGTCCGGGACCTTGTGCAGGGTGATCTTGGCTTCGTCGCGGCTATAGGCGATGCCGGTGACCGGTTTCTTTTCCACAATGTCTTCCTCGTCGCAAAGCAAAGTGCCGCCCACGTCGGGCGTGAAGGTTGAGAGCACGCGGGTCGGCACCCGGTGCAGCATGGCGATTTCGACGGAACGAGTCTGCAAGACCTTGGCGCCAAGCGAGGCCATTTCCAGCATTTCCTCGAAAGCGATCCTGGGCAGCCGCCGCGCCTTGGGGACAATGCGCGGGTCGGTGGTATAGACCCCGTCCACGTCGGTGTAGATGTCGCAACGCTCGGCATGGATGCCCGCCGCAACGGCGACCGCGCTGGTGTCGGAACCGCCCCGCCCCAGGGTGGAGATGCGCCTGCCGGGCGCGACGCCCTGGAAGCCGGCCACCACCGCGACCTCGCCCGCTTCCAGCGCCTTTTCCATCTCGCGCGCCGGCACGCCTTCGATGCGGGCCGAGCCATGCACGGCGGAGGTATCGATGGGAATCTGCCAGCCCAGCCAGGAGCGGGCCTTTATGCCCATGGCATTGAGGGTGATCGCCAACAAGCCGCATGTCACCTGCTCGCCGGCAGCAACCACCACATCATATTCGCGCTGGTCGGGCACGGGCTGCAGCACGTTGCCGCCCACGCCTTCCACCGGGGGCCGCGCCGCCTCGTTGGTCCAGGCCACCAGCTTGTTGGTTTCGCCGGCCATGGCGGAGACCACCACGGCAACCTGGTTGCCGCGCTCGACCTCGCGCTTCACCAGGCTCGCGACATGGCGGATGCGCTCGATGTCGGCCACCGAAGTGCCGCCGAATTTCATCGTGATCTTGGCCATACGGCGTGATTTGCCCTGCTCTTTGCGGCGGCCTACATAGACGGGGTTGCCCCCCGGCTCAACCCGAAAAGCACCGGCCCTGAGCCGGAAAACGGCATGAAAACCAAGACTTTCACCGGGAATGCGCCTGCTGCCGTGATCAAGGCGGTCAATGACTGGCTGAGCGGGGAAACCGGCGTCACCATCCGCCACACCGAGACGCGAGAAGACGCCGTCGATCCGAAGACCGGTACGACGGTGATCGCGTTCGAGATTCACTACGAGCAGACCCCATGACCAACACCGCTTCCGTTGATGCGGCCGAGGTCGCCAAGTTTTCCGCCCTAGCGGCGGAATGGTGGGACCCGGCGGGCAAGTTCGCCCCCCTGCACCGCTTCAACCCGGTCCGGCTGTCCTTCATCAAGGCCGAGGCCGCCGCCCATTTCGGGCGCGATCCACGCGGTCTGCGCCCCTTTGAAGGGCTTTCCCTGCTGGATATCGGCTGCGGCGGCGGGCTGCTGGCTGAGCCGATGGCCCGGCTGGGCTTTGCCGTCACCGGGGCCGATGCCTCGGAGAAGAATATCGGCACCGCCCGCGCCCATGCCGCCCAATCAGGGCTGGACATCGCCTATCACGCCACCACCGCCGAAGCGCTGGTGGGGCGGCAGTTCGACATCGTCCTCAACATGGAAGTGGTGGAGCATGTCGCCGACGTCGCCGCCTATCTGAACGCCTGCGCCGCCCTGATCAGGCCGGGCGGACTGACCCTGGTCGCCACCATGAACAAGACCCTCAAGAGCCTGGCCCTGGCCAAGATCGGGGCCGAATATGTGCTGAACTGGCTGCCGCGCGGCACCCATGACTGGAACCGCTTTCTTCCGCCCACGGAGCTTCGTGCGATGCTGGAGGAATCCGGCCTAACCATCTGCAAAACGCAGGGAGTTTCGTTCAATCCGATTGCCTGGGATTGGGTTCTCTCGTCCGATGTTGACGTGAACTATATGGTCGTGGCGACCCGCCCCTGATGGCCAAAACGCCCGCCGAGGAACTGCTGCGCTATGACGGAACGGTCAGGCGCGATCCCCACATCGAGGCCTGGTTTGCGCGTTCCGACCCGCATCGCCTGACAGTCCAGGATTGGTTCGACCGGATGCGGGTTTGTAGCCCCGATGTCCGCGAGTTGCTGCATGACGGCTGCCCGGTCGCCTGTGTCGGCGACGCGCCCTTCGCTTATGTCAACGCTTTCAAGGCCCACGCCAATGTCGGCTTCTATATGGGCGCCATGATTCCCGATCCCGCCGGCCTGCTGGAAGGCCAAGGCAAGCGCATGCGGCATGTGAAGCTTCGCCCCGGCGAAGAGCTGGATGAAAAGGCGCTGGCGGCGCTGATCGCCGCCGCCTATCAGGACATAAGAAGGCGGCTCGCCTAGTTCGCGGTATCAGGATCGGGAGGCAGCGGCGCCACC
>Ga0265313_10003646_pt1 | contig 12334 bp, 8 predicted proteins | sample 4123metaG_FD_203122 | JGI IMG/M metagenome (GOLD analysis project Ga0265313, IMG submission 203122) | Rhizosphere microbial communities from Carex aquatilis grown in University of Washington, Seatle, WA, United States - 4-1-23 metaG | ecosystem: Host-associated > Plants > Roots > Rhizosphere >...
GCCCTCCAGCACCGGATTCTTGGACGCCGGATTGACGAAGACCTGGCCGACGGTGACGATCTTGCCCCCGTTGATCAGGGCGCCCAGGCCGGCGGGGCCGGTGCCGCAGGCGAAGCCCGCGGCGGCGGCCGCGGTGGCCGAGGCGCTGTTATCGCTGGCGCAGGCACGAAGGCCGCCGCCGACGATCAGGATGCCGCGCGCGCCTGCGCCGACGCTGCTGCCGGCCGTGGTGCTGTCGAAGGACAAATTGCCGTACAGCGTGCCGCCCAGATTGGCGAGGATGGGCGTTTCCGAACCGGCGATCGGGGTGGCCGGCGCCTGGGCGCTGATCGAGCCGCCCATCTGGATGTCGCCATCGACGAAACTGCCGGCATCGGTGCGGAAGTTGGCGATGGTGTCGCCGGACATGGTGATGGTCGAGCCGCCGCCCAGCAGCGCCGCCGGCGTGAGGTTGTTGAGGGTGATGGCGCCGAAATAATGGTTGGGGCCGAGAACCTCCACGCCGTTCTTGCCTTCGCCGGTGCCGGTGATGGTGATGGTGTTGGTGCTGGTCAGGCCGGCGCCGTTCGGCGTTATGATGTCTCCGGCGCTGGTGTCGATCAGGATGCCGCCGGCGGTGTCATTATCGCCGTTGGAAATGACGCCGTTGTTGATGACGGTGTTGTTGCTGTTGATGGTCAGGGCGGCGCCGGAGGCCTTGATCTGGATGCCGCCGCTGGAATTGATGGTGAGATTGCCGTCGGTGGCGGTGGTATGGGCGGTGGTCGAGAGGGTGGAGATCACGGTGTCCGCCCGGGCCGCGGCGCCCAGGGCGCACAGCACAGCCACGGCGGCGGAAAGCATCAATCGCTGCTTGCTCAAAACCAACCTCTTTGCTCGCCGGCAGCGACCTTAAAACTGCGGTATCCGGCCTTTTTGCGGCGCCGCCGGGCAAAAGCCATGCTCCCGGCGATCTGAGGGCCGCTCCGGACGTTCGTCCGGCTGGTCGCTAACCCGTTTCCTTCATTCATAAAAGCCGCCGCCGCACCGCCCCAAGGGCGCCCCGGACCGGCCTGAACCCCTTTGTACCCGGGACCGGCCCGGGTTCAAGAGCAATTTTTCCCGCTTTAATCGGGTGTTAGGCGGCTGCCGACAGAATGACGGGTGAAAAAGGCTTAATAGGGCGCATCCAAGGCCATGTCCCAGGCCCGTCATCTCGGTTTTGCGCGCCTCACCCAGGAGGATGTGAGCCTGGCGGCAGCGCGCCATGAGCTGCTCTATTCCGGCCGCGTGGGTGGGGCCCGGGCGGTGTTCATCTTCTGCGACCTGTCGGGCCTGGACCTGTCGGGGCGCAACCTGGCCGACGCCGACTTCACCGGCGCGGTGCTGGAGGAAACCAACCTCAGCGGCGCCAAGCTGGATGCGACCAGCTTCTTCGGCGCCGATCTGCGCCGCTCCAACCTCGCCGGCGCGTCCCTGCGGCGCGCCGACCTGCGCGGCGCGTCCCTGCGCGGCGCCAACCTGATCGCCGCCGACCTTTTCGAGGCCGACCTGCGCGAAGGCACCATCGCGGAAAAGGACAAGTACGGAAATCTCAGGGTGATGCAGCATGATCTCGGCCCCTCCGAGCTGCCGGCCGCCCTGCTCACCTCCGCCAATCTGGAGCGCGCCAAGCTGACCGGCGCCATCGCCGTGCAGGCCGACTTCACCGACGCGATGATGAAGGGTTGCCGGCTGGTGCGCGCCAATCTGCGCCAGGCGCGGCTGACCGGCGCCAATCTGGAGAATGCCGATCTTTCCGGCTGCAATCTCTCCGGCGCCGATCTGGGCGGCGCCATCCTGGTGGGGGCCAAGCTGGACCATGCCAACACCCATGGCGCCGACCTTTCCAACACGCTGCGGGAAGAAAGCAGGACCGATCCCGCGGCCGCCGAGGTCGGGCAGCTGCTGGCGGCGCATGGCCGCTGGGCCGAGAGCGAGGGCCGCGAAGGCAGCCCCGCCGATCTCGGCAAGCGCGATCTGCGCAGCCTGGGCAGTCTCGCCCACCGCGTGCTCACCGCCCTGATCGCGCCGGGGGCGCAGCTTTACGGCCTCGATCTGGAAGGCGCCTCGCTTCAGGGCAGCAATCTTTCCGGCGCCGATCTGCGCTCGGCCAATCTGCGCGGCGCCGATCTGCGCGGCGTCAATCTTTCCGGCGCCAAGCTCAACCATGCCGATCTGCGCGACACCAAGCTGGGGCCGCTGCTGATCTCCGCCGGGCGCTTCCTGCCGGCGCGGCTGGACAATGCCGAAGCACGCTATGCCGATTTCCGCGGCGCCGAACTCAAGCGCGTGCGGCTGTCGGGCGCCGACCTTTCCTATGCCAACCTTTCCGACGCCGATCTTTCCGGCTGCGAGATGGACGGCTGCGACCGGTCCGGCGCGAAACTGCCAATGCGGTTTGCCGAAGCGGTGGTCAGTTCAGCCTGAGTCAGGCCGCCAGCACGGCGGTTCTCGAGCGGATGAACTGCCCCAGCCGCGCCAGCGAAACCTTGGCCTCGCTCAGCTTGGCATCGGCCTGGAAAAGATGGCCCATGCCGTCATAGATCTCCACGCTCACCGCCACGCCCGCCTCGGCGGCGCGGTCGCCCAGCTTGGAGGCGTCGTCGCGCAGCAATTCCTGCGCTCCGGCATGCACCATCACCGGCGCGAAATCCTTGAGGCTGGCGAAAGCCGGCGAAGCATAGATGTCGCAGGGATTGGATTTCTTCAGATAGTGCCGGGCGGCGAGGAAAAGCTGTTCCCAGCCCAGCTGGGTGTCGCTGGCGCGGTTGGCAAGGATGGATTGGCCCGACAGCGCCAGATCGGCCCAGGGCGACATCGCCGCCACGCCGCCGGGGCGGTCGAGATTGGCGTTGCGCGCCGCCAGCGCCACGGCGAAGGCCAGGCCGCCGCCGGCCTCGTCGCCCACCAGCAGGATGGAGCTGGGCGACACACCCCTGGCGATCATTCCGCGATAGGCGTCCAGTCCGTCGCGCACCGCGGCGGGAAAGGGATTTTCCGGCGCCAGGCGATAGCGCGGCACGAAGGCGGCGGTCCCGCTCGCTTCCACCACCCGGGCGACCAGGCCGCGATGGCTTTCGGGCGAGCCGGCGACAAAGCCGCCGCCATGGAAATACAGCATGGCGCGGCTGTCATCGCCGGTCTTGTGCCATTCCCCCGCCACCGGCCCCAGGCTGCCCGGCACCACCGCGATCGCGGCGGGCGGGCCGAAGCGGGCAAATCCCGCTTCATAGCGGGCGCGCAGGGATTCAATGTCGGTGACGGCGCCCTTGCCGGGAGGTTGCGGTTGCCAGAACGCCAAGTCGTTTCTCAGCAGGAAGCTGCAAAGCCACCATAGTGCGGCGCGCGCATAAGAAAAAGGCAGGAGGCTTTGCAGCTTCCTGCCTCGTTTCTTCAGTTAATCCCTGCGCCCTTCCTGCGTGCTTCGCATGCGAAGGGGAGGCGGGCCTTCATACGGAAAGATTACGCGGCTTTCTGACCTTCGACGGTCCGCAGGTCCGCGCCGTTGATCGGGATGCGGCGGGCTTTCTTCTCTTCCGGCACAATGCGCTCCAGGTCGATATGGAGCAGGCCGTTCTCCAGGCGGGCGGCGCCGACCACCACATGCTCGGCAAGCTGGAACTGGCGCTCAAAGGCGCGGCCGGCGATGCCCTGGTGGAGATAGGCGGGCCTGCCCTCGGGCCAGCCGGCCTCGCCCTCGCGCTTGCCGGTGACGGTAAGGACATTGTCCTTGACCTCCACGCCAAGGTCCTTCTCGCCAAAGCCGGCGACGGCGACGGTGATGCGGTAATGATTCTCGTCGCTGCGCGCGATGTTGTAGGGGGGATAGCCCGGGGCGCCTTCGGCGCTTTCGAGCAAATTCAGCAGCCGGTCAAAACCGACAGTGGTGCGGAAAAAGGGCGAATAGTCATAACGCATGGTCAACCTCCTCAAAGCGTTGAACTTGGTGCCGGCGCCGTGATGGCCGCCGTCGGGCTGGAAATGGGTTCGTCCCGCCTGCCTTCAACCCCTTGAAAATGCCCAAATCCGCCCTAAAACCGAGCCATGCAGTCTGCCGCAAGCCTTTTCCAACCCTTCTTTTTTCAGGCTTCCGGGGCCCCGGGCGCGACAGCGCCCAACCAGAAAATCAGCCTGCGCGGGGCGCGGTTCGAGGCCGATCCCGGGGTGGCCCCGCGCGGCGTCTGCGTCCTGCTCAACGGCCAGACCGAGTTCATCGAGAAATATTTCGAGGTGATCGACGAATTGCGCGGCCGCGGCTTTGCCGTCGCCACCATGGACTGGCGCGGCCAGGGCGGTTCGGAGCGCGCCCTGAAGGACGACAGCCGCAAGGGCTATGTGAAGGACTTCGCCGAATATGACGACGATCTGGCGGCGTTCATGGAGCAAATGGTCGCGCCAATGGGACGTGAAAAGCCGTTCGCGGTGGCGCATTCGATGGGTGGGCACATTTTGCTGCGCACTCTTGTGAAGCAGCCCGATGCTTTCGCCAGGGCGGTGCTGACCGCGCCGATGATCGCCATCTCCTTTCGCGGCTATGCCGCCTGGCTGGTGCATATGGTGACCCGGATAGAATCCTGGCGCGGGAACGGTGGGGGCTGGGTCTGGGGCATGGAGGCGCGCGATCCCCATGCCATGACGTTCGCCAGCCAGATGGTGACCTCCGACCAGACCCGCTTCGACCGCACCCAAGCGATTCTGCGCACCCATCCGCAATTGCGGCTGGCGGGCGCGACCTGGACCTGGCTGGGGGCGGCATTGCGCTCGATGGCATGGCTGAAGACGAGAGGCCCGTGCATCACCACGCCCTTGCTGGTGATCGGCGCAGGCGCCGACCGCATCGTGGTCACCGCCGAGACCAAAGCCTTCGCCGCCCGCCTGCCCCATGCACGCTATGTCGAGATCGCCGGCGCGGGCCATGAGATGCTGATGGAACGCGATGTCTTCCGCGCCCAATGGTGGCGCGCTTTCGACGCCTTCATGAGCAGCTAAAAACACCATGCCCCGAGTTCTCCGAAGAGGGTTTCTCTTCGGGAAACCGGGGCACGGCAGCCTTGCGGACCCGAAGGTCCGCAATTCCTTACTGGGCCGGCGCGTCAGCCGGAGCGGCCTCGGGCTGCGCCGGAGCAGCTTCAGGCGCGGCCGGCGGTTCGGCCGACTGCTGGTTGATCGCCGGATTGCCGGCCTGGACCGAAGCGGGCGGCGTGGGGCTGACCGGCTCAGGCACCGTCGCCGGGATCGGCGCAGGCGTGACCGCCGGCGCCGTGTACTGCTGCTCCGGCGTCAGCGGCATACTGGCGGTCGAAGACGAACTTGGCGCCGGCGTCATTTTGGGCGCCCTCGCCGCCTGCCTGGTCACCGGCGCGGGCCTGACCACATCCGGCGCGGCGGGAGGCGATGTCGCCTCCGCCTCGGGAGCCGCCGGCGGCGGCATCGCCGCGGTCTTGGACGGCGCCGACGGCGACGGCAGACTCTGATCGGCCACCACCGGCTGGTCCTTGATGTACTGGCTGACGGCAAAGGCCGCGCCGATACCGAACACCGCCGCCACCGCAATGCCGGCGAACAGCTTGCTGCGGCGCGCGCCGTCTTCCTCGGCTTCGTTGTTGATATGGAAATCGCCCAGACCGCCGTCATCGACGATCACGACGTCCTCGCGGATCGGCTGATTGATGAAAGGCGAATTGTCGAACGTGGAGTCGCGCATGTCGCTCATGATGTCTCCTGCTGTTCACAAAGGCTGCCGGAGATCAACGTGGGGTCCGATTGCGGGTTCCGCAAGGCGCCAACAAAGGCGAATTAAGGCAGGTTTTATCGGCCTTTTGCGGGCTTTGCGGCGCAATCATGGCGAAGCGATGACGAGATGACGGATGACAACTTTCAGCTTGCGAGCAGCTTCACCGCCTGCGCATGCAGGCGCGCATCACCGCAGGCCAGCAGCGCGTCGCCATCGCGCCAGGGCGCGCCCTGCCAGTTGGTGATGATGCCGCCCGCCCCTTCCACCAGCGGAATCAGGGCCGCGACATCCCAGTGCCGGAAGATGCCTTCGACGATGACGTCAACAAAGCCCATCGCCAGCATGGCGAAGATGTAGCAGTCGCCGTGATAGCGGGTGAGGCGGGCCTGCGCCTTCACCCGTTCGAACGCGGCGATCTGCGGCGCCGTCATGTAGGCGGAGGGATCGGTGGCGCAGAGAATGGCGTCTTTCATGTCGGCGCATTCGCGCACCTTGAGCGGCGTCACCGTTCCGCCCTGGTGCAATTCGGCCTTGCCGCCCACGCCGATGAAGCGTTCGCCCAGCACCGGCTGGTCGAGAATGCCCAGAACCGGCGCCCCCTCCTTCTCCAGCGCGATCAGCGAGCCCCATTCATGCCGCCCGGTGATGAAGCTGCGGGTGCCGTCCACCGGATCGAGCACCCAGCGCCAGCCGGAGCTGCCGGGCCTGGCGCCATATTCCTCGCCCAGGATGGCGTCGTGCGGACGCTCGGCGTCGAGGATGGCGCGGATGGCGCGCTCGCCGCCCTTGTCGGCCTCGGTGACGGGATCGAAGGGATGGCCCTCCCGCTCCTTGTTCGCCACTTCGATGCGCTGGCGGAAATAGGGCCTTATCGCCGCGCCGGAAGCGTCGGCCAGGCGGTGGGCGAAGGCGATGAGCTTGTCGTCAACAGGCACGGCGATTTCCTCCGCCGCCACCATAGCAGAACTACGCGTCCATCGCCTGCTTGGCGCGCTTGCGCAGATGGGGCAGCAATTCGCGCTTGCGCAGACGGATGCTCTGCGGCGTCACCTCGACCAGCTCGTCATCCTCGATATAGGCCATGGCCTGCTCCAGGGTCATCGGCACGATGGGGGTCAGGCGCACGGCCTCGTCCTTGCTGGTGGTGCGGATGTTGGTGAGCTGCTTGGCCTTGGTCGGATTGACGTCGAGGTCGTTGTCCTTGGCGTTCTGGCCGATGATCATGCCTTCATAGACCTTGGTGCCGGCGACGACGAAAAGCTTGCCGCGCTCCTCGATGTACCAGAGGCCATAGGCGACGCATTCGCCATTCTCGGTCGAGATCAGCACGCCGTTGGTGCGGCCGCCGACGCTGCCCTTGTGCGGCGCGTAATCCAGGAACATGCGGTTCATCACCCCGGTGCCGCGGGTGTCGGTGAGGAATTCGCCGTGATAGCCGATCAGCCCGCGCGCCGGGGCATGGAAGACGATGCGGGTCTTGCCGGCGCCGGTGGGGCGCATGTCGGTCATCTCGCCCTTGCGCTGCGAGATTTTCTCGATCACCACGCCGGTATAGGCGTCGTCGACATCGACGGTGACTTCCTCGATCGGCTCCAGCTTCTCGCCATTCTCGGTCTTGAACAGCACGCGCGGGCGGCTGATGGAAAGCTCGAAGCCCTCGCGCCGCATGGATTCGATCAGGACGCCGAGCTGCAACTCCCCGCGCCCCGCCACTTCGAAATCGCCGTCGCCGGTTTCCTGCACCTTGAGGGCGACATTGCCTTCGGCCTCGCGGAACAGGCGGTCGCGGATGACGCGGCTCTGCACCTTGTCGCCTTCGCGCCCGGCCAGCGGTGAATCATTGACCGAAATCGTCATCGCCAGGGTCGGCGGATCGATGGGATGCGACGGAATGGGCGTATCCACCGTCAGGTCGCAGAGCGTGTCGGCGACGGTGGCGGTCTCAAGGCCCGCGATGGCGACGATGTCGCCGGCCTCGGCCCGCTCCACCGGCACGCGCGCCAGCCCGCGAAAGGCCAGCAGCTTGGTGACGCGGGTCTTTTCAATGACCTCGCCGGCGCGGTTCAACGCCTTGATGTTGCGGTTGGTGGTGATGACGCCGGATTCGATGCGCCCGGTGAGGATGCGGCCGAGGAAATTGTCGGCCTCCAGCGTCGTCACCAGCATCTTGAAGGGATGCTCCTCGCCCGCCAGCTTCTGCGGCCTGGGCGCGGGCACGTCCTCGACAATCAGCTTGAACAGCGGATCGAGATTCACCCGCTCGTCTTCCAGCTCGCGCACCGCCCAGCCGTTGCGGCCCGAGGCGTAGAGATAATGGAAGTTCAACTGGTCGTCATTGGCGTCCAGCGCCAGGAAGAGATCGAAGATGCTTTCCAGCGTCTCGGCCGGCTGGGCGTCGCTGCGGTCGATCTTGTTGATCACCACGATGGGCTTGAGGCCCAGCTTCAGCGCCTTGGAGAGCACGAACTTGGTCTGGGGCATCACGCTTTCGGCGGCGTCCACCAGCAGCACCACCCCGTCCACCATGGAAAGGATGCGTTCGACCTCGCCGCCGAAATCGGCATGGCCCGGCGTGTCCACGATGTTGAGGCGCGCCCCGTGCCATTCCACCGAGGTGCATTTGGCCAGAATGGTGATGCCGCGCTCGCGCTCCTGGTCGTTGGAGTCCATCGCCCGCTCGGCCATCTGCTGGTTTTCCCGGACCGAGCCGGACTGTTTCAGCAGCTGGTCCACCAGGGTGGTCTTGCCATGGTCAACATGGGCGATGATGGCGATGTTGCGGATATCCATGGCGGGGCGGGAACTCTGAGAATCGAAGAAATGGTGGGAAAAGCGGGCGCTTATAGGCATGCCGCCCGGCCCGGGGCAATCGGAACCGTCCACCCCCGGGGCCGGAAACGGAGACAATTGTGAGAAACTTTTTCCCTAAGATGGCCCCCAGGGGCCGTCTAAGAGCTCTTTTTCATTGGGTTTTTCGCGCCAGGGGTGGAGGGCAAACGCGGCATTTCCGCACCGGGTCTTGTGGGCCGCGCGGATTCTTGTCACCACGCCGTTCGCCAGCCGCGCAAACGATACCAGCAGAAGGGTTTTCACAGGTTTGCCATGAACTACCAATCTCCCCGGGCGCAGGACAAACCGGCCGCGCATCCTGCCGAAGCGCCGCGCCGTTCCTGGCGCAGCCTGGTCCTTGGCGGCGGCGCGCTGGCCCTGATCCTGGGCGGCTACTGGTACTGGTCCCATGACAGCACGCCGCGCGTCACGGCCCGCCGCGACGCCTCCGCGCCGGTGCGGGTGGCCCGCGCCCAGCGCCGCGACATGGCGGTAGTCGAGCGCACCATCGGCACCGTCGTCGCCAATTCCAACGTCCAGATCACGGCGCGGGTGCAGGGCAATCTCGACGCCGCCTATTTCAAGGAGGGCCAGCTGGTGAAGAAGGGGCAGCTCCTCTTCCAGCTCGATCCGCGTCCCTACCAGGCGGCGCTGGACAGCGCCCTGGCCACGCTGGCCACCAACGAAGCCAAGGCCAAGCGCTACAAGACCCTGATCGCCTCCAACGCCATCTCGCAGGTCGAGAATGACGACGCCCAGGCCGCCTATCTCACCGCCAAGGCCGCCGTCGATACCGCCAGGCTGAACCTGGAATACACCCACATCGTCGCGCCGGTGAACGGCAAGACCGGCGCCATCCTGGTGCAGCCGGGCAATCTGGTGACGCCGTCGGCCAGCGTCGGCGCCTCCGCCCTGATCAACATCACCGAGATCCAGCCGATCAAGGTTTCCTTCTCCCTGCCCCAGTCCGACCTGCCGCGCATCCAGTCCCGCGTCCACATGCCCGGCGGCCTCACCGCCCAGATCCAGCTGCACGACGTCGGCGGCAAGGACATCAACGCCCCGGTGGATTTCGTCAACAACACCGTGGCCGGCACCAGCGGCACCATCGAACTGCGCGCCACCGTCGCCAACCAGGACGCCGCGCTGGTGCCCGGCCAGCTGGTCGATGTGGTGGTGGAACTGGCCACGCTGCCGGACGCGCTGGTGGTGCCGCGCGACGCCGTCAACAACGGCCCCAACGGCCAGTTCATCTATGCCGTGACGCCGGACATGAGGGCGGAGGAGCATCCGGTGAAGCTGCTTTTCGACGACGGCGCCTTTGCCGCCATCGCCGCCGACATCCATGAAGGCGACAGCGTCATCACCGAAGGCCAGTTGCGCGTCGTGCCCGGCGGCAAGGTCACCATCGCCCGCGACACTCCGGCCGGCCGGGCCGGCCGCGGCGGACGGGGCGGACGGGGCGGCCGTGGCCGGCGCGGCGGCGGGCGCGACGAGGACTGACGCCATGACCAACATTTCACGCATCTTCATCGAACGGCCGGTGATGACCACACTGCTGGTCAGCGCCATGGTGATCTTCGGCGCCTTCGGCTACATCTCATTGCCGATCTCCGATCTGCCCAATTTCGATTTTCCCACCGTCACCATCGGCGGCAGCCTGCCCGGCGCCGACCCCGAAACCATGGCCTCGGCGGTGGCGTCGCCGCTGGAGAACCAGCTTTCCACCATCAACGGCATCGACTCGATGACCTCGAGCTCGAGCCAGGGCAACACCCAGATCTCCATCCAGTTCAACCTGGACCGCAACATCGATGCCGCCGCCCAGGACGTGCAGGCGGCGATCAGCGCCGCGTCCCGCCAGTTGCCGCATTCGATGCCGTCGCCGCCGACCCTGCGCAAGCAGAACCCGGCCGACTCGCCGGTCCTCTTCATCGCCATGTCGTCACCGACCCTGAAGCCGTCGCAGGTTGACGAATATGCCGAAACCCTGCTGACGCGGCAGATTTCGACCATCGAGGGCGTCGCCCAGGTCAATGTCATGGGCTCGAAGAAATACGCCATCCGCATCCAGGCCGATCCCGCGGCATTGGCCACGCGCCAGATCGGCTTCGACACGCTGCAGAACGCGGTGGCCGGCGCCAATGTCAACCAGGCCACCGGCGCGCTGAATGGCGGCACCCGTTCGGCCATCATCCATGCCAACGGCCAGCTCGACAATGCCGCCGCCTTCGCCCGCCAGATCATCGCCTATCGCAACGGCGCCGCCGTGCGCATCGGCGATGTCGCCACCGTGAAGGACGATGTCGAGAATCCCTATTCGATGAGCTGGTATCGCGGCGACCCCGCCGTGATGCTCTCCATCAGCCGCCAGCCCGGCTCCAACACCATCGAGATGATCGACAAGATCAAGGCCATCCTGCCGCAATTCATGGCCACCCTGCCGCCGGCGCTGAAGCTGGAAGTGATCTATGACCGTTCCATCACCATCCGCGCGGCGATCGACGATGTGCAGATGACCCTGCTGGTCGCAGCCGTGCTGGTGGTGCTGGTGATCTTCGCCTTCCTGCGCAATGCCTCGGCCACGCTGATCCCCTCGCTGGCGCTGCCCATCACCGTGATCGGCACCTTTGCCGGCATGGCATTCATGGGCTTCAACCTGGACAATCTCTCGCTGATGGCCCTGACCCTGTCGGTGGGCTTCGTCGTGGACGACGCCATCGTCATGCTGGAGAACATCGTCCGCCATATCGAGATGGGCGAGACGCCCTATGCGGCGGCGCTGAAGGGCTCGTCCGAAATCGGCTTCACCATCCTCAGCATGACCGTCAGCCTGATGGCGGTGTTCATCCCCGTCATCTTCATGGGCGGCGTGGTCGGCCGGCTGCTGCACGAATTCGCCATCACCATCATCCTGGCCATCCTGGCCTCCGGCATCGTCTCGGTGACGCTGACGCCGATGCTCTGCGCCCGCCTGCTCAAGAGCGAGCATGGCAAGAGCCATGGCCTGTTCTATCGGGTGATGGAGAGCGCCTTCAACGCCATGCAGAACGGCTATGAGAACAGCCTGCGCTGGGCGATGAACCACCGCCCCGTCATCATACTGGTGTTCTTCGCCAGCCTGGCGGCGAGCGTCTATCTCTTCTCCAACATGCCGCAGGACTTCCTGCCCCCCGACGATGTCGGGCGCCTGCAGGGCCAGATCCAGGCCGCCAACGGCACCTCCTTCGAGCAGATGCAGGCCTATGTCCAACGCGCCCAGGCCATCGTCAACGCCGATCCCAATGTCGAAGGCGTGATGAGTTCGATCCAGGGCACCAATGGCACCGCCGGCACCAATACGGCGTTCATGCAGCTGATTGCACTCAAGCCGCTGAGCGAGCGCGCGCTCAGTGCCGACCAGATTATCCGCGAGCTGCGGCCCAAACTTTCGCGCTTTCCCGGCGTCAACATGTTCCTCACCAACCCGCCCACGGTCCGCCTGGGCGCGCGCATGGCGCGCTCCAACTACCAGTACACGCTGCAGGGCCTGGACCTGGACCAGTTGCAGGCCACCTCCGGCCGCCTGATGGACGCGATGCGGGCAAATCCCGCCTTTGTCGACATCACCAGCGATTTCGACTCGGTGATGCCTTCGCTGCAGGTGGACATCGACCGCGACCGCGCTTCCGCCTTCGGCGTCACCGCGCAGCAGGTCGAGAACGCGTTGGGCGCCGCCTTCGGCTCGGGCCAGATCTCGCAGATCAACGC